>Ga0307479_10005998_pt1 | contig 11127 bp, 10 predicted proteins | sample atmos_gasesECM4C_FD_203743 | JGI IMG/M metagenome (GOLD analysis project Ga0307479, IMG submission 203743) | Hardwood forest soil microbial communities from Morgan-Monroe State Forest, Indiana, United States - atmos_gasesECM4C_515 | ecosystem: Environmental > Terrestrial > Soil > Temperate... | reverse complement strand
CGGCGAAGCGATTGTCCAGGGCGCCGCCAAACGCCTGCGCCCCAAATTCATGACCTTCGCCACCATGTTCATCGGCCTGTTGCCGATCATGTGGAGTACGGGCACGGGTTCCGACGTCATGAAGCGCATCGCCGCCCCCATGGTGGGGGGGATCTTTGCCTCATTCGTCCTCGAGTTGCTGGTCTACCCTGCCATTTACGCGGTGTGGCGCCAACGGGCTCTCCGCCACGAGCCGGGAGACGAAGGCACAGTCAAGGCGGAATACGCCGCACAACTCCAGCCCGAACGAAACGACTTCGTCACCCTGCACCTGCAGCGGTCGTCGGATTAACTGCACTCTAATCCCCGATCGGCCGATCGAATCTGCCCGACATCACCGAATGATGGGCACTATCGGAATCCAGCCGCGAAAGCCTGCCCTGAGCGAAGTCGAAGGGTGGCGGCAGATTACAGCCCCGGGGCGCAAGCCCTCGGGAGCCAACTGGGATGCGAGCAAGCCCCGAAGGGGCGGAAGGAAGTTACTGGCTGCGACCGCCTGACCTTATCAATTCAGAAAGAATCTAGTGGTGTTCGTGATCCATGCCGCCGTGGGTTGCATCCGTCGACGGGATCACGCCTCCGCACGGGCCCAGTACTTTCGCGGGTTTCGGCCGTTTCTTGTCCAGCGCTGCCTGGCAGGAATTGAAGGCCTGGAGTTCCTTGGACGGAATCAACTGGGCAATCTCCTGGTCCGTTTCCGCGTGAATTTCTTCGATCTTGGTTCGCTTCTGCTCCGCCGACGTTGCCGGATCATTGCAGACCGCGTCGATCTTCATCTTGCTCTGATCTTCGATCTTCCACCGTCGATTGACCATGTCCGCGGTAAGGCCAGCCTGTTTCCAGCAGGGCGCTTCGGCGATTCTGCGTGCACGTGGACGGGCAGGCGGCGCCGGGGCCGACGATCCAGTTGGTGCCGCTTGTGGTTCCGTGGTTTGCGCGATCGCGGGAACCATCAACACCAGAAACAGTACTGCAAGAACTCCGTCTCGAAAAACTCTCATGGATTCAAATCCCGATTGGCAAGATGAACTGATCCGTTCCAGCTTATTCCTCTCGCGACAGGTCTCGCAACGCCGGCACATTGCGCACCAATACTGCTTCCCGCCGCGCACTCACAATTCCTAGCGTCTCCCATTGACAGAGCAGTCGGCTCACCGTGAACAGCGTCGTCCCCGTCAATTGGGCCAACTCCCGGCGAGACAGCGCAATTTCCACATGCCCGTCGGCCTGCCTGCCAACCTGGTCCAGGAGGCGCACTAGTTGGCTGCTGAGCCGGGGTGCGACCTTCTCCGTCGAAATCTCGCGGAACCGCACTTCCAGTTCATTCAGACGACTCTCGAGAACGTGCGCCATATTGCGCCGCAGCATCGGATAACGGTCCGAGATCGCCTCGAACTGCGCCGTCTCCCAGACCAAAGCCGACGAGGGTTGCACCGTGCGTGCCGTGGAACAATGCTCGCATCCAGTGCACCGTCCTACCCCGCCCAGCACGTCTCCGGGTCCGGTGAGCCGCAGGATGACTTCATTTCCATTTGCGCCCAACTGCGAGATCTTGGCAAAGCCCGAAACCAGAAGAACGACCTGGCGGACCGGGTCTCCTTCGAAAAAAATGGTCTGACGGCGTGAGTACTGCCGCTCCTGAGCCATTGAAACGATCGCGATACAGTCGGCTACAGGAATGTCGCTAAACGCGGCAAAGTGCTGCACCGACGCCGCCCGCCGCCGCAGCAGGGAACCAGCATCCGGGGTCACGTGTTCGCGCATGGGTTGTGCACTCATATCGGGCCTAATATTTGCCTCGTTGCGAATGGGGTATGCGAAGTTGGCTTCTGGGGGTGGTCGGCCGCGATCTTGAGGGTGAGGCCAGCAACCTGCGAATTCGCAGGGGAGAGCTCCCGCGCGCGGGTAACACGACCCTGCACAGGGACAACTCCGGCCCCATGACTTGATGCGCCATTCCCTCCCCCACCACAGCAGCTCTGGGCTGGAACCCCGAGCTATTACCAACTTGGCGATCTTGAGCTGATTGGAAGGTTTGCAGCGTGGGGCAGCGTTCCCCGCTTCGCCACCATCCCTACTGATCGCTCGCTTGTTTTTACCGCCCGCGCAGGGGGGAGGTCCCGCAATGAGGCGCAATCCGAAGTCAAGAAACGGACCTCTGCCTTCTATCGGCAGCTGGGGGTCCGCCTATCTTTTGATACCGCGGAAGCGTCCTCCGTTGTTTGCGCTAGCGCAAACAAGGTCAAAGATTTCGACGGCAGCGTTCAAAGTTCAGCTGAATTTCTCCAGACATTGCTCCCCAGCAAATACTTGCCATGAAAGCTGGTGCTACAACACTTAAGAGCCAGATTATTGGCGAAAGGCAGGAATTTGCCCATTTCTCTGTTTGTGCCCGAGCGGTTTCCACGGTATTCTTCCCCACGCTGACGGACACGACACGGTTTCATCAGGGTTGCATTGACGCGGGCACCTTGTCCGCTACCCATGAGGGAGGGTAAAGGCGTGACGCAAATCCTCCCGGGCTTCGCGAGACACGAATTTGGCAGGTCTGGCCGAATCCAGCAACGTCTTGCCTGGTGCCTTGAGCTTCTGATGGGTGTGGCCATTTGGGTTTTCGCTTCCTTGGCATCGGCTCAAGGAACTCCACCCTCCCGCATCGAGGAAAGAAAAGGGAAGCTGGCCGCTCCCGTAGTCGTCGCTCCCGCCGCCCAGCAAACGCCGCATCCCGTGGTGCCGATTTACGGAGCGGCTGCTCCGGAACAGACTCTTCCTCAGCCACCCGAAATAGCTTGGGACGGCAAGCAACTCACCATCGACGCCGAAAACTCGAAATTATCCGACATCCTGCTGGCTGTCCGTGCCAAGACCGGGGCTTCGATCGACTTCCCGGCAGGCGCTGCCTCCGAACGAGTTGCGGTCCACCTCGGTCCAGCGCCAGTGCGCGAGGTTCTTTCCTCGCTGTTATACGGCACCAACTTCGACTACGTGATGCAAGGTGCCGACGACGATGAAGACGGCCTTCGCAGCGTGGTCGTGACCACGCGTGGCGGCGGCAGCAGCACTGACGACGCCATGGTCGTCGCCGATACCCCGGAACACCCAGGAATGCGCCTGATGCCCGGCTATGCCGCTCCGGGCAAGCGCACCTTCCAGGCCGCTGCCGAGGCTGCTGCTGCCAGTAGCACGGCCCAGTCCGACCAGCCCTCGCCTGGAAATTCTGCTGCTGCCGCTGAATCCGCAATTGCTGCCGGGGACACTCCATCGCCAACGTCGGAGCCGGGCTCTGCGCCAGCCGATGCCGAATCGGCTAGCTCGCAGTCGGCGAGCACCGACACTCAGTCTGCCAGTCCGACTGCAGATGCAGGCTTGGGACTAAGCGACGCGTCTTCCCCGTCGCGAGCCCCAATCTCGTCGGCCGCCTCTACCTCCTCAAGTTCCCAGGGATCGGGCCCGCTTCCACAAATGATTCAGGACATGCAGCGTCTGGTTCAGCAGAGACAGCAGATTCAAGCTCAGCAGAATCAGGCCGCCAAACCGCCAACTAACTAGCTCCGACAAATTTCCTGGCGGATCACAAGGCGACTGCGAGGAAGGTATATTGGTGGGCCCACCAGGATTTGAACCTGGAACCAACAGATTATGAGTCTGCTGCTCTAACCGTTGAGCTATAGGCCCGCGAACCCCAATCTAGCATATTCACTTACCCGGCTCCTTCAGGTCCAAAAAGCCCGGTGCCCCATTTCTCGCGTCCTTTGCGAGAAAACCTGCCCTGCGCGCAGTGGAAGGGTGGGGCTTTCGCCAGCCGTGGATCCCTGATTACTGATACCTGACCACTACTCTCAGTGCGCCGCAGCCTTCTCCGCGCCCAGCCCGGTGTTCGATCGAACCAGCAACTCGTTGAACTTCTCCTGTGACGACGGTTCATTACTCAACAGCGTGCCCAGGATGGCTCCCACGAACCCCAGCGGAATGCTCAGAATCCCAGGATTCTCCAGCGGGAACCACGCCTTGGCCTGAATCAGATGGCGCGCCGTGCCCACGACCGTGGGCGGATCGACCGCCATCAGGCTGGGGCTCAGCAGAATCAGCCCGATTGCCGCCAGCAATCCGACCGTAAGTCCCGCGACCGCCCCCGTGGTATTAAACCGCCGCCAGAAAATCGAAAGCACGATCACCGGCAGGTTCGCCGACGCCGCCACTGCAAAAGCCAGCGCCACCAGGAACGCGACGTTCGCCGTCGGCCCTAGCACAATAGCGATCAGGATCGCCACCGCTCCCACCACGAAGGCCGAAATCCGCGCCACCAGCACTTCTTCGCCCGGCTTGCGCTCGACCCCGTTGTGGATCACGTTAGTCCAGAAATCATGCGAGAACGAAGTCGTTGCGCTGATTGTCAACCCGGCCACCACCGCCAGAATTGTGGCAAACGCAATAGCCGAAATGAACGCGAAGAAAATATTCCCCGCCAGCGCCTGCGCCAGCAGCGGCGCGCTCATATTGTTTCCTCCGTGCCCCTTGATGAAGTCCGGGCCCACAATCGTCGCCGCTCCGAATCCGAGGAACGTTGTCATGATATAGAAGCTGCCGATCAGCACCATCGCCCACACCACGCTGTTGCGCGCCGTTTTCGCATCCGGCACGGTGTAGAACCGCACCAGAATGTGCGGCAGCCCGGCCGTGCCGAAGATCAGCGCCATCCCCAGCGAAATCAAGTCCAGCGGCCCGTACGGCGGTTTGTAGCGCAGTCCCGGTTGCAGGAAATCCTTCACCACCTGCTGCCCCTTGGCATCGTGATACGTCACTTGGGAAATGGCGCCGAAGAACTCCCCAAAACTGAAATGGAAGTGCGCCATCACCAGAATGCTCAGCAGAATCGTCCCCGACATGAGCAGAATGGCTTTGACGATCTGCACCCAGGTAGTGGCCAGCATCCCGCCAAACACCACATACACGATCATCAGGATTCCGACCCCGGTCACCGCCTGGTTGTAGTTGACGTACCCGCCCAACAGCAGTTTCACCAGCGCTCCCGCGCCCACCATCTGCGCGATCATGTAGAACGTACTGACGGTCAACGTGCTGAGTGAAGCCATCGCCCGCACCGGCCGCGGCTTCATCCGGTACGCCAGCACGTCCGCCATCGTGTACTTGCCCGCGTTGCGCAGCGGCTCCGCGATCACCAGCAACACCGTCAGATAGGCCACCAGCCAGCCTACTGAGAACAGAAAACCGTCGTACCCCTGAAATGCAATGATCCCCGCGATCCCCAGGAACGACGCCGCGCTCATGTAGTCGCCTGCCACCGCGATTCCGTTCTGCCAACCCTTAATCTGCCGGCTGGCCGCAAAATACGCGCTCGACCCCGCCGACCGCCGCGACGCCCAATACGTAATGCCCAGCGTGATCGCGATAAACAACAGGAACATCAAGAGTGAGATATTCATGGCCTACTTGCCTCCTTTGGCGTTCTCGGCCTTATCCAGAATGTCCTTAGCCAGACGGTCGAACCCGTTGGCCGCCCGGACATAAAGCCCAGCAATGATCCAGGCCACGAAGAACTGGGACAAAGCGAACAGGTAGGCAAGGTTCACATTCCCTATCTTGATGGACATGAACTGGGGCGCATATCCAACCAGCACCGGCAGCGCAAAGTAATACACCACGAAGAATATGAATGCCGGTACGATGAAGATCTTCTTCGTTGCCATCAGATCCTGAAATGCGTTGCTGGCAGCAATTTCGTCCCAGGTGGACTTGCTAGCCTGGTACTGCTTCGGTTGAGCAACTTCCAAATTCCCTGCCGCGTTTGCCATAGGCTCCCCTTCATCAAATCGGTGTTCGAACTACCCGGTTGGCGGCCAGATCCCTGGCCGATTCCCCGAGCTACCGTCGGCTGACGGGGGACAGCTTACTCCGGATGTCAACCCCTTGGGAAAAAATCTCTGACCCAAAGCGAGGGCAGCAGGGAAGGCGGAATAAGGCAGTCGGGTGCCCCATCCAGGTCGCGCTCCTTGCGCGTTAATGCATGCCCGGAGCGAAGTCGAAGGGGTGAGAATTTTGACTTCGGGTGTAAGACCTGGCCAGCTTCGTGATCCTGGCCGCGAAGCGGGAAGAATACAGCCCACAGATTGCCCTGAGCTTCTTCGAAGGGGCCGAAGAAAAACTACCGGAACAGTTAAACTGTTGTTGCCCGATTCGAAAAATGCGAAATCCTACGCGCCCGCTCCGCGTTGCTTCTTGCTGCTTGACTCCGCCAGCTCCGCCAGTGGTGGCACCGACTCCGGTTCCGTCACCTTGCACTCGGGCAGCGTCGCACCACTCTTGGTCGCATCGACCAGCATTTCCATCGCCAGATCCGTATTCGGACGGATATAGATCGTCGCCGCCAGCTGTCCGCCACGCACCCAAGCTTGCCCCGTTTTCGGCATCCCGTCGCATCCGGTGAACGGCAGCTTCAGCCAGCGCTCCCGGTCGGCGACGCTCATGTCTCCAAATGCTTTTCTCGCGCCCATCGCCATGCTGTCGTCCTGCGCGCCCACGAGATCAATGTGCGTCGCCTGCGACGTGCTCAACCGCAGCCACGAACTCACCGTCCGGTACGAACTCTCCTCGGTCCAATTTGCGCGCATCGTCTTTACCTGAATGTTCGAAGGCTTCGTCCGATTCATTCCTCGTGTGCGTTCCTTCGCCGCAGAACTGTTGGCTGGCCCCTCGATGTAGAGAATCGACCCGCCGTTGGGCAACAGCGCGCCGAATTGCTTCCCCTGAATCTTGCCAACTTCTTCATGATTAGAACTAATAGCGAACACTGGAACCTTGTTCCCTCGCCGCAATTCCAGGATGTAGTCCACCTCGTGGTTTAGTACCACCCAGCCAATCCCCGCCGCCACCGCCGCCCGCGCCACCTGAGGAAATGCGGTTCCTCCCGCCGGTTCAAACAGAATCGCGTCCGGCTTCGCCACCGACGAATCCTGCACATAGTGCAACAGTTGCTGGCTTTGGGCCACGGCATCGTTGTTGGCGTGAATGATTGTCACGTCTACCCCCAACGTTCGCGCTGCTTTCTCCGCCGCTGCCGCCTGTTCCTGCTGATAGTCGTTATCGTTATTAGTGAGCGAGACCAAAAAATTGAGTTTCTTCATAACAAGGTTCCTAGTTTGGGATCATAGTCCAAAAATAGGAGCTACCAATGTGACTGGAGTAACTTATATCGCGGAGTAACGCGTGCCGTTTACTGCCTCTGCAACGGGGTGTTGCAGCCTGACCAGTCCACGTTTGTCATTCCGGGCGGAGCGCAGCGACGGAGGAATCTGCTTTCTGCGTCCTGCTCTACAACCTGCGCATTGGCATGAACCTCAAACCGTTCGATGGATGACTCTCGCTTCGTATCAGGGCATCGCTTCTACCTGTGCGGATCGTCCTCGGTACGGAAATTGAGTTGTTTCAGGAACTGCGAACGGGAATTCGGGGAAATGCAGTCACCAGGGGATGGTGCCTTCAGGCGCCGGCCGCCGCACCCTTGGCGGTATCACCGATGATGGACTTCAAATGCGTGTCGAGGACCTCGCGACTGCCGTCGCTCAAACTTACGAAGCGGAAGGGTTGCATCCACCCCTGTGTAGCCCACATCGGAAACAGCATCTGCGCCTTCTCTCGAATCGTCGCACCCTTGAGGTGGAAAATCAGCTGCACTTCAATCTTCTCATCCAGCGGCTTTTCCAGATGCACCACGCCGCCCGTCACCGACAACTGATGGATTGCTCCACGCACGTCGCGCCGATTGGGCAGGCGCAGCAGCACCAGCACCGATCCCCGTAGCTTCACGCGAAATGGCCGCGTGACGACAACTTGGGGCTCCTCGGCAGACACTTCCGGCGCCGTCGATTCGGCCTGTTCATCCATACGCTCATGAGTATGACAGCGTAAAGTAAGCCCACGAAGTTACGAAAGAACAAGACCGGAGCTTCGCCTCTTAGAGAGTCCTGACCCAAATCGCCGCCACAGTAGTCGCTCGTAAGCGTCAGGCCAAATTTCAGGGAGAACGGTGGACCAAACCTGTCAAGAATCCAGTCGCCCAGCGGCGGCATCGAAAAGCGAGCCGGCAGCGCCGGGTAAGCCTTAGCCGCGAAGCGGCGACCGAATAAAGCCCACGGCGTAAGCCGTGGGTGAAAAAAAGTAGAAAATAACCAAGCCCCGGAGGGGCGTAAGAACCTACGATCAGACTGCCCCGGACGGCACAGGCCTTTCACCCAGTCTCCACAGCTCGCGTAGTCGATTCTTTATTGATCTCGACGCCGACTTACTTCCGCCCGGGGTGGGCTTCGGCACTTTCAGAAAACAGATTGTAAGGCCATGCCTTCTTGCTGACCTTCAACGTAGGGACCACGCCGTTTTGTTCAGGATCCGCCACTGGCGTACTCTGCGCCACGATGGTCCAATCCTCCGGAGGATCCACGATCCCCCAGACATTTCCATGTGTGTACAGCGAGGCGCCGATTAGAAAATTCTTCCCGTCGGTTCCCAGCGGCAGACAATTCGCCACCCTCGCCGTAACGCTGCCGCCGCCCGGAAGACCGCTCATCAAGATCGGGGTCTCCAGTTGCAGCGCCTCCGTACTTCGAAAGCCGCAACCCTGGGCACTCACCACCAGCACCACACACTTCTCGCCGAACGGCCGCTTCCGGTCCAGGCTGATCACGCTGACCGGAATCTTCACCCGGAGTCGCGTGCTTCGGCGCGTCGCTTTGGGCGTTAGAACTTCCATACAAGTATTCCCGCAAGGCCGAGAATTGAACGCTTGGGGATGGCCGTACCCTCTATTGTGGCAGATTCAGCCCAGTCAGAATGGTGACAAAAGTAACCCTCCCTGCACACCAACTTCAGCCGTCATGCTGTGCTGAGTCGAAGCATCCCTGCCCCCGAGAGACGCTATCCACGCGCCGACCGACCCGAGGCGTCCTCACCGGCTAGCCAGTCCCCCCGCCGTCTCCCCGCCATCCATCGTGAACACATGCCCCGTCGCATACGCCGCATCCTCCGACGCCAGATAAGCAAACAGCCCCGCAATTTCCTCCGGCCGCGCATGCCGCCGCAGCGGAACTTTCTGATTCACTTCCTCCAGCATCGCATCGGTATACTCCGCGCGTTGCATCGGCGTCAGCACATATCCCGGAGCCACCGCACACACCCGCACCTTCGGCGCCAACTCCAGCGCCATCGTTCGCGTCAACTCAATCACTCCGGCCTTGGTCGCGTTGTAGTCCGCGTAGTAAGGCTGTCCCACCATCCCGTTCGTCGACGCCGTCTGCAGAATCACGCCGCTCCCGTTCTCCCACATATGTCGCGCCGCCGTCTGCGCCACGTAAAACACCCCAGTCAGATTCACCGCAATCACCCGCTCCCACTCTTCCGGAGTGATGTCAAGAAACCTGTGCCGGACGCTGATCCCCGCATTGTTGACCAGCACGTCCACCCCATCCATCAGTCGAAGCGCCTCCGCAAACGCCGCCTCCACCTGCATCAAATCGGTGACATCCGCAATGATGGCCTCTCCCAGTCCGTGCAACCGATGCCGAATCCGCTCGCAAGCCGCAGCGTCGCGATCCAGCACGCAAACCCGCGCCCCCTCCTCCAGAAACCGCATCGCCGTAGCCGCCCCGATCCCGCTGGCCCCGCCAGTAATCAACACCCGCTTATCCCTCAACCCTCGCATACCGTCTCCTAAACGTGTTCGTGTGGGGACGGGCGCCTTCGCCCGTCTAGGCCGAGCGCCAGCTCGGCTGGCTTTTTGCCGGCCATCAAACCGGCTCTCTGCCGGCTTAGCACCCCGTCCTAACCGCAATCGTATGCGGCACCGCCCGTAGCAGCCGCGTCAGTTCCTCATCGCATGGCCGGTTGATGTCATAAATCGCATACCCCAGCGTCCCGCGCGTACTCAGCACCTGCCGCTCAATATTGATCCCCAGATCCCCCAGAATGTCGTTAATCGCCCGCAAAATCCCCGGCACATTGTGATGAATATGCATCAGCCGGTACGATCCCTCCTCATACTCCAGATGACACTGCGGCAGATTCACGCTCAGCGTCGAATCCCCGGTCTTCACATAATCCAGCAACTTAGCCGACACAAACTGCCCAATATTCTGCTGCGCCTCTTCGGTAGAGCCTCCAATGTGCGGTGTCAGAATCACATTCGCCAGCCCCTGCAGCGCGCTCGTGAAGCCCGCTCCTGTCTCCGGCTCTTTCGGAAACACATCAATCGCCGCGCCGGCAACCTTGCCGCTCTTCAGATACTTCGCCAGGGCATCATGATCCACCACAAACCCGCGGCTCAAGTTCAGGAAGCAAGCCCCATCCTTCATCGCTAGGAATTCTTCCTCGCCAAACAGATTCTGGTTCTGCGGCTTGCCGTCCACATGCAGCGTGACCACGTCGGAAATCTCCAGCAGTTCGCGGAAGCTGACCCCGCGCGCGTTCCCCCGCGCCAGCACATGTGCCACGTCGTAGAAGACCACGCGCATACCCATCGCCTCGGCCAGATCGGAAAGCTGCGACCCGATCTTCCCGTATCCCACAATGCCCAGCGTCAGCCCGCGCACCTCATGCGCGCCCGCCGCCGACTTGTTCCACACGCCCGAGTGCATTTGGGTTGATGAAGAAAAGATCCGCCGCAGCAGCACGATGATCTCCCCCAACGCCAGTTCCGCCACCGACCGCGAGTTCGAGTGCGGATCGTTAAACACCGCAATCCCGCGCTCGCTCGCCGCCTCCCGATCAATCTTGTCTACGCCGATGCAGAACGCGCCCACCGCGATCAGCTTCGGAGCCGCCTCAAGCACCTTCGCCGTGATCCGCGTCTTCGATCGCACTCCCAGAACCGAAGCCCCGCGCACCTTCTCGACGAGTTCGCGTTCCTCGAGCGCCGCCTTCAGCGACTCGACCTCGTATCCCGCGCCGCGAAACAACTCCACCGCCACCGCGCTGATGTTCTCCAGCAACAGTACTGTCAAGCAACCTCCCCAAATGTGTAGATCAATAGAGGATTATCTCAAACCGGCGTGAAACGCCAATGCTCTGTCATCCCGAGCG
>Ga0307479_10005997_pt1 | contig 11127 bp, 11 predicted proteins | sample atmos_gasesECM4C_FD_203743 | JGI IMG/M metagenome (GOLD analysis project Ga0307479, IMG submission 203743) | Hardwood forest soil microbial communities from Morgan-Monroe State Forest, Indiana, United States - atmos_gasesECM4C_515 | ecosystem: Environmental > Terrestrial > Soil > Temperate... | reverse complement strand
CTGCATGAAGCCTGGGATACATCCCGGCTAGCCTCAGCAACAGGCCCCCGTTTCGGGCCACTCAGCACGCGCCGTCCGTCGCGGAAACGCTCTCATGCCGCCGATCGGGCAAACTTATCGGTTGCCACCTGTCCTGGTGACCTGCGCAATGGCTGTGAGCGTTCCCGCGGGAACGTCTGACAACGTCCGCTCCTACCGCGATGAGAGCGTCCGGCGCCGTAGCGCCCAAGCGTCAGCTGTAAATAATCGGGCGTTCGGCTAACGGGGGCTCCGAGCTATCGGCCACGCTGTGCAACGGCTGTTAGTCGCAATCTGGCGCGTCTGCCTGGCCCCAGGCACCATCATCGGGAGTTGCCGTTCGCGTCCCGGTGAACGGGCGGGTCGGCGTGGCCTGCAGACGCTGACGCCGGGTCCGGCAATCTCGGAGAGGGTTGTCGGCGGCTGTCTGCGTAAGTTTGCCTTTGACAACAGGTCAGCGAGCGCACACTCACGGTCACCGACGACATCTGGGGATTTGCCGGGCGCGCCGCGCTATCACCAGGCCCCCCGTTTCGAGGTGAGAGAGCTGGGCGAGATCGATATGGCGTCTATGGCGTTGCCGACGCTGGATCTGCTGACCCACGACGGCGCGCGGCCGGTTTTCCCGGCTGTGCATCTCGAAGGTCATGCCGTGGTGCCCTATGGTGAGCCGGCCGGGCCGGCCGGGCCGGCCGGGTTGGCCGGCGGATCCGGACGGGTGCTGCACCATGGCGGCAAGGCGCTGGTTCTGTGTGCGGGAGACCGTGATCTGCCCGCGCTGCATGTGGCGGGCCAGCCAGGACGCCGTGCGGGACTGGCGGCCATCGCCGTGCACCGGGCCGGCCGGCGTCTTCAACCTGCCATGGCCCTGCCGGCGACCGCTGTCCAGCCCAGGCACGAGTGCGGTACGGACGGGCAGCTGGTCGGCGCGCTGCGCGAGCTGACCGGCTGACCAGCGATGAGCCCCCGGACCGAGACCGGCCAGCGCCGCCGGCGCCGGGTGCGGCTGACCCCGGTGGGGCCAGTCCCGGTCGAGTTCGCCGGGGAGCGGGCCGGCGAGGGACCGCTCACCCTTGGCCAGCTCAACAACTACAACTGGCTGAGCCAGGCCCCCGATCACTTCTACGCGATCTTGTGCGTCGAGCTCCCGGTGCCGGCGGTGATGTCCGTCGATGACGTGGCCGGGGCGACTGGGGTACTGTTCGCGCGGTACGAGAGCCTGCGCACCACCTACGTGCCCGGCGATATGCCCGGTGAGCCGCGCCAGCGGGTCGCGGCGGCCGGTGTCCAGCTGCTGGAGGTCTGCTCGCTCGGCGCGGGACAGTGGGGCCCGCCGGACCGCCCCGCGGCGGCCGAGGCGCTGGTCCGGTGGCTGCGCGAGTCACCCGATCCGGGACCGGGTCCGGTGCGCATGGCGGTAACCGTTGCTCCCGATATGGGCGACCGCGTCATAGCATGCGCCGCCGCGTTCTCGCACCTGGCGGTGGACCACGGCGCGATCGAGATCCTCAAGCGCGACTTCGCCGGCCTGCTCGGCGATCCCGCGCGGCGCCCGGCCGGGCGGCCCGGCCACCAGCCGCTGGACCAGGCCGAGCTAGATGCAACGCCGGCCGAGCGACGCAGGGCCGATGCGGCACTGGAGTACCTGCGGGAGCAGTCGTGGCGGATCCCCCGCTACCTGTACGCTCTGCCAGGCGGCCGGGCCAGCGGCGAGTCGCTGGCGGTGGAGCTGTCATCGGCGGCCGCCGCGATGGCCGCGCGGCGAGTGGCGGCGCGGACCCGGACCAGCCGGCCCAGCATCGTGCTCGCGGCCATCTGCGCTGTGGTGGCCCGCCGCGCCGGCTACCCGGAGCTGGTGTTCCCCATATTGTCCAGCAACCGTTTCGAGCGCCACCTTGTGAACTACGTCGGCGCCCTGGCCCAGGCCTCGATCGCCACTGTCGAGATCGGCGGGCGAAGTTTCGACGAGCTGGCCCGCCACACCTGGACCACGGTGATGGAGGCGAGCCGGTACGGCAGGTACGACGCGGCCAAGCAGGCTGCCATGGACAAACTGGCCGAGCACGAACGGGGCCTGCGCTTGACCTACGACCCGATGTTCAACAACCTCGTCCCTGAATCGTGGTCCGGACTGACCGCAGGCGTCGGGTTCCAGCCCGAGCAGATCGACGTCGCGCTGGCCCGGACCGAGCTGCGGTGGTGCCTGGCGCCGGTCAGCGGAACGCCGATCCAGTTCACCCTCAACCAGATCGACGGCTGCCTGCAGCTGGACATGCGGAGCGGTGACACCGGCCTGGTGCCGCGTGCCGAACTGGAGTCGGTGCTGCTGGCCGTTGAACGCCTGCTGGTCGCCGCCGCGCACGGCGACATAGCCGCCGGCCAGATGCCCGGACTCATCGGGCTGGAACCCCTCGCCAGCCCGGACCGGATACTCGTCGACCACTGCTGGGTCGACATCGCCGCCGTGCAACGCATGGTCGACGACGCCGCCGCGCCCGCAGTCGTCCATGTCTTCGCCTCGGCTAGCGGCCGCCCGCTAGTCGCCCACCTGACCGCCACCGACGACATCCGCACACCGGAACAAGCACACGCCCGCTGCATGGCCGCCCTCGCGCACCACCGTACGGCCATCACCCCGCGCCACTACGTCATCTGCCGCACCGCACCAGCCGACCCGTCCGACCCCGCCGCCTGGCCCGCACCCCTGGCCACCGGCACCGGCCGCGCCTGAACCCACCCGGCGGTGGCGAGGCTCGCGGGCGAATGCTTACCCGGCGCCGAAGGACTCAAGCTGTGAGCGTGCGGACATGAGCGGGTTAGGAGCCGTACTTGAGGATGCCGCCTGAGCCCGCAGCCCACACGGAGCGGGTGCCTGGTATCCACGCCAGGGCCTGGATCATGAATGGCGTGCTGGACAGGGTCCACCGGCCGTTGTGCTCGTGGGCGAGCCAGTGCTGCTGGACGGCGAGCCAGATGCCTCCGGTGCCGTCTGGGGCGAGGGCGAGAGCCAGCGGGTCCGTGCCGTCGAGTGCCCCGTAGGGGTAGGTCACCGGCTGCCATGTGTGCCCGTTCCAGTGGGCGATACCTATGCGCAGCGGGCCGTTGTCGCCGGGCGGGTCGATGGTGGTGACGGCCCACACGTCATCGGGGGCGACGGCATCGACCAGGTCCGGGACAGCCTGCGCGCCCGGAGACAGGCGCATCGGCGTTACCAGGTCCCAGGCCCGGCCGTTCCAGTGGCTTGCCGAGAAGTCCAGGCCGGATCCGGTCGAGCCGACGACCCAGAGGTCGCGAGGGGACAAGGCGCTGGCATCATCGGCCATCACGTCGGGAAGCGGGGCGCTAGCCCAGGTCCTGCCGTCGTAATGGAGGGCGTACAGCGAGCCGAGCCGGACGCCGAATGCCCGCACGTCGTGTGCGCCGGAGGCAACTGCCGTCTGGATCGTGGACGTGGCGGCGAAGCGAACCGGCGTAGTCCAGGCCGTCCCGGTCCAGCGTGACGCGAAGGACGCAGCATCCGTTGAGGTGAAGACCCAGGTGTCTGCCGCGGAATCGGCGACGATGACCGGGCTGGCGTCAGCCGAGCCACAGTCGAGTCCGGCCGGCGGGGGAAACCGGCTGCCAGGCAGTACCGTCCCAGTGACGCAGGATGGTGGTCCCCCCGCTGCACCCGGCCGCCCATGCGTTCCGGGCAGAGGTCGCGGCTACCGAGGACACCCCGCCTGGGGTCGTGCTGGGAACCACCTTTACGCCGGACGGCAGGGCCGGAAGCGCCTGGACGCCTACCAGGCTGCAGTCGGCGCCCACGCGTGAGGCGGTCGTGCCGGCCTGCTGCATTGCCGGGTCGCTGTAACCGGATGCGGCATTCATGGCTTTGATCCAGGCCTCCTGCGCGGCGCCGGCCGCGAAATCTTTCTGGCAGACTCTAGCGGCGCGCAAGCGCTCCGGCAGTGGCTTTTGCTCTGCTGAGCCGGGCCTACGAGGGCTCGGCTGTGTGCCGGAACTACTGGGGTGCAAAGTCCGACTTCTGCCGATCGGGGAGAGCCGGTGTCACTCGAGATAGCCGGCGTCGGCCAGGAGGTTGTGGCCTACGGCAATGCTCCTGATCCTTCGCTGTGGCATGGTGGTCCAGTAGTACCAGATCATGAGCGTGAGCGAGAGAGCCCAGGCTCGGCCTCGCAGCCAGGTTGCGTCGTCAACGCCGAGTTTCCTGCGGAAGATCTCCCTGGCAGGTGGGTCAAGCACTTCCCACGCACCCCGGCGATGACTCTTCAACCGCCCGGCTGTCTTATGGGAGATGCCGTAGTTTGCAAGGACCCGGCGCGGTGGCCAGAGTCGTCGAGCCTGATAGGAGAACCTGAGATGCCGGAACACAAGATCGGAACCCGCGAGGAATGGCAGGCGGCGCGCAACGAGCTCGCGGAGCTCGAGGCGGAGCAGGCTGAGCGCGACGAGAAAATCAAGCGCAAGCGGCGCGAGCTTCCCTGGGTACCGGTGGAGAAGGAATACACGTTCGACACCGAGGACGGCAATAAGCAGCTCGCCGAGCTGTTCGAAGGCCGCTCGCAGCTTCTCGCCTACAACATCATGTTCGGCCCGGACTTTGAGATCGGAGCCTGCCCCGGCTGCACGAACCTCGCCGACGGGTTCGAAGGTCTGCTGCTTCACATGAACAAGCGCGATGTGACCCTGATCTGCTTCTCGCGCGCCCCGATCGACCGGCTGGTGGCCTACAAGCAGCGAATGGGCTGGCAGTTCCCGTACGTATCGACCTACGGCACCAACTTCCCCTTCGACTTCGGGCTTGCCCTCACCGAGGAGCAGGCCGGGCAGATCCCCGGGCTCCAGGAGATGGTGCAGAACCCGCCTGGTTGGCTCCGGTTCTGGGCCAGCCAAGTCGGCGCTCCGCTCAAGGACGGCCTGCGCGAGAGTCCCGGCTACATCGCGTTCGCGCGGGAGAACGGAACCGTGTACCACACCTACACGGTCACGGCGCCAGACCCGTTCGTCGCTCCCTACTTCAGCTTCCTGCTCGATCGGACGCCGAAGCCGCAGCCCGACGAGCCGCTCAACTACCGCAAGGACGAGTACCCGGACTGAGATCTCGCGGAGTCGTCGGCACGCATCGTGCTGGCGGGTGTTCTTCTGCCGGTGAGCATCCGGGGCTGTTTTTCGGCACAATGAGATCATGCACCGCGGTTATGCCATCTGGCAGGTACACAGTCAGCTGCCGCGCTGCTGACTAACCGCGGCCTTTGCGCCGCTGATCATGGTGGCGGGTGAGCCGCTACAGCGATACGTTCTCGCCAAGCCGGCGGCCCTCCCGTCCCGGCCCGGAAGGTACCGGACGCTGCGGCGGTCCCGGCCGGCACCCAGGCGGCGATGATCTCGCACGGCCCCGCGGAGACCGTTCAGGGGTTTCTGGCGCCGGGGATGGCGTGCGGAGGTGAGCCGGTGCGCATCGGAGCGCTCGCGGTGACCGTGCTTGCGTTGCTGCTCGCGGCGCCGACCGCCTGGATTACTTACGGGCCGGCCGGAGTTCAGCTCGTCACTGTCAGCGTCGACGACTCCGAGCGCGTCCTCGCGGTGGCCGTGCAGGTGCCAGCCGGCCGCGACGGTTGCAGTCGCGACCTCGCCGGAGGGCTGACGGAATTCGACCCGGCTGTGGCATACGTCAGGATCGTGTTCCAGTCGCGGCTGGCCAGCGTGGTCGGCGCGTGCCCGTCTAACCGGGTGATGACGGTACGCGTCAGCCTGCCTGCCCCGCTCGGCCGACGCGACGTGATGATCAACTCCGACACCACTACCACCTTCGGGCCCGGCCACCGCGGGCTGCTGCACCGCTGCTATGACGGCTGCGGTCCTTTCATCTTGCCTCCGGCGAGCTGCACCACGCGCTCCTACCAGCAGGCGATGCTGTCCACCGGGCCGCCGATGCACGCGGTCTACCAAGTGCTCGGCTGCGACGGCCGCTGGCTGGTGCTCGACGTGGCCTGGCCCGGCGGCCCGGCCGGGTGTGATGCCCCGTGCAACCCGAGCCTGGCGGTGACCCGCTGGTTCTTCCGGGCTGGGCCGCATGGCTGGATGACGATCACCACCACGTTGACAGCCGGATGCGTGCAGGTACGCAAGGCGGAGCCACGGTTTCCCGCCCAGCTGTGCGCCAGCCTGTCCGCACCGAGGTGAGGACGGCAACGCGGACCTCGCACTGAGTGGCTGCCAGTGACGCTCACGTGCATTTGACCCGCCAGGATGCGGCGCATGCGGGCCGGCGAAGCAGAACAGGAGCCACAGAACACGAAGCGGGCCGACTCGCAGTCAACTCCAGTTAGGCCACATCAGGGGATGAGCTTGGTCCAGCGGCCCGGGAACCGCCATCCTGGCTAAGCACCGGATGGTCCGGTGGCTGCCTGACACGAAGTTCGTTGAGCCTGGCTGCGGCGGCGTCGATCCAGGTCGGCCCGGTGCGGGAAGGACGGCAGTATATTTCCTTGAGCCAAAGTGTCCCCCCTCCGGGCCCTCGGACGCCCAGCACCCTTCGCCGCAACCGGACGGCGAGCGACGTTCGGATGGGCCGTGTTTCCGCTACGAAGCAATCGATCTGTTCCCAGGGCAAGGTGATGGTCTTGAACAGTGTCCTGATCGTCACCCCGCCGGGAGCGGTGAGCAGCGTGGAGGACCGCCACCACCGCCAGCTCACCGCAATGACCCATGCCAGCAGGACGGACATCAGCGCCACATTCGCCAGCCGAGCCCCGTTCGGGTCGGTGAAGATCGTCCACAGTATCCCTGCGGACGCCAGTACGCCGAACACCGGCACATACAAACGGCGTCGGATCGAACTCACCCGGTATGGCACATCCGCTCCTAGCCCGCAGCTACAGCAGACTCACAAGGCAACATGTTCCGCTGATGGACACCACCGACCAAGTCTTGCACCCCGCTCGGTGAGGAAGACGGCGAATCAGAAGCCACGCCTGCGAAAACCTGGACTTCAATGCCTCGGCTTACCTGCTCGCGTTTATGCGCCGGTCGGTGCGGAAGCTTGGCCAGTCGATCGTCATGGTCAGGCACGACCCGCGGGGCGCCGCGTATGCGGACCGGGTCATCATCCTGGCCAACGGGACCGTGGTGGATGAGCTGGAACAGCCAACCGCCGATTCGGTCCTGGAGCGGAAAGCTGCTGTGCCTGCTTGCCGTGCAGCCAGGAGGCAAGGCCGGTTCCGGGGAAGCCCACCGGGACCTAGGCGATCTCGACCCGGCAGCCGCTCACGCCCGCGAGGCCATCACGCTGGCCCGCGAGGCGGCGCGCCAGCACCGCGAGATATCAGCCTGCGGCACCCTCGCCACGGTCCTGCGTGCCGGGTAGCCTTGCGCGCGTGATGACTGGCGGGCCGCTGCAGGCCGCCCTGCATGGCGCGGCGAGCCCGCCACTGCGGGCCTTGCCCGTGCCCGTCGCGGACCTGCTGCAGCGCCTGGACTGCCCGCCGCGGCTGGCGGCCCACCTGAGTGGCGGTGCACGACGTGGCCTGGCAGCTGGCCAGCTGGGCCGGGCAGCGCCGCCCGCCGCTGGCCTTCGATCGTGACGCGGTGCTGTTCGGGGCCGCCACGCACGACATCGGCAAGATCGTGCACGTCGCCGAGCTGACAGGTCCGGGCTGCGCGCACGAGGAAGCCGGACGGCAGCTCCTGCTCGCCCATGGTGTCAGCCCTGACCTGTCCCGGTTCGCGGCCACGCACGCGTCATGGGCACGGCCGGGCGTCGGCATCGAGGACCTGATGGTGAGCGTGGCCGACAAGATCTGGAAGAACAAGCGCATTCCCGAGCTGGAGAACCTGCTCATCGCCCGGCTCGCTATCGCCAGCGGACGCGAGCCCTGGCAGGAGTTCGCCGCACTCGTTGACCTTCTCACTCAGATCGGCGACGGGGCCGGCGAGCGGCTGGCCTTCCAGACCTCGTTTCCCGTACGCGGATAGCCGATCCCGGCCCGGCAGCGCAGGGCTCAGGCGCTGCGCGCACAGCTAGCCTCCAGGAGGGCGGCCAGCGGCCAATCCGAGATCCGGCGATATGGCGGGAATCTGATCGAAGCCCGCCAACCGGGGGACCGCATCTGTAAAGGATGCTCCGGGCGTGCCCAATACGCGTCCCGGTTGGCTCTGTCCCGCTGCTTTGAACGAGGCCAGAGCGAGATGGAGCTTCGCCGCCGCCAACGCCTGCCACTACCGCCGAAGAGCCTCACACCCGCATTACGAAGTGTCGCTAGAGTACTAGCAGGAGAACATAAGCTTCCACCTTGAGGCTTATGCAGACCGGGCTACTCTCACGCATCCTCGCAGTTCAGGGACTTATAGAAGGGGAGTGTGCCAAATGACCCAGGAGTGGTCCGGCCATTGGATCCGGCTCGGCGATCCGAGTTTTGATGACGGTTTCACCCTCCCGCTGAACACGCCGATCGGCTGCCTCGCCAGGTCCCCAGATCGCATGGACCTGTTCGCGGTCGGCAAGGACGGCGCCGTCTACAGCACCTTCTTCGACCGGCTCCAGAACCCCTTCGACCCTATCGGCGGGTGGTCCGGCCAGTGGTTCAGGCTCGGCGATCCGAGTTTTGATGACGGTTTCACGCTCCCGCTGAACACGCCGATCGGCTGCCTCGCCAGGACCGCAGATCGCATGGACCTGTTCGCGGTCGGCAAGGATGGCGCCGTCTACAGCACCTTCTTCGACTTCAACTTCTTCGGCGGGTGGTCCGGCCAGTGGTTCAGGCTCGGCGATCCGAGTTTTGGCGACGGGTTCACGCTCCCGCTGAACACGCCAATCGGCTGCCTCGCCAGCTCCCCAGATCGCATGGACCTGTTCGCGGTCGGCAAGGACGGCGCCGTCTACAGCACCTTCTCCGACCGGCCCCAGAACCCCTTCGACCCTATCGGCGGGTGGTCCGGCCAGTGGTTCAGGCTCGGCGATCCGAGTTTTGGCGACGGGTTCACGCTCCCGCTGAACACGCCAATCGGCTGCCTCGCCAGGTCCCCAGATCATATGGACCTGTTCGCGGTCGGCAAGGACGGCGCCGTCTACAGGACCCTCTGGGTCTCCAACGGCGGGTGGTTCGGCCAATGGCTCAGGCTCGGCGATCCGAGTTTTGGCGACGGGTTCACGCTCCCGCTGAACACGCCGATCGGCTGCCTCGCCAGGACCGCAGATCATATGGACCTGTTCGCGGTCGGCAAGGACGGCGCCGTCTACAGCACCTTCTCCGACTTCAACGGCGGGTGGTCCGGCCGCTGGCTCAGGCTCGCCGATCCGAGTTTTGGTGACGAGTTCACGCTCCCGCTGAACACGCCGATCGGCTGCCTCGCCAGGACCGCAGATCATATGGACCTGTTCGCGGTCGGCAACGACGGTGCCGTCTACAGCACCTTCTTCGACCGGCTTCAAACCTTCTTCGACCCTATCGGCGGGTGGTCCGGGCAGTGGTTCCGGCTCGGCGATCCGAGTTTTGGTGACGAGTTCACGCTCCCGCTGAACACGCCGATCGGCTGCCTCGCCAGGACCGCAGATCATATGGACCTGTTCGCGGTCGGCAAGGATAGCGCCGTCTACAGCACGACCTTCTTCGACTCCGATCCCGGCGGTTGATTCATGACACTCCGACCGACTTGCCTGGCCCGGATCGTCGTTCCGGTCATGTTCTAGCCCGCGGTCGTTCTTCCCCTCGCCGGGCCGATGCCTGTCGGGTTCCATAACCTGGTAACGGTCTCTGAACTGCTACGTTACGTCTAGGCCGGTGACCGTCAAGCGGTTTGATCGTACCCGATAAGTCCGCCGAGAACGTTGCGGCGTCGTGTAGCGGAAGGACCTCCCCATGCCGGAGATCGAGCTGTCCGCGGGCGTCATTGAGTACCAGGACACCGGTGGTGAGGGGCCGGTACTGGTCTTCCTGCACGGGCTGCTCATGGACGGGACCGTGTGGCGGAAGGTGATCGCCGGCCTGCGGGCCGACTACCGCTGCGTACTGCCCACACTGCCGCTCGGCGGGCACCGCCGGCCGATGAGGCCCGACGCCGACCTGTCGCTGCACGCGATGGCGCTGCTGGTCGGCGAGTTCCTGGACAAGACCGAGCTCGCCCAGGTCACGCTGGTCCTCAACGACTGGGGCGGCGCGCAGATCCTGCTCGCCGAGGGCCGCACCGAACGGATCGCCCGGGTCGTGCTCACCGCCTGCGAGGCGTTCGACAATTATCCGCCCGGGCTGCCCGGACGGGCGATCCAGATGATGACCAGGATCCCCGGCGGGATATACGCCACCATGCAGCTGCTCCGGTTCCGCGCGGCCCGGCGGGCTCCCGGCGGCTGGGGCTGGATGAGCAGGCGTCCGGTGCCCCGCGAGGTCATGGACGGCTGGTTCCGTCCTGCACGGACCAGCGCCGGGGTCCGCAGGGACCTGGTGCGCTACGGGAACTCCATCCCGGACCGGCGGACGCTGCTGCGCTGGGCCGAGGAGATGCGGTCCTACCACGGTCCGGTCCTGGTCATCTGGGCCACCGAGGACCGGCTGATGCCCCGCGACCACGGGCGGCGGCTGGCCGGGCTCTTCACCAACGCGAAACTGGTCGAGATCGAGGACTCCTACACGCTGATCCCCGAGGACCAGCCCGAGCAGCTGGCACGCGAGCTACGCAAGTTCGTGAAGGCCTAGCCGGTCCCGGCAGTTGACCGCCTACCGACGGCGCACGCCAGCAGAACTGCCATTGAGGATGTCCAGGCCAGGGCCCCCGAGGCTCACGCTCAAGAGCGGCCCCGGACGGCGGCTACGCCGGCGCGGCTCAGGGCGGGGAGGCACTGGATGCTTCGCCGTGCCCGGCCCCAAGGCGTTGGTCAACCCTTCGAGGTCCGCCACGGTCACGGTGAGCGCCGAGTGGCCACTTCGGCGAAGCGGTGATGGCACCTTCTCCGCGAAATGGATGCACACCCCCGCGTTGTGGTTCGTTCCGAAGCTCAAGCCGTCATCGACCATGGATCCACGAACACCGAACGCGGTCCACCAGCGGTAGTTCCGGGTGATGTGAGCCTCAGTGACATTTGCCAGCGGCGTCTTGATCTTGAAGAAACCG
>Ga0307479_10005996_pt1 | contig 11133 bp, 14 predicted proteins | sample atmos_gasesECM4C_FD_203743 | JGI IMG/M metagenome (GOLD analysis project Ga0307479, IMG submission 203743) | Hardwood forest soil microbial communities from Morgan-Monroe State Forest, Indiana, United States - atmos_gasesECM4C_515 | ecosystem: Environmental > Terrestrial > Soil > Temperate... | reverse complement strand
CGACATGAGCGGAACGACAGCGTTCGACGCGGCCACGCTCGCCCGCCTGGCCGACGTGATCGAGGCGCGCCGCGGCGCCGATCCGGAGCGATCCTATGTCGCGCGCCTGTTCGCGCACGGTCCGGATGCCATCCTGAAGAAGATCGGCGAAGAAGCCACCGAAACGGTGATGGCGGCCAAGGACGGGGTGGGCGAGCGGATCGTTTCGGAAGTCGCCGACCTGTGGTTTCACTGCCTGATCGTGCTGGCGCTGCACGGTCTGCGCCCGGAAGCGGTGCTGGCCGAGCTGGAAAAGCGCGCCGGCACTTCGGGGCTGGACGAAAAAGCCTCGCGCAAGGCCGCTCGAGCCGGCCCGGTGCAGGACATCTGAGGAGTGCCGATGGACCCGAACTGCATCTTCTGCCGGATCGCGGCCGGGCAGATTCCCAGCGCGAAAGTCTACGAGGACGACCAGCTGATCGTCTTCAAGGACATCCATCCCAAGGCCCCGATTCACCTGCTGCTGGTGCCGAAGGAGCACGTGGAGTCGCTGATGACCGCCACGCCGCAGCATGGGCCATTGGTGAGTAGAATGCTCTTTCTGGCGCCGCAGCTCGCCCGTGAGCAGGGGGCGGCCGACGGTTTCCGGGTCGTGATCAACAACGGGCCGGGCGGCGGACAGGAAGTCTTCCACCTGCACATGCACGTTCTGGCCGGCCCGCGACCCTGGAAACAGTTTTTTTGAAGGGTCGGTTGCCGGGCCGGCAGGAGTAGCGCGGATGGGCTCACTTTCGCTGACGCACTGGCTGATCGTCCTGCTGGTCGTGGTACTGGTGTTCGGTACCAGCAAGCTCAGGAACCTGGGCAAGGATCTGGGCGGCGCGATCAAGGGCTTCAAGGAAGGCATGCGCGAGGGGGGCTCGGAGGAAAAGCCGCCGCCGCAGCAGGTCACCGATGCGGGCGCCGCCGGCACCATCGACGTTCAAGCCAAGGAAAAGAGCGGCCCGTAGCCGACCGCTCCGGCCGGCTGTCCCTGCTGGGCACGGTTGGGGCCCGGGCGGCGCGGATGAGTCCTGAGCCGCCTGGAACCGATCATGCTCGACTTCAGCCTGGGCGAACTGATGATGATCGGCGCGGTGGCGCTGGTCGTGCTGGGTCCGGAACGGCTGCCCCGCGTGGCCCGCGGCTTCGGCGAGATGCTGGGCAAGGCGCAGCGGTACGTGAGCCAGGTGCGCGCCGATTTCCAGCGCGAGATCGAGCTGGCCGACTTGAAGCGCCTGCAGGAAGAGGCGCGGCAGGCGAGCGCCGCGATCGACTCCTCGGTGCGCGATGTGGCCAGCTCCCTGGAGCAGGCCGGGCAGTCGGTGAGCGAGACGATGGCCGCGAGCGAGCCGACGGCGCCCAGCGCGACGGCGTGGTCGGCCAGCGGCTGGGGCAGTCATCGCTTTCGGACGCGCGCCCGCCCGACGCCGTCGCTGACCGACCTGACCGAGGCCATCGAGCAGATGAACGGCCGCGCGCCGATGCCGCCCGTCCGCATCGGCAGGAACCGGTACGCGCCCCGCGCCCGCGTGAACCGACCGCGGATCTACCGGTAGCGGCCGGGGGCTGACATGGCGCCGCCCGAAGAACAGGGCTTCCTGTCGCACCTGATCGAGCTGCGTCAGCGACTGGTGCGTGCGGCGGCGGCCATTCTGATCGTGTTTGCGGCGTTGACGCCGTTCATGCGCGAGATCTTCGATCTGATGTCGCGGCCGATGATCGAGGCGCTGCCGCAGGGAACCAAGCTGCTGGCCACCGGCGTGATCGCCCCGTTCATGGTGCCGCTGAAGGTCACGCTGTTCTCGGCGCTGCTGATCGCGTTGCCGTACGTGCTGTACCAGGTCTGGGCGTTCGTTGCTCCCGGGTTGTACCAGCACGAAAAGCGGCTTGCCGTGCCGGTGATCGTGTCCAGCGTGCTGATGTTCTTCGGCGGCGTGGCCTACTGTTACTTCGTCGTGTTCCGCGTGATCTTCCCGTTCATGACGCGGTTTGCTCCGCAATCGGTCAGCGTTTCGCCCGACATCGACGCCTATTTCAATTTCGTGCTGCGCATGTTCGTCGCCTTCGGCGTCACGTTCGAAGTGCCCATCGCGGTGCTGCTGCTGGTGCGGATGGGGATGACCAGCGTCGCGCGCCTGCGCCAGGCCCGCCCGTACGCGATCGTCGGCGCCTTCGTGGTAGCGGCGATCCTGACGCCGCCCGACGTTACCTCGCAGCTGCTGCTGGCGCTGCCCTTGTGCCTGCTGTTCGAGCTGGGGCTGGTGCTGGCGGCGCTGTTCGGCACCCGCCGTGCGGAGCGCCGCGAGTCGGAGTCGGGGCCGGCGGCGAGCTGATGCTGATCACGAGGCCGTTCCCCACATGCGTGGCGGCGCGCCTTCTGCCGGCCGCCTGCATCGAACTGGCAACCTGGTTCAGCTATTGAACCGGCCCGCCCGGCCGGCTAGTGCGGCGGCGGCGGCCGCTCCCCGACCGTGATCGACAGGTCGACTTCGTGCGCTTCGCGCAGCACGCGCACCGCCGCACTTGTGCCGGGTTCGAGCTGCGCGATCTGATTGAGCATCGAGCGGCTGTCGGTCACCGCGCTGCCGTTGATCGACAAAAGAATGTCCCCAGGCTCCATGCCGGCCCGGCCGGCTGGCGCGTTGCGCAGCACGCCGTTGACCACCACGCCGTCGGAGCGCTTCAGGCGCATCGCGTCGACCAGTTCCGGCGTGATGTCGTACGGCTCGATGCCGAAAAATCCGTGGTGCACGCGGCCCGTATGGACGATCTGGTCCATCACATGGGTCACGATGCTGGTGGGAATGGCGAAGCCGATGCCGACCGAGCCTCCGGAGCGGGAAAAAATGGCGGTATTGATCCCGATCAGCAGGCCGTTGCTGTCGATCAGCGCGCCGCCCGAATTGCCCTGGTTAATGGCGGCATCGGTCTGGATGAAGTTTTCCAGGGTGTTGATCCCCAAATTGGTGCGCCCCAGGGCGGACACGATGCCCATCGTGACGGTCTGCCCGACATCAAATGGGTTGCCAATGGCCAGCACGACGTCGCCCACGCGCAGTGTCTCGGAGCGCCCGAACGTGATCGCGGGCAAATTCTGCAACTCGACCTTCAAAACGGCCAGATCGGTGTCGGGGTCGGCGCCGACCAGGTGGGCCGGCACGCGCCGGCCGTCCGTCAGCGCCACGGCGATTTCGTCGCCGGCCTGAACCACGTGGTTGTTGGTCAGGATGTAACCGTCGGGCGAGGCGATCACGCCCGAGCCCAGGCTGATCACGCGCTGCGGCTCCCCGCTCGGGTCCGCGAAGAACTGCCGCAACAGCGGATCGTCGCTGGGCCCGCTGCGCTTGACCTGCTTGGACGTGTAAACGCTGACCACCGCGGGCATCGCCAGACGCGCCGCATCCGAGTACGAGCCGATGGCGCTCACGCGTGGGGCCACGTCGCTGATCGGCACCTGCCGCACGCCGGTCGCCGCCGAAGTAGCCGCCGTCGCCACCGCCGCCGCGTGGGCGGCCGCCGGGGCGGGCTGATCGGCCGCCACCGAATAGCGGCCCAGCCATTGCGGCCTGAGCGTGGAAACCACGAACAGCAGGCCCAGGCCCACGGTGGTGGCCTGGGCGAACAGGAGCCAGAGTCGACGCAACTGCATGACCGCCTTCAGGTTGATCGGTGCAACCGCTCTTTTCCTGCGCCGGGTGGCGCAGGCCGCATCCAGATAGCGGGGATCGCTTCTCGCGCGCAGACAGGGGAGGGCCGTAAATTATACCCAGTGGCGCAAGACCGAAAAAAGTCGCTCGGGCGCTCTTCCAGTGGGCATGCCCCTTGCGGTAAAATGCGAAGCTACCCCTCCTGCCTCGATCGCTCTGGCGCCAGCGCGTTTGCGCGCCCGCCCTGGCGGCATGCTCCATGCGTGCGAGCGGAACCCCCTTAGACAGGACATATCGATGATGGTGCTTTACTCGGGAACGACCTGCCCGTTTTCGCAGCGCTGCCGGCTGGTGCTGTTCGAAAAGGGCATGGATTTCGAAATCAAGGACGTTGATCTCTTCAAGAAGCCGGAAGACATCAATGTAATGAATCCGTACGGCCAGGTGCCGATCCTGGTGGAGCGCGACCTGACGCTGTACGAGTCGAACATCATCAACGAGTACATCGACGAGCGCTTTCCGCACCCTCAGCTGATGCCGGCCGACCCGGTGATGCGGGCCCGGGCTCGCCTGTTCCTGTTCAATTTCGAACGGGAGCTGTTCGTGCACGTGCAGACGATCGAGAACACCAACAACCAGAAGGCGATCGAGAAAGGCAAGCTTCTGATCCGCGACCGCCTGACCCAGCTGGCGCCGATCCTGCTGAAGAGCAAGTACATGCTGGGCGACGAGTTCTCGATGCTCGACGTGGCCATCGCTCCGCTGCTGTGGCGGCTGGACCATTACGGGATCGACCTGCCCAAGAGCGCGGCGCCCCTGATGAAGTACGCCGAGCGCATTTTCAGCCGACCGGCCTACATCGAGGCGCTCACGCCGAGCGAAAAAGTGATGCGCCGCTGAACGTGCGACAATGCTCGTGAGTTCTGGACGGGATCGAGATGCCCGACCTTTCGACCAAGCCGTACCTGATCCGAGCCATCTACGAGTGGTGCAACGATAGCGGCCTGACGCCGTACATCGCGGTGGCGGCCGGCGAGGGTGTGCGGGTGCCGCCCGAGCACGTCCGCAACGGCGAGATCGTGTTGAACGTGTCGGCGCTGGCCACCAACCGGCTGACGATGGGCAACCAGGCGATCGAGTTCCAGGCTCGCTTCGGCGGCGTGGCGCGCGACGTGTACGTTCCAATCGAGCGGGTGATCGCCATTTACGCCCGCGAAAACGGCCAGGGCATGGCGTTCGAACCGGCTCGACCGGTCCCGATCACCGCGCCCGATGCCGTTCTGCCGGAGCCCCGCGCCGGCGTGCTCGAGCTGGCCTCCAGCGCTCCCGGGCGGCCGGCCGAGATCGGCGGCGGCCCGCCCACGCGCCCGCCGCGCGGGCCGGCCCCCGGCGAGCGACCGCGCTTAAAGCGCGTCAAGTAATTCGCCCGAAAGCCGTCCAAGCGCTGCTGCACTGCGCCAGCGCTTCTTGCGTGCGGCGACCTATACTGCCTCCCAGCGGTTCGTCAAGAAACCTGGAGACAGAAGGAGAACGCCATGAGTGGTGCGAGCGATCCCATGACAATCCAAGGCAAGCTGCTGTGGGCGGCCGTGGCCGTGTTGGGCGCCGTTTCGTTCGGGGTGGTCGCGCTCACGCGAGGCGAACCGGTCAACGCGGCCTGGCTGGTGGTGGCCGCGGTGTGCATTTATCTGGTCGCGTATCGCTTTTATGCGCGCTTCATCGCCTACAAGGCGCTGGGCGTGGACGCGACCCGGCAGACCCCCGCCTTCCGCCGCAACGACGGCCTGGACTACGTTCCCACCAACCGTTACGTGCTGTTCGGTCACCACTTCGCGGCGATCGCGGGTGCCGGGCCGCTGGTCGGACCGGTGCTGGCCGCCCAGATGGGCTACCTGCCCGGAACGCTGTGGATACTGGCCGGTGTCGTGCTGGCCGGCGCGGTCCAGGACATGATCGTTCTGTTTCTTTCCGCTCGGCGCGACGGCCGCTCCCTGGGCGACATGATCCGCGCCGAGATGGGCCCGGTGCCGGGAACCATCGCCGGCATCGGTGTTCTGCTGATCTGCATCATCATCCTGGCCGTTCTCGCCCTGGTGGTCGTGAACGCGTTGAAGGGCAGCCCGTGGGGCACCTTCACCGTCTTCTGCACGCTGCCGATTGCGGTGGTGATGGGCGTCTACGGCCGCTTCATCCGGCCCGGCCGGGTCGGCGAGATGTCCGCCATCGGCGCCATCCTGCTGCTGGGCGCGCTGCTGTACGGTCGCACCGTCAGTGAGACGCCGGAGCTGGCTGCCCATTTCACCTTCAGCGGCCCGACGCTGGCGGTGATCCTGATCGCCTATGGCTACGTCGCTTCGGTGCTGCCGGTGTGGCTGGTGCTGGCGCCGCGCGACTACCTGTCGACCTTCATGAAGATCGGCACCGTGGCGCTGCTGGCGGTCGGCATCATCCTGGTGCACCCGGATCTGCAGATGCCGGCCGTCACCAAGTTCGTCGACGGCACCGGGCCGGTGTGGGGGGGGAGCCTGTTTCCGTTCCTGTTCATCACGATCGCCTGCGGCGCCGTATCGGGGTGGCACTCGCTGATTTCTTCGGGAACGACGCCGAAGATGATCGAGAACGAGAGCCAGATTCCCTTCATCGGCTACGGCGGCATGCTGATGGAATCGTTCGTCGCGATCATGGCGATGATCGCGGCCTCGGTGATCCATCCCGGCGTTTATTTCGCGATGAACAGCTCGGGCGGGCTGATCGGCACCACGGTCGATCAGGCGGCGCAGACCATCTCGTCGTGGGGCTTCGTGGTGACGCCGGACGCGCTGACGCAGATGGCGCAGGACGTGGGAGAAAAAACCATCCTGTCGCGCACGGGCGGGGCGCCCACGCTGGCGGTCGGCATGGCAGCGATCCTGGCGCAGTTCCTGGGCGGCAAGGCGATGATGGCGATCTGGTACCACTTCGCGATCCTGTTCGAGGCGCTGTTCATCCTCACCACGGTGGACGCCGGCACGCGGGTGTGCCGCTTCATGATCCAGGATCTGGTCGGCAACGCGATCCCTTCGTTCCGCGAAACGAAGTCCTGGGCCAACAACCTGATCGGCTCGGCCATTGCGTGTGCGCTGTGGGGCTACTTCCTGTACACGGGCGTGATCGATCCGTTCGGCGGCATCTGGACCTTGTGGCCGCTGTTCGGTACGGCCAACCAGATGCTGGCGGCGATCGCGCTCATGCTGTGCACCGTGGTGCTGTTCAAGATGAAGCGCCAGCAGTTCGCCTGGGTGACGATCGTGCCGACCACGTGGCTGGTGATCTGCACCGTGACGGCTGGTTTGGAGAAGGCTTTCAGTTCGAACCCGGGCGTGGGATTTTTCGCGCACGCTGCGAAGTTCGGCAATGCCGCCGCCGACGGCAAGGTGCTGGCTCCGGCCAAGACGCTGGGCGACATGAGCCGGGTGGTCTTCAACGACTACGTGTGTGCGACGCTGGCGATGGTGTTCGTCGCGGTGGTGCTGTCGACCCTGGCGTACGCCGTGATCACCATCCGCAACGCGCGCCGCACCCCGACCAGCACCGCCCGCGAGGTCGGCGCCGCCGTTCTGGCAGGAGGCACGCGATGAGCCGGTTACGAATTGCCTACGGGTGGCTGCAGCGCACCGCCCGCCTGATGATCGGCATTCCCGACTACGAAAACTACGTGCAGCACCGCAGGACGTATCACCCGGACGAGCCGATCATGACGTACGAGGAGTTCTTCTTCGAGCGCCAGTCGGTGCGCTACACGGTGAGCAAGGACCGGATGAAGGGCTGCTGCTGAGGGTACCGCGCGCCGGTTTGGGTTGGTTTCAGGCGGGGCCGATCGACGGCCCCGCGCGCTTTGCGCGACGGTCCGCTCCCGGTATAAATACGGCTCTCTTCGACGCCGGCTTAGCTCAGTTGGTAGAGCAACCGCCTTGTAAGCGGTAGGTCGCCCGTTCGAGTCGGGCAGTCGGCACCAATCGCTCCGGCCTCCCGTGGCAGCCTGCTGACACGAGCGACCCGAATCGCAGCTCCAACCAGGACCTGTCACGATGAGCCTCTTGAAAAGCGTCATCATCGCAATTGTCGCGATTCAGCCGGCCTTGGCCGAGGATGCAAGACCCAGCACGGCTTCGGTGCGCGAGCTGCTTGATGCGACCCAGTTGCGCAGTCTTCTTGAGGATCAACTCGTGCGAATGAACGCGGAGGGCCGCGCATCGGCGGAACAGAATCTGGCACAGCTCACGCACAACGAAAGACAGAAGAAGATTGCGAGCGAAATGGTTGAAAAGCTCGTCGCCATTTCAACCAGCGAGGTGAATTGGGACAAACTCGAACCGATGTGGATTGAGGTATACCAGAAGTCGCTGACGGCACAGGAGGTGAAGGACTTGATTGCCTTCTACAAGTCCGATCTCGGCAGAAAAATCGTCAAGATAGAGTCCTCGGCGCCGAGTGAAAACCTCAAAATGGTGCAAACGCTTCTGGCAAGGGCTGAACCAAAAATCCGGCAGTGGAGAGGAGAATTGGACGCACGGCTGAATGCCGCAAAATAGTCGCGGCATTTTTTCTGCAACAACGGGTGCGCAGCGCAGACGAGCCAAACCAGCAGCAGACTCGCTTGCGGACTCAGACCAGCACGGTCGTCGCCATGCCGCCCATGCCGAGTACCAGGGATCTGGCCTTGCCATCCGTGTTCGGAGCGTAGGCCGGACGCACCGCGCTGCCCTGTCCGAACCGGATCCCCACCTGCCGGGCGAGCGCGACCTGGTGCGGGTCTCCCAGGCCGGCGACGATCATCCAATCCGGGTGCACGCCCGCCACCCGCGCCTCCAGGGCGAAATCCTCCCAGAACTCGGTCCGCGACGAGTGGGGCGCATGCAGCCGCACGAAATCGGGCTGAACGAAATCGAGGCCTTTGAGCTCCATCGTGATGCCCGGCAGCGCGACCCGGTACCCGATCGGGATTCGCAGCTCGCGCAGATGCAGGATGAACGCACGCAACCGGTAGCGCGAGCGCAGCTGCGGGACCGAGCCACGCACCATGACGACCATGCGGTGTGTGACCAGTTCGTGCAAGTGCAGGATCTCGACGATCTGCTCGAGGAAGCGCTCGACCGTGCCGAACGACAGTGTGACGCCGACCCGCTCCGCTTGCTCGCGCTCGAGCATCTGAAACGCGCGTTCAAGGGTGGTCGACTGGATGCGCGCGCGTTGCGTGGTGGAAGGATGAAAGCCTTCGGTCCAGACATAGATCTCGTCGAACCAGCGCACATCGGAGTCGAGCGCTCGGGTCGGCCACACGGTGGCACAGACGCTGCCCTCGATGGGGCGCCTCGGATCCTTCGAGAGCGGTCGCGCGGACCAGCGTCGTGCCGAAATCACTCGGATGACTACATGGCCAACCAGACAAACAGGTACAGCGTGTTGTTATCGCCCGCGTTACGGCCGGTGCCGTCGTAGTTGGTGCTGGCGCCGTTGTATTTGTCGTACAGCGTGTACTGCAGGCCGACCCGGACGTTGGCGAAGGGGCGGCCCCACGAGTCGGCCTTGCCGAACGGGGTGTAATCGACCTGGAAAATGGTGCCGGTGGTGTCGGGGCTGCCGGTCGGGGCATACAGGACCGGATCGGACGTGCCACGCCGGGAAAAGCGCCCGATCGTGACCCCGTAGGTCTGGTCGTAGTAATAGGACGCGTTCAGGCGCAAGTCGTACAGGCGTTCGTTCGGGTTGGGCACCGGCCCGCCGGCGGCCACCGCATTGGCGACCATGTCGCCCAGGTTCTGATCTTCGCGAACATAGCTGGCGTAGGCGGCGATGTTGTGGCGCCCGTTGCCCAGGAACTCGTACCAGGCGTCGGCGCCGATGTCGCGGTAGCGGTCGATCGGTCCGCCCGGGATGCGCTCGGGCTGGCGGCTCACATTGAAGCCGACCAGGCCCACCGAGAAGGCCTGCGTGTTCATGTCCTGCAGATAGGCCAGCCGCCAGTAGACCGAGTCGCCGATGTGGCCGATGTCATTGCCGGCGCCCAGTCCGAGCTTGACCTGCATGGCCGGCGACCAGGCGTGGTAGGTGCCCACCTCGGCCAGGATCGAATCGTTGATGAAGGTGTAGATCGACTCGCCCAGCACGGCCGGTCCCAGCCCGCCGCTGATCTGCGTGCCGGTGCTGCCTTGCCCGAACGCCACCGCCGAGGACAGGTACGGAAAGTTCCAGGCGAACAGCGTGTTGAACGGATCCTGGATGGTCGGATTGTTATTGACCGTCACGCCCACCAGCGCGTCGGTGTGGCCGATCACGAAGTCGTGCGCGTAGCGAATGTCGGTGTTGTCGGTCGACAGCCCTTTGGTGTTGCCGTTGTAGGTCACCTGCACGAAGCTGCCCATGTCCTCGAACCAGCGCCCCGCGATGAAGCCGGAAATCTGGTCCAGCGTCGTGTTGTCGTTCACCGCGGTGTGGGGCGTCGGTGGCGTGGGCTGGTCTTTCTCCGTGTGCGTGAAGCCGCCGTAAATGAACGCCGCCACCGGAATCTTCAATCCCTTGTGATCGGTCTCGGTGTAGGCGGCCAGCTTGAAGCGCACCCCGTACGGAGTCAGCTGTGGACCGAACCCGCCCACGTGACACTTGATGCACGCATACCCCGTCTGCCGCGCGTAGCTCGGCAGCGCAGAGGCCTGGCCGGCGAAAAGCAGCATTGTGCAAAGCAGTAGGAAAGATCCTACCCAGCTGAAGCGTGTAGGGCTCCACCCTTCTTGAACCCTGACATGGGTATTACTCCCCATTGCTGGCCCCAAAAGTTCAGTAACGTTGATGTGGGATATCTGTCTGATATACGGTATATCAAGCAGTCCCTATTTTTCGGTTAAATCTAATTAAAAAGCACACATAATCAATGACTTAGGCAAAAATAATCACACAACGTCCAATTTGTGAATGCATCGTAGGTGATTAGAACGCGTGATGTCAACGATAACGCGGTACCGTTCGTCGGTTTACTTACGTTCCCTTAAAAACTATATTGCATCGCACCAAAAACGTGCAAAATTAGGCCGTTCCGGGTCGTTGCGACGACAACGGATCAGCGGGTGCCGAACCAGGCGGGACCTCTTCCCTCGAACACCACGAGGCACGCAAGACACGGTTCAGACCGGGTCCTACGGCCGATCGCGATGCACGCCGCTCGCGCGGCGCAGACCCATCACTGCTGGCTCGGCTTCAGCACGTACACACGGTTAATCCCGCTGCAGCAGAAAAGTTCATGCGTGCGCTGGGGGTGCATGCCATTTAGGGTGTTTACCTTTAGGAAAGGTAGGGCAGCGACCCGTACCTTCCATGGACCGACCTGGTCTCGCAGAGGAATGTGCTGGCCTGCTCGATCGGGCCGGTACGGGCCGACGAGGTCGTTCCAAGGGGCACGCTGCATCGCCCCTCCCCCGCGCCTTCACATTGG
>Ga0307479_10005995_pt1 | contig 11134 bp, 5 predicted proteins | sample atmos_gasesECM4C_FD_203743 | JGI IMG/M metagenome (GOLD analysis project Ga0307479, IMG submission 203743) | Hardwood forest soil microbial communities from Morgan-Monroe State Forest, Indiana, United States - atmos_gasesECM4C_515 | ecosystem: Environmental > Terrestrial > Soil > Temperate... | reverse complement strand
AAATCCGGATTCGCACCAGCGTCCTCGGATTTATCGCGCGCTCGTGGAAGCCTGCCTGCAATTGCGGGACGATTCCCGCGCCGCCAATTACGCCGAACGCCTCATCGCCCTCAACCCCGACGACATCTCCATGACCATCCTCGCCATTCAATTGCTCGAACGCAATGGTGATGAAGCCGCCCTCCGCCGCGCCGTCAACTATTCCAGCCGCGTGCTTGAATTTGTCGAACGCGGCTCTTCCGAAGAAAAATCGCCCAAGATTTCGCGGGAAGAATGGGCCGCGGAGAAAAAACGCGACCGCACGTCGGTCCTGACGTTGCGCGGAAGGCTCGAATTGAAATTGCGGGATACCGCGGCGGCGCAAAAGGACTTCGAGGCCAGTTACGCGATTCTCCCCAGCTCGACAGCCGCCGAGCAGCTCGGTGAGCTCGCCGAGTTGAAAAAAGATTCGAACGGCGCAATCCAGCAGTACGCCCGCGCCTTCGCGTTGGCCGACGCAACCAGCGGAACCGCCGGCCGCCTCGAGATTCGCCGGAAACTCGGCAATGTCTGGCGGCTCGCCCACGGCTCAGACCTGGGACTGGGCGAGTATCTGCTGCTCACTTTCGACGAGGTGTCGCGGACTTCGGGTCCGCCCAAGCCCAGCAAGAATGCCGACGCTCGCGAACCCGCGGACTTTATTTTGCGGAAAGCTCCGGATGGAACTCCCTACCCGTTGAAGGACACTAAGGGAAAAGTTCTGGTTGTAAATTTTTGGGCCACATGGTGCGGCCCTTGCCACGCGCTCGAACCGATCTTCGCCCGCGTCGCTGCGGAATTCGTATCGAATCCCGACGCGCTTTTTCTCGCCGCCGATTGCGATGAGGATGAATCGCTGGTGAAGGGCTACCTGGAAGAGGCCAAGCCGCGCACGCCGATCGTTTTTTCCGACGGCCTCGACCGCTTTTTCGCCGTCAACGCTTTCCCCACCGTGCTGGTGATTGACCGCGCCGGCAAAATTGCCTTTCGCTCCAATGGCTTCGATCCCGACTCCATCGAATCCGACCTGACCGCGGCCGTCCGCCGGGCCCTGGGGCCTCCCAGCGCTTCGCCAGACTGACCCTCCGCACAGCAGTCTAATTTAGACTACTAAAAACTGCTCTAATTTAGGCTAGACCGCCCTCGACGAAGCTTGCGGGTATTTCTCGGCCACTTCCCGGGCCGCCACGATCGTGTTGACGTGGATCCGCACTGTGTCTTCGACGCGACGCGCGTAGCCGCCCGCGAGTGTCGTCGCCACCGGAATTTTGCGGCGGCGCGCTTCTTCGAAAACCTCCCGGTCGCGTCGCTTCAATCCTTCTTTCGTCAGCGAGAGTCCTCCGAGCTGATCTTCTCGGTAAGGATCGGCGCCGCCGACATAAAAAAGAATTTCTGGCTGAAATTCGTCGAGCGCTTTTTGCACCGCCGGAATCAGCGCGCCCAGATACTCATCGTCGTCAACACGGTCGTCCATGTTGAGGTCGATGCTCGAAGGTGGCTTGTGCGCCGGATAGTTGTTTTCCTGATGGATCGAGAGCGTGAATACCCTGGGATCGTTTCGAAAGACGGCTGCCGTGCCGTTCCCGTGGTGCACGTCCGTGTCGACAACGATAGCCTTCTTGACCGCACCGTCCGCCTGTAGCTTCCGGATCGCCACCGCTACGTCGTGAATCGCGCAGAATCCCTCGCCATGCTCCGGATACGCATGATGAAATCCCCCGCTCAGATTCGCGCCGAACCCGTCGCGCAGCGCCGATTGCGCGGCAAGAATCGTTCCCCCGGCCGCGAGCCACACTGCCTCGACCAGTTCTTTCGAATATGGCACTTCCAGTAGCATCACTTCGCTCGCGGTGAGCGTGCCAGTCTTCAGCTTGCTCACCCATTCCGGCGTGTGAACGCGCAGAATGTCTTCGTCGCTCGCCGGCTCGGGGCGCAGGAAATCCTCCGGCGCGGCGGTGCCTTCGCGGAGCAGCATTTCGTAAATAAGCCGGAATTTCTGCGACGGAAAAACGTGCGGGCCGAGATTCAAATCATAGCGCTTGTGGTAAACCAGTTTGAACGGCAGCATGGCGCTTGGCGCGACTAGTTCTCGCGTTCGAGGATGAAATCCGGAAGCGTGGCGAGGGCGCGCGAAAATTCAGAATCGGCGTGGCCATTGAGGCAAGCCTTGGCGCGCTGCGCGTAATCTTGCGCAAGATGCCGCGCCCGGTCCAGCGCGCCCGATTCATGAACCAGCGAAACGATGGTCTCCGGGCGAACGGAAATAAATTCTTTTTCCGCGAGCACGAGCGCGACCATCTCGCGCGCATCGCGGTGGCCATTTTCCATCGCGTAAATCAGTGGCAGCGTGACCTTGCCTTCCTTCAAATCGCTGAGGACGGGTTTGCCAAGCTGCTGGGCCGACGCCGTAAAATCCAGCAGATCGTCAACAAGCTGAAATGCCAGTCCTGCGTACCGACCGTAATCGGCGAGTGCTTGCTCCTCCTCGCCTTCAAGGCCGCCGAGCACAGCCCCGAGCCGCGCGCAGCCGCTGAAGAGGCATGCAGTCTTGTAGGTCGCCAGCCGCAGCGCATCTTCTTCGGTCACATCGATCCGGCCGATTTTTTCAAGTTGGATCAGTTCGCCTTCGACCATTTTGCGAGTGAGGTCGATCAGAATATCCAGAATGCGAAAATTGCGCTCTTCCAGGGCCATCTGGAACGACTGCATGTACAGCCAGTCGCCGGTGAGCACGCTGCGATGATTGCCCCATTTTGAATTGGCGGAAGGCCGGCCGCGGCGCGTGTCGGCGCTGTCGATCACGTCGTCGTGGATCAACGTGGCGCTGTGCAGGAGTTCGACGACGGCGGCGAGGCGAATGGCGCTGCGGTCCTTGCGGCCCGCGTAGCTTGCGGAAAGGAGCAGCAGCGCAGGGCGCAGGCGCTTCCCTCCCCCGCCCAGCAAATAGGCGGTGATTTCCGAGACAGCGGGAAAGGCCGTGTCGCTTTGCCGCGCGAGTTCTTCCTCGACCAACAGGAGGTCGTCGCGGACGAGATCAAAAATTTCTTTGGCCGTGAGCAGCGCGATGGCTTGTCTCCTGCCTAAACCTGTTTTGTAAAGCCTGAGGACGCGAGACCCGCCGGTTGGGCGAGCCCGAAGAAGCGCCGAAAATTCCCTGTTGTGGCTGCGGCGACTTCTTCCGGCGACAAGTTTCTCACACTCGCGAGCGTGCGCGCTACTTCAGCAACGTAGGCAGGCTCGTTGCGCTTGCCACGGTACCTTTGCGGCGCAAGGTACGGAGAGTCCGTCTCAATCAAAATCTTCTCGAGCGGCAAAGCCTTCGCAACGTCGCGAAGGTTCTGTGTTTTCGGATAGGTCGAATTTCCCGCAAAGGAAACCAGGAAACCCATTTCAATTCCGCGCCGCGCATCTTCAAGCGTGCTGGTGAAGCAATGCAGAATTCCGCCGAGACCAGTGGGCCGCCAGTGTTCTTCAATCATGTTCAGACAATCGGACCAGGCATCGCGGCAGTGAATGATAATCGGCAGCTTGGCTTGCTGCGCGAGCGCCATCTGGTCGCGGAAGACGCGGTGTTGAACGTCCCGCGGAGAGTGATCGTAGTAGTAGTCAAGACCAATCTCGCCCCACCCGATGACTTTGGGATGCTTCGCCAGCCGCGCTAATTCGTCCAAATGCCGCTGCGTCACTTCTTTCGCCTCGTGCGGATGTATACCGACGGTGGCGCAAATCCAGTCATGTTGCTCGGCAAAGGGCAGCGCCGCATCGAGCTTCTCCGGGCCTGGCCCAGTGCCAATGGCGAGAATAGTGGAAACGCCCGCAGCACGCGCGCGGTCGAGCATGGCCTCGCGATCTTCCGCAAATTGCGGGAAGTCAATGTGTGCGTGTGAATCGATGAGTTCCATTGCTGAAATGTTGCCGAGTAGGGGCGCAGCATGCTGCGCCCCTACAAAGAAGATGCTTACTTCAAGCGGGCCCCGATTTCGACGTCCTCGTCGGGGAAGCCGGCTAGGACCGGCCGGCCTTCGGGGCCGACTGTGGCGGCGATGACCATGCCGTTGGACTCGACGCCGCGGAGTTTGCGCGGCGCGAGGTTGACGACGACGGCGACTTTGCGGCCGATCAATTTTTCCGGCTCGTAGTATTGCGCAATGCCGGCGCAAATCTGGCGAATCTCGGTGCCGATGTCGACGGTGAGCTTTAACAGCTTATCTGCGCCGACGATGCGTTCTGCCGTTTTGATCTGGCCGACGCGCATCTCAACCTTGGCGAAGTCCTCGATGCCAATCTTTTCCGCTGCGGCCGGTGCAGCAGCGGCGGCAGCGCCACCAGCGGTCGGAGCGCTCGCGGGCGTGGCCGCGGGTGCAGTAATCGGCGACGGTTGTTTTTGTTCTTCTTTTTCCATGGCTTCCATCCTCTCGATTGCTTCTGCTTTTTCAATGCGCGGGAAAAGCGCTTGCGACTTGCCAAGCGGCGTGCCTGCGGCAAGCTGGCCCCATCGTAGTCCGTCCAAGGCAATGGAACCGGGTTGCCCCGGCTGGCCTAGCAGCGACCACACTTTGGTGGTGCTCTCCGGCAAAACAGGATGCGTCAAGGCGGTCGCGATGCGCAAGACTTCCGCGGTAGTCCAAAGAATTGTGGCGCGGCGCTGCTGGTCAGCTTCACTTTCGCTGAGCGACCACGGATGCTCGGTGGTGAGGTATTTGTCCGTTGCGGCGACGAGCGACCAGATTTCTTCCAACGCGAGCGAGAATCCCAGCTTATCGTAATGCTCAAGGACTTCTCCGATCACTTCTTGCGCTTTCGCGGCTAACGCGGTGTCTTGCGGTTGAAGCGCGCTGGGCTTGGGAATTTTTCCGGCGCAGTTCTTCTCGATCATGGCCGCGGTGCGGCTGGCGAGGTTGCCGAGGCCGTTGGCGAGGTCGCTGTTGTAGCGCTGGACGAGCGCGTCGTAGCTGAAATTCCCGTCCTGGCCGAAAACGGTTTCGCGGAGCAGATAGTAACGAAGCGCGTCCATGCCGAGGACGTGCACGATGGGGCGCGGGCGGACGACGTTGCCGAGCGACTTGCTCATCTTGGCGCTGTCCATCAGCAGCCAGCCATGGGCCCAGACTTGTTTCGGCAATGGAAGGCCGGCGGCCATCAAAAAAGCTGGCCAGTAAACAGCGTGGAAGCGGATGATTTCTTTGCCGACTAGATGGAGATCGGCGGGCCAGTAACCTGTCTTTTCATATTGCGGACCGCCGACGGCGCTGAGATACGCGGTCAACGCATCGAACCAAACGTAAAAGACGTGGGGCTCTTCGCCGGGAACAGGAATGCCCCAGCGAATCGAAGTGCGCGTGATGCTGAGATCGCGGAGGCCGCCTTCGACGAAGCTGAGAACTTCGTTGCGGCGGGCTTCGGGCTGGATGAAATCCGGATGCTTGGCGTACCAATCGAGAAGCGGCTTCTGGAATGCGGAGAGCTTGAAGTAGAAATTGGCTTCGGTGACGGTTTCCGTCGGGCGGCTGCAATCGGGGCAGTTCTCGCCAGGCTTTACGTCGACGTAGGCGTTGTCGTAGATGCAGTATTGCCCTGTGTAGTGGCCGGGGTAGACGAAACCATTGTCGCGGCACTGCTTGAAAAGCCACTGCACGGTGTGCGCGTGCTTCAGGTCGGTCGTGCGAATGAATTCGTCGCCTTGAACACCGAGTTCGTCCCAGAGGGCGCGCCATTCGGCGGCCATTTTCGCGACAAACTCGGATTCGGGGACGCCAGCTTTTTTGGCGGAGCGTTCAACGTTGACGCCGTGTTCGTCGGTGCCGGTGGTCATGACCACGTCGTAGCCGCGCATGCGTTTGTAGCGCCGGATGGTGTCGCACACGATGGTCGAGTAAGTGTGGCCGATGTGCGGCAAGCCGTTCGTGTAGTAGATCGGCGTGGTCAGGTAGTATTTTGGTTTTCCGGGCATCGTCGAGTTTTCAGTTTTCGATTTGAATAAGAACAAAGCGTAAGGCCGCCGCTATAAAACCCCTTGTCTTCGTGACATCTTGCCGCGCAGCATGCTGCGTCCCTCCAAAGAAAAATTAACTCGTCGACTCGTAGGCGCGGAGGGCTTCGCTGATTACGCGCTGCAAGGGGACGTTTTTTTCGACGGCCAGTTTGCGGCAGTCGTCGTATTCGGGCGCGACGTGCAGGATGCGGCCGTTCAAACGGGAAATTTTGATACGGACATCGCCGAAATTTGTGGCGACGCTTACGAACTCGCGCGGGAGAGTTCGGCGCTGGGCACGATAGGTGCGCGTGCCGAAGGTAGTGGTCTCGGCAAAGATTAGCGACATCAATGCGTTCGTATCCTGCGGCTTGCAGAGCACGGTGAGAAGCGTGCCGGGGCGATTTTTTTTCATCTGCACGGGAGTGGTGTAGACGTCGAGAGCGCCCGTGGCCAGAGCTTTTTCGAGAAAGTAGCCGTAGATTTGCGGGTTCATGTCGTCGAGATTGGCTTCGATGACGGCAATTTCTTCGTCGAAGCCGGCGACGGTCTTTTCGGCAGCTTCGCCGATCATGATGCGGACGACGTTGGGCTGGCCTTCCAGGTCGGCGGCGCCGGCTCCATAGCCGATCGCGGTGACGCTCATCGGCGGCTGTGGGCCGAACGAATCGCAAAGAGTGGCGACGATGGCCGCACCAGTGGGCGTGACGAGTTCCCTTTGCACACCGTTGGAATAGGTGGGCTTCCCTTGGAGCAAACTCGCCGTGGCGGGGGCGGGTACTGGCAAAATACCGTGGGCCATTTTTGCTGTGCCGCCGCCCACATTCAAAGGGGAACACGCGAACTTTTCGATTCCGAGGGCGTGAAAGCCGATGCACGCACCAACGATGTCGACGATGGCGTCGACAGCGCCGACTTCGTGAAAATGAATTTTTTCGAGCGGCACGTCGTGAACGCGGGCTTCGGCTTCGCCAAGCTTGACGAAAATTTCCGCCGCGCGGTGACGAACCTGGGGCGCAAGCTGCGACTTTTGAAGGATTTCGAGAATCGTGCCGAGCGAGCGGTGTTTCTGCTGGTCCTCGGTCTTGACCTTGACGCAGGTGGCGGCCATGCCATTTTTCCAGACTTTTTCGGCGGTGAGCTCCCAGCCGGGGACTTCGAGGCCGCGAAGCCCCGCGCGGAGATGTTCGACGTCGCAGCCGGCGTCCACCAGAGCGCCGAGCGTCATGTCGCCGCTAATGCCCGAAAAACAATCGAAATAAGCGAGTTTCATGGGATGCCGCCGTGCGAGGAGGATTTCCCTCTGAAAAATCTCTCCGCCGGATGTAAATTGATACTATCGGCGGAACGATGGAGTGTCAAACGAACCGGACGCTCTCCTGTCTTTGACCGGGTCTGGCGGGCTCTCTATACTGTGGCTCCAAGATCGTAGCGGGGCGGGATTGTTTTCTGGATTGCGGTTGGCAACGGGCTGAAGCTGGAAAAGCGGCAGCAAGCTGCCGCACTCTAAACGAGGACACGTGTATCAAGCACTGACAAACCGGTTGCGCGAAGCGCTGGCGGGGCACATTCGCGAGAAATATGGGGTGGAGCTGGCGATCGCGCTGGAGCGGCCGCCGAAGATTGAGATGGGGGAGGCGGCTTCGCCGGTGTGTTTTGAATTGGCGAAGCGGTTGAAAAAGGCGCCGCGGTTGATTGCGCAGGAGATTGCGAATGATTTGGGGAAGGTTGAGGGGATCGCCAAGATTGAAGTGGCTGGCGGGGGGTATTTGAACGCGTATTTTGATCGGGGGGTGTTTTGGGCGGGTGTTCAAGAGGAAGAAAGTGCCGAGTGGCGAGTGGCGAGTGGCGAGCTAAAGAAAGACAAAGAGAAAGGACAACGCAGAGACGCCCCGACCGGGCCGGGACTGGCGCCGAGCGCTGAAGTGCGCAGAGAAGGACAAGGAGCCGGAAGGGGCGAAGAGCGCGGCAAGGTAATTGTCGAGCACACAAGCATCAACCCGAATAAGGCGGCGCACATCGGGCACGTGAGGAACGCGGTGCTGGGCGACACGATGGTGCGGATTTTGCGGGACGCGGGGAGCAGGGTGCAGATTCAAAATTATATTGACAATACGGGCGTGCAGGTGGCGGACGTGGTGATCGGCCTGCTGCAAATGGAAAAGGTTACGCCGGTTTGGGTGAGGAACCGGGCGGCGGAAGCAAAGTTCGATTATTACTGCTGGGATTTGTATGCGAAGGCGACGAGTTTTTTTTTGGCGGACAAGGAGCGGGCAGCGGCATTGCGCGGGGCGACGCTGAAGGCGATTGAGCAAGGCACGGGCGAGGATGCGGAGGTGGCGCAAGTGGTGGCCGATGCGATCGTGGGGTGTCACTTGCAGACGATGGCGCGGCTGGGAATCGGGTACGAGTTGCTGGCGCGGGAGAGCGAGATTTTGCATCTGCATTTTTGGGATGCGGCGTTTGAGATGTTGAAGAAATCGGGGGCGATTCAATTGGCGGAAAGCGGGAAGATGGCGGGTTGCTGGATTATGCCGTGGGAGGAGGAAGTTAAGGAGGTTCAGGACGTAAAGGAGGTAAAGGAAAAGACAGCAGAGGAAGAGGAAGAGAATTCGCAGGACAAGATTATTGTGCGGTCGAATGGGACGGTGACTTACGTTGGGAAGGATATTGCTTACCAGCTTTGGAAGTTTGGGCTGCTGGGGAAGGATTTTCATTATAGGAAGTGGCCGGATGTGCCGGAGGGGCAGACGGTCTGGAGCACGACTAGCGACAAGAACGATCCGGAGGCGCCAAACTTTGGAGAAGCGGCATCCAGCGTCTACAACGTGATTGATACGCGGCAGGCGTACGTGCAAGAAGTTGTGGCGCAAGGGTTGCGCGGGCTGGGCCATGCTGAGGCGGCGAAGAATTCGATTCATTTGTGGTACGAGAGGATGGTGCTTACGCCGCGGTGTGCGGCAGAAATGGGATACGAGTTGTCCGAGGACGAGGCCAGGAAGCCGTATGTGGAAGTCAGCGGGCGCAGGGGCTTGGGAGTTAAGGCAGACGATTTGATCGACCGACTGGAAGCTGCTGCACTTGCTGAGGTGGCGCAGCGGCATGCGGAGATGAGTTCCGAGGAACAGAAATTGACCGCACATGCGATCGCGGTGGGAGCGCTACGATTCTTTTTGTTGAAGTTCACGCGCAACGCGATTATCGCGTTTGACTTCAAGGATGCGCTGAGTTTTGAGGGCGAGACGGGGCCGTATTGCCAATACGCGGTGGTGCGGATACGGGGAATTCGGCGAAAGGGTGTGGAAGCTGGCGCCATCAACGTCGAGGTGACTCAGGAGTCCGTCAGCGCACTCCTTGGTGGTGCGGAAGGAAATTCGCTCTGGGAGTTATTGTTGGGGGCGGGATCGCTGGATTACGCAGTGGATGCAGCGATTGCGACGCAGGAGCCGGCGTTTATGGCGAAGTACGCGTTTCAATTGGCGCAGGCGTTTAACAATTTTTATCACAAGCACCATATTCTGTCGGAAACGGACGAGCAGAAGCGGGCGTTTCTGTTGCGACTGACGGAATTGGTGGAGGCGCAGTTGGTACGGGCGCTGGGACTGTTGGGGATTGAAGCGCCGGAGAAGATGTAAAGACCTTGCCGAGTAGGGGCGCAGCATGCTGTGCCCCCCCAAGAAAAAAACTTAATACGACAAGACGAGATGGACGAGGGTGCGGAGGGCCACGCCGGTGGGGCCTTTGGCGAGCCAGGGCTTGGCGTCGTCATTCCAAGCGGTGCCGGCGATGTCCAGGTGAATCCACGGCGCGTCGCCGGTGAATTCCTTGATGAACATAGCACCGGTGATGGCACCGCCGCCTTTGCCGCTGCTGATGTTCTGGATGTCGGCGAAGGTTCCCTTGATGAAATCGCGGTAGTCATCGTCAATGGGCATTTGCCACATTTTCTCACCGACAGCTTTGGAGCTGGCGAGGAGCTTGTCGGTGAAGGGCTGGTCGGAGCCGAAGACGCCGACGTTGACGTTGGCGAGGGCGACGACGATGGCGCCTGTGAGCGTGGCGGCGTCGACGAGATGCGTGGCGCCGAGCTGTTTGGCGTAGTGAATGCCATCGGCAAGGATGAGGCGGCCCTCGGCGTCGGTGTTGAGGACTTCGATGGTCTTGCCGGACATGGCGGTTTGGATGTCGCCGGGCTTTTGGGCTGTGCCGCCGGGCATATTTTCAGTCGAAGGCACAACGCAGACTACTTTGACGCTGGGCTTTAGGGCGGCAAGGGCGCGCATGACGCCGAGCATGGTGGCGCCACCGGCCATGTCGTACTTCATTTTTTCCATGCCGTCGGCGGGCTTGATCGAGATGCCGCCGGTGTCGAAGGTGACGGCTTTGCCGACGAGGCCGATCACCGGAGCGCCAGGCTTGGGATTCGCGGGCGTGTAGGTGACGACCATGACGCGGGGCGGCTCGGGACCACCCTGGGCGACGCTAAGGAGCGCGCCCATTTTGAGGTCGGCGATTTTCTTTTCGTCGAGGATTTCGACGGCTAGCCCGGCTTCCTTGGCCATAGCTTCGGCTTTTTGCGCCAAGATGCGCGGGGTGAGTTTATTGGAAGGCTCGTTGACGAGATCGCGGGCGAAGTTTTGGGCGTCAGCGATGATGCGACCTTTCAAAAGTCCTTTTTCTCCCGCGGCGCGTTCCGCATCGGAGAAGCCGGCGAGCAGGACAGTTTCAGTATTCTTGTCGTTTTTCCTGTCGGTCTTGTATTTGTCGGTCTCAAAATTGGCTGCGAGCGCGCCTTCGGCGAGGGCCTGGGCGGACTCTTCGGTGGCGTGGCCCTCGCGAACGAGGAGAGCGAAGTTCTTGACGGAGCGGGCTTTGAGATATCGCAAGGCAGAGCCGGCGATTTTGCGGAGCGTTGCGCTATTCCATTGCTCGCGCTTCCCTGCCCCAACGAGAAGCAAGCGCGCGGCCTTGAGGCCCGCAGGGGCGTGGATCAGAGTGAATTCCAATGTTTTGCCGGTGAGTTCACCGCTCTTGGCGAGCCTCTGGAGGAGGCCCGCGGCAGCCTTATCGAGCTCGGCGATGCGGCCCTGAACGGGATCGGTCTCTTCAAAAACGTACGAAACCAGGGCGTCGGTTTCAAGCGCT
>Ga0307479_10005994_pt1 | contig 11135 bp, 10 predicted proteins | sample atmos_gasesECM4C_FD_203743 | JGI IMG/M metagenome (GOLD analysis project Ga0307479, IMG submission 203743) | Hardwood forest soil microbial communities from Morgan-Monroe State Forest, Indiana, United States - atmos_gasesECM4C_515 | ecosystem: Environmental > Terrestrial > Soil > Temperate... | reverse complement strand
GAGCTCGTGCTCGAGAGGGGTTCGCCGAAGGCCGAGACCTTTTCGCGATTCTTGACTACTGCAATGTTGCCCAAGCTCCAGAGTATCCACAAACGAGCGACGATAGCCTTCATCATCGCGACAAACAATATCGACGACTTCGATATCGCGATTCGTCGGCAGGGCAGATTTGACCATCTCGTGCAAGTAATGCCACCGACTTACGACGCAAAGATGACAAAGAAGGACTGGGGGCTATCGAAGATCGATATAGGTCGCACCTTGCGCAATCTAAGGGTTGTCATGAGCCCGGACATTAGGCAAAAAATCGCAGATCTTACTTACGGCGAGTGCGACGATTTTGCAACTCATCTGGCCGGTGCAGCAAGTAAACAGACGGCAAATTCGATGCTGGATGACATTTGGGGTCGATGCACTCTCAATACTGGAGTCCCCGGAGAGAACGTGCAGAAGACCTGGAGGCAAAGGTGCGCGGAAGAAGCGATTCACACGCACTAGCCAACCTGGCGTCTCCTGAGCGGCTACTCTCAACCCGCGATTCGACTCTGGCGCGCCTAATCCGCTCCCAGTCATCACCGTGGCCCAATTCGCCAAACGAAGACCCTATCTGGGGACTCTTGCGCATCGTAATGGCACAGCAGATCTCGACGCAGGTTGCTTGTCGGATTGCCGAACGTGTGAAATCGGCCTATCCGCTACTGGCGACACCCGAGCCCAAAATTGTGCCCGAAATCACAAGTCTGCGCGTGCTCGGTCTGTCCGAACGTCGGGCACAGTGCTGTGTGGCCATCCTCACTAATTCGGCCGAAATCCGGAGGAGGGTGGAGCTTGGACAAACCTGGGCAGAAGCACTGGCCGGCATCAAGGGGATAGGTCCCTGGACCGTTTCCGTATTTCGCATCATGGTCCTTCGAGACCCCGACGTCCTGCCGCTGGGCGACGTTGGTCTCGAACGGGCAATCGCGAACGTATACGGCAGAAAGCGCAATGTGGAACATCTAGGCGAAAAATGGCGGCCCTTCCGTTCAGTCGCGTGTTGGTATCTGTGGAGAACTCTTGGAAACGATCAGTTAGGCTGAGAGCTATGGCAAAGCGGTTTTATATCTCCTCGCAAAAAGATCGCAGCGCGCAAGCGAACGCGCTGGCGGAGAAACTCAAGGCACGTGGCTGGGAACGAACATACACGTGGACGGCGCATGATGGCGAAGGCGCGGACGGACTTGCGAAGGTAGCCCTCCTAGAACTGGAGGGTGTGCAGAAGGCGGACGTCTTGATCGTACTGCTCCCCGGCGGCTTTGGCACGCACGTTGAAATTGGCGCCGCCCTCGCCTTGGGTAAGCCGGTCATTCTCCATTCCCCGGACCAAGGGACTTTAGAAAGACCCTATCGGTGCGTTTTCCATCACCATCCCTCCGTCAAACGTCTCATTTCTGAAGTCGTCGACGTGTACGCTCTGCTCTCACATATGCCGCCGGACAGAGAGTGATCAGAAATCCGGCTCGTTTTTTGTAGGCCACCTGCACCTTAGCCGCACTTCCGACCAGTTGTCCCCGCGTACTCCTCCTGCTATCTTTTAGCCCGAGTAACGTCGAGGGGTCGACCTCGACGTTCGCGCCAATGCCTCGCCCAGCTGACCCCCTAACTTCCCCCGCCACGATTCCGTCTTCCCATGAACCGCCGCGACCGAAAAGTCTTGTTCAACCCCTCGCTACCCACCACTCACTACCCACTTTCTCTCGTCCTTTGTTTTCATACACTTATGAATTGCCCCTCCCTACCCATCGATTTGCATCTCCTTTATTTCCAAGCACTTCTGAATTGCTTTTCCCGCAAATCCTTTGTTTTCACAATCATCTGCGTTGCCCTATGTTTTTTCGGTCCGAACTTTGCTTCTCTCACCACGCGTCACTCGCCACTCGCCACTTTCCTTGGCTAACTCCTTTCCCTGCCACACATAGAAAAACATCCTCCTGCAAGTCCTTTCCCTGCCACACATACGAAAAAGGTGGGGGGGGGGGGGGTGTTCTCGTCAACCTCACGCGAGACGCTGCGAGACTTGCCCTGGGACTCGCGGCTGTTCTCTTTTTCGTTTCTCTGGCGATCGCGCCAGCGGCAAAAGCTTGGGGTTGTCGAGGGCATGAAACCATCGCGACACTAGCGGAGAAGCACCTTACTCCGCAGGCCAAGCAGGCGCTGTTCGCGTTGCTGGCCGCCAACCCGATCGATCCGCAACTGAAACGCTATTGCGGGCAACGCGGGCTGGATCCCTTCGTCGATTCTGCAACCTGGGCCGATGACGAGCGTAGCTTGGATCCCGCCACCGCACCGTGGCACTTCATCGACATCCCTTTGAGCGCGACCAAAGACGCGACGAAAGGCTCGGCGCAGGCATTCTGCGGCGCGAGTGGCTGCGTGACGCAAGCCATTGCCGACCAACTCGCGATTCTGAAAGACAAGAGCGCACCAGGAGCCAAGCGTGCCGCCGCACTGCGCTTCCTCATTCATTTTGTGGCCGATTTGCACCAGCCCCTGCACAGCTCGAGCAACAGCGACCGCGGCGGAAATTGCGTCCCCGTGAAATACTTCACGCGCAATCCGCACGCCCACAACGATTCCTACACGCCGAATCTGCACCATGTCTGGGACACCGAAATTCCAGAAAGCCAGATGCTGGGAGCCGATCCTGCCGAGTTTGCTGACACGCTAGAGGCCGCCTTCGCGAGTTCATTCGCTGCTTGGCAGCAGGGCGGGATGCAGTTGGACGCCTGGGCTTGGGAAAGCCACGACAGTGCGCTGAAGACAGCGTACGGGGCGTTCAGCGAAGCAATCCCATTCGAGCCGGTCGTCCCGGTCAACACCTGCGCGGACAACAACAATATCGGCCAGCGCATGCTGAATAAGCACCTGGTGATCGGATCGGCCTATCGGGACCAGGCCGCATCGGTAATAGAGCAGCGCCTCGCACGAGCCGGAATCCGCCTGGCCATGATTCTAAACGAGGCGGCGAAGTCCGGCCTTTAGCCAAGATCAGCGAGATAGGAGCATTTTTCTACGGAGTTTTCGGAGCAATCTCGGTTGTTTCCGATGAAACGACGCCAAGCGATTGCACATAAGAAACAAGCTGCCAGCGTTGCGGCTCCGGCAATTTGGACCATACCGGCATACCCTTGCGGACGACGCCATTGGTCAAGATCCAGAACACGGCTCCGGGGCTAGCACTCTGGATTTCGACGGCGCGCAAACTGGGAGCTTTCTTTCCACCCAGCGCCGACACGCCATGGCATTCCGCGCAGTGCTGCTCGAATAAATTCTTCCCGGCAGCCACGGCATCGGCATTGTGCTCGAAAGGGTTACGCTTCACGCGCGCCTTTTCCGGCGCCTTCGCAATTTCGCTGTAAACGGAGGGATTCACTGATTGAGCGGGTTTGCCGAGCTCCTGGCTTGCGAGCACAGACCAAGCGGCAAGGGTCACCGAAACACCGAATGCGGCCAGCCAAGCCTTCATCGGTCCCGCCCAAATAGGCGGCTGACCCGTTCGCCGAATCCGCTGACTTCGTACGAAAGTCCCCAGCGGAGCAGAAAGCCGTGACTGTTGCTATTGAGGCCGAATCCGGGAGAAACACGCAACGTCCAGCCGGAAGGCAAGTTCCAGGCGGCCACCGGCGCCAAATAATTCGAGGTATCTCGGAGGCCGAAGCTGTGACGGTCACCCAGGCCACCATACATTTCCAGGCCGGTAATAAAGTTCTGCGGGCAAAAGCTGCAACGTTGGGAAGATGCCGCGAGTTTCAGCGGCCGGCTGGCGCCCAGTGCATAGCCGAATTCCCAGGGAGTATTCGACAGATTCTTGGACGCAATCGTGTTTTCGCTAAAGTTCCAGCCTTTGAGCGTGCTGGACAAAATCAGTTTGAACTCGAGTTCATGGGCATGTTCCTTGCGAGCCTCGGCGTTCGGCGTGAGAAAATCCGATGCGACGTCGTGACCTTCTACTTCTTTAAGGATCTTGTCCGCGCCATTCTTATTTTCGTACTCAAAGTAGAGGACTGGATTGATGAAGTGTTCGTGCTGGAGGGGGCGAACACGATTTTCCCAGCGAAACCCGGTGAAGAGGGTGCTGTTGCCGAAGGTGGTCTGGCCGTCGAGATAGAATTCGGTGTTCCACCAGGCTGTGGCACCGTACTCCAATTCGGTCCAGAAGGCATGGAAATCGTGGCCGGCGTGCTGGCTGCCGAAAGTCGAGAAATATTCAATGTCGAGATTGCCGGGCTCTTCGAGATAGTGGTCATAGGTAACAAAATAGGGGCTTTCCTGGCACCTGGCTGACAAACAGGCAAACAACCCAAGTAGAGGGAGGGCAAGGACACGAAGCAGTCGGGAACGGGAGTTTGACATTCAATTCTGGGCTAATGTTCAAGCGTCAGCGGCGAAATAAGACTAACTTAGTCCTATTTCAACTGCAAGTGACTTGCAACTTGAGGGGTAGTTACGCTTCGGCTGGATCACGGTTCGTGTCTATTGCAATCTCGTTCCTGAGTGATAGGCTGAATCTGCAGGGGCGCAGACTTTTTGCCGAACCAGGCGTCCCTTTCTTGCCCGTTTCGGCCCCACCCTCTCGCCGGCGGGAAACCCTGAATCTCTCGAACGTCCTCTCCGTTCTGAAAGCGCAGCAAGAATGCCGCCTAGCCTGCGGCCAGAGCAGTTACTCGCCACCATACTGTCTTCGACAGAAGAGGGTCTACTCGCGTTTTCGCTGGATGGAATCATTCAATCCTGGAGTCGCGGAGCAGAACGGCTGTATGGATTTGCCGAAGAAGAAATCGCCGGGCGGGCCATCAAGGCGCTGCTGCCAATCTACGAAGTACCGGTTTGCGCGGAGTTCTTACGGCACGCCAAAGAAGGACAGTTGCATTCCTGCGAGAATGTAGAGCGTTTGCGTAAAGACGGAACCATGATCCGCGTGGCGCTGAAGAGGGCGGCGATTCGCGACGAAAACGGGGCCATCATCGGGATTTTGGAGATGGCCCGCGCTAGAGACTGGCAGGAGGAAGCCTCGGAAGCCGGCGGGCAACTGCGGTCACTCGTCGAACAGATGCCCGCGATTCTCTGGACCACCGACCAAAACCTGCAAATCACGTCCAGCTGGGGAAAAGGGATCAGCCCGTCGCAGGTGAAAGCAGGGGATTTAGTGGGACGGACGCTGTACGATTTGTTGAAATGCCAGGATCCGCATGCTGCCCCCATCGCGCAGCATGTCGATGCGCTACGTGGAGTTCCCTCGTACTTCGAGCATCGGCATGGCAGCCGGCATTTCGCTGTTCATCTCAGTCCGTTGCGGACGGCTTCCGGCGAGATCAGCGGATGCATCGGAGCGGGCATCGACATCACAGACCGCAAGAAGAGCGAGGACCACATTCGCTTTCAGGCGACCCACGACGCGTTGACCGGGTTAGCGAATTACCGCGAATTCATTGACACGCTGGAACGCGAAGTGCGGCGGGCCGACCGCAGCAAGCATCCCTTTGCATTGTTGCTATTGGATTTGGACGATTTAAAGACCATCAACGACAAATACGGACATCTGGCGGGAAACCGCGCTCTAAAGCGATTGTCCGAGGCCATCAAGGAGCAGTCGCGAGCAACCGACCTGGCAGCCCGCTACGGAGGCGATGAGTTTGCTATCGTACTGATCGACGCCGACCCCGGCATGGCCAATCGGATTGCGCAGCGGGTGGAGAGCGCACTGCGCAACGACCGGGAACAGCCGACACTCCGCGCGAGTATCGGAATCAGCATCTATCCGGAAGACGGGCGGACCGCGGCGGAGCTGTTGCAAGCCGCCGACCGGCACTTGTATAAGCGGAAGAAGGCGGCGCATGCGCAGGGGGTGAGCACGGGCTAAGGCGCAAAACCAAACGCGGCACTGCGACGAGTGGCCACCGCCGAGTTCATTGACTTACGCGGCAACGCAGCCTAAGATTCGCTTCATCTGCCAGACCGGGTGTACGCGTCGCCCCATCCATCCTGGCTGATTCTGCGTGGTCCCCGGCGGTGCACGTTGCCAAGTTCCGTAGTGTCGCATTACCGTCTACTTGATCAGTTAGGCAGCGGCGGCATGGGGGTGGTGTACCGTGCCGAAGACACCACCCTGGGTCGCACAGTAGCGCTCAAATTCCTCACCTCGCAAATCGTGCAAGATCCGAAGCGTGTCGAGCGCTTTCGCGATGAGGCGCGCACCGCATCTTGCCTGAATCACCCGAATATTTGCACGATCTACGAAGTTGGAGAACAGGAAGGCGAGCTGTTCATCGCCATGGAGTATGTGGAAGGACGACCACTCTCCGACTTCTTGCGTGAAGGCGGAATGGCAACGGAGACGTTGCTGCGCCATGGGCGGCAAATTTCTAATGCACTAGAGCACGCACACGAGCGCGGCATTGTGCATCGTGACCTGAAGCCCGCGAACGTGGTGATAACGCCGGACGGCACCGCGAAGATTCTGGATTTCGGGCTGGCCAAGCGCACAGATCCCGAACAATTACACCGGACTACCCAGGGCTTGGCCACGGAAACCAGCGTAGGACTGACCGGAACGCTGCCGTACATGTCGCCGGAACAGTTGCAAGGCGAAGAGACCGGCCCGCGAAGCGACATTTGGTCGTTGGGCGTGATGTTATACGAGATGGCCACGGGCGCGCGTCCGTTCCGAGGGGAAAACTTATATCGGCTGTGCACCGCGATTATCCAGGAGCCGATGCCGCCGCTACCGGAGAACGTTCCCGCGGGCCTTGCGGCGGTCATCAAACGCTGCTTGCAGAAGGAGCAAGCACGCCGCTATCAGCGTGCAAGCGAGCTGCGCGCCGCGCTGGAGGCATTGGAAATCAGTGGCACTACCCCTGCCGCGGCTCGCCCCGCACCGGAGACAGTAGTCGCAAGGAAGCCGCTCGGGTGGATTGCGTTAGGCGTGGCGGCGGTGCTCCTGGCCGGTGTGGGAATCGGATCGCTGTGGCGGAACAAAGCGCCAACTAATCCTGTCAAGGGCGGCGTGAGTGTTCCGGAGAGGGTGCAACTGGCAGTGTTGCCGCCCACGGGAGCCACAGGGGCGGATGACGGGGCGTTCAATGATGGTTTGGTGGAAACGCTGACCTCCCGGCTGACCACCCTGACGGAAAAGCATCCGCTGGCGGTGATCCCGGCCAGCGAAGTGCGGGCGCGGAAAGTGGCTACGGTGGACGCGGCGCGCGCGGAATTTGGCGTGAACCTCGGGCTAGTGCTGAATGTGCAACACGCAGAAGGACAGGACCGAGTAAATTTCTCTTTGGTGGACGCCAGTTCACACCAGCAATTACGCGGAGGAACCATCACCGCCCCACGCGGCGATCCGTTCGCCCTGCAGGACCAGGTGTCAGCAAATGTTACGCAAGCGCTCGAGTTGCAATTGCAACCTCAGGAAAAGAGCGCCCTAGAGGCGCACGGCACCACGGAGCCCGCCGCATACGATTTCTACCTGCAAGGTCGAGGTTACCTGCAGGATTTTGGACAGCGAGAGAAGGTGGAAAGCGCCTTGAGCGTATTTAACCGTGCGCTGCAGAAGGATCCGGCGTTCGCCGCCGCCTATGCGGGACTGGGCGAGGCGTACTGGAGGAAGTATGAACTCACGCACGAAAGCGAGCTGGTGAAGAAAGCCGGCGATGCTTGCCAGCGGTCCACAAAATACAACAGCTCGTTAGCCGAAGGCCATGCATGTTTGGGTTTGATCTCTCAAGGAACAGGAAAATACGAGGAAGCCAGAGACGAGTACGCCAAAGCGGCGGCGCTCGAGCCGACGTTTGATGCTGCGCAGTCAGGACTGGCCCGTTCCTACGAAAACTTGAACCGCTTGGACGACGCGGAAAAGGCGTACCGCGCCGCGATCACCTTGCGGCCGAATTATTGGATGGGCTACAACCGGCTAGGCGGGTTTTATATTCGGCACGGCAAGTGGGAACAAGCGGCGGAAATGTTTTCTCAGGTGGTGTCGCTCGCGCCGGACAGTTTCATCGGTTACAACAACCTGGGCGATGTAAAGATGTACGAGGGGAAAAATGCAGAAGCAATTCCTCTACTGCAGCGTTCGCTGCAAATTCGGAAAACCGCGGACGCAACATCCAATCTTGGGACGGCATACTTCCAGCTGCGTCGCTACGCGGATGCAGCGGCTGCCTACGAGCAGGCAACGCAACTCGATCCACAAAATTACGTGGTGTGGGGAAATTTGGGCGACGCTTACTTCTGGACACCGGCCCGCCGCGAGGAAGCCGCTGGAGCGTACACGCGAGCTACCGCACTGGCCTTGGCTGCCTTGCAAGTGAATACTCGCGATGCCGCAGCATTGAGTTCTGTGTCCCTATATCGCGCCATGCTCGGCGAGCGGATACAGGCCGTGAATTATCTGGAGCGCGCCCTGCGTCTTGAGCCGAAGCGCCCCGACCTTCTCTTGAATGCCGCGATTGCGTACCAACAGATGGGTGAACCCGAACGGGCCCTGGATTATCTGGAGAAAGCGGTGGCCGCGGGGCTTCCCGCGGAATCATTGCGGGATCTGCCCAATTTTGATAGCCTCCGCAACAAGCCTCGCTTTCAGAAGCTTTTCCCCCAACGGTGAAGGAAGTCTGGTAAGGAGAATCCATGAAGACTCTGGCGCAACTCCCGTTTCGTTTTCTTTCTATAGCTTCTCTCACGCTGGTAGCTATTGTCGCGGTGGCGTCGGGGATCTCTTGCTCGCAGACACCCAAGGTTGCGCCACCGCCGACTCCGACTCCGAAGACAAAGACTTACACCTGCAAAGACCGTCCGATCAAGATTGACAAGAGCTACGGCAACGGAGTGGATAAGGATCCGGTCGTGGTATGCATTGGCTCGATGGTGAGTTGGAGCGGACAACACGGTTGGAAGGTGTCCTTTACTACTTCTCCCTTCGTCGACCCCAACCTAACTGATATAGACGACATGACAGATCCCGCCAAGCTGGTAATTAAAGACGTGGGCGCCGACGACGCAGCTTTCAAGTATTCCGTGACTCCAGCCGGCGGGACGAAGCGCGATCCGCAAATCATCGTCATGGGCGGAAGTTAGGTTGCATACTATTCCGGTTTGAGGCCCCCGCGGAGCGAGCCAACCGTTTGTTGGGGATCGACTCCATCTTGAAAAAGCCGAATCGCCGCGATTCCGGACGAACCTGCGGCAAAGCACGCGGAGACCGTTTCCAGGGTTATACCGCCGATGGCGAACACAGGAATGGGCACTTCGCGGCAGACTTGTCGCAGACGCGCTATGCCTTGCGGCGCGCCGAACGATTCCTTTGAGGGCGTCCTGAATATGGGGCCGAAGAAAATGTAATCGGCGCCATCACGCTCGGCGGCTTGCGCGGCATCGAGGGAATGGCAAGAAACTCCTACCAGGAAGGATTCGTCGACCATCTTCCCGTGCGCGGCCGAGGCAAGCAATCGCTTGGCTTCGGCAACCGGTAAGCTCCGTTCGCCGAGATGGACTCCACCGGCGCGCTCGGCGATGGCAACGTCCAGCCGATCATTGACCAATACCCGAACGACGGGCGATCGTTTCGCAGAATATTTTCCTGCCATAGTCAGAGTTTGGCGGGTTAATGAGGCTAACTCCCTGGCTGACAAATCCTTCTCGCGGATTTGCACCCAATCGATCCCGGCTGCTACTACCTCTTCAATTTTTTGAGTCAATGCGGCGAGGGAGCCTGCGGGATTTGCGATGGGCAGGGCGTGGCGGTCGGTAACGTAGCAGAGCAACGGAGAATTGCGCGGGGCCAGCGGATTATTGTGGGTGGACACGGGAAGCAGCGGCGGGAGCGGGATCCGGCCCGATCATGGTGATGGCCAGAAAAATGTCCAGTACGCCCAAGCCGCTGACGGCCCCACGAAAGGCGGGGTGCAGCAGGACGCGCATCAGCGAGGGGAAGTGGCTCAAGAAATAGTTCTTCTCCCAAATGGAGGTCCACGGGAGATAGAACAAGACAGCGCCCATAATACAGAGTAGGACCACCAGCAACGCACTAAGCAATCTATTCATGAAAGGGGCGAAGCCCGTGACAGTCTGAACGTCAACGGGTCGGCTTCTGAAGAGCGGCGATGCGCTCACCAACATCGCGATAATCGATATTCATCGCGTAGACCTGTGAAAAAGTCTTCAGCGCCGCGGCCGGCTCGCCTGCCGACTCCTGGGCTACCCCTAAATCATACCGCAATGCCAAGACACTTTCCGGGTCGAGGTCCGGAGTGCGCAGCGCGCGGTCGTACCAGATTGCGGCGACTCCGGGCTGCCCTTTATCCATGAAGGCCAGTCCCAGGAGTGTGCAGCACTGCATAGTGTAGGGAAAGGGACGCCCGCGATCGGTGGCTTTGGCCACCTTCTGAAACTCGCTGATGGCTTCTTCCAGCAGGCCCATCTCGCGAAAGGCGATCCCGAGATTGTAGTGCGTCTCCAGATCTTCCTCTTCCGCACCCATCTCGCCCAATTCGGAGCGGAACTCGTCAAAGACATCCTTGAGCGGACCGCTGTCCATCGCGCTGGCGGCAGGTGGCGGGGGCGCAGGCTTGGAAGAATTCTTTCCTGCCGGCGCCTCGGTTCGCGGCCTCGAAGAGTTGGCCGGCGGCGCCTGGGGGATCAAGCCAAGCTGATCGATTTCGCTGGCCAGGTCGGCGAGAAACTGATCGGAAGCGAAGGACTCCTCGGCGGCCGGCGGGGCGGCGTTTTGATGCACCGGCTCCGGAGTACGACGTGCGGGCGGCGGAACTGGCGGCTTCTGCTGGTGCGCGGGGACCAGCGGCTCGGCATCGAGAACCAGTTCGTAGTCCTGCTCCACCTCGAATTCTGGCTCTGGAGTCTTTGGCTCTGGGGCCTTTGGTTTTTCCTTGACTGGCGGCTTTTCTTTAGAGGGCTTGGCCGGTAACGGCGGCTCGGTCCGGAAAGTGGCCTCGGCTGGCGCGATTGACGAAGTGTCCTTTTCGAAAATGGAGGCGGTCTCGTGAGCTTCGCGCCGAATGGAGATCTCGGGCAAATCCTCGATGACCGGCAAATCCCCGGAAATCTCGGCGAATGGATTGGTATTCTCGGGCGCGGCGGCTTCG
>Ga0307479_10005993_pt1 | contig 11136 bp, 12 predicted proteins | sample atmos_gasesECM4C_FD_203743 | JGI IMG/M metagenome (GOLD analysis project Ga0307479, IMG submission 203743) | Hardwood forest soil microbial communities from Morgan-Monroe State Forest, Indiana, United States - atmos_gasesECM4C_515 | ecosystem: Environmental > Terrestrial > Soil > Temperate... | reverse complement strand
CCCATTGTAGCACCGATATAAACCGCGCCTGACCAATTGAACGCTTGAAAAACCAAAGGCACCGTTGTCGCCCGCCGGCCTCCAAAAATCAAAGCACTGATTGGAACACCCTCAGGTTTCTGCCAATCAGGATCGATCGTCGGACACTGCGATGCCGGCGCGGTAAAGCGGGCGTTTGGATGAGCCGCTTTTGCCCCGGTTTGTTTCGCGATTTGCGGAGTCCACTCCTTTCCTTGCCAATCGATCAGGCGAGCAGGAGGTTTTTCTGTCATCCCCTCCCACCATACCCCCCCTTCGGGAGTTAAGGCGACGTTGGTAAAGATCGTATTCCTCGCCAGAGTCGCCATCGCGTTTGGGTTCGTTTTGACAGACGTGCCCGGTGCAACTCCAAAAAAACCGGTTTCCGGGTTAATGGCAAAGAGGTACCCATTTTGATCCGGTCTGATCCAGGCGATGTCATCTCCAACGGTCCAGACTTTCCACCCCTTTTCCGCGAAAGGTTTTGGCGGAATCAGCATGGCAAAGTTGGTCTTCCCACAAGCGCTCGGAAAGGCCGCCGCAACGTAGGTTTTCTCGCCTTGCGGGTCTTCCACACCGAGAATCAGCATGTGCTCCGCCAGCCAACCCTCATCCCGCGCGATATTTGAGGCGATCCGCAGAGCGACGCATTTCTTTCCCAGCAACGCATTCCCACCGTAACCCGAGCCATAAGACCAGATCTCGCGCGTCTCTGGAAAATGAGCGATGTATTTCTCCGGGTTGCATGGCCAAGGAACATCCTTTTGTCCTCGCGCCAATGGGGCCCCTACCGAATGCATACAAGGGATCACTCGTTTCTCACCCCGATCGATCTCTTTATACACCGGCAGACCGATGCGAGCCATAATCCGCATACTGACGACCACATAGGCAGAGTCGGTAAGCTGGACGCCGATCTGGGAGATCGGAGAGTCGAGCGGCCCCATGCAAAACGGGAGGACATACATCGTTCGCCCGGCCATACACCCTTTAAAAAGGCGTTTGAGGGTTCTTTTCATCTCCAACGGAGCCACCCAATTATTGGTGGGTCCCGCTGCGTACTTGGAGAGAGAACAAATAAAGGTGCGGTCTTCGACGCGAGCGACGTCCGTCGCATCTGAACGGGCATAATAGCATCCCGGCCATAGTTCTTCGTTTAGCTTGATAAAGGTCCCGATCTTGACCAGTTGGGCGCAAAGCTTGGTGTTCTCTTCCTCAGAACCATCCACCCAATGAATGGACTCAGGCGTGCAAAGCTCCGCCATCTTTTCGACCCATCGGATCAGATGCTTGTTCTGACTAAGCGACTTCGAGGATGCTCTCATGACAAAAGTTCGATTAGCCTTTCGTACGCAAACTCCAGCGCCAACGCATCCTTTTTCTGTGTGTTTCCCGCGGACAGCTTTCGCGAAACGCCGATGAACTTCGCAAAATCGGCCGCAGAGACCATTTCTCGTCCAGATAGGATTTCGACCGCACGGCTGACTCCCCTCTCCCGCGCTTCCGAAATCAGGTTTACCAACTTGTTAGAGCTCGAGCCTTCCTACCTCGGCGCTCACGGTGTCCAGGCGTCTTCGCTCGTTTCCCAGAAGACTCTTGGCTTGCTTCTTGGTTGTGCGCTCATTGATTTCTACGGTGCATGTTCTCTCCGGATCCGCGCGCATTTGCTCGGCCATTCTGTTGGTGACGGAGTGGTTCTGGGCTCTCCAACCGCAGCTTTTCGATCTCCTGGCACGCTTTTGCGTACGCTTCGTCCTGAATCTTGCTCACTTAAACAATTAACTGGTTAGCCATTTGTTTGCTGCGGGAAGGAACTACAGGAATTGGCGGCCCGGAAGGCGCGCGAGATCAATCTGGCAATGAAATTCGTCGAGGAAAATTGTACGAAGCATCTGCCAGTTCCTGGTCAACCGGCGACAGGGACCTGGGAGCCGCCGGGACCGGAAGCCGAGGCAGGCACTCAGGTATTGATCGATCAGATTCTGCGATTTAAAAATGCGGTTCCGTTCAGACCATTCTCTATTAGGACCCGGCAGAATGATCGTGTGATGTCGACCAGCGACAAATTGTTCTTCATTCGATACCCGGAGTGGGTCTCGCTCAGGGACGAAGCGTCGATCGTCCTCCGCAACAACGATGCTGACCACAAGTGCGTGATTCCGCTTACAGAGATCGAGAGAGTCGGCCAGGGAGTGTACGAGCCAGGGGCACAGGGGAAGGATGAGCCCGACCGGAAGACCGAACAAACGAGATCCGGCAATCGAAATGGCTCAATTTATCCGGAGGATTCTGTCGTTTCGGCTCCCGAAGACGATCCTCGACGAATCTTCACACACGGACCTTTCGATGACCTTTACTTTGGTTGGGCGACGACGCGGAGGTAGGGTTTCAGCGTTTTCCAGCCGCCAGGATATTTCTGCTTTGCTTCGTCGTCCGACACGGCCGAAACGATGATGACGTCCTCGCCCTTCTTCCAATTCACTGGCGTCGCCACCTTGTGTTTGGCGGTAAGCTGCATCGAATCTAGAGCGCGAAGAATCTCATCGAAGTTGCGCCCGGTGGTCATCGGATATGCGAGCATTAGCTTGATCCTCTTATCTGGACCGATGATGAAGACGGTGCGCACGGTGGCATTGTTGGCGGCAGTGCGCCCTTCGCACGTATCGCCGGCGTCGGCCGGCAGCATGTCGTAAAGTTTGGCTACGTTGAGAGCCGGGTCGCCGATCATCGGATAGGTAACGCTGTGGCCCTGAGTTTCTTCGATGTCCGCAGCCCACTTACTATGACTACTCACCGGATCGACGCTCAGGCCGATGATCTTACAGTTTCGAGCGGCGAAGTCAGGTTCGAGTTTGGCCATATACCCTAGTTCCGTTGTACAAACAGGAGTAAAGTCTTTCGGATGCGAAAACAGGATCGCCCAGCCCTCGCCAATCCAGTTGTGAAAGTCAATCTCACCTTGCGTTGTTTGAGCGGTGAAATTCGGTGCTTCGTCGTTGATGCGTAAGGACATGCGAGGATTATCGGTGGCTCTTTCTGAGTGCACAATCGATATAAATGCTTATTTTTCAGGCAGTTGCGCAGAATCAACCTATTAAGCTGGTGTTCGAACGTTTGGACAAGAATTGGTGACGACCGCCGGCCAAAAGGTGACCCGCCCGCGCGGCCTGGACCAAACTCCGTACTCATTAAGACCATACTTAATTTCGGAGGCATCGTTTTGGTTCTGTACCCATCGATGCAGGCCAATATCCCCTCCCCGTTGACCGGACGGAAGCTGGCCTGTTTAGCAATCGCCAGCGCTCGAAATCCTGAAGTTGGAAAGGGGAAGAACGGGATTTCGTATTTGCTGGCGGCAAAGAGCGCAGGAATTTTGACTCCTCTGACCCAAGAGTATGAGTCAACTATACTCGAGCTCACGGGCACAAACACTCTCGAGGCTGCCGTTTTGTCGCTGGGTCGATAAAGACTAAGTTGCTAGCAATTTTGGGGGATTTCACATCCGATCAGACGTACAGGCATCCTCAAGATGTTTACTGATCTGAGAGATGCTAGCAGTAAGGAGGTTAAGAAGCTTCAAATAGTCAGTACGAAGCCAGCTGTTCCTAGGGAGACCGAGATGCTCTGCCGCAATTGCTGCCTTCGTCATGTTGGGTTGATGTGCGAGCCCACCATGAACTCGCAGATCGTATAAGAAAGCGAGTGGAGCAAATTCATCCCGAATCCGTTGACATACCTCTTCGAGAAGCCTCTGCGTGCTGCGGCGAAGCCCCCACTCACCAAGGCAAGACACCGATCCATCATCTCCCACCTCGAACCCGGAAGCTGTTTCATACTTTGTTAGCACTTCCTGTCGGAAGTACACGGGCTCCATAAAGTCGCAGGTCTCACCGTCGAATTGTCTACCATTGCTCTGCCGGAAGCGGGCCCAACGGGCTGGCGCAACAGGACCGCGCCGGGTAGGCAATGTAAACGTGTAAGGATCGAAAGACGGCTGCTGGGCCCATGGGTCTTCGATGTCGATAGCAGGTGGTAAGATTCGGAACCATAGATGGAGCCTTCGCTGCAAGAACGGAGCTGTGCCCGGGAGCTTCCTCAGTCCCCAATTTTGCACTAGCGCGTTCACCCCCTCCTCCGCCGACCCGAGCGTCATGTCACCCTTCGGGAACATGTCGATCGTGCTTTGCGCAGGATTGAATAAGTGAGATGGCGATAGTGGCCTACCACGAGCGCCATCTGACGCGCCTGAAGGTATTTGGAAAGGTACTCAATCCGGATTTCGACAATTTCTAGGTTGTCCCGGTCAATCACGCGGTTCCGCACACCTTCGACTCCTTTGGGCGGGTCCCACCAAATGCCAGAATTTGGCGCCTTCTCTTCAAGCTCAAAGAAAAGTAAAAGGTCCGGATTGATTACTAACCTGCTGCGAGATCCTGTGGGACCAACGAAGACGAGCCGCTCGGAAACTCGCGGTTGCTGCGGGAGGCAGGATAAGACTCGTCGAATACCCAGATGCCGGTCACGCGTTTGCCATCAACCGTTTTCCCCACGCCTGGCGGGAAAGCGATGCGGCAGACGCGTTTCGTCAGACGGTAGAGTATCTAAAGCGAAATTCCGCGTAAGCCGCAATTATACGGTTGCGCTTAGTTCTATCTCTGCCATGAAGAACAGGTATTCCAGAAAATCGTGACTAACCCTGGTCGATCTGTTTATTGATTTCCTTTCTCAAATGTGATTCTCCGACCGACCAGATAGGTAGGCGTGCCAAGATAAAGCAAAGCTTCTGAAGTATATTTTGGCGAATAGCCATAAGTCAGCCAACCGGATGCCTTGTCATCCTGATCAAATACTATTGTCGGGGCCACTACAATAGACTTTCCTAGTACTCGCTGCGCATAACTCGATAGTAACTTGAACTGCTCGGACCATTTGATGAGGTCGTCGGAGACCGCTAGATAAATGCCACTGATCTGCGGCGCCACGCCAGCCTCCCACTCGCGAGGCTGGTTCACCTCAAATACCATGATGTACTTTCCCATGAACTTGGCGTAGGTCGGACGGCCATACCAAGTTCCAGATTGACCGGCGGAATAAAGATCGATGATCGGAGAATCTTGGCCACCGATACCTGGTTCCGTGAACGCTCCATTATAATACTTCTTCCAATTTCCAGGAAGTGGCGGCCCGTCATCCAAGCTGCATCGAGCGACATTAATCTGACCGACGGGGGTGTGTGGAGTAGACAGATCGGTATAGTAGACGTAAAAATGCTTCCCGCTCGTATCAGCCAAGCCCCCCGCCCAACCTATTCCGCGTCCGCCTTGCTTTGGCGTAGCCGCCCATTCCTTTGGTTTTGCGCACTTTATAATTTGGCCTTTCTTGACCCACGTATAACCATCGTCATCCGACTCGGCCAATCCGATGCTAAGGTAAAATCCTTTATAACCGGCCACAGTCGTTCCGGGCACTCCTTCGCTATCGGATGCTTGATAAAATGCGTAGAGTATGGAACCAGACTTCACGACGGCAAATACGTTGGCAGCTCCATTGTCAAACGTCCCCCGTTCACCCGGTTCAAGCACCAAACGCGGCGGCAATGCATTTAGATGGCCAAGATCAGGACCTTCAAGGAGGTAGGTCTTATTTCCCGCGCCTAGCAAAAGTCTTACGCGACCAGGTCCATTCTCGATCATCGCGATGCCAGCCGCCGGCATCGATCGCAGCCCTAAATCGGCATCATTTAGCAAAACTTCCTGTTTAGCAACCGAAACGCGGATTCCATCTCTGAGCATGATTTCCGGGATGGGCGTCCCGGATTCCTGGGCTGCGGTGGCCGGACTTGCTAACGTTTGGCTGACATTGTGAGTCGAGAAGATCCAGAGAGATATCGTTGATAGGCTTACGACGAGGGCAATCGCGCTTAGAGCGATCAGCAGCACCAGGGGCGACAACCGGCGACGAGCCGGCAGGGGTTTGCTCTTCGGTACTGAGGTTTCAGCGGGCGTGACATGATCGCCTGATAATAGGTGAGTGACTCTCGCGGTGAGTGTTTCAAGGTGTTTCTCTAGAGGTGGCGTCAGAGCGTCTAGCCAATGTAGCTCGTTTAGATAATATTGGAGATCACCTCTGGGAATCGCATCTCTAATCCGCAAAGGGATGACGATTAGCTCGTGATCACAAGCATGGGCGACTTCCCTTCGAACATGAGCCGATTGGTTCGAATGATCGGAGAACACCAGCACCATGAGGCGGCAAGCCTCGATCCCCTTCATAATGGCTGCCGACCAACCTTCACCCGGGTTAATGTCCCTCGGCGCGATCCAACAACGGACGGAAGCCGACTCAAGCCTATTACAGACCGCCTCGGCAATCAGCTTGTCCTGGCTCGAATGGCTAATGAATACGTCGTACGGCATCTTCGTCGGCCGTGGAAGGGTGGGCAAAAGGCTAGGAAAGTCGACAAAACAGAGGATCTATCCGCCCAAACTTTGCAACGCGTCGATTACCCGGGGCATCAGTTGCTCGGCAATGAGTTTGTGTCCCTCTGCAGTCGGATGCTTTTTGTCTGCCTGCCTCAGGCTAACAGGTGGCCTCGTAGACCACGGAATTATGATGATCCCTCGCGACTTCAGTCGTGCTTGGATCTCTTCTATCTCCGCGTGCCCTCTCGCTGGGCTGGCGGCGGTGGTTTTAAGATAATTGTAATAGGGCCCTAGCATATCTAAGATTACTATTTTTGTCCTGGAGGGAACCGCGAAAACGAGCCGGTGCAGGATCCCTGACGTCGTGTCACCGGATATACCCGCATTCTTGACGCGTACATTGTAGCCTTTGGCTTTCAGCATTCCTTCCAGCTGAGCAGGCCACGCTTGCGAGGCTGCCACACTACTGGAGCCTAACGCGACGATCAGCGTCTGGGCGTGAGCCGAAATAGAAAAAGCCGAGCAGAGTATCACCAACGCGAAGAATCGCACAGAGGCCGGCGGGTTCCCCGAGTTTGCCCCAACCGACAAGGGCTTTGTCACCCGGACTTTTTACCACGATCGCCTATTTTTCGGCGAGCTGAATCTGCGCTTTTACGAAGTCAGGCGCTCCAACTCGGATAAGGTCATGGCGGCCCGTCAGTTCCCCGAGATTCCAGGGTTCTTTGACAACGGGACGAACTTACAGATTCAGGCGTTCTGAAGGAATTCTACGAAGCAGCGATCTTATTGAGCTTTTGTTAGCACGCTCTCTTTGAGCTTGTCGAACCGCTCTCTGACCGCTACTACAAAGTGTGGGTGAAGAATGCAGATTATCAGGCAGCAGTTAGGTTAGCCCTCAAATCTTCCACAAAACTCCAGAGAGATGTAGCGATCGCATTTCTGGAGGAGCCCCACCAGTTCCTTCATAAAGCGCTAGCAGCTCGTTTAGGAGTCGCTCAAATCACCTTAAACGGAGAGTTTGGAAAGCTCGGGCACCGTATCTATGAGATCCTACGATGGCATCCGGAGGGCTGGGAAGCACCGAACTTCGATTGGTGTTCGGTTTTGGTTCACTTCGTGCAGTCGGAGGAGGGCTGGGAATGGATTGCTCGAAGGGAGTTCATTGACGCCCTGCACGCCATCTTCATGGATGAAGTCGAAACCGGAACTATAGATCCCGAGGTCTTCTCTGAGGGTGGCAGTACTGAACGACAAATCACAATCTTCGAACGAAGCAAGAGCGCAAGAGAAGCGTGTTTAAAGGAGTTTGGGGCAGGATGCTTCGTCTGCCGCTTCGATTTTGCGAAAACGTACGGTTCTAGGTTTGCAGGATACATCCACGTTCACCACTTAACCCCGATTTCGTCGCGAAAAACCGGGCATGAACTCGACCCAAAGCGAGATCTGCGACCTCTTTGTCCCAACTGCCACTACGTCCTTCACCTGAGAAATCCGCCGTACACAGTCGAAGAGATCCGGCATTTTATTGGGAATTCACACCGGGAGCATGAACCGGCGGTGGCCGATTCACCACGATAATTGAAATTGACCTTTTCGTCGACCACCCACCAGAATGAATGAGGGCCGTGGAATAGCCGGCAAGGGAGCGCGAGATCTCGGTGATCGCCGCTATGCTTCGCGTCAAAAATATGTGCTCTTGTTGATCGTCTTCGGAGCAGGTTGCATTTTGGTAGTCCCTTTGGCTTTCCGCCCTGGTCTCGGAATCTTCAGTCTGCCTTTGATATTCATTGTCTTTACCCTCGTCAAGGCCGTCGGCCGACGCATCGATCAGAGAGTCAAAGAAGAACGACGTGCCGTTCGCGGTGCCAAAGGTGAAGAAGTAATTGGGGCAATGCTCGAAGGACTCGGTAATCGCTTTCTGGTTTTCCACGATCTTCCTTCACCATACGGAAACATCGACCATTTGGTCGTTTCCGAAGAAACCGTTTTCTTAATTGAGACGAAGGCACATGGTGGACGAGTCAGCGTTGCGAACGGTGAGATACGAGTTAACAATCAGCCGCCCGAGAAAGACTTTATCGCGCAAGTCGTGAGGAACACGGCATGGCTGAGTGAACAGCTGGAAGGGAAACTTAGCGCAAAAATTTGGATCAAACCGATCCTTGTTTTTACGAACGCCTTTGTCGAAACCCCCGTGCTGATCAGAAACATCCAAGTTATTCCGAAGATTTATTTACTGAATACGATCTCAAAGTCTTCCCGGTCGGGCGGAGCATTGAAGCTCTGGGAAAATAAGGAAGTGCTTGCCGAGATTTTTCCGACAGTTTGGTTCCGGCCGAAGGCCGATTTAATGCCTTCGCCGTCTACACTTCCACCATCCCCTCACCTAAAAGCAGGTTCTTCGTTAGAGTTACTTACTTCTTCCGTTCCAAAGAACTCGAATCTTCAGATTTCGCCTGACAGCAAGCCAACAGTCCAAAAAGAGTTACCATCACCGGTTCGCCGGACCAGTCTTGGAGCAATTTACCAGCTGAGACCACAGGACGAGCAAAAGCCTGCCAAAAGGGAGGATGCCGGTAAGGTAGACAAATGAGATGCGTGCCGATTGCAGATGCAGAGGGTGAAGATAACGCATGTGGGCGCACCCTATAGATTTCCTTAACACCGCGCCGAGTGGTTCCAATCCTTTTCCCCAGACAAGGATATCAAGACGTCAGATTTCGGCTTCTCGATCCTCGAACTTTGAAATAGCAACTGGACCTGAGTATCCCGCCGTCTTCAACAGAATTGCGTGGAACAGGCCGGAGACGCGGGAAAGATCATGAATCACGTTTTCATCTGCCGATCTCGGGATATTCGGGTTGACGTATCGATCGTGAACCCGGTAAAAGTGCCCGTGAGCGAGTGTATCACGGACTCGTTCCCAGCTCCTCAAGCCCGGATCGGCAAGATGGTTCGGTAGCTGGCAACCTTTAGCAGTATCTCTAATTATTTGGCCTGCATTACCTCTTTTTCCTTCGCCTTGGAGAACTCGGCACAGACCCTCTGTCGCAGCGGCGGCCACCAGAGTGGCGGCAACCCCGTCAACTGAATCAGCAGTCCCAACTATAAAGTTGTGCAGCACGTCGTGTATCTGTTCTCGAAATTGATGCTCCGATAGTAGCCTCTCAACTGCCTTGATAATGCTTATTACGTGATCGGGATGTGTTTCGGCGAGCCTGTCTGTCAGCGGTGTCAATCTTGTGATCGGTAATTTAAGATGATTCCTTAGCTCATGGAATTCGTCCTTTTTCGTGCGAACGGTTTGATAGTAGTACCACATCGGTGCTCCATGCAGATATGCCACGGCAGCAATGAGCGGTATCCCTGCAGAGATATCCTGATTCGCCCGTGGGCTGAAGGTGACTCGTAAATCAACCCTTTTTAAAACGTAAGCCTCATCATCGATGACTAGGCAATCTCTTCTTGTATGCGTCTCGCCGGTCTCGAGAGCGGAGTTCTTTACTGTCGTAATTGTTTCTGCGTTGTAGGCAGCCAATTTCTGTATCGCAAGATTGGTCGTTATTTCCTCTGGCGCGTCGTCCAGATCTTCATCTGGATCCTTACCCGATTTACGTCCACGGACCTGGTTAATCTCGGCCACGAGCTGTACGTACGGCGCTGAAGGCCCACGTTGGCTAGTCTTTGATGACAAAACAAACCCAGTCATATGTAAAATTGCGCCGTCAAGTGTTGTCGTTTTTACTTTGAGGTCTTCGCCCGGTCTAATGACCGGCGCCGCTTTTGTGATTGCATTAAGCAAAATGCAATGATTATCGATTATGATTCTCCCGTGTCCTTCGCTCTTTCCTTCTACCTGCAGGTGCGCAAGTTCGATGGGGAAATTTGATTCAACCAAATTTAAGAAAAAGCTGTTCATTGTAGGATCAGCGGGAGCATCCTACGCCCGACCTCCGCGTACAGACTTAGGTATTATATTTATACAACCACTACAAATAAACGAGCCGCTAGACAGCGGCTACACTCCATTTGGCAGAAGATCGCTCTCCGTAGCAGCCAACCAGTCCGCCTCCCTCAGCATCCGTACGGAACCTCGCCTTGACCCGGGCAATCACCGCTGAGGTCAACGACGTTCAACGCGCAAACATTCGTTACTTCCGCACAAATCTGTTCTTCGAGCTCTGCGTATGGAACCAGATTATCACCAAGCCGGCCGTTTCTGCGATCTCGCAAAACTCGCTCCAGGAAACGGTCCATCCTTAGTACCAGCCGGCACAGTTTTGCCAACGCCCGGCTGCGGACTGCAAGTCTGTCGAACCAGCTTAGGTGCGCGGCACTTGTTTAAGTCTAGTCTTAAATCATCCAGCCTTCAGCTTTACCAATTCCGGTTCAAGCAAGCCATCCTGGAACAACACGGAAAGCCAGCTTTCAAGGGTCTGACGAATCCTGTCCAGCTGTGCGTTGGTTTCGGTGATACCGCTCATTTGGTGCGATTGGGGTACCGGCCCGCCCTGAAGCCGCCGTCCTTGTCGGAGTTCCCTTTTGCGCGTAGCCATATCGTATGATCGAACGAATTCGCGAGCTCCTGAGAGCCAGAGAATGGCAGCCGTTTACCATACACCGAGCTGGCGGTGACTCGATCTATGTGAGAACTCGCGAGCACGTTTGGGTCACCCCCTCCGGGCGACTCGTT
>Ga0307479_10005992_pt1 | contig 11136 bp, 6 predicted proteins | sample atmos_gasesECM4C_FD_203743 | JGI IMG/M metagenome (GOLD analysis project Ga0307479, IMG submission 203743) | Hardwood forest soil microbial communities from Morgan-Monroe State Forest, Indiana, United States - atmos_gasesECM4C_515 | ecosystem: Environmental > Terrestrial > Soil > Temperate... | reverse complement strand
CGGCAAGGCCACTACGATGATGCACGCCGGCAGATAGCGCTTGGCTTCGCCGAGGCTCGCGTCGATTCGTCACCCGTGACGTCCGATAATATTGCCGAAGCGGCCAGCATTTTTCTGGCGATGCATGACTTCGAGCTGGCCGAAACTTATTTTGATAAAGCGCGGCTGGCCGGAGCCAATCCGCGGACGGTTGACATCGGCCTGGCGAATACCTATCTGGCTGAAGGAGAGACCCACAAGGCGGAAGAAGCGCTTTCCAGCCTGGGAACAGCCGATGATTTCCGCGACGATTACGACTACCAGATGGCGGCGGCAAATATATACCGCCAGCGCCAGGATACCCTTCATGAGCTCACCGCCTTCGCGCAGGCCAGCAGCGTGGCCGGTGATGAAGATCGGGGGGCCGCTCTGACCGCGCAATATGAGGCCGCCAGCCAAGAGGGACGGCCGATTACCCAGAATTTAAGCTTGTCGCCCGAAGCATCGTTCGCGCCATCACTGGAAGACATTAATGTCTATCAGCTCGACGCCAGAATCTTGCACGTCACTAATCCACTGCTGCTGCCGCCACCGCGGCATTCTTATCAGAGCCTGGCAGAATCTCATTACCGCATTCACGTCGGCAATCTGCCAGCAATCACTGGATTCGTCGGCGAAAGTATGACCGCTGGGCGCTTGCTGTTTCCCAGCGTCAACATCGTTCAAGATCGCAACACTTACGACACGATTTTTAACGGGGGTATGACCCCGGTTCTCCATTTCGGGTCAAACTCGATTGCTTTCAACGGTGGGCTGCAGTTTACGATCCGTCGCGACACGATCTCGCCCGTGTTCATGAGTCAAAATCTCTTTCGCCAGTTTCTCTATATCTCGACGAATTCGTTCTACAACTGGGTTGCAATCAACGGCAGTGCCACACACGAGACTGGTCCGTTCACGGATCAGAACCTGCACTCGCGAGATCTCTTCGCCAGCCTGGAATTCACGGTCGGCCGCCCCTGGGGGCGCACCTCCCTGATCGCTGGATACACTGTCCGAGATCTCCTGTTCCGGCCATTGATCGAGGAATACTTCAACACCTCGAGTTACATAGGCCTTCAGCACAAGTTCGGCGGCCGTTTGACGGTCGCGGCACTGGCCGAGGATCTACGATCGTGGCGAGTGCAGAACACCGATTTCGCCATTGCCCAGGCCCTGCTGCCCGGAGCCAGATTCAGTTTCCGCGCTAATCCTCGCTGGAACGTTCAGGGATCTTTCCTGCTGTCGCGAGGAATGGGCTTCCACCAGTACGACAATGCGCAAAGTGAGTTCCTGGTTTCCTACACCCGCGCCAGAAGCGGCAACGGGAGGGATGATGCGGGCGGCGTGTCGGTCGCTCACCCATTGCGCTTCTCTTTTGGAGTGCAGCAGCAGACTTTTTATAACTTTGGAGGATCGGGCAAAACTACAACGGTTTTACCCGTCGTGCATTTCTCCTTATTCTGAAAATGTTGAAAGTTTATTTGTGAAATCTGATGCCTTCGATGATCAACACAAGCAAGAGCGCCGTGGCTGAATCAACTGTCGCAGCATCGGTGCCCGGCGAGAAGTCCCCGCCGACATCGGTGCAAGCCAGGGCTGTGAAATCCAAACTCCTGGGTGGAAGTCTCACTCTGCTGGCCGGCTCCGGACTGGTCGGAGTGACGAATCTGGTTTACAACGTTGCGGCGGCCCGCCTGCTCGGGCCCAGCGGATTCGCACACGCGACTGCGGTTTACACAATCCTGATGCTGATGTCGGGCATCACTCTATCGTTTCAGGTTGTATGCGCAAAGTATGTGGCGAAAACCACATCTCCGGAAGAACGGGCGATCGTGTTTGCCACACTGCACCAGCGGTCCTGGTTGGCGGGGATCAGTATCGGTCTGCTTTTATTTCTGGTGGAGCGGCCACTGACCGCATATCTGAATTTGCCCGACCCGGTCCTGATCTCATTGCTCGCGCTGGGCACAGCATTCTATGTCCCTCTCGGGGTACGCCGCGGATATATCCAGGGAATTCATGCCTTTGGTCCTCTGGCGGTCAACTTCATGCTGGAAGGGCTGGTCCGGGTAGGCGGGGTGTTTCTGCTGATCGGACTTGGCATGGGGGTAAGAGGAGCAGTATTCGCGAGCGTAATCGCAGTCATCGTCTCTTATTTTGCCGCGCTCCCAAGCCCTGGATTGACTACTTTCAGTTTTCGTAAAATCGTCGTCTCGTTCCGGGAAGGACTGCAGGCGATTGTTTTCTTTTCCGGCCAGACGGTCATCAACAATTTCGATATCGTGCTGGTGAAGCATTTCTTTCCACCTGCCGAAGCGGGATTCTATGCCGCGATCGCGCTGGTTGGGCGATTAGTGAACATGTGCGCATGGTCGGTAGTCAATACCATGTTCCCGGTTTCTGCAGGTTCAGGCAACAACGAAGAGAGCGAGGGTAATCCGGTCCTGTTTACCTCGCTATTCCTGGTTTTTCTTATTCTCACCGTTCTCATCTTCGGCTTATGGCTGGTTCCGAGTTTTCTGTGGAAGACGCTCTTCGGCGCGCACTTTAATCTGGGCAACTACGGGGCGCTGGCGCCGCTGCTGATCCTCTATGCCATCACCACGGGAGTCTATTCGTTGAGTTCTGTGATCATTACCTACGAAATGTCTCGCAAGATCGCGAACACCAGCTGGCTTCAACTGGCCTTCAGCGGTGCTCTCGCTCTCGGCATTTATATCCTTCACAAGACGCTCCACCAGGTGATCCTCATTCAGTTGGTATTGATGATACTGCTGCTCGTCGTCCTGATGGTTCCCTTGCTTAGGAACCATCTCACGTCCCCGGCTCCCCTGGTTTATAGCAGTCTGCGGCTGCAACGTTTGCTCACGGAAGAAGAGGTGATGGCGGAATTTCTGAGAAGTGAATTTCATCACCCTGAGTTCGACGAATACCGCCATGAGTTCGACGCCGTGGTCAGGCATCCGGATCTTAATAACTCCAGAGAGAACGCAGTACGCCAGGCTCTGCTATTTCTGCGGCGAGGCGCAATGTGGCGAGAACTTCCCGCGGATACACGATGGTTCGAGGTTGAATTAAGGACTGAAGACCTGGCCCGCATTCGCTTCTTCCCGCGAGCCCAGTGGCGGCGGGTGGCGCAGGGCAGTTTTTATCTTACCGATGTGGTGGAGCGCATCCGGCTTCAGCTCAATTCATCTTTCCACGATGAGTTCTTCGTGAAGTTGCGCAGCTTAAGTTCGTCCGTACAGGAGAACTTGATCAACCCCACCGTTCTTCTTATCGGAGTCGACAACACCGGGCCTCTGACAATTCTGGACGGCAATCATCGTATGGCTGCAGCGATGCTGGGTCAATCTTCAGAGGTGCTCAATCGCCTGCACTTCATTTGCGGATTTTCACCCGAGATGACGCGCTGCTGCTGGTACGCCACGAATGTAAACACGCTATTGCGGTATTTCAAGAATCTGGTGCGGTACGTATCCTACGATCCCGAATCTGACATTGATCGCTTCCAGGAAGACAGCCTGTAGCAGCGTCAGCCTCCAGCAAGACATCCAGAAAGACAGAGTCTTCAGCACGCAGATTTTCCAGACGCTTACAACGGAACGGAAGGCGGAAGACCGTTTTAGGGAAGGAATGTGGAAGAGCGTCGCTTGTGTGCGACGCGTAAGTGTCCCGGTTCATGTGGCTCGAGCCCGGTGTTTATCTCTGGGGCGAAGTATTTGCCGGCGTCGTCGACGGTTCCTCTACGAACGAGTTGTCGCGGCGCCGCAGCAGAATCGGTTCATGTTCCCGGCGCAGGGCTGCCCGCTCCTGGGAAACCTTGGCATCTACTTTGGATTCGCTGTCGGCGGCAACCTGAGACAGTTTCATGCCTTCCGCGGAACGCCGCGTTGCCAATCCAACCGTGACGTTAGCGCCCCCCAGCGCTTGCGCCTTGTCATAAAAGAACTGGGCAGTCTCTCGATCGCCTTCAATCTCTGAAAGGTAGCCGATATTGTTGAGCGCGAATACATTGTTCGGATCGAGCGAGTAGGCCTTTCGAAAGGCCTGTTGCGCGGCCGTAAAGTCGTTGCGATTGACGTCCGAAACACCCTGGATATTCAACTCGGCCACCTTCTCCTCAGGGGTTCTTTGGCCCTCGAGCCGGGCGCGCAAGTTTTTGCCATTCTGCGCGGCCATCTCCGTGACTCTTTTTCCTCGCCATGACCGGTTAAGCGTGACTACAGCGGCCGCATCGGACTGGGCGGCGGCAGCGGCGTCGTAATATTTCAGCGCCGCTTGCGATTCGCCCTCCATTTCCTTGGTGACCCCCAGGTTGTTCAGGGTGAATATATTCTGCGGATTTTCCTTTAACGCCTTCTGCAGGAGAAGATCGGCCTCGGGAGCGCGCCCTTGGGAAAGCAAACGCACCGCTTCGACATTGTCATGATTTACTTCCAGCGGCATGTCCTGAATTGCCAGCGCTTCTTTCATGGTCCTCCCCTCAACCTTGGAGGAACTGGCGCGATAAATAACGGCGTCCGTGGCCTGCTGTGCGGCGAGCTCATAGAAACGTTGGGCTCGGTCCACCCGACCTTGCAACTCCGCGATGTACCCAAGATTATTCAGCGTAAATGGGTCGTCAGGATCCAGCAGATATGCTTTGTAGAAAAAGTTCTCGGCCTTTTCGTAGCTATGCTTGTGGAGCGCTAATACGCCTTCCTGATTCAACCGTTGCACGGCCGTTAAGTGACTGCGTTTCGGGAGCGTAAACTTTAGATCTTTGGCATGGGCGCTAGGCGCCCATCCGAGCGTTGCACCGATTATGCCGACCGCCATCCACTGTTTCCAAGACATAGCTAGGGACCCTCGGACAAGGCTTTGAAGCGTACTTATGATGCTGAAAACAATCAATTGTTTGCCGCCCGAACCACCTTTTTAGGCAGAAGCACGGCTACCTTACAGCTGCTGGCGGCATCCAAATGCAGCGTCAAAAAACGTGTGCGGGGATCTGCCATGGGTAGGTTGTGGTTACGGATAATTCTGGGGATCGTTGCGGCCAGCTTTGTTCTTGCTCGCGGAGCGAGAGGACAGGTGTCGCCGTCTCAAAGCGTAGTGTCAGGGTCTCCCGCCAAAACACCATCCATTGAGTTGGTGCAGCCCGCTCCCGAATCATCGGATGCGTCGGAGAGGGTCCAACCCGCTGCAGAGGCATCGGAGGCGGCCATCGATCCAGCCTCCTTGCTTCCCGACCTGCCCAAGTTGCCGCCGGCAAAAGCCAGCCTGATTGGCGGTACGATCGGCAGGCTTGACCGGGTGCGCGATCAGATTACCGTGCAAGTGTTCGGCGGTGGAAAGATGAAGATCTCCTTCGATCCCCGGACTCAGGTTTACCGCGACCGTGCTGAAGCCTCGTTAGCGGATTTGCGCGAGGGAGATCGAGTCTATATCGATACCGTCCTCGATGGCAGCGCCGTCTTTGCCCGCGCGATCCGGCTGAAGACCACCGCTACCGCAGGCGAAAGCCAGGGGGTTGTGACAAGCTACCGCGCCGACAAGGGTGAACTGCAGATCCATGATGCCCTGTCGCCAAATACGGTGAGTATACGCGTCACATCGCAAACCCGAATTCTGGAGGGCGACCGCTCTGCTTCCGCCAGCAGGCTCGCACCCGGCACGCTGGTGGCAATCAAGTTTGGGCCGCGCCAGGATGGCGGCGAGGTCGCGCGGGAAGTCTCTGTGCTTGCAACTCCGGGAGAGACCTTTACTTTTGCCGGTCAGGTAACCGCCATCGATCTTCGGCTCGGTCTGTTGGCTCTGACCTCATCGGTCGACCACAAGACTTACGAAATTTATATTGACTCATCCGTGACGGGGGTCGAAGACAATCTGCGGCCATCTGCGAACGTGACTGTGCTGACGCGCTTTCGGAACAATCGCTACGAGGCTCGCAGCGTCACGGTGAATTCGCAGAACCAGCAATAATCAAGAAAAGACTATCGCCTGCACGGCTTCGGGGGGGCAGGCTACATCAACTTCCAGTCCCTCACTCTAAACCAGAGTTACAGACTCCGCCGGTCGCCTGCGCCGGGATGTTAGTTGGAGGTGTGGCCCACGGCACATTCTGAAAGTCAAAGAACTCTGTCATATCCATCTGTGCCGCGTCCCGCTTGGTAAGTGCCGGCACTTTGAATCGGGTTTCAATAAATTTAAGAATGGCGGTGTAGTCGGCTGGCGTGTGCGATACGTAGTTCTTCTTCGTATAGGGCGAGACCACGATCAGCGGGACGCGGAATCCCGACCTGTCGAAGTTGCAATCCACGGCGCCATTGGGACTGGTGCAAATGTCGTTCGGTTGCAGATCCACCGGTGCGATTCCATCGGGGTTCACCGCCGCCATCGGTGGGACGTGATCGTAGAGCCCACCGGCCTCGTCATAGGTGAGGATGAATACTGAGTCCTTCCACGATGGACTGCTCATGAGCCCGTTAATCAAGCTCTCGACGTAGGTGGCACCGTTTTGAATGTTCGTGCCGCTGCTGGGATGCTCGTCCTGGCCGGACAAGTAACCCGTTTCGATGAATGCCACAGAAGGCAGCGTGCCTCCTTTTGCGTCGCTGAGAAATTGCGTGGCGGGCACGACATTGGCCGGGATTGAGCTGGTATAGGACGCGAACTGCGTCAGATAAGTGCAGGCCCCGCTGCTGTTCGGTCTTGCAGTTGCATCCCGCTGCAGAGCTGCCGTGCGGCTGTCTCCGGTAGGGACAGAGGTGCAGCTGTTGTCCGTGGCATAAATCTTCCATGAAACTCCCGCGGTGTTGAGTTCGTCGAAAATTGTCGGCACGTTGATCGGACCATTGTCCTGCGCGTCCGTGCCAGGGGGATATACGTAGCCGTGCGATGTCGCCGCAAAAAGATACATGCGGTTGAGCTGCGTGCGGTCCATTATCGGAGAGAACCACCGGTCCGAAGTGGCGAAATTTGATGCCATGAAATAGTAGTAGTTCAGATCGGTCCAATCGTAGTAACCCATCGCGCGCTTGCCAGTGACATCGGCGTATGGCGGGTTTGCGCCCGCGGTATTGGAGTGGATGGCGAATTCGGCCGCGTTGTAGACGAAACCATCCAAGGTGGCTGTGCTCGAGCTTGGGTTTTGGCGGTTCCAGTCGATATGACTTTCATCCCAGGAGGGCGTCGTATTTTCCGTGCACACAGTGGCGACGTGATATGCATTGATCGTTCCCGTGCCATCCACGGTAGGGTTGGAAGCGTTGGCGGGCAAGCCGTCGGCGGTTTGCGAATAACCATTCGCGGCCCAGTATGCCGGCAGTTGGCCAAAGTAACTGTCGAAGGAACGATTCTCCTGCGCCATGAAGATGATGTGATTGATCGATTGCAGGGTCGCAGGAGGGGGAGGAGTCGTGGTAGGTGTTGTGCCATTGACCAGACCTTGGCAACCGCATAACACCAGCGAAAAAAGCAGTGCACCTGTGGACGCAACTCTGGCGGGCCTCGTACCCAAACTCATCCAATTCTCCCTAAGAATGAAGTAACTCTGAAGACGTATTTATGATGATTTTGAGACCTCAGGTGTTGGTTAGGATCTGGTGAACATAGCGCCGTCGTCGTGCTCGAACCGACTGAAACCAAGGCGCTTACTTATTCGGGAAGAACTTCTCGACAGGTTACTGGGGCAGGATCTGTCTAATAGAGGGATCGGACAGATATGAGAAAACATGGGGGCTGAACCGACGGCTGACCCTGTAAGATGCACATCCAAAGTCTGCGCGGCGATTAAGAGTCCTCACTTTTGTAGCACCGCGGTTGTAGCACTGAAGTTCTTAGACGTACGTTATCTTCCCAACGACATTCTTCCCGCTTAAGCTCACCTTGTTCCCAGAAAGTTCCCAGAAGATTCAGGCCAGCAAGAGGAAATCTACAGGCAGGCGTGCCTTCCCTCGTTCTGGCCACAGCACGTGCAAGCCTCGGCACAACTCCGCTCCTGAGGACCGATGCGTATCCAGAATTTTGCGGCTGCAGTGATGATCTTCACTGCGTCGACCCTATGCTCTGCCGGCTCTTCCTACGTCGTACCAACCACGACCCTAACCGCTCAAACTTCCAATAACACCAGTGCGGCGAATAATTTCGCGAGCCAATCCAATGGCAACCGCGGCGCCGGCAACATAAGCAAAGTTGACGTGCATTCGCTGCTCTATTCCGGCGCAACGACCAAGGTTTACGCTCACTTGCTAACGTGGTTCGGCGGATCGCAACACATGAATATCGGCTACAGCTCCACCGATCCCGCTCAGATCAAGCGGCAGATTGACGACATGGTCAGCCGGGGCATCGATGGCGTGATCATTGACTGGTACGGCCCCAACAATTCGATTGATCAGGGTACGAAGCTGGTGATGACGGAAGCGGAAAACCATCCTGGTTTCACCTTCGCCATCATGATCGATCAGGGGGCGATTGAGTGGTATTCGTGTCCGGGGTGCTCGCCACAGCAGGCCCTGGTCAACGAGTTGCAATATATGGAGCACACATATTTTCCTTCACCGGCCTATATGACGCGGCAGGGCCAGCCGGTGGTCACCAATTTCAACGTCGATCTCTCGTATTCCGTCGACTGGAACGCGGCGAATGCGGCTCTGAGTACGCATCCAACATTTATTTTCCAAAACAATAATGGGTTCAGCCACACGCTAAGTGATGGCAGCTATGCGTGGGTGATGCCGACCACCAGCGATTACGGAATAGGCTATCTTTCCAGTTTCTACAACGCCGGAATGTCGTTTCCGAACCAGCAGGTGATAGGGGCAACGTATAAAGGATTCAACGACACCCGGGCCAGTTGGGGATCGAACCGCATCATGGGGCAACAATGCGGGCAGACATGGTTGAAAACTTTCGCCGAACTCAATGGACTTTATAACTCAGGAAAACAGCTCACGGATCTGCAACTCGTCACGTGGAATGACTACGAAGAGGCCACTGAGATTGAATCTGGCATCGACAATTGTCTTTCTCTCGCTCCGTCACTTTCTGGAAATAGTCTGCAGTGGAGTATCAGCGGAGATGAGAACACTGTCGATCACTACACTGTATATATCAGCGCCGACGGCGAGAACCTGATGTCGCTCACAGACCTCGCGCCCGGCCTCCGCACATTGAACCTGTGCAGCTTTCCGATCCCGAATGACAGTTACAAATTATATGTGCAGGCGGTAGGCAAGCCCAGTTTGGCGAACCAGATCACGGGTGCCATCGCGTTTAATTCTGCGTGTGTCGCCGCCACGTCCACGCCTCCGGCGTTAACCTTCGGTGCGTCTCCGTCGGCCATCACCATCGCGGCGGGACGGTCAGGACAATTTACCGTTACGGCAAAACCGCAATCAGGGGCCTTCAATAGTCCGATCGCGCTCTCGTGCGCCGGAATTCCCAGCAGTCTGAACTGTTCGTTTTCTCCCGCTACCCTCATTCCCGGTTCCGAGGTTGCCACTTCCACTCTTACCATTTCTGCCGCTGCCATTACCGGGATGGACTTGCCCCAGCGGCACCACTCGATCCCAATCTACACTGGCTGGCTGTTGCCCTTTGGAATCGGCGGCTTTGCCCTCGTCGGCAGCATGCCACGGAGGCGTAAAGCTCAAGTCATGGCGCTGATCGCCCTTGTGAGCATCGGGATTGCTGGCAGTTCTTGCGGAGGGAATGCTGCTACCAGAACCCAAACCGCTGCGATACCCGCCAGCAGTTACGCCGTCACGATTCAGGGGAATGCCGGTTCCAGCCAGGTTTCCACCATCGTTAACGTGAACGTTACTGTGCAATAGGAGATCATGGCCGGAACCGTTCGAGGGCGGTCGATGAATGGCAGACCGGTGAACCCAGCCCAGCGAGTTCCGGGTCATCAGCCTCAACATGAGTGACTTTGAGGGAACCCAGCCGGGCAGCCTGCGAAACCTGGTTATCTGCCGCAAGACCTCGGTTCGCTGCTCGAGTTCAAAATGCCGCAAGTATTTCAGGACGATGGTGGGCATGGTCATGCGCAAGGCCGTGGAAAAATTTTGAACCGCCATTGCCTCCTGCTTTTCCTGGTTCGTTAGAAGACTCATGAGGCAGTTGGCCAGATCCTGCGCATTGCCCGGTTGATAGAACTCGATTGCGAGCTCTTCCCCGTCAGCCATCTGGCGGAAGTCCGGAAGATCGGCGCACACGATCGGAACTCCATAAGCGCACGCCAGGTGCGCCACTCCGCTGCAACCGGTGGAGGAAGAATAAGGCATCACGGCGACCGATGAACGTTGAAAGAGAGCTGGTAGGCGATCCTCGTCTACGTAGCCGGTGAACTCGATGGCGGAATTTCCGGCGTGCTTTTTTTTCAGCGATTCCACATAGCCTGCCGCCTGAGGATGATCTCCTCCGGCAACGATCAACTTTGTATTCGGCATGGTAGCAGTCACAATCTTGAATGCCTCAATCATGAGCTCGAGGCGCTTGTAGGTTCCCCATTTACCGAACGCCAGAATGCGGTGGTCAGGATTGCCACGCTGCGAGAAATCCGGATATTCGGGTCGGCGGGTCAGAACACCATGAGATCGGACGTGAACATTGTCGTGGCCGTACTTTTCGTGAAGAATTTGCCTGTACCCGGGCATGAGCACAGAGACGGAGTGCGAGAGGAGGATCATTCTGGTGGCAACAGCGCCGGCAGCGCGGTAAAGACGCGTGTGTTGCACGCCTGCATCCTTCAGATCGACAGTATCCATCAGATGATGCAAAGTGACGTGGGTATAGCGGCCGCTTAAACGAGACAAGAGCGGGGTGAGAAGTCCCAGAAAAGCGTTGATTGGATTTCGCCCAAACGTGCTGAAGAGCAGATTGAACCACACCACATCGGGCTTTAGCTTGCCGATCGTTTGAAGCAGTCGAAGCGCACTGGCGGGATCGTCGAACGACCAGCAGCGCCGCACCGAGAAGCCGTCCAGCTCAGCCTGACCCGGGGAGATCTTATCGGCGAGAATGGTGAGGCTGAGAAACCGATTGCGGCGCAATTCTTCGGCAATATGAAGGCCATACTCGCTCAGGCCGCCCTGGCTCGGTGGAAAAGTAGTCACCAAACAAATT
>Ga0307479_10005991_pt1 | contig 11136 bp, 15 predicted proteins | sample atmos_gasesECM4C_FD_203743 | JGI IMG/M metagenome (GOLD analysis project Ga0307479, IMG submission 203743) | Hardwood forest soil microbial communities from Morgan-Monroe State Forest, Indiana, United States - atmos_gasesECM4C_515 | ecosystem: Environmental > Terrestrial > Soil > Temperate... | reverse complement strand
TGCTTTCGATACGCGACCGCCGGATTTACCACCAGCGTCCTTGATGGATACGGACTTCGCGATCATTGGCTCGCTCGTCCGACGCCGTAGGCCTCAAATCCGATTCTTGTCCATCGGCCCGTATCTTTGCTCCACGCTTCCTTCAGACCCCACCTCGCGGTGACGCCCTTGCGCTTCGCTACCCTTCACCTCCATCAGGTTGGGACGGGACTTTCACCCGCTAGCTGCCGAACATGCGCGGCGTACCAAAAAAAAGCTGGCCCTATATATTCGGGCCAGCTTCATCGACGACTGCTATAAAGAAAGAAACGAACTAGGCCGATCCCGCCCCGCGGCTCTTGTCGCGCCGGGCGTTTTCATCGCGCTGCGCGGCATTGTCATCTGAGAAAGAATTCCCCCACTCGTTCACCTGCCGTTCCGCTTCATCTTTGGCGATGCCGTAGCGTTCCTGGACCAACCCGACCAGTTGGCCTTTCTTGCCGCTCAACGCTTGCAGATCGTTGTCCGTAAGCTTGCCCCACTTGGTCTTCGCTTTGCCTACATACTGCTTCCATTTGCCTTCGATTTGATCCCAGTTCATTGAAGCCTCCCTATTTGTTTCCTTAATGAATTCAATCAAAACAGCAAGGCGCCACCAAGCGGACCATAGCGCTTGAAATGAGCAAATACAGCATTCGGCTTATATGGGCTGGCTGGCTCTTGTAGGGTTTTACGCGGCCACGGCTTGGTACTTTTTTTTTATCATCGGGACACAAATTGAGGTAGATTGCTACACGATGGAATCACTCGGCCTAAAGCTTTATAGGTATGGAGCCTTAGTCGCTCATCACGTACAAGTAACATTTCTCATCGGTAGCACTTTGAAATTGCGAGGTACACGTTTGAGGAACGACCCCGGCAGCACTGCGACAGGATTGTATTAGAATTACGCGGCGCTGGCGGAAGGGAAGGTAGATGAACGGACGAATGCTCTTGGGTGTAGCCCTGATTGTGATTGGTATCATCGCGCTGGTGTATCAGAGTTTCACGTACACGACACACAAGAAGGTGCTCGACATTGGTCCGATACAAGCAACCAAAGAAGAACACCGGACCGTACCAGTTCCCCCCGTAATCGGCATCATTGCGGTGATTAGTGGAGTTGCGGTTCTAGCGATTGGGCGCGGCAAGTAACTTAAAATTTAATGGAGGAAACAAAGATGAAAAAATGGACCCTTGCAATGGCAGGAGTGCTGGCACTTTCAACGCTCGCAGTCGCCAGACCGGCCAGTGAAAAAGAAGAAAGAGAACGCGTGGCAAATGCCGGGAAAGTAATGAAAGAAATACTGGATATTCCAGACGATATCCCGCAAGACGTTTTGGACAGAGCACGCTGCGTAGTAGTGTTGCCCTCCGTGGTTAAGGCTGCCTTCGTCGTAGGCGGCAGCTATGGCCGTGGCGTTATGGTTTGCCGGCGCGGCAAAGACTTCTCCGGCCCCTGGGGCGCACCTGCCATGATGGCGCTCGAAGGCGGCAGCGTAGGTCTCCAGATCGGTGGACAAGCAACCGACTTCGTAATTCTGGTGATGAACGATCGCGGGCTGGATAGTATGTTGCACAGCAAGGTGAAGCTCGGCGCGGACGCCAGTGTCGCGGCAGGGCCCAAGGGCCGCACTGCTTCGGCGGAATCGGACGTAGCCCTGCGAGCGGAGATGCTGAGCTATTCGCGCTCTCGCGGAGCGTTCGCTGGTGTATCGCTGGAAGGGTCGACGTTGCGGGCCGACGGCGGCGCCAATGAGAAACTCTACGGCAAGGGCGTAACCGCTGCGGAGATCGTTGAAGAAGGAAAAAGAGAAGCTCCTGAAGAAGCCCGCGAGTTGGATTCACGCTTGCAACAGGCAACGCCTCATCTACACAAGTAACCGGTACAGAACTGCGGGCGAAAGGGCGGAGAATTCCCGCCCTTTCTGCATTCAAGCCCGTGCCGCTCATTCTCAACCTGTAACTGCGCTCGCAAAGCAATACCGTTTGTTAGCCTACAAAATCCTCAGTGGCCGGGTACACGTTCCTCTGTATTGTTCATTTGACCGCCAGCCAATACCTTCAACATAAGCTCCGGCGAGCAAAAGCGGAGAAGTTCCTACTCTCGTAATTGTGACGTCCCCTCTGGCCGGGAGTGAATCACAAATTTAGAGGTTGTTCGAGGAGCCGGCAAAACATGAAAAACGAAGTGTTATCTTCAGAAGACAAACTGATCGCCATGGCGCGGCGAGGAAACCACGAAGCCTTCACCGAATTGGTGCGAAAGCACTCCGGGAAAATTTATGGCGTGTCGCTGCGCATGCTCAAGAATCGCGAAGACGCCGAGGACAACGTACAAAACGTTTTGGTGAAGGCCTATTACAACATCGGCCGCTTCGAGGGCCAGTCGCAATTTTCAACCTGGTTGTTTCGCATCACCATCAACGAAGCGCTCATGAAATTGCGCCGGCACAAGCCCGAACGGTTTGTGAATCCGTCCGATGCTGGGCAGGATAGCGGAACGTTCGCAAATTATCCGGAGATCGAAGACCAGCGCCAAAATCACGAACGCGAATACATCAATCGCGAGCTGGCCAGTAAAGCGCTGCAATTTCTGAATCCTTCTCTGCGCCATACTTTTGTGCTGCAGAAAGCGGAAGGATGGACAAATCGCGAGCTCGCCGTGGCCATGGGCATCACCGTAGAGACAGTGAAATCGCGGGTTTTTAGAGCGCGAACACGCTCGCGTCGACGGCTCGAAATGCTCGCCCGTACACGGCCCTTAGCAGCATACAGCGTGTAATCAGACAGTCGAATCTGTAGGGACTTCTTCCATACGGCGCTCGCTTCCGGAGGTTGCGGCTCGCTCACACACTCCGCAATCAAAAGTTCAATACATTTTAGGTCGCTCGCCGGCGTGAACATCAACCGGGAGCGGTGCCTCGTGGCGACGCTCCCGGCAGACAATTTAACGACAGGTTAATGACGCGAAGAAGTGGCCTTCTGTCCCTTGACTTCCATTTCGTTGACGACTTGCTTGACGTTGGGCACGCCATTGGCGACTTGCTCGATGCCAGAGCGGCGGGCTTGCGTCCCGGCATCACCCTTTAACGTAACCACGCCGTTTTTGACATCGTAACGGACGCCCTTATCCATTTTGCGTTTTACCAACGCGGCATCGAGATTTTTTTCGATGGCTTTGTCGAGGTCGGAATCCACCGCTTTGGCAGCGCTCTCATCTCCCGGAGGCCGAACCGCGATGGTGTTGGCTACAACTTGTCCCCCGGCGGCGGCCTTTGCGAGTGATCCGGCTTGCGCCTTGTCGCTCTCGGAAGCCACCGTGCCCGCCAACGTGACGACGCCTTTATCACGATCCTGACTGACGCTTACATCTTTGTAACCGGACTGATCCAGCGATCTGCGGACGCTATCCGTCACGTCCGGCGATTTAGTCGGGGTGTCCGAGCAGCCCAGCAAACCACCAACCAACAACACAGGAACGAGGGTCAACATTGATTTAAGCGAGTTCATATCTCTCCTTGAATTACGCAAGTTCATACGCATTCAGCCGGAGTTGTATCGACACTTTACCGGGGTGTCCGACTGTGCGCGGTAAAATGTGCCTTGCTCGGGCGCCAGCCTCAATAAGGCATTACACGTAGAATCTGGGATGACTAAGGGTAAGAAAAAATCACCGATAAATTTTGAACGGCGGCCGAGGATAGCTTCCCGACAGGTCAAACTGCAAAGGCCCTGTAGGGCTACCGTGTGCAGTCACTCCCGTGAGGGACACCGGCCGCCGATGCTGTAGTCAATGTGAAGAATAGTCGCATGACGGTGGCATGGAATCCAGCAAAGTCCGTAGAACGGAGGATTTCTTTAATAAGAATAAAGCTTTCTTAAAATCTGGACAGAACTTCGAGCATAAAGTGCGCAAGTACCGCGATGTACCGATTGTTCGTAGCCGCGCCGTGAGCGATGCTGCTTTTCGGTATTTCAGGAAGAATTGATGCCGCGTTTGCACGCCGCAGAACCGAACTGGCCTGCACCGGAGGAACCGGTGCCGCAACCTCCGCAGCCGGAGTGGCCTCCCAAAAAACCTTCCGAGCCGGAATTTCCATCGCCCGATCCGCGCCGCGCACCTGGGCCGGGCCCGACTGATCCCGGTGTGCCACCACCTGTGACCTATTAAAGTCTGGCGAGTCGGAAGGTTTTAAAATAAACGCAGAACCACCCATACAAAGTGGGCGGCAGCGTCGCTTGAAATCAGATTCGCTTATAACTTCGGAGGGTCAATTCCCAACGCGGTGGCCAAGGCGATTTGATGATCCTGTTCCTCAATAAGGATCTCGCGGATCAACTCCGCGGTGGCAAACTCGCTAAGTTGTTCACACTGGCGGATCCGCAGCCGATAGTTCCTTATCGTTTCATTTTCGTTGTTTAGATCTGCGCGCAACATCTCTTTGTTGTCTTCCGTGGACTTGACCGGCTCCGGTTGCACCGTGGGCCAGCCGCCAAGATAATCTATTTGCTTGGCGATGGTCAGCGCGTGCTGTAATTCTTCGCCGGCGTGTTTTTCCAGCTCGCCCGCGATGTTCATGTATTCGGCGCCTTTCAACACCTGGGAGTAAACGACGTAAGCGATAATCGCCTGGAATTCGCGCGCCAAATCCCCGTTCAAGCTCTTTATAAGATCCTCGCGAGTGCCGGTGTCAGCGGGGCCCGGTCTCGGGTTAGTGGGGGTCATCTGAATCCTCCTGGAAAACGGAAATATGATTTTGCGGCTCTATTTTGTATGTGGGCAAAAGAAAAGTCCACGACCGAAGCGCTTTTCTCACAAGCAAAATATTAGTTGTTGAAAATGGATTCTTTCGCAGCGCGAGCATCAATCGCGGGACTTACGTAAGTACCTTCTCCGATCACCACATTCAAGGCGCGCACCAGCTCGTTCTCCGCGTCCGATTTCAAAACGTAACCTCTGGCTCCCGCCCGGAACGCGCTGCGCACGAATTCCGAGGACGAATGCAACGTGAGCAACAATACTTTAGTCTCCGGAAGCACGTCGTGGATAATGCGGGTCGCTTCGAGGCCATTCATCCCGGGCATGGATACGTCCATGATGACCACTTCCGGCGCCAGCTCGCCGGCGAGCCGAATGGCATCTTGCCCGTTGTCCGCCTCACCGCACAGGTCCCATTCAGGATAGGTGCTCAATATCCCTTGTACGCCACGACGTATCACCGCATGGTCATCGACAATTAAAACCCGTGGCATAATTCCCCACAAAATTACAAACAGCACGTTGCAAATTTCTCAGAACCGGCGCTTCTAAATCTGATTCCGGGTGCCTTCACTCCGTCAGTCACTCATTGCGCTTCATGCCTATGCCTCGATAATCTGGTTTCTAACCGCGTAGCGAACTAATTCGCTCACCGAATGCAATTCAAGTTTTCGCATGATATTTGCGCGATGTGTTTCCGCGGTTTTTACGCTGATGCCTAGCGACACGGCCACTTCTTTGCTGCTTTTTCCTTCCGCAAGTAGTTGCACTATTTCCCGCTCTCGCGACGTCAGGCGGTTACGAATCACCGCGTCGGGATCCGACTGCGTGCTATGAGGACGAACAAATCCATCAAGCAACATATCCGCCGCTCGTGCAGTAAAAAATGGTCGATGATTGGCCAGCGCTTCGACAGCGGCGACCAAATCGCGGTCTGCATCGGACTTCATGATGTAGGCGCGCACGCCGGCCTCGACGATTTCGCGAACCAGCTGATCGGAAAAATGTAGCGTGAGAATCAGGATTTCCGTCTTGGGAAGACTTTTGCGAATCTTTCGAGCAGCTTCCAGTCCATTTAAATCGGGCATGCTGATGTCCATCACCACCACATCAGGTCCCAATTGTTCGGCCAACATCACCGCCTCACGTCCTGTTTTCGCCTCGGCACAAACTTCCCAACCCGATCGTGAGGTTAGCAATTCTTTGAGACCACGCCTGATAATGTCGTGATCGTCCGCTACCAAAATGCGCAATGTGTTTATCTCCTGTTCGTAAAAAGGTTAGACCCGCGAACAATTTACGGGAAGCGCCTTGCCCAGCGCTCAAATACTGATGCGGTCGTGAGAATTACTCCATGATAGTTGTCCGCATACCATTGAAAAGAAATACTGTTTAAGCTGTATTTCGGATGGACTTTCTTGCTCACGAATCCGAGGCGTTCTGCTCGCTATAAAACGTCACTGAGCATTAACTCGCCCTCAAATACAGACTTACACCGATTGTGATTCCATCGTTAAAACGGTCCAATGCGCGACGGAGGGCGCACATGCTGATTATTCTTTTGGTTGTGCTTTTAGTTCTCGCACTCGGATCATATCCCGCTTGGCCATACAGCCGCGGATGGGGCTACTACCCCAGCGGCGGTTTGGGGCTTGTGGTGGTCATCCTGGTGATCTTGCTGCTGCTCGGAAGAATTTAGAGAAAGCGTAATAGATATTCAGGCAAGGCGCGGATACGTATCGCTCTTTCCCCGCCGGGTTCAAACTCGTTTCAATGACAGGAGAATCCGGCGTGGCCACACCTTCAAAATCCAAAGTTATAAAAACTCCTGAAAACAAGATCGAAGTCGAAGCGCGCAGAACAAACCCGCCTACCCAGGACCCAGACTCGTTTGCAGAGACTATTGCCTTCGTGGGACCCGGTCTAGTTACTGGTGCGTCGGACGACGATCCCAGTGGGATTGCTACTTATTCCCAGGCAGGCGCGCAGTTTGAATTTGGAACGCTGTGGTTGATGCTTTTTTCTTATCCGCTCATGTGCGCGATCCAGGAAATCAGCGCGCGCATCGGCCGCGTGACCGGGGTCGGGATAGCCGCCAATATCCGCAAAGCATATCCACGGCCGGTGGTTTACGCCATTGTGGCCATGCTGCTAATTTCCAGCGTTTTTAATTTGGGCGCCGACCTGGGAGCCATGGGCGAATCGGCTCACATGCTATTTGGAGGGCCGGCCTGGATCCACTTGCTGGCGATGGGATTAATTTCCATCGTGCTGCAAATTTTTGTGCCCTACACACGTTACGTGAAATATTTAAAATTTCTTGTGTTATCGCTGCTGGCGTACGTGGTGACGGCTTTTCTGGTGCACCTCGATTGGCCAGCTGCTCTGAGGGCCACAATCGTGCCGCCGATAAAGATGTTTCACGGCGGTTACTTGACCATGGTTGTGGCGGTCTTAGGCACCACCATCAGCCCATATCTTTTTTTCTGGCAAGCTTCGCAAGAAGCGGAGGAAGTACAAGTTCGGTGTGAAGAAAAACCGCTTAGGCATGCCCCTTCGCAGGCGGACAAACAATTGCGCAGAATTAGAATTGACACCTACGCGGGCATGGCGGTGTCCAACGCCGTGGCGTTTTTTATTATTTTGACGGCCGCGGCCACCCTGCACGCGCACGGCGACACGGCTATTCAAACTGCGACGCAAGCGGCCAGCGCGCTGGAACCCCTGGCGGGACGCTTTGCCTACGCGCTTTTTGCTGCGGGAATTATCGTAACAGGTTTGCTGGCTGTTCCGGTTTTAGCCGGAGCTGCAGCCTATGCCGTTGGCGAAGCTATGCATTGGCGCGTCGGGCTCGAAGTCAAACCAAAGCGCGCGACGAAATTTTATCTAACGTTGGGAGTGGCGACGCTGGTGGGTTTGGCATTAAATTTTGTGCATTTCGATCCGATTCGATCCCTGTTCGTTGCCGCGGTGATCAATGGATTGTTAGCCGCGCCGGTGATGGCATTGATGATGCTTATGACCCGCAGCCCAAAAATCATGGGAAAGTTCACGCTGCCCCTTTATCTGCAGATCACTGGATGGATCGGAACGATCGCCATGTTCGCGGCATCGCTCGCTTTTTTAATTTCCACACTGAAATAGAAATCGCCGCTGGCCTGTGCGGCGCAACGGCGGTTTTTTCTAAATTCCGTTAATCGCTTTACGATGCTTTTACAGTTAGCTCGTTCTGCACCTTGTCGGTTCCACCGGCAGCTTCCGAAGCCTTAGCTCCAATGGCGTTCTTTTCATCCTCAGTATGCACGGGACCCTTTAGAGTGACCATGCCGTCCCGTACGATCACCTTAATGTTGTGAGCGTAGGTGGAGAGTGAAGAATCGCTGGCGATGGATTTGCGAATTTTTTTCGCAAGTTCGCGATCGGCGGGATTATTTGCCTGCTGGTCAGCGGTGGTTCCGCCCTTTCCGTTATCTCCTTTGTTGTTACGCGTATTGTCTGGCTGCGTTTGTTGATCCGACTGCCGCGCAAGAGTGGAGATCCCTGTCACTGAAAATCCAGCAATCCCCAAACTCAGAGCGGCGATTTGCAACGTCTTGAATTTAATTGTCATAGTTCTTCCCTCAGTTAAAGAGTTAAGTGAAAAACGTTAAAGCGGCCGTGGCAAAAGGTATCTCTCCAGGACTGACACCGCCATACACGGTCGTATGTACTTCGCTACGCGAGAGCAACGTAGTACCTGGTACGGGTCGGGTAAACCCCCATTTCTTCTGCAGCGAACTCCGTATTGGTTTGCCCCCTCAGAGGTGCACCACTATGAGTGCGCCCTAAAAGCGGTAAAGAAGAGCGCCCAATTTTTTGCAGCAGAAGAAAACGATTTTATTTAAGGAGAATACAAAATGGCGAAAAACAAATCGGCATTCGGAATTTATTCCACCCGTAGCGATGTTGAGAACGCCGTGACTGCGTTGAAGGACTCGGGCTTCCAGAACTCTGACGTATCAGTGTTGTTACCGGAGAATCTTGGCAACCGTGAGATTGCCACGCAGAAAAATACCAAGGCACCGGAAGGCGCCACGACAGGCGCAGGCTCCGGCGCAGTAATCGGCGGGACGCTTGGGTGGTTGGTTGGAATTGGCGCACTCGCGATCCCTGGCCTCGGCCCCTTCATCGCAGCCGGACCGATCATGGCGGCATTAGCAGGCGCCGGAGTCGGCGGCGCTGTCGGCGGAGTTACCGGCGCTCTCATAGGTTTGGGCATCCCGGAGTATGAAGCGAAGCGCTATGAAGGTCGGCTGCAAAAGGGTGGAATTCTGGTGTCCGTGCACTGCGACACTTCCGAGGAAGTGAAGCGCGCCAAGGACATTCTTCAGCGCACCGGCGCCGAAGATATTTCGACCGCGGGCGAAGCGTCGGCCGATGTAAAAGACGTTCCATCCACCCGCAAGGCCGGAACTGGATATTAGTTTCGTCCGTAGGAATTGCTAGGTTGGGTATTTAAGCAAAGGAGGCCGTATGTTCCTGGTGCTATTCATCATTTTGCTGCTTCTGTGGCTCGGCGGGTTTCTGGTATTTCACGTTTCTAGTGCGCTGATTCACTTGCTGCTGTTATTTGCGGTGATTTCGATTATCGTTCATTTCTTTCAACGCAGAACAGTGGCGTAAAGCCGCAAGAAATCAAATCTAAATGGCGGTTTCCATGAAAGTGGAATCCGTCATTTTTTGCATTGCCTTGGATCAACCTAAGATACCCGAAAAATTGCGCCACGCCGCGAGCAGTGCGCTAAACAGAATCAGCTGCATAGACAGCGGGTGTTGCTGAGTGTAAGATTTTTTTGTTTCTTGGATGCGACAATTTTTGAGCAGCAACTCCACCCCACTTCGGATTTTCTCTTTCGCGGGCACCATGATCGCCGTTATTCTGGCGTGCTTAATCTGAAGCAAGTAAAGCGCGAATCTCCTCAATGACCAATACTAGCGCTCCGCCCGATCACGCCAGCGTTTAGTCCGGTGACTAGACCGTTCGATCGATCCGTTGCGCTTGTTTTTCTGCCTTCAGCGCCAATTCCATCGCGTAGAAGCAATGCTCTTGATTCATGGCCGTATCGGTGCGATCCAACACGTCGTTGATGAGTTGTTCTCCATACGGCAGTGGCACATTCTGGCAATCGATGTAACGCGTACCTTTCTGATCCACTTGGAAGAGATGGCTGCCAAGATTTCTTCCCGCAATGTCGACGTTCTTGCGAATCTCCAAATACCCGTCAGTGCCCAGCACAAAGAGTCGCCCGTCTCCCCACGTAGCGAGACCATCCGGCGTAAACCAATCGACACGGATGTAACCTGTTCCGTGATCTCCGCGCAGCATCACATCTCCAAAATCTTCTACGCCCGGATACTGCGGATGATTCAGGTTGCCAATCTGCGAAGCGACGATTTCCGCTTTTGTGGAATTGGTGAAATAGAGGAACTGGTCGAACTGGTGCGAGCCAATATCGCAGAGAATACCGCCATATCGCTCGCGTTCGAAAAACCACGCAGGCCGTTGCGACGGATTCATCCGGTGTGGCCCGGTGCCGATGGTTTGGAGAACACGGCCGATTTCGCCGGCCTTCACTATCTCAGCCGCGCGAACCGTCGCGCGATTCTCGAACCTCTCGCTATACATGACGGAATAAATCCGCTGCGTCGACTTTTGTGTGCTCCTCACCTCGGCAAGTTGTTCAAATGAAGTCATGCCCGGCTTGTCGACCATGAAATCTTTTCCGTGCCGCATCACTTCGATGCCCAGCTGAGCGCGATCACCAGGAATTGAAGCGCTCAGAATCAGCTTAATCGAAGGGTCCTCGAGGACCTCTTTTTCGCTGCGAGCCAGTTTTACCTCCGGATAATGTTTGCTAAAGACCGCGATCAGCTCGGGTTCCTTGGCGTAAAAAGACACCAGTTCCCCGCCGCCGCGGCGCGCCGCCTCCACCTGAACATAAATGTGATCGTGATTGACGCCGATAACCGAAAATTTTAGGGAGCGTTTGACAGGCGAGTCCGATGTGATCCGGCTGCTGGTGTCCCGCACAGCCGGTGCAGCCCGTAAAGGAAGGCCAGCGGTCACCATCATACCTGCAGCGGCGTTGCCGGAAGTCTTGATAAATTCCCGTCGGTCGACTGAATTTTTTTTCATTTGGTTCCCCTCGGAAAATTATGCCGTAAATTCCACCTTCTTAAGCCCCGGCGTCAGTATGCGAATGACAGCGATGGCTATCAAATAGGCACTCGCGGCCATGCCAAAAAGCGTGACATAACTTCCCGTCAGTTGCAGGACCTTTCCGACCGTCACTGAAAAAAGCACCGCGCCAACTGAG
>Ga0307479_10005990_pt1 | contig 11137 bp, 9 predicted proteins | sample atmos_gasesECM4C_FD_203743 | JGI IMG/M metagenome (GOLD analysis project Ga0307479, IMG submission 203743) | Hardwood forest soil microbial communities from Morgan-Monroe State Forest, Indiana, United States - atmos_gasesECM4C_515 | ecosystem: Environmental > Terrestrial > Soil > Temperate... | reverse complement strand
AACCGGCGGGCGGAGCCACCTGGTTTGAGGCCGCGGGCGTGCAAGCGCGCCACGAGCAGCTGGCCGGACGCGCCCGATCACTCGCGTGGGACCTGTCCTGGAAAGACACCGGCGCGCCGCTCTGGACGTTTCCCCGCCGGACGTGGGAGCGCGAGTTGCTGCCTGGCGCCCAAGTGGTCCTGGCCCCCACCGCCGACTTCACCGGGTCGGTGACGGTCGGCGACACCACCCATCGCGTCGACGGCTGGCGCGGCGGCGTCGCCCACATCTACGGGCACGGCAACGCCAAGCGCTGGGGGTGGATCCACGCCGACCTCGGCGACGGCGACGTCCTGGAGGCGGTGACCGCGGTGTCGCACAAACCGGGACTGCGCAGGCTCGCGCCGATGGCGTTCGTTCGCCTCCGCGTCGACGGAAAAGATTGGCCCGCAAGCCCTTTGCCGTCGCTGCGGGTGCGGACAACGCTCGGCCTGCAGCACTGGCAGCTGGAGGGACGCATCGGCGGCCGAGACGTGCTCATCCGCGTCGACCAGCCCCCGGACAGGTGCGTGAGCCTGGGATACACCGACCCCGACGGGGGCAGGGCGGTGTGCACCAACACCGAACAGGCCGACATCCACATCGAGATCGGCGACCGGCAATGGTCGGTGCTGGGCACCGGGCACGCCGAAGTCGGTCTGCGCGGTGCTGACGCACCCGCCGTCAACGAAAGGATTCCGTCGTGAGTTTTCTCCTCGACCCGCCGCTGCTGTTCGCCTCCGGGGTGCTGATCGAGCGCGCCCTGCCCGAGGAGCGCCGCGATGCGGCAGAGGCCGCTACCCTCGGCGTCTTCTTCGGCGGGTCATTCGGGCTCTACAACAACGTGCCCGGCCTTGGGCTGCTGTGGCGCCCGTTCCGCGCGCGCAACGGTCGCGACTTCATGTGGAACAGTGGGGTTTTCCGCGTGCGGACCGCCCCGGAAACAGACAAAGCAGCGTGGCCGCTGCACGCCGCGGCCGGGGGCATCTTCGCGACGTACCCGTTCTTCATCAAGCTCGGCCGAAGACTCGGGCGCCGCAAGTGAGCCGGCTGGCGGATCGGTCTCGGGGCTCGTTGGCGTCCTTCGGCACTGCACTGCTGCCCGAGGAACACGGCGGCCCGCCACCGGCCCTGCTGGTCGATCGCGTCGATCGTTACCTGGCGCGGATGCCGGCGACGTCGCGGCTGGCGTTGCGCGGCGGGCTGCGGTCCCTGGCCGCGGCGAGCTACCTCACCACCGGCCGGTCGCTGTCCCGGCTTAGCCCAAGCCAACGCGACCAGGTGCTGCGGCGGGTGGCCGCACTCAGCCCCGACGCCAGTGCGGCCGTCGATGCCATGAAGGTGATCATGCTGCTCGCCAACGGCGCCGACACCTACGCGCCCGAGTTGCTCACCCGGGCCCAGGAGCACGACGTGGCGCGCCCCGACGCGGCCCTGACCATCACGCCGTCCACCGAGAGCCCGTCGATCGTCACCGCCGACGCGGTGATCGTCGGGTCCGGCGCCGGCGGCGCGATGGCGGCCCGCACCCTGGCACGGGCCGGCTTCGACACCGTCGTCGTCGAGGAGGGCCGCCGCTGGACGGTCGAGGAGTTCCGCACCACCCACCCGATCGAGCGCTACGCGGGGCTGTACCGCGGCGCCGGGGCCACCATCGCGCTGGGCCGCCCGTCGGTGGTCCTGCCGATCGGCCGGGCGGTCGGTGGCACCACCGTCGTCAACTCGGGCACCTGCTTCCGGCCGCCGCTGGCCGTACAGCGGCGCTGGCGCGACGAGTTCGGCCTCGGCCTGGCCGACCCGGACAGGCTGGCCGACCGCCTCGACGACGTCGAGCACACGTTGCGGGTCGCGCCGGTGCCGCTGGAGATCATGGGCCGCAACGGGCGCCTGCTGCTCGAGGCCGCCAACACGCTGGGCTGGCGGGCGGCGCCCATCCCGCGCAACGCGCCGGGCTGTGAAGGCTGTTGCCAGTGCGCGATCGGCTGTCCACGCAACGCCAAATTCGGCGTGCACCTCAACGCGCTGCCCCAGGCGTGTGCGGCCGGCGCGCGGATCATCTCGCGGGCACGCGTCGAGCGGGTGCTGCACCAGCACGGACGCGTCCGCGGCGTGCGGGCCCGGCGGCCTGACGGCACCGCGCTGGACATCCTTGCGGACACGGTCGTCGTCGCCGCGGGCGCCACCGAGACGCCAGGGTTGTTGCGGCGCAGCGGAATTGGTGCACATCCGCGGCTCGGCCGAAACCTGGCGCTGCATCCGGCGGCGATGCTAGCCGGGCGCTTCGAGGACGACGTGGTCGCATGGCGCGGCGTGCTGCAAAGCGCCGCCGTCCACGAGTTTCACGAGTCAGATGGCGTGCTGATCGAAGCGACCTCTACGCCGCCGGGCATGGGGTCGATGGTGTTCCCCGGCTACGGCGCGGAGTTGCTGGGCTGGCTCGACCGGGCACACCAGGTCGCCACATTCGGTGCGATGGTGGCCGATCGCGGCGTTGGCTCGGTGCTCTCAATGCGCGGCGAGACGCTGGTGCGCTACAACATCGATAGGGCCGACATCGGCAAGCTGGTGGTCGCGCTCGAGGCAATGGGCCGGCTACTCTTCGCCGCCGGCGCTGTCGAGGTGCTCACCGGTCTGCCCGGCGCGACAACCGTGACGTCGCAGGCGGCGCTGCAGGATGTGCTGCGCAGCAGCAACCCCAGAGGCTTGCACCTGGCCGCCTTCCATCCGACGGGTACCGCGGCCGCGGGCGCCGACGAGCAGCTGTGTCCGGTCAGCGAGACGGGTCGGCTGCGCGGCGTCGAAGGTGTCTGGGTAGCCGACGCATCGATCCTGCCCAGCAGTCCGGAGGTGAACCCGCAGCTGGCGATCATGGCGCTGGCGCTGGCCGTCGCAAACGAGGTGGTCAGCGCGCGCTGACTAACCCTCCAGCTTGTAGCCCAGCCCACGCACCGTCACCAGGTGCACCGGGTTGGCCGGGTCGGCCTCGATCTTGGACCGCAGCCGCTTGACGTGGACGTCGAGGGTCTTGGTGTCGCCCACGTAGTCCGCGCCCCAGACCCGATCGATCAGCTGCCCGCGGGTCAGCACCCGCCCGCCGTTGCGCATCAGGTATTCAAGCAAGTCAAATTCCTTGAGCGGCAACGTGATCGTGTCGCCGTTCACCGACACGACGTGCCGTTCTACATCCATCCGTACCGGCCCGGACTCCAGCACTCCGTCGCTTATCTCGGAGTCGTCGTCGCCGCCGCGGCGCAGCACCGCGCGGATCCGGGCGATCAACTCACGCGCCGAATAGGGCTTGGTCACATAGTCGTCGGCGCCCAGCTCCAAACCGACCACCTTGTCGATCTCGCTGTCCCGGGCGGTCACCATGATCACCGGCACGCTGGAACGGGCACGCAGCTGCTTGCACACGTCGGTGCCTGACATGCCAGGCAGCATCAAATCGAGCAGCACGATGTCAGCGCCGGCGCGCTCGAACTCAGCGAGCGCGGATGGCCCATCGGTCACCACCGTGGCCTCAAAGCCCTCCTTGCGGAGCAGAAACGCCAGCGGATCGGCCAGCGACTCCTCGTCTTCCACGATCAGCACACTGGTCATTTAGCGCCACTCCTCTCCCCCGCAAGCGGGTGGTACCCCCACATCGCGTCGCTCTGCATCGTCGTCAGCGCGGGTCATCGACTTAGTTCTTCCTCTCTTTGGGACCTGTTGGGCCGCATGTCAGAGTCCTGTGGTTGCTCGGCGTGCTCGTTGACATCCTGATACATCGGGATGGACAAGGTGAACGTCGATCCGGTACCAGGCTTGCTCCACACGCCGATGCTGCCGTTGTGGTTGGCCGCGACGTGTTTGACGATGGCCAGCCCCAACCCACTGCCGCCGGTGGCTCGCGAGCGCGCTTTGTCCCCCCGGAAGAACCGCTCGAAGACCCGCTCCTGGTCTTCGAGCGCGATCCCGATACCCCGGTCGGTGACGGCGATCTCGATATCGTCACCGCGGCGGCGACGGCTGATCGATACCAATGACCCACGCGGCGAATAGGCAATCGCGTTGGACACCAGATTGGCCAGCGCGGTAACCAGCAGGGTTTGGTCCCCCAACACCCGCAAGCCGCTGGGCGCGTCGGTACGAACCTCGATATCAGCGTTGTCGGCGGCCACCTTGTGGCGTGAAATCGCCTCGGACACAATGGTATCGACTTCAATTTCGGTGACGTTGGGCAACCGCTCGGCACCCTGCAGCCGGGACAGCTCGATCAGTTCCGCAACCATGTCGCCCAGGCGGTTAGCCTCGATGAGCACCTTCTCAGCGAACCGGCGAACGGTTTCGGAGTCGTCCGCCGAAGCCAGTATGGCCTCGGCGAGCAGGGCCATGGCGCCGACCGGGGTCTTGAGCTCGTGGCTGACGTTGGCCACAAAGTCACGCCTGGCGGCCTCCATGCGCGCATAGTCCGACTGGTCGTGAACGAATACCACGGCGAAGCGGCGGTCTTCCTCGCTCAGCAGCCGAGCGTGCCCGTGCACCGACAACCCGGACCGGCCCGTGGCCGGGCGTCGTCCGGGTGCTATGTCGAACTCGACGTCCTCGCCATCCAGCGACTGCTGCGCGGCCCGCCAGGCCTGCTCATCGAGCTGCCGGTCGCGCACCAGGCCGAGCTCCTTAGCCCGTTCGTTGAGGTAAACCACGTCGCGATGGGTATCGACCACCGCAGCACCCAGCGGCATCAGCGCGACGATGCGTTGCAGCATCTGTGAAACAGTGATCCCCGCCCACTCGTTGGCGACCCGTTGACGGCGCTCGACCACCCGCGGCGACAACCGGGCGCCGACCGCTATACCTACGGCCAGCGCCACCGCGGACAAGACCCCGGCCAGCAACAGCGCCGAGAACACAGTCACAAACAAAATCCTACAAATCCGGTGAACGCCACCCTAGCGGCGCGAGGCCAAAATCGGACAAGTCACATTCTGCGCTACAGGTGTTCCGCTGCTGTTCACGGGATGTTAGGCAAACACGACTTTCACACCTTCCATGGCACTGCGGAAGCGCGCGATGCGGTGGCCGAAAAGCAGGGAACCTGTCCTACGCGCGCCCTTGATTGGCCACCGCGGCGGCACCGGCGGCGGCGGCCTCCGGGTCGAGATAGGTACCGCCAGGCAGCACCGGCCGCATATCGGTATCCAGGTCATAGCGCAACGGAATGCCGGTCGGGATGTTCAGTCCGACGATCTCGTCGTCAGACATCTGGTCCAGGTGCTTGACCAGGGCGCGCAGCGAGTTGCCGTGCGCGACGATCAGCACCGTCTTACCGAACCGCAGGTCCGGCACGATCACATCGGTGAAATACGGCAGGAACCGGGCCACCACGTCAGCCAGGCATTCGGTCAGCGGGCCGCCGCCAATGTCGGCGTAACGCGGGTCAGCGTCCTGGCTGAACTCGCTGCCCTTCTCGATCGGCGGCGGCGGAGTGTCGTAGCTGCGCCGCCAGGTCATGAACTGCTCTTCGCCGTAGCGAGCCCTGGTCTCGGCCTTGTCCAGACCCTGCAGCGCTCCGTAGTGGCGCTCGTTGAGCCGCCAGCTGCGCCGCACCGGAATCCACAAACGGTCGGCGGTGTCCAGCGCGAGATGTGCGGTGGTGATCGCACGTCGCAACAGCGACGTGTAGAGCACGTCGGGCAATAGATTGTGCTCGCCTATCAGCTCGCCGCTTCGAACCCCCTCAGCCCGGCCCTTTTCGGTCAGGTCGACGTCGACCCAGCCCGTGAACAGGTTGAGGGCATTCCATTCGCTCTCGCCGTGGCGAAGCAGCACCAGCGTGGCAGTGTCTCCCATGCCGGTTAGTCTCTCACGCACTCCCTGAGTCATCGTCTTCGTCGTCGATCAGGTGGGCGAACGCCTGCAGGTTCTTCAGCGACTCGCCGCGGGATACCCGCCACTCCCACTCTTTTTGAATCGACGACCGAAAACCCAACTCCAGCAACGTGTTAAAGTCCGAGTCCACCGCTTCGAGCACCTGCCCGAGCACCCTGTCGATCTCGTCGGCGTCGACGGAGGCCAGCGACATGCGGCCCACCAGGTAGATGTCTCCGACGTTGTCCAGCGTGTAGGCGACCCCATAGAGCCGGCGGTTGCGCTTGAGCAGAAACCGGTAGACGCCCTCGTGGTTCTCGTCGGGCTTGCGGCACACGAACGCCTCGACGCGCACCGAATGCGCGCCGATGGTCAGGATGGTGTTGGTCGTGAGCTTGCGCTCGCCGGGCAACTCCACGATCAGCCCCGGCGGCCCGCCATGCGCGCCCTCGTGTCGCGTATATCTCAGCTGGCTGACGTCGAGGGCATCCTCGATCACCCGTTGCACGGTCTCAAAGGTAGAGGTCATGCGCCCACCCCGCGACGCGCCGTCCAACGGCGGGGCTTGCGCGCCGATGCGCGGTCGCGGACCCGGCGCTGGCGTTCGGCGGTGAAGTCGCCGATCGCGCGTCGATAGCTGGCCAGCAACGCGTCGGTCGTATTTTCCCAGGAGAATGTGGCCGCGTGCGCGGCAGCCGCGCGCCCCATGGCCTCCGCCTGCGGCGCGCTGAGCCGTAGCACGTTATCGAGGGCATCCGCCCATCGATCGACGTCGTGCCCGAACACCAACGTGCCGCTCATCCGGTCGCGGACCGCCACCGGCAACCCGCCCACCGCAGCCGCCACCACCGGCGTGCCGCAGGCTTGCGCCTCGACGGCGACCAAGCCGAACGACTCCGAATAACTCGGCACCGCAACCAGATCGGCGGCCTGAAACAAGGTGGAGAGATCCGCACGAGACTGCGGCGGGAGGAACGTCACCCGCTCCGTGATGTCAAGCTCGTCGGCGAGCCGAACCAGTCCGTCCGGCGAGGCCAGACCACTGCCCGACGGCCCGCCGGCCACCACGATGCGTACCCGCTGCAGTTTTGCGGTGGCGCGCAGCACGATGTCGGGTGCCTTCAACGGCTGGATCCGTCCGACGAAGGCCACCACTTGTTCGTCGAGCGGGAGCCCCAACGCGGCCCGGGCGGTCCGCTGGTCACCCGGGCGGAACACGTCCAGATCGACGCCGGGATGCACCACGTCGATTCTCGCCGGATCGGCATGGTGAATCGAAATCAATTGTCTCGCTTCATCATCGGTGTTGACGATCAGCCGATCCGCCTCGTCGACGACCTGCTGCTCGCCGACCGTACGCAGCGGCGGCTCGGGAGCGTCACCCTCGGCCAGCGCCGCATTCTTCACGGCGGCCAGGGTGTGCGCGGTATGCACCAACGGCACCGCCCACCGGTCGCGGGCCAGCCAGCCAACCTGACCAGACAGCCAGTAGTGCGAGTGCACGATGTCGTAGTAGCCCGGTTCGTGGGCCGCTTCGGCGCGCAGCACCCCGGCCGCGAACGCGCACAGCTGGGTGGGCAGATCGTATTTGTCCAGGCCCTCGAAGGGCCCCGCCACCACGTTGCGCACCAGCACGCCGGGCGCCACCCGGACGATCGGCTGATCGGCGGACGCGGTGGCCCGCGTGAAGATCTCCACTTCGATGCCCCGACGGGCCAGGTGTAACGCGCTCTGCAGCACATAGACGTTCATGCCGCCGGCGTCACCGATGCCCGGCTGGGCCAGCGGTGAGGTGTGCACTGCCAACACGGCAACCCGGCGCGGGTCATTGAGTACGGAAACGCCCCGATTCGATGGCAGCACACTGTCATCTTTACAGGAGTCGCGTCTGACCCCGTCAGGCAGAAGACTCCGGGGCGGCGTCCGGCAGCCGCCAGACCTGCGCCCCAGAGCGGCGCATCGCGCTCAGCGGATCGGCATAGAGCCCGCCCAGCGACACAATCCCCGCCCCGGCCTCCTGTACCCGGTTGCCGAAGACAGTGACGCGGATATCGCGCGGCGCCAGCACCGAGCGTGCCGCGAACGCCGCCTCGACCTGCTCCATCCCCTCCGGGTATTCGGTGAACGCCTGGCCGCCGACCACCAGCTCGTCGGGATTGAGCAGATCACGCAGCAACGCGACCGCCTCACCCAGCACCCGGGCCCGCTCCGCCAGCAGCTCCTTGGCCTGTCGGTTGCCGGCCCGAGCCACCCGTAGTAGGTCGGTGATCGCGGACGCCGAGCCGCCGATGCGTGTCGCGGGCGCGGCACCGGGGAGAATGCGCAGCCGACGGGCGGCGGCCAAGACCGCCTCGTCGCTGACCGTGGACTCCAACTGCCCGGTGCCGCCGAGCAGCTCAGAGTGAACAGGCAGGGGCGCGATGGTGCCGGGGCCACTGGCCGGGCAGTGCACCCGTCCGCCGATCACTAGCGCATAACCCACAGTCTCGCGGGCGTAGACATACAGGCTGGTGGGCGAGCTCGGCGCGAACCGCCGCATGCCGAGCAGCAGCTCGGCCCCGGCCATGGCGTCGACGTGGGACGCCACCGACACCGGCAGACTCAGCGCGTCGGCCAGAACGGGCCCCACCGGTGCCTGCCGCCAGCCCAGGCGGGTGTGGTCGACATGGCCGGTGGAGCTGTCGACGGTGCCGCCGATCGCAACGCCGACCCACAGCGGCCGGCGGCGGTGCCAACGCCTCAGATACCGGGTGGCGCTCTCGGCCAGCGATGCCAGCGCCGCCCCGGGAGCACTGAGCGGCGTCGGGGTCTCGACCGTGTCGAGCGTGCGGCCGAACAGGTCGGTAGCCACGATGCTGGTGGTCCGGGCACCGATATGGATGCCCAGCGTCACGAAGGGTTCGTGGTTGACCTCCACGGGCACGCGCGGACGCCCAATGGCCCCGGAGACGGCCAGGTCGGCGCGCTCGCGCAGCAGGCCGGCCTCGAGCAGCGCGATGACCTGGCGGTTCACCGTCGCGATGCTCAGCGACGTGACCCCGGCGATGACGTCACGGCCGACCGGACCGCGCAACCGCACGGCCCGGAAGACGGACGCCGCCGCAGAGTCAGACAGGTGCAGCGACGGCGGCAGGATCTGGCGGTGTAGCCGCTGGCCTTTGCGGCTGGGCGAATGGTGGGTGAGAGCGGTCGTGCGCACTGGCGTCCTTAATCCGAGTTCCGATGGCCGGTCTTGGCCGCACTTGCTGACTTCTTTGGGTCAGGCGCGGCAAAGTGCGCGGCAACAACACTCACATGCCGCGAGGAGACCCGCGGCCGGGGTGTTGAACAAGGCGCTGCGGTGCACCCGAAAAATTTAGCACGTTTATTAGAGTTATCTCGATGACTTCATCCGACCGAAACGAACGTGTTGCAGTGGTAACCGGCGCCAGTTCCGGAATCGGCGAGGCAACCGCCAGAACCCTTGCCGCACAAGGGTTTCACGTGGTAGCGGTGGCGCGTCGAACGGACCGGGTCAGTGCGCTGGCCGAAGAGATCGGCGGGACCGCCGTTGTGGCCGACGTCACAGATGACGAGGCCGTCGAGGCGCTGGCGAACGGATTGAACCGGGTCGATGTGCTGGTCAACAACGCCGGCGGAGCAAGGGGACTGGAATTCGTCGCCGACGCCAACCCAGAGCACTGGCGCTGGATGTGGGAGACCAACGTGATGGGCACATTGCGGGTCACTCGCGCGCTGCTGCCCAAGCTGATCGACTCCGGCGACGGCTTGATTGTCACAGTCACCTCGATTGCTGCGCTGGAGGTTTACGACGGCGGCGCCGGATACACGTCGGCCAAGCACGCCCAGGGCGCGCTGCACCGAACGCTGCGCGGCGAGCTACTCGGGAAGCCGGTGCGACTCACCGAGATCGCCCCGGGCGCGGTCGAAACCGAGTTCTCACTTGTCCGCTTCGGCGGCGACGAAAAGCGCGCGGACGCGGTCTATACCGGCATCACACCGCTGGTGGCGGCCGACATCGCCGAGGTAATCGGGTTCGTGGCCTCACGGCCGTCGCACGTCAACTTGGACCAGATCATCATCAAGCCCCGCGACCAGGCGTCAGCGAGCCGGTTTAACCGCCAGGGCTAGACGTCGTTGTGGTGGTCGTCGTCGTGGGCGTGCCAGACAAGCTGGGCGCGGTCGACGGGGTGACCGGCGCGGTGACGGGGATCTGAGAGGCCGGCGGGTGTGCCGTCGGGGGCGGTAGCGCCGACATCGACACCCAGGTGTCCCAGTCCACGGCCCAGTCCCAGATGTCGCCGTCGGAGTAGGACAGCTGGATCGAGCTGCCGGTCACCTCGACCGGGTCACCGTAGATCGCGCTGGCGTAGTACTGCTGGGCGTCACCCGTCGACAGGTTGATGCAGCCGTTGGTGACGTTGGTGTTGCCCTGTGCGCCCGAACTTGCCGGGTTGGCGTGGATGAACTCGCCGTTGTTGGAAATCCGCACCGCCCAGCGTTCGTGGATGTTGCTGTAGCCGGCGGCCGGGTTGGACATGTAGAAGTCGGAGTATTTCTCGCTGACCACGTGGATGCCGTTGCGGGTGACGTTGCGTGCCTTGTCGGCCTCGCCGTAGCTGCACGGGAAGTCCATGATCACGCCTTCATCCCTGAGCACCTGGATGCGGTGCGAAGAGACCTCGGCCTTCACCAACTGGCGTCGGCCGATCTGAATTTTCAAGGACATGTCCTGCGCGCCGTACGCGCCGTCGCCGAAAGGCAGCCCGTAGAGCTTGGCGTCGACATTGACGGTGGTGCCCGCCGGGTAGTACTCCCGAGACCGATAGTGGATGCGGGCGCCCTGCGCCTCGTCGGGCAGCCAGGCCCAGCTGCCCTCGACGGGCGGGTTGGTGCTGACGGTGAGCGCTCGCTCGACGGCGGCCTTGTCGGTGATCGGTGCATCGAACTGGATGATGATCGGCGCCGCGACCCCGACGGTCTGGCCGTCAGCCAGCTGGAATCCCCCGTCGATCTTCTTGCTGGGCGTCACGGTGGTGAACTTGCCCTTTACCGGAATCGCCTTGCCATCGTGGCCGACGACCGACCCGCTCCACGTGTAGGTCGAGTCGTAGCCCAACGGCTCGGTGGCCGTGTAGACGGTGCGTTCCTGGTTGAACGTGCCGGCAACGACCTTCCCCGAAGAATTCGTCAGCGCGACGTGCTGGAACCAGCCGTCGGTGATCTGGACGCTGACCGGCGCGATCGGTACCACGTCGGCGGCCGCGTC
>Ga0307479_10005986_pt1 | contig 11143 bp, 4 predicted proteins | sample atmos_gasesECM4C_FD_203743 | JGI IMG/M metagenome (GOLD analysis project Ga0307479, IMG submission 203743) | Hardwood forest soil microbial communities from Morgan-Monroe State Forest, Indiana, United States - atmos_gasesECM4C_515 | ecosystem: Environmental > Terrestrial > Soil > Temperate... | reverse complement strand
ATCCTCCGCCGGTTCAAACAGGAGCTGATTCTCGCTCGCGAAGTTACCCACCGCAATGTCATTCGCATTTTCGACCTGGGACAGGCCAAAGGGTTCAAGTTCATTACTATGGAGTACGTCGAAGGCCGCGACCTTCGCGTGATACTCCGGGAGCGGGAAAAACTTCCGCCCGAAGAGACCGTTCGAATCATCGCTCAAGTTTGCCGAGCGCTCGAGGCCGCGCACGCCGCCGGCGTGGTTCACCGCGATCTGAAACCTCAAAACATCATGCTGGACGCGAAGGATCGCGTCTACGTAATGGACTTTGGTATCGCGCATTCCCTCGAAACGCCCGGTATGACACAAACCGGCGCATTAATGGGCACGCCGGAATATATGTCGCCCGAACAAGCCAAGGGCATCAAGGTGGACCCTCGTTCGGATCTGTTCTCCCTCGGCATCATCTTTTATGAATTGCTGACCGGCATTTCCCCCTATAAGGCGGACACTGCCTTGGCGACCCTTTTGAAGCGTACTCAGGAACGGCCCCAGCCTCCTGCGGAAATAGATCCCACGACTCCCAAGGCCATCAGCGACGTAGTGATGAAGTGCCTGGAAATTGATCGCGACCAGCGTTTCTCCACTGCAAGAGAAATCCTGGAGGACCTCGGTGAAGAAATGCCCACCAGCGTGCGGACTGTCGCTCCGACGCTTCCACCACTGATCCCCACTCCCCCGGCCAAAGAAATTTCACCGTTCGTGCGCTATCGCACTTGGATCGCCGGTGCCACCGCGGTCGTCTTGCTCGCGGCGCTAGGAATCGCTTACCGCAGCAAGATTTTTCCTGCCAAGCGCGCTGCCCCTGTGGAGCAAGCCTCCCTCGCCATTCTCCCCTTCCGCAATGCGTCAGGCGACGCATCGCTCGATTGGCTTGGCCCAAGCCTCGCGGACATGCTCAGCACAGACGTGGGCCAGTCCGCGCGTCTCCGCACCATTTCTCCCGACCGCTTGCACCAGGTACTGTCCGATTTGAGGATCACACCCGGGACTTCCATCGATCCCACCATGGTTGGCCGCATCGCGGAGTTCAGCAACGCGGATACGGTCGTCTGGGGCCAATACGCCAGGTTCGGCGAACAAATCCGCATCGACGCTACCCTTTTGGATCTGAAGCACAACCGCCGCGCGCCGCTAAAAATCGAAGCCGCAAGCGAAAAAGAGATCCCGGGAACCGTGGATGCGTTTGCCGAGCTCATCCGCACAAATCTCGCGGTCTCCTCGGACGTGCTCAAAGAGTTGAAGGCCAGTTCATTCCAACCCTCTTCAAAATCCGTACCCGCGCTCCGCGACTACAACAAGAGTCTCCAACTCTTGCGTGAGGGCAAGAACCTTCAGGCCATCAAAACGCTCCAAGCCGCCGTCCAAGAAGACCCCCAGTTTGCCCTCGCTTACTCTCGTCTCGCTGAAACCGATTCTGCGCTCGGATATGACACGGATGCGGAACAGAATTCTCGTAAGGCCCTGGAACTCAGCCAGCAACTCCCGCTTGCGGAAAAATATCTGATCGAAGCTAATCATGCTCGCGTGATGAAGGACAACAAGAAAGCCATCGAAGCTTACGAGAATCTTGCCAAGACCTCTCCCGATAATCCGGACGCGGAGTTTGCCCTGGGCGGCTTGTACGAAGACAATGGCGATTTCGATAAAGCTCTCATCCACTTCGGCAATGTGCTGAAGTCGGATCCCAAAAACCTGGATGCGCTGCTGGCTACGGGTAGGGTAGAGAGCAAGCGCGGTGATCCGCAAGCGGGACTTGATTCCCTGAGCCGGGCCTTAAGCATTGCCGTGCAAATCGAGAACCCCGAGCAGCAAGCCATGATTCTGCAAGCCACCGGCATCGCTTACAGGCTGCTCGGCAGGACTGAAGACGCGTTGCGCAACTACGAGCAATCGATGGAAATCAATACGCGTCTCGGCAAAAAGCGCGGCGTCGCCGCCAATCTGAGCGAAATCGCGCAAGTCCAGGCGCGAATGGGCAAGCCTGACGTCGCCCTGGCAGATCTTAAAAAGGCGCTAAGCCTGCGGCGGGAAATCGGCGCCAAGAAAGAGGTTGGAGATACCCTTATCGATCTTGGGCAGTTTTACGAGGAGCGCAGCGAACACGATCAAGCTTTGCAGGATTTCAAGGAGGCCCTGCAGATCGAGCGCGATAGCGGCGACGAACTATTCCAGGCGTATTGCCTGAACGACATCGGAAGTGTTGATCTTGCCAAGGGGGAGTTTCAGGACGCGCTCATCTATTACCAGCAAGCGCTCCAGTTGCGTGAAAAGCTGAACAACCCCGATGAAATTGCGGAAACGCTTTCCAACATCGGCGAGACCCTGGCAAAGACCGGGCAGTACGACAAAGCCGTTGAGGACCATCTTCGGGCATTGGATCTCGAGCGCAAAGCGGGAGACAAGCGCGGCGCGGCGGTCGATTCTTCAAACCTGGGCGTCCTGTTGGGCTACCAGGGACGCCTCGGAGCAGCTGTAAATTCAACCGCCGACGCCGTCAAGGCCTTCCGGGACATGAAGGACCGCAGCTTGTGGATGGCCCAGGCTCTCAGTGGCTACGCGAATGCCCTTATCCAGGCGGGGCGCGGCGTTGAGGCACAGCCGGTTCTCAAAGAGGGCGGCGACCTGGCGCGCGAAATAAAAAGTGATGTAACTCTGGCGGTACTCCTGAATTCCGAGGGCGACGATGCTTATTATCGCGCCGATTCTAAATCGGCCAGAACTTCTTACCAGCGCGCGCTGGAAGCAGCGCAACGCGCCAAGTCCCGCGAAGACACCCTTATCGCTCAGTTCAGCCTGGCCAGAATCCAGTTGCAGGAAGGCGACTCACGGGGCTCGCTGGACGTGTTTCGCAAGTTGGGCGAACAGGCAAACACCATTGGTCTGAAGTACTTTTCTTTGGAGTGCTCGTTGTATGCAGCGCAGGCTCTGCTGCATGACAAGAATTACCCGGAGGCAGAGCAAGAGGCCCAGCGGACTCTCGCCCGGAGTGAGCCGCAGTCTCTCAGGCTGCTGGTGGCAAGGGCGCATTACCTGCTTGGAACTGCGTTGCGCTCGCGCGGCAACCAGTCGGAAGCCGCCGGTCACTTTCGGGATGCACTGCGAATCTGGGACGCGGTTCGCAAGGAACCCGGCGCTGAGAAGACTTTCGACCGCGCGGATCTGAAATCCTTCTATGCCGAGGCTTCGCAAGCTCTGGCCGCAAAGAATTAGCACGCGCCTCAACGGCACAAAGCGGTTCCTCTGCCGCCAAAAAGAATGAGCCGGGCAAATCGCCCGGCCCAAACTTATCCAATTGTCGATCCGGCTTCCGATCAGTGGAACTGGATGACGGCACTGTGGTTTACGCCGTCTCCCGTATTGACAGTCACCCTCCAGGTCTGGCCTGCCAGGACTGTACCCTTTGTTACCCAGTTGAAGTGGTAACACCCGTTGCCATCGTTGATTAACCCCGAATTCGTTGCAGTATCTAGGGGAATATCATTAACGGTAGCAGCAGTATTCCCCCCCGTGAAGACCTGGGTCGCTGTAATGCTCAGGTAGCCAGTCGGAGGAAAGGTTAGGTTCGTGACTGGACCGCCATTGAACCCCAACGCCTGCGCTGCTGTACTGTTGGGGTAAAAGAGACACCATTTCAGCGGTATGGTCGAGCCCGCTTTGGCAACGTTCGTGATCCCCGTGGACTCATTTGCCACAGGTGACTGGAATCCGTTGAAGGTATATGGCGGGATGGTAAACTGCGAACCCGTTGGAAAATCGGCCGAGAGAACAAAGGAGTTGTAACTGCCGCCTCCGCCGCCGCGCCCGCAGGTGAGGCAATCAGTGAAACCCACCCCATAGGGCGTCCAGGTGTTCGGCGATGTCTCAGCCGAAGTGAGCATCTGCGGAGCCTTCGCAGTCAAATTGTCCGTCGAGGAATACACAATGATGTTGTTGATGTCCTCGCTGCCGTGGAATCCAGTAGCAGTAGTGGTGGTGGTAGCAGTAGTGGTGGTGGGAGGAGGAGGATATGGGTTGTAGCCGTTCGTTTGCGGGCATTGACCCGACGTCGGCGTTGCAGTCCCCACCGCGCACAGAGCCTCAAAGATCGCCGAAGCCGAAGTGGCAGGTAGTTTGGAGTAAGTCGTGCACGTGGCCCCCGCCGTCGAATTTGAAACCGCGGCTGCAGGCGGCGTTTGAATGAAGCCAATCTGCCCATTACAATCAGACTGTGACAGCACGTCGGCCGAGATCGTCATGGTCGTGTTCGTGAAAGTCGCATCGGCTGGATATATCACGTCATACGTCGCAAAGGGGAAGGCGAATGTGTTCACTGCGGCATTGCCATTCAGCGGCTGCGTGATTATCTCCCCCGAACGAACCGCGCTCAACTCTTGTTCTACGTTCCCCGAATTAATCGCCACCGTGCTCGCACCGAAGGCGTAGATCATGTAAGGCGCCGCGAATTGGAATTGCGCAATGTAGCCGATCTGGCCGCCGGGTCCCTTCCCATTACCAGGACAACCAGCATTTGGAGATGTAGATGTATCCCCGCACACCGCATTGTTCACAGTCCACGGCGCGGTGCCAGTGGACGAGACCAGCGTGAAAGGCTCACCGGCGCTGCTCACCGCCGTGGCGTCAAACAGTGAAGTCCAAGTCATGCCGTCGTTGCTTCCCTGGATCTGATATTGATAGCCATCGTAGGAGCTCCCGAAGTGGTCGATATTCGGGAACACCACGATCGCAGATACCGCGCTGGGGAAGGTAGCAAGGATCCAATTATTAGTAGTGGGTAAGCCGGTGACCGGGGTACTAGGGGGGAGGTTATAGACACGGCAAGCGGTGGTCGCCACTTCGGACGAAGTAGGGGTAAATGGCGAAGCGGCGCACCCGTCGCTGTTATTAAAGTTGGTAAAGGTAGCATACGTCGTTATGCCCGACGTCTTTACGCCCGCCGTGAAGTGAGTGATATTAGTGTCGCTGGTGTAGCTGGTTTGCGCTTGTGCTACCTGGCTGCCGGCGCCGATCAAACAACACATCACCACCAAAGGCGCGATTAGGCGCATTTTCATTTCAAATTTCATCTTGTTCTCCTCGAGTCAGACTGGGAAACCCGGGTCGCGGTGCACATTTTGTGCATAACATAAGCGGTTGGATAGGTGCGGGGGGACTGGCATCTACACCGTTCAGGGCACAGATGTGTGACATTCTGCCTGCCTCTATTCGCGTTGTCAAGGCCTATGGAAATGAAACCGCCCGTATAGGAGTACCGTAACTCGTGCCAAAATCTCTAACCCTTTTGTGAGGGCGAACGGCGTGTTTTACAACGCGTTATGCAAACAAATTCTCCTGAGCAAAATTCGCAGAGATCACCGCTCTCTGGATTCTTTCTCCTCCGTCTCTTCCGTCAGCGCGTCGAACGGCCTCAAATACCGGCTCGGCCGGAACTCAAAAAACTCCGCACTTGCGGGAACGGGAATCATTAGCGGAGGGTTCGTGCCAGGGACAGGGACGAAAATGACGTTGAGATCAGGCCCCAATGACGTCGCCGCTTCATTCAAGCCATTTGCCCCCAAGCCAGGCCACGTCCCTGTATCCAAGCGGCTCAAAAGTGCTCGCACTGCGGTAATCGTTTCCGCGGGCGAGAACTCGCAGTGCCCGGCGCGATGGACAAATGTTCTGCGCAGAAACTCCGCGTTCCCTGCCTCGTCAACCACGTTCTTGTATGCGGATTCATTCTGCACCACCACCAGCCCATCGCCCTTCGTATGCATGGTAAGAACCGGAATGCGGATCTGGCCGTCAAAAATAATGTTGTGCTCCAGGTATTTCAGCGCCCCCGAGTCCGCGCTCACTCGCACCGCATTGTTTAGGGCCTCCAAGTCGGAATCGAGATCGAGGCCTGCTTGCTCGTAGAGCGCTTTCACTTCCTCTCGATCGATCGAGTGGGCCAGTTGCTTTCTGTAGTCCACGCCTGTATTAAAGGAAGGATTCCCTCCGGCGCGAAATTCCAGTTCGGCCCGCAACGCAAACAGGAACGGAAAATCCACGATTTGTGCCCAAAGGAATTGATTCGCCTGCTGGCTCGCAAAATCATCCTCCGCCGGCTCCGGCGCCGTCGGGTTGAACCAGCCGGGCCCGTCACCCAGAGCCGATGAAAGAGCCAGCCGCGCCCGCCCTTGGGGTGTGGCCTGCGCGCCTGCAAGTGCTGTCTCCGCAACCCCTAGGTTTGCCAGTGGATTTGTAATGTTCACGATTTGCACGCCCGGCGCCAGCAGCGTCTGGAACGCAAATGCGGAATCCAGTGCCGTGTTCCACGTCGCCACGCCCCCGGAAAGCACTCCGCACATCGGCAGCGCCGCGTCGAAGCTGTGGGGATTTTGTTGAATGAGTCCTGCGGTAATAATTCCGCCGAGCGAATGGCCCCATGCAATTGTGCGTGTGGGCTCCCCCACCGAGGCTTGGAAAATATTCAGCACCTTGATTTGGTCAGACAACGCCTCCTGGATCGCCCAGCCCGCGTGGGCATACGAAGATCCCGCCAGCGCGAATCCGTTCAACAACATGAAACATCTTGTAAAAGGATCGCCCACATCCCGCGCTGGGTTTGCATCCCCAGGAACGACATATCCATGGCTGTAGAGAAAAAGCGTCTTTGGAGAGGAAGCGTTCCAGTTAGGTGGAACTTCAATTAGATAAGTCGCGCCATCCGCCAATGCTCCTGTTAGCGTAAGCGGCATGACCGGGCACTGCCCGTAAGCGGCGCCTGCAAAAAAAAGCGCCAGTACCATTCCGACTGCCAGACAAAATACTTGTTTCATGATTTGCCGCATGTTGAATCCCCCAAAGGACACCCACAGCATTCCGGGACAAGAATCGGCTGATACTATACGTTCTCCGTTCGCCGAGCAACAGTCAGTCCTTTCTTGCGAGCGCGCTCATGCTACCGAATCTCTTGGCATCGATCGGCAGTTATGACGTCGCGTTCGTCAACGCACTAGCCGAGGGCGCCAAGAATGAGATAACCTTGTGATCAACGAAGTGGTGAACATGAACGAAACGAAGACGGTGCGGCCCACCTGGAAGCCCGCAGGAAAAGTTGGCGCGAGCGAACAGCCCTTTAAGTATCACTTTAGCCGCGAGTTCATCGAACCGGACTGGCGGCGCCTGCCCGGCTACAAGGATGTGACGCGCGCAGAATGGGAGACAGCCCTCTGGCAGCGGCGCCACACCGTCAAAAATCTGAAAGAATTAAGCGCCGTCTTCGGCAACCTCCTCCCCGATAGTCTGTTGGCCGGCATTGAGCGCGACATTCGCGAGCGCGCCACCATGTCCCTGCTCATCCCTCCGCAGATGCTCAACACGATGGACGAAAAAGATCTTTGGAACGATCCGGTTCGCCTTTACATGCTGCCGGCGTTTGAGGACCGCAATCCCGATTGGCCCAGCCATCCCAAGTCCAGCCGCGACAGCCTGCACGAAGCGGAGATGTGGGCGGTCGAGGGACTCACTCACCGGTATCCGACCAAAGTTCTCGCTGAAATGCTTTCCACTTGTCCGCAATACTGCGGTCATTGCACGCGCATGGATTTGGTGGGTAATGACGTTCCGCAGGTAACGAAGCTGAAATTTCAAATCCCCCAGAAAGATCGCTACGAGCAGATGCTCGAGTATCTGCGCATCACTCCTTCGGTGCGCGACGTCGTCGTTTCCGGCGGGGACTTGGCCAATTTGCCCATCGGCCAGGTGGAGTCTTTTGTTTCCGCACTGATGGATCTGCCCAACATCAAGGACATTCGCCTGGCGACGAAGGGACTGATGGGCATCCCGCAGCACTTTTTGCAGGATGAAGTACTCCAGGGGTTGGAGCGCCTGGCGAAGAAAGCGCGCGAGCGCGGCGTGGATATCGCAGTGCACACGCACGTGAACAACGCTCGCCAGGTTACACCGCTGGTTGCCAAAGCCGCGAAGAAACTTTTGGAGATCGGATTCCGCGATGTGCGCAATCAAGGTGTGTTGCTGCGCGGCGTCAATACGAGCCCGAAGGAGCTTCTCGACTTGTGCTTCACACTGCTCGATCAGGCAAAAATAATGCCGTACTACTTCTACCAGTGCGACATGATCCCCAACGCGGAACACTGGCGGCTGGCGATCCACGAAGCGCAGCAGTTGCAGCACGAAATTATGGGCTATTTGCCGGGCTTCGCCACGCCGCGAGTCGTGTGCGATGTTCCCTTCGTCGGCAAGCGCTGGGTACACCAACTGAAGGATTACGACCGCGAAAAGGGAATCTCCTACTGGACAAAGAATTACAAAACCGGGATTGAAACCGACGACGCCGAAGCCCTCACGCGCCGCTACGAATATTACGACCCCGTCTATACCCTGCCCGCCTCCGGCCAGGATTGGTGGCGCGGCCACGCCGTTAACCCCCACTAGCAAAAGAGCTGGCCCTCCCCCCTGTTTCTTGGAAGTGCGGATTCTAAAGGAGTTGTGGGGAAAATCTCTGTAAGTGCGGATTCTAAAGGGATTATAAGCCCTGTGTTTCCCGCACTTCGGAGAGGCGTTCGTAAGCGGATTCTAGGAGGGTTAGATGGGAAGGAAGATCCTTCGTCCCGTAGAAGCATCCGGGATGCAAAAGGCGCAACTCGCAATGCTCGCTCCCCGCGAAGAGCGGGGCAGGCAGGATTCTTCGCGCCGAGTTCGCGCGAAGGTGAAGAGGTCGCATCCCTCGCCGGATGCTCAGTGCGGATTCGGAAGAAGTTAAAGAGCAGCAGATGACAGATGGAGACCGGCGCTAAGCCGGGAACGAAAGGCTGACGAGGTTGTAGCTTGCTATACACAATTGAAGATAGCAGGAAGTACCGTGCGTGTCAGTTACTTTATTGGTACCGTTCGAATGAGCTGTGGAAAAGTGCTCGAAGGATCGAGTCACTTCTAAACCGGAAACCAAAATCCGCCCGGCGCAGATTGAAACGAGAGGGCGTATGTCTTTGCACAAGGACAAAGGTTGCAATCGGAAATTCCGGCTAACATTGGAATCGGCCGCTTCCAGTCCTGAGAAGTCTTTTTCAGCAAATGTCCCTTGCGGGAGGCGACCAGGGAGCTTTTACCGTGCTGCGGTGGTTCCGGCTCTAGCCCGACAAGCAACAGCCCTCCTCCCAGTCCGTCCATCTCCGTAAGTGTTTCGCCGACAGCTTCATCTGTCCAAGCGAGTCACGCGCAAAGTTTCACCGCAACGGTAACCAGCGATGCTCAGAACAGGGGTGTTTCCTGGTCTCTTTCCGGCGCGAGTTGCAGCGGCGCGACGTGTGGTAGGCTTTCGGCCACTTCCAGCGCATCCGGCGCACCGATCACTTACAGCGCACCGGCCAGCATCCCCACTCCGCCGACGGTTTCCCTTACCGCTGCTTCAGTTAGCGATAACAACCGCTCGGCAAGTGCGACGATCACAGTGGCTGCCAGCAACATCCGCGTCACTCTCACCCCGATGCGTGGAGGCCTCACGGTTGGGCAGCCGCTGAATTTCGCCGCCACCGTCACAAACGACGTCAACAACGCTGGCGTCGCTTGGTCTGCTACTGCCGGCTCATTCAAAAGCCAATTGACGAGCTCGGCCGACTATGTGGCACCGGCATCGGCAGGCATGGTGACGGTGACCGCTACGAGCGTGGCTGATGCCACCAAGAGCGCGTCGGCCAGCATTGGCGTCACGGATTTTAAGGGAGTATTCACCTACCACAACGATCTTTCTCGTGCAGGTGTCAATGCGCAGGAACACGCTCTTACAAACTCTAACCTCACGACCGCGACGTTTGGAAAGCTCTTCTCATGCGCCGTCGATGCCGCTATCTATGCGCAGCCCCTCTGGGTGGCGAATCTCACCATCAGCGGTGGCACCCACAACGTCGTCTTCGTCGCCACACAGCACAACAGCGTCTATGCCTTCGACGCCGATGCCGGTCCTTGCACGACTTACTGGCAGACAGGCGCGAACGGTGTGAACAGCCTCATGCCGCCTGGGGAAACCTGGGTGACCAGCGCGGACGAGTCTGGCTGTGCCCTGGTCATTCCGGACATCGGTATTCTGGGGACGCCCGTGATCGATCCGGCGACCGGTACCATCTATTTGGTCACGAGCACGAAAACCACCAGCGGCGCGCTGACCTTTCACCAGCGTCTCCACGCCCTCGACATTGCTACGGGAAATGAAAAGTTTGGGGGGCCAACGGAAATCCGGGCAGTGGTCTCGGGAACTGGAGCCGGAAGCAGTGGAGGACAGGTTAGCTTCGACCCCATGCTTAATAGTCAGCGGCCCGCTATCCTACTGCAAAATGGTCACGTGCTCATCTCGTGGGCCTCCTATTGCGACTTTGGCCCATATCAGGGCTGGCTGATGTCCTACAACGCAGCTTCACTCCTGCAGGAAGCCGTTTTTAACATCTCGCCCAATTCCTTCGCGGGTGGTATTTGGATGTCTGGGAATGGCCCTGCCGCCGACTCGAGTGGAAACATCTATCTCGCAACCGGAAATGGAACTTGGAATGGTACCGATGCGTTCGGTGACAGCATCCTGAAGTTTCAGGCCCTCAGTGCAACGCCGACCAGCCTTACCGTGCTCGATTACTTCACGCCTCACGAGCAGTTATCTCTTGACACGAACGATAAAGACCTCGGCTCTGGTGGCGTAATGCTATTGCCGGATCCGTCCGGCATTTTGGGACATCCGCACTTGCTTGTAGAGGCTGGAAAAAGCGGCAACATCTATCTCGTTGATCGAGACAACATGGGACACTTCTGCAGTACGTGTACTACGAGCGATACGCAAATCGTTCAGGATGTTTCAGGAGCCCTCACCGGCTTATGGGGATCCGCCACTTGTTGGAACGGCATTATGTATTTCGGCGAAACTGATGAGACTAAAAATCTCAAGTATGTGAAGGCATTTTCCTTTAGTGCGACCGGACCGAATTTCCTCTCCGTGATCCCAACGTCGACTACCGCAAACACTTACACTTATACGTTCCCCGGCCCCACGACTTCCGTCTCCACAGATGGAAACGCCAGTGCCATCGTCTGGGCGATTGATTCGAGTGCGTTTGGCACTACCGAAGGCATCACCCGG
>Ga0307479_10005985_pt1 | contig 11147 bp, 9 predicted proteins | sample atmos_gasesECM4C_FD_203743 | JGI IMG/M metagenome (GOLD analysis project Ga0307479, IMG submission 203743) | Hardwood forest soil microbial communities from Morgan-Monroe State Forest, Indiana, United States - atmos_gasesECM4C_515 | ecosystem: Environmental > Terrestrial > Soil > Temperate... | reverse complement strand
GACTACGTCGTAGAGCCATTCCCACGCGAACCAGGGGTGCCCACTCAAAGTTGAAAAGGGATCGACGCGGGGAACCGCATGCGCCTGAAGAATGAGTTGCCCGGTGCGGATGTGCCAACCGATTCCCGCATCGCCCAATAACCTGACGGACAGTGTCGTCAGCGCCAGAGTCCCCAGCATCGCCACAAAAAACAAATCGGCGATGGAGGGAAGAAACCACCGCATCCACTCCGGATGCGAGCTTGCCGAAGTTCTGGAGCCCATTGCCATCGCGCTGAATCTTATAGAGTGGGAGCGAGATCAGCAAGAGAATGAATGTCAAGGCGACACATCGCGTGGTAATCGTGGGAGCCGGCTTCGGCGGACTGAACGCAGCCCAGAAGTTGGCTCACGCGCCTGTGAGCCTCACGGTCATCGACCGCAAGAATCATCACACGTTTCAGCCGTTGCTCTACCAGGTAGCCACTGCCGGGCTTTCGCCCGGGGAAATCGCATCACCGATCCGGTCGATTTTGAGCGGCCATAAGAATGTCGAAGTGCTCATGGCGGATGTCGCGGGTTTCGACCTTGAACGCCACGTGGTGAGAACAGAAGGGCAGGGCGAGGTTCAGGAAATCCCGTACGACTCTCTCATCGTCGCCGCCGGGGCCAGCCATGCTTATTTCGGCCACGACGAATGGCAGACCTTCGCGCCTGGGCTTAAGACAATTGAAGATGCGCTCGAAATCCGCCGCCGCGAGCTGCTGGCTTTTGAACTGGCCGAGCGCCGCGCGGCTGCTGGAGAGGGCTCTGAACCTTTGAACTTTGTGGTGGTCGGCGGCGGGCCCACCGGAGTGGAACTCGCCGGAACGCTGGCCGAGATTTGCCGTCACGCGCTCGCGCACGATTTTCGCGCCATCGACCCCAGCCGCGCCCGCATTCACCTCATCGAGGGCGGCCCGCACGTTCTACCTGCTTATCCCGAGGATCTGTCGCGCAGCGCGATCAAGCAATTGCAGCGCCTGGGCGTCGAAGTACAAACTTCGACGATGGTGACCAAGATTGAGCCCGGCGTAATTTACATGGGCGACACGCGGATGGATGCAGCCGTCATTCTCTGGGCCGCGGGCGTGGCCGCTTCGCCCCTCGGCAAGAAACTCGGCGTGCCCATCGATCGCGCCGGACGCGTGCTGGTCAATCCCGATCTCAGCTTGCCGAACCATCCCGAAGTTTTCGTTATCGGTGACCTTGCTGCCTTGAAAGACGCATCCGGCAAAATGCTGCCGGGAGTAGCGCCTGTGGCGATCCTCGAGGGACGCTACGTCGCCAAATTAATTCGGCGCGAGATTGCTGGCGCGGCAAAACCTTCGTCCCGCCCGCCATTTCATTACTCCGACAAAGGCAGTCTCGCAACCATCGGCCGTTCCGCCGCCATCGCTCAGTTTGGAAAGATTCACATCTCGGGCTTCATCGCCTGGCTGGCGTGGCTGTTCGTCCACATTTTCTTTCTCATCGGTTTCCAAAACCGCATTCTGGTCTTCATTCAATGGGCGTGGTCGTATTTCACCTACGAGCGCGGCGCGCGCCTGATTACAGGCAGCGACAGTCTTCCCGGCTGGAATGCGCCGCCATCCGCGGCTTCGGGAAACAGCGAAGCTGAAGAAATGTCTGTTGCGGATCGCAAATAAGAGTAAGAATATTGCAGGTAGTCTGGCAGATGAAGAGCAATTCCATTTCGCGAATCTTGATCGGGCTGGTGGCAGTATTGGTGCTGAGTTCCGTCTGCTCCGCCGAAATCCTTAAAATTGTTGTTAACGACACCATCCAGCCGGTTACCGAGGAATATATTGCGCGCGCTATCGACGAGGCTGCGCGCCGCAACGACCAGGCTTTGTTGATCGAGCTTAATACGCCCGGAGGCCTCGTCGAATCCACGCGCCACATCATCGAAAAGATCACGAGTTCGCAGGTCCCGGTCATTCTTTACGTCACGCCTACAGGCAGCCGTGCCGGCTCAGCCGGAATTTTCATCCTCGAAGCGGCTGATATCGCCGCCATGGCTCCTGGGACCAACGCAGGCGCGGCCCATCCCGTGCTCATTGGGCCTTTCGCACCCAAGATTGACGACGAGATGAAGCGCAAGATCGAAAATGACACGGCCGCGCTCATGCGCTCGGTCGCCGCAAAACGAGGACGCAACGTTGAGGTCGCAGTAAGCTCCGTGCTCGAGTCCAAGTCCTTCACCGAGCAGGAAGCCCTCGCGCAGCACCTAATCGACTACGTGGCTTCCAGCGAAGAAGATCTCTTCCGCCAGATGGCTGGGAAAACCTTTAAGCACTTCAACGGGCAGGAAGCGGTTCTCAATCTCTCAGGCCAACCCATCGTGCCTTTCGGCATGACGCTTAAAGAAGAGATCCTCGATTTTTTGATGGATCCCAACGTCGCCTTCATCTTTCTCGCGATCGGTGCGCTTGCACTCTATGCGGAGTTCAATCATCCCGGCGCAGTGGTTCCTGGGACCGTGGGCGTCGTCTTCATCTTGATCGCGGCCTTTGCGTTGAATCTGCTGCCCACGCGCTTTGCCGCACTCAGCCTGATTTTGGCGGCATTCGTGCTTTTCGCCGCAGAAGCCAAGTTCGCCACCCATGGCGTGCTCACCGCGGGCGGCATCGCGCTCATCACTCTGGGCGGATTGCTGCTTGTCGATTCGCCCATCCCGGAAATGCGCGTCCATCTGCTCACCGCGCTCGCAGTCAGCATTCCGCTAGGATTGATCACGGCGTTCCTGATGAGCATCGCCCTAAAAGCTCGCCGCAATAAAATGGTCTCCGGCGCTCAGGGACTTATCGGCGAGACCGGCATAGCCCAAACCGCGCTGGCGCCTCGGGGAAAGATCTTTGTCCACGGCGAACTCTGGGACGCCGTCGCTTCCGGCGATGTGCCCGCCGGCGAGTCCGTCATTGTGCGCCGGGTTGACGGCCTTCTGCTTCAGGTCGAACCGCTGGCGGCCACGCGGCCAACTCCTGCCCCGGTTACTCTGTAATTCGCCCGGCACCAGCGCAAGCAACCACGAGCCTCCGAATTCCACTCCCTCTGTCAGTCTGTGCGCTACAATCCGCGGTAGGGGCAATTCCTCTTTCACGGAGTACATATGGAATTTATTGTGGGACTCGGATTCTTCGGCATTGCTGGAATCATCGTCGCCTTGTATGCATTAAGTTCCATCAAAATCCTGGCCGAGTACGAACGCGGCGTCATCTTCCGGCTTGGCCGCCTTCTGCCCAATGCCAAAGGCCCGGGCATAATTCTGGTATTTGCCCCGGTTGATCGCATGGTGCGAGTTTCACTTCGCCAGGAAGCCCTCGAAGTTCCGCCGCAGGACATCATTACCCGCGACAACGTTACGCTCAAAGTAAACGCCGTCATCTTTCTGCGCGTGATTGATCCCAGCAAAGCCGTGGTAGAAGTTTCCAACTACGTCTACCAGACTTCGCAGTTCGCCCAGACGACGCTGCGGTCCGTGCTTGGTGAACAAGAACTCGACGAACTTCTCGCCCACCGCGAAAAGATCAACCTGCGCCTGCAGAGTATTCTCGACCAGCACACTTCGCCCTGGGGCGTGAAGGTGACCAACGTCGAGGTGAAGCAGGTCGATATGCCGGAATCCATGCTGCGCGCCATGGCCAAGCAGGCTGAGGCCGAACGCGAAAAGCGCTCCAAGATCATTCACGCGGAGGGCGAGTTCTCAGCTGCGCAGCGTCTGGTGGACGCCGCTCATCTGCTGGCCACCGAACCGGTCAGCGTGCAACTTCGTTACCTGCAGACATTGACGGAAATCGGCGTCGAGAAAAATACCACCGTAATTTTCCCAGTCCCGGTGGATTTCTTCTCCGGCCTGCAGAAGTTGCTGGGCAAAGGCGACGAAGGCAAAGCTGCGGCATGAAGTTCGGGATCGCATGTAAGAGCGTGCGTGGAAGAGCGGCGCTTCAGCGCCGCGCAGAGCGTTTACATCGATGCGGGCTTTAGCCCCCGAGGTGCATTGTCGTGGATTCAACACAAGACACTGAAATCACATTAGGCACCACCAAATTGCTGGGCCTGTTCTTCGGCCTGGTGATGGTGTGCGCCGTCTTCTTCGCGCTGGGCTACACCCTGGGCCGCAAGTCAGAGGCCGGACTCACGACTACTCCTGCCGTTCTGCTGCAAGCGGCCAAGGGACCAAAGCCCACCGGTTCCGCCGCGAATCAACCGTCCATGACTTTCTACAAAGCGGTCGAGCAGAAGGATGCCAACCCGCAACTGACTCCCGCCACATCCACCGAAACGGCGCCCGCCAACTCTCCAACCGCGACTGCAGCTCCAGCAACTCCTGGCGCCACCTCAGCTACAGAACCAACCACGCCGCCGGATCCCGCGGGCGTCCTACCCACTAGCGCGTACTTCGTTCAGGTCGCCGCTGTCAGCAAACCGGACGACGCTGAAGCCCTGGTCGGCGCTCTTAGGAAGAAACAATACCCAGCGTTCGTGGCCAGTTCCGGTAACGACAAACTATTCCACGTGCAGGTCGGCCCCTTCAGCGACATCAAAGACGCAGAAGGCATGCGCTCGCGCCTGATCAACGATGGATACAGCCCCATCCTGAAGAAGTAGGAAGCAACGCACCTTATGAAGCTTGACCCTCTGTTGAACCGCCGTGTCATCTTCAAGCTGCACGGCATGGTCCCGCTGGACTCGACCATTCTCAAGAAAGATGCCACTGGTTATTGGATCCGCGGTGGCACGCTGGCTCCTCAGCTTGACCAATCAACCTGTTCGCAGCCGGATAATGACGTTCGTTACCTCGAATTCACGCGCATCGAATGGCTTCGAGCCACGCGCCGGAGAGCGCGAGATTAATTTTCTGATATATTGACAGCCGTCAATCTGAAGCTATTCCTAATCGCCATGACCGCGCCCGCATCCCTGGACCGCACGCTCCACGCCATCGCCGATCCAACACGGCGCCGCATCCTGGCTGTCCTGAAGCAGCGCGGCCCGGCTTCGGCCAATGCTCTGGCCGTGGTGAAGAACGGCCTATGCGCCGGCGATATTGAAGAACTCGTGCACCTCTCCCAGCCGACGATTTCGCATCACATGTCCATTCTGACGAAGTCGGGTCTGGTCGACGCCGTGAAACAGGGCCAGTGGCGCTGGTATCGCCGCAACGAAAAAGCTCTTCGCCGATTGGTGAAGAGCCTGCGCGCACAATTGTGATCGGTCGTACTTCTATGTCGCGCCCGCGGCCGCCGCGTGTGCCTTCTGCAACAAGCGCCGGACCTGGGCAATGAGTTCCGCCACCTCGAACGGTTTTACCAGATAAGGCACGTTATTCTCTTGCAAGAAGGCCCTCTCGTCACCCTGTTCCACGCCGTGGGAGAACGTAAACAGCACATGCTTCTCCATGTCGGAGCAGTGCTCTTTGACCCAGAGGTAAGCTTCTTTCGCATTCCAGTCCGAGGGCATTTTGCCGCTCATAATCACCGCGTCGAAAGGCTCGGAGAGTAGCCGCGTCTTCACATCTTCGCTGCGTGTAGCTGTCACCACGTTGGCTCCAGCGCCCGCCAGAACATCGCGCTCAAACTCGAGCACAGACTCCTCTTCCTCCACCAGCAGCACTCGCCCCTCAATCGCGCCCTCACGTTTCGGCAGCACAACCGGCGCAGCTTCCACCACCGCTCCGGCCGCCGCTGCCAGCGGCAGCCGCACTTCGATCACCGCCCCACCTTCGGCAGCATTGTGCGCCGTAATGTCGCCGCCGTGCTCTTTCACAATTCCGTAGCAGATGCTCAGCCCCAACCCCGTTCCTTTCCCCACACTTTTGGTGGTGTAGAACGGATCGAAAATTCTCTTCGGATCTTTAATGCCCGGACCGTCATCGGCGAAGTGCGCGCAGGCATCGCCTTTCTCGCGGAACACGCGGATCTTCAGCTTTCCGGAACGCCCCGTCTCCAGCACCGCGTCAACCGCATTATTAATGATGTTCAGAAACACCTGCTCGATCTGGTGCGGATCGGCGACTACCACCGCAGGCTCGGCGCCGAGATCTTTTTCCACGACGATGTTGTTGACTTTTAGATCGTAGTCGCGCAGAGTCAGGGTCTCTTCCAGCACCTTCCGGATGTCCACTTCGGACCGCTCCGGCTTCCGCTGCCGCGCAAACGATAGCAGGTTCTGCACCACTCGATGCGTCCGCTGCGCCTGCTTGAACATCTTTCCAACATAGTCTTGCGCGCGCTCGTTCAACCCCTCGCTCTCGAGCAATTGCGCGTACCCCAATATCGCGGTCAGCGGATTATTCAACTCATGCGCCACGCCCGCGATCAACTGTCCTACCGCCGACATCTTCTCGCTCTGCAACAGTTGTTCTTGCGTGCGGCGCAAATCTTCGTAGGCTTTGCACGTCTCCTCATAGAGACGGACTTTCTCGATCGTGGTGGCCAATTGGCGGCTGATCGCCACCATCAGGTTCTCTTCTCCGCTGGAGTATTCATGCTCCACGTGGTTGCGCAGTCCCATCATTCCGATCGGGCTGTCTTTACCCCAGAACAACACCCAGATCCATGCGCCGTCGCTGTCGGAACGGATGAACTCTGCCACCGCACCCTTCAGGTGCGGCAGATACTCCGCCGTAATCACTTCAGCGCGCGACCGCATGACGAGATCGCCAAAGCCCTCTGCAAAACTGATTTCCGCTGGCCGGGATGCGTCGCGGCTGCGCGGCCCCCATGCCGCACGGCGACGGAATGTTGGCGCATCCGAATCTGAGAGATAGACCGCACCGCTTTCCGCACCGAACAACGAAACTACCTGCCGCAACGTCAAGTTCAGAATTTCATCCAGATCGAAAGACTGCGTCGCAACCACCGCCATCGCGTTCAGCGCATTCAGTTCGCGATTGCGCCGCCGCATCTCGTCTTCCGCGCGCCGCTTCTCAGTTACGTCCAGAACAAAGCCCTGAAACCGCTCCAGCCTCCCGTCCGCATCCCGCGTGGCAAAGCTGCTTTCCGCCGCCAGCAGCAGAGTTCCATTCTTACGCCGCATCGTTACTTCAAAATTGCGGACAAAATTCTGTTGCTCGATTTCTTTCCGGAACGCTTCCCTCTGACCCACATCCACGCGAATATCTTCGTCCAGATTCAGGGTCAGCAACTCGTCGTGCTTTTCGTAGCCCAGCATGTGCACAAAGGCATCGTTGCAATCGAGCAACCGCCCGCCGGGCGTGGCCACGTACACGCCTTCCTGCACCTGCTCGAACAATAGCCGGTATTTTTCTTCTGCCGAGCGTCTCTCGGTAATATCACGAACAATGTGAATGGTCCCCTTCTGCGCGCTGCCTTGCTCCGCATAAGAAGAGGTCGAAACCACCGAAAATCCGCCGAAACAAGGGTCAGCCCCTTCGCTGATTTCTTCGCCGCCGCGGGCACAGTAAGGACATCCCGTCCACTCGCCCAGCCCGTGCGGCAACACCGATTCGCAACTGTTGCCGATTACATCGGCCGCTGCCAGTTGCAATTGCTCCAGCAGTATCTGATTCGCCTTAATGATGCGGAAATCTGCGTCGTGCCCCAGGATGATGTCGTGCACCGAGTCAAAGGTGTTGCGCCACTGCCGCTGCGAGCGCAGAGTCTGCTCTAGCAGTCGGAAGTTCTCGATCGCGATCCCCACCTGCCGCCCGCAAGTTTCCAGAAACTCCAGTTCCTCGGCGGTTAGTTTTCTTCCCCGGGCGCTGCCCAGCACGAGCATACCGATCGGCGACTTTTTCCCCAGCACCGGCACCATCACCACATGCGGCAGCTTCTCTGATTGCAGAAGCCTCGTATCTTCGGGAGTCACCCCGTTGCGGTGCGCGGCCACCGGCTTGCCCTTCCCGAGCATCTGCAACACGCTCTCGGTCAACTCCGCAAAGCCAGCCCCACGCAAAAAATCTGGGGACACTCCCACCGCATGCGTCGCCACCAGATTTCCACCTTCAATCAAACGGAACCAGGCCGCCTTGCTCCGGGTCAACGGCCGCAAATTTTCCAGAGCGCATTCCATCATGCTGCCCTGCTGTTGCGCCAGCACAATACTTTCGGTTAATGCCTGTAGCACTTTCAATCGCGCACTGCGCGCATGCGCTTCCCCAAACACAATCAGCAGCATGCTCAGCCCCAGGAGCACATCTGCTGATACCAGGGCCCTTGCCGGAATCTGGTTGATGTAAGGCGGCCAATTCAGATGCTGGGCCAGCAGGCACACCGCTAGCAACCACGCCGAAAAATCCCAACGGCCACGCCGAGCGCGCAGCAAGGCAATGGCCGCAGTCAACTGAATGATTAGATAGGAAACTTCCAGAGCCACGCGTAGAGGAAGCGACTCAGGCCACAGCAGGACGCGCGCTACAGCAAAGCCCGCCACGCTCACGGTGATCACAGCCAGCGGTGCCAACAAGTTTCGTGCCCGGACGTAAACCAGCACCGCCCCGGCGAACAGCCCCATCGCCAGCACGAACACCGCTTGCTCCGCCGCCGGCACATAGCTCTCCGGAAGCCGCGCCGCCCCATGCGCCCCCGTCATCCGCGAAGCCACCAGCAGCGCCCAGCCCGCGGTCCACACTAGAAGATACCGCTCGCGCAACGCCGACAGCACCACCAGCGACGCGCCCAACACCAGCAGCAGCGCCCACTCCCCGGCCTTCAGCCCGGCAAGCGCCGGCTGTGCGGTATTCCAAATTGACCAGAGGGAAGCGCTCATTGTGTCTCAGGTATGTGTCTCAGGTACGTGTCTCAGGTACGCCCAGACGTAACTGTGCCCTGCTTTTGAATATCACGCTCCGGCCCTTTATCCATGCGATTTCCGGACCATGATGGTTACTTTCGGTACCTACCAGAGGAGGGTAAATTTGCCGAGAGTATACTGACAGGGGCCCATGCCAGACCGCATTCTTGTAGTCGACGACGAAGAAGCCATCCGCGAGATCGTCTGCGCCATCCTGGCCGCCGCCGGCTACAAATGGCAGCAGGCCAGCTCCGGCATGGAAGCGCTCGCTCTGCTCAACTCAGGCGAGCAATTCGAACTCATGCTGTCTGACCTGATGATGGCCGATCTCGATGGCATTGGCCTGCTCGAACGTACCAAAGAAAAGTATCCCGACATGCCGGTCGTGATGGTTACCGCCGTCCACGACATTTCCGTTGCGCTGGCCGCCATCCGCAACGGCGCCTACGACTACCTGCTCAAGCCCTTCGAGCGCGAACAGTTGCTCAATGCAGTGGGGCGCGCTCTCGAGAACCGCCGCCTCAAAGTAGAAAACCGCACCTACCAGACCAATCTTGAGGCTCTGGTCGCGGCCCGCACCGATCAGCTTCAAAAGGCCATGGCTGATCTGGTGCGCTCCTACGACATCACGCTGGAAGCTCTGGGAGATGCCCTTGACTTGAAAGATCGCGAAACCGAAGGCCACTCCAAGCGCGTCACCGCTTTCACCATGGTCATCGCGCGCGCTATGGGCTTGCCTCCCGAGCAAGTCGAAGTCATCGCCCGCGGCGCATTCCTGCACGACATCGGTAAGATGGCCATTCCTGACAGGATTCTCAACAAGCCAGGCAAACTCGATGCCGATGAAATCGTCATCATGCGCGAGCACTGCTTCAAGGGCTATCAGATCGTCAAGAAAATCCCGTTCCTGCGCGAGGCCTGTGAGATTGTTTATTCTCACCAGGAGCACTTCGACGGTTCCGGCTATCCTCGCGGCCTGAAAGGCAACGAGATTCCGCTGGGGGCGCGCATCTTCTCCGTCGCGGATACACTGGACGCCATCATCTCCGACCGACCCTATCGTCCCGCCAGATCTTTCGCGGAAGCTCGAAAAGAAATCCAGATCTGGGCTGGCCGCCAGTTTGACCCTGACGTCGTCGAAGTCTTTCTGAAAATGCCCGACGAAATCTTCGAAGACCTGCGCCGTGAAATCAACGCCCAGACTCAGCCCCATAGCTACTCAGCCAGCGCCAAAGGCAACTAGCTGGAACAAGACAAGTGTGGGGACGGGCGCCTCGCCCATCCGCCGAGCGCAGCGAGGCGATCCTCCGCGTCCGCTTTCCGCGACTCCGCGATTAAGCTTTTCTTACCCAACTGCAAGTACAGCCCATAGCCGCGTTCTTACACTAGGATTCGTCCGATCAATATGGGCGTCAGCCCGAAGGGACCTTAAAATGAAAGCACTGAACTCATTTGGGAGGCACGCCATGAAATCCGCGCTAATCCTTCTCGCGACCTGCATCCTTGCGACCGTATCCTTTGCCCAGGAGCATCCCACCGTCACCGCGCAACCCAACACCGTCTACGTCGGCGCTGACGGCAAATTCGAATCCGCTCCCGACACTGCCGTCATCCAGTTCAACATCTCGGTGCAGGAGAACACTTCGCAAGCAGCCTATGAACACGCCTCGAAAGAGGCCGAACAGGTTCGCCAGGTGCTGCGGGCCAACGGCATCGATCCCAAAGCTGCCAACGTGGGATTTCTCTCGGTTCAACCTATGTACGACTGGAAAAATCCCAAGCAAAAAGTAATTGGCTATCGCGTCACCACCGACGTCACGCTCAAGCTCAAAGATTTCTCCAAGATCGGCCCCATCACCCAGCAACTGGCCGACGCCAACGTGAGCGAAACCCAAACCCTGAATTACACGCTGGAAAATATGGACGAGGCCAAGAACAAAGCTGTAGAAGACGCCTACCGCCGCGCCCGCAACTCCGCCGACGCCGTAGCCCGCGCCAGCGGCCGCACCTTACGCGAACTCTCCTACGCCTCAGTCGACACCTTCGAAAACCCACGCATCTACGCTCCCCGTCCCATGGCCGCCAGGGCCGCGATGGCTCCTGCTGCGCCCGCCCCCACGGAAGAGTTCACCCCGCAGACGGTAACGGTAACCGCCCACGTCAACGCGCTATTCAACTTGAAATGAGATGCGCCACAGATGTGGAGAGCGCACTTTGCCCGCTGCTTTTGACTTTGCTTTTTTGACTTTGCTAAACCCTAATGCCCCACCCGAGCAAGGGCAATCCTGCTCCCATCCACCGTAATCGCCCGCTGAATCTCCATCTCAATCGACGTTCCCACGTCCAGCTTCACATCGGCCCCACGCCTCAGC
>Ga0307479_10005984_pt1 | contig 11147 bp, 5 predicted proteins | sample atmos_gasesECM4C_FD_203743 | JGI IMG/M metagenome (GOLD analysis project Ga0307479, IMG submission 203743) | Hardwood forest soil microbial communities from Morgan-Monroe State Forest, Indiana, United States - atmos_gasesECM4C_515 | ecosystem: Environmental > Terrestrial > Soil > Temperate... | reverse complement strand
TTCAGCCAGCGTTCGCGATCGGTTTCCGGCAATTCCTCAAAGGCCTTGCGTGCCCCAACCGCCATGGCATCATCTTGCGCGGCGACTACATCTACGGTGGTCTTTTGCGAGGTTGTGAGTCTCAGCCAAGAACGCACGGCACGCTGCGCGCTTTCTTCTGTCCATTGTCCCCGGAGCGCGATGATTTGAATATTGGCCGGCTTGGTTTCTTGCATGCCCAGGGTGCGCTCTTTCGCGGCGGAATTTTCTGATGGACCCTGAATGTACAAAACGGTTCCGCCCATTGGCAACAGTGCCGCGAACTGGCGTCCCTGAATGCGGCCAATTTCCAGATGATCGGAGCTGACGGCAAACATAGGTGCGGTTGAGGTTTTGCGTAGCTCCTCAATATAACTTGCCTCGCGGTTAAGGACTGTCCAGCCGATCCCTGCGGCGGCGGCCGCGCGCGCCACTTGCGGCAACGCCGTGCCCCCGACTGGTTCAAATACGATGGCGTTAGGGCGCGCCTCCGGAGCCGCTTGGACCGCTTTCAAAAGCTGCGTGCTCTGGCTGATCGCGTCGTTGCCCGCGTAGATGACTTCAGCAGTGATGCCCAGTCGTTTCGCCGCCTCCTCCGCGGACTGCGCCTGCTCAGTCTGATAATCGTTGTCGTCCGTGGTCAGCGAAACCAGAATCCGCAACTTGGTCATGAATGCCCCTAACGATGACGCTACGCGCCTACAATACACCGTCAGGGGCCCTTGCGGGGCGCACTTGTCGGAACGGTTAGGGGTAGCCACAACTGCTTAGGTCACTAAAAATGACCGTCGGGGCAGCCTTGATCGTAGCCGAGATTGTCATTCGTTATTAACGTGATGTCGTTACGTTTTCTACGGATATCGCCAAGCATGAATATCGGGGCACACCAGCTATGTCCGTATCACCCAATCACTCCGAGAACGTCATTCCCGCCGCGTCACGGAAATCAATCTTCTGGAATGTAAATGAGACATCTTCCAATTCGCGCGGGTCCGGCGGCTCGTTGCCGATTGGTACGCCGATGTACCGTCTCATGGACGAGACTTTGGCGTGCGTCAGCGCGATTGACTGCGTGATTACCGGTTTACCATCCATCCCGGTGGAGACGAAGTCGAATGTCACGGTCACAAGATCTTCGCCTGTGCTCAAAGCTGCAAGAAATTGGCCGCTGGATGGCCCCCACAACTTTGTAAAGCTAATTGGGGAATATTGTCTTATCCCGGTTGCTTGCGCGGTTGCCACATTTGTAGGGGCGGTCACTTGCATTGAGAACTTAATCCCTGGGATGTGATCTTTCGTTGTCGGGTTCAGGGGTACGACCTCGCCTTTGAATTGGCCCTGCTTCGCACCTTTAACGGTGACGTAGAAGGATTCTTTTGTACCTTGTGTCTGTTGGAATTGTGCTCGCGTTGGCTTCGATGGGCCAAAGATCGAAACCGCCAGAGCAATGAACGCCACCAAAAAGACTCGCTTCATCACTTCCTCCTCTAATCCGAGGTGGTTCCCACCTCGAGAAACTCGGTTTCGGCCATGGCTTCGGCCGCGCGCATCCGGCGCTCCTCAGTCAAGGTGACGGCTGATAGTGCTCATTTGCTCCGAACAATTGGCGTCCTGGTATTGAGGCTACGCTAAAGCGGCGGCACTCCAATCAAACCCGAGGCTCTCGCAGTACATTTCCGCCTGCACTTGCCGGATTGCCGCAGCGCCGGGGCTGACAGGCAATTGCGTCAATTTGACGATCATAAGACGCTGGAATGTCAACCCAAACAGGGGAGCGTTGAGATTTGCGGCAAGATATTCGAGCTTCCCGGTTTTCTCTCCCATGCCGGTGTTACCTTGAACCACGGAAGCCTGAAACCATTTGCGAAAACCTTCCGAGTACGCTTCCGGCAGGGTGACCACAATGCCTGATATTTGCTCTTGCGGTCTGCCGGTTGCCTGGCCAGGGGCTTTGGCCTGGCTTGCCGCATAATGAGTGTTCACGTTAATTGCTTCGATTTTGTTCACCCCTGAACAATCAATCCCATCAATGGCCAGACGAAAACCCCCGAGTGACCATTTCTGGGGGGTGGGCTGCTTCGTGTTCACTTCGTAGTTGACCGCCGGGCTGCCAGCCGCAAATCGAACTTGCTCGGGCGCGAATTTCACAGTCATTTTGGCTGGATCTTTTGAGCCTGCGTCACATGCCGGAAACCCAATTTCTGTGATGGCGGCGTTGAACCATTCCATACGTGACACTGGGTGAAAATTGTAGTCGCAGGTGACCACCGCGCCATTCTTACGCAAGATTTGTCCACCGAGGCTGTTTTTGATCCAGTTGTAATAGCTGCCGGACATCCCGGTTCGACAGGTGACCAGCATGTCTTGAAACTTGAGTCCGCCGACCTGCTTGGTTTGAACACCACCCGGCCGTTTGGTTCCGGTCACCTCGTCGGAGACAGCCTGCCCGCCCTGGGCGGAATTGATCCAGCCGGCGAACTGACCATCAAGTTCCAGGCCGAACTTCCCAGCTTGATAACTACGCTGACCAGGAGTTGCTGAGGGCGGCTGTTGCGGCGTAGCCGCGAGAGAGGACAAAGACCGCAACGAGAGCAACCCCCCACTCGCGACGGCCACTCCTGAAAATCCTCTGCTCAGGAATTGTCGCCTTGTTTGTTCTTTCATACGTTCCTCTCCCTGACGTCGCTTGGCTCAGTGCCCACCGACTCGACGAATCGCCCTTCCCGTAGCGCGTCCACACACAGTCCGAAGCGGCACACTTCGCCGGTGCCCGTATTGCGTACGCCACGGATTTCTTGTCTCTACCGACCCTCGTTGACGGCGCTCACTAGCAACAGCGCGCCACTCTCCTCACTTCGAGCAAACTGACACCTGTGGCGAACCCCAACAGTTTGCGACGCTTATACGAAGGCGTGACCAGGACTTCAGACCGCCACGCCAATTACTTCACCGAAAAGGGCCAGGTGTAGTTGAAGAGCAAGCCTTCGGCCTGGTTCTTCCCTACTTCCTCGCCTGAAAACTTGTGGGACTTGTCTGTTGGCCTTAATGCAATGGCATATTCGCCGGGACCCAGAGCGGCGGCAGGGGTTACGCGTGCATGGCCGGATCCGAGCTTGTCAACCTTCGAGGAAACGCGATCTTCGACGAAAGACGAGTAGATGGGCCAATCTTGCTGCTTATCCTGCGCGGCAGCGCTGGCCGCCTCGGTAGCGCCGACGAGCCTGAAATTGGATTGCGGCGTGGGGGAAAGCTTGACGATTACCGGCTCGAATTGATCGGCATTCACGCCCGGCAGACCGGCATAGTTGGCCTCAAATGTAGGAAGGTTATTGCTTGCCATGGTGCTGCCGGCACTGCCACCGTTGAGCGCCCAGACGTAAGTGATCTTGGCCTGTTTCGCGCGATAGGCCATGATGCCGCTCACGACGGCGAAGCCTGGATTAATTGCTGTGAGAGCCATTGTCGAGCCCGATTTCAGCAACGCCTGTTGAGCTGTCTGTGCCCCGACCTGCAGAGCCTGGTCAAGTGCCTGGTCGGCCGCCAAGGCAGACAGTGAGGTGGCCTTCGATTTGGTTTGGACGATCTGCGTGGCCTCGGCCGCCAGGTTCGTCTTGGTGCCGCCTAAGGCGGCCAAAACAGTTGGCTGCCACGCCGGCTGGAATCCCATCGGCGCACCTCCGGTCGGAGAGGTGAAACCCGATACGGGGATGCCTGCCGGGGCGGAGGACACCGGCCCGGCTTGTCCCTGGGCAGCGGATGTGGTGGCCGCTGCTGGGACGTTGACGCCATTCTTTTTGTTCACAGCGTCTAACATGGCTTCCATTATTTTGGCTGTGACGCCGGCCTTCTTTAGCGCGATCAGGCCCGTGGCGGAAATATCGAAATCCGTGTCATTCGTCTTGATCGAGCTGATAATCACGCTGTCCGGCAAAAGACTCTTCACCATTGATATAACGTCTTGATTTGTCAGGGGCTTATCGGCGGGCGGTGCGGCTTTAACGAGCCCGACCGAAACAAGCATAAGGAGCAATACGAGGACGATACTTTTGCTACGCATGGCGATCCTCCGATTTCACTCTTCCCCTATAGAAGTAAACGCAAAAACGAGATGGACTGGCTCATTGCGGAGAAGGACGGGTCAACCGTGGCGCATAGGTATCACAGTTTCGAGGCTTTGGTAAAGACCCTGAGGCAAGCTATGCCGGCCGGTGGGCCGGAGGTCATACGACTCAACAAAGCGCCAAAGTCCTACCAGATCGAGTTGTTCCTACCTCGGCGCCGCTATGGCGTACCGGACGAGCTCATCTGAATATCCCGGTACGCGAACAATCAACGGAGGTCCAAGGCGAGCGGCGGTATTCTGCAACTCTGGTTTGGTTCTGAGCCGCAAAGTGCCGACCGGAGCAAGTTTATGGATAATGGTTCGGTTCACCGGACCTATGGGAGCACCAGCGGCCAACAGTGTACCGGTCCGCACCAAGTTATGAGTTTGTGCGTCCCTCACAAACACGGTCAGCGCAGAACCCGGACCTTGCAAAAGACCCTGGTTCGGCACCTCAACCAGAAGCTGCGGTACAATCGTTGGAATGATGAAATTCCCGTCCGCGGGGGGATAACCCGCCGGCAACTGCACGTGACCAGGAGGTGGAACCAAGCGATTCAGGCAAAAGCGCTGACCCTGTATTGCGCCGCAACGCTGCTGTTGGCTTAACTCGACGGTCAGAGCTATAGGTTTGAAGGTCACACCACGAACGGTTTCAATCTCAACCGGTGCATTGGCGATCGGATCGCCCGTTTGTTTGTCGAAGGCTTCGATAATCACCTGAGCGTGCTCACCAGGACGAAAGACCTTTCCCGGACTCACCCGGATGAAGGCATGGCGTGCGATTGTAGGAATCGCGATCGACGCAATGCCAGTAATCGCCGGCCTGGCTATTGGCCCGTTTTCATAAATTTTATGCGGCGCAACAATAGTCGGAGGCGCCAGAATGATGTTTCGTGGAATTTGCAGATTGCCGAAAGCGATGCCGTTGATATGAGCAATTCCGCCAAATTTCCCCGTTCCTGGCATCGAGCCGGACGGCTGTGCGAGTTGCGCCGCGCCAGGTGCGACAAAAGCCGACCCACCCGGAAGGTCATTAAAAAAGGATGCGAGAAGCACCACTGAGACGCGCGTTGCGGAAGCAACGGCGTAATCAAAATTGGCATAGTTTGGCTCGTTATCGCCGGTGCCGGCGCTCTCGTCCTTGTTCATCCCTGGTGTACTGCTGGAAGAATTCGGGTAGTGACAATATTGGTAATTATCGGCAGTTCGCGGCGGCCCGCTATGGCATGGATTGAAAAAATCGTCCAGATCGAAGTAACCGGTTTGCAGGTGACTGGAATTTGCGTCGGCGAAGATGCGTGGCCTGCGATCGAGTACAGCGCCCACGGATGATTTGCTGAATTGCTGGTCAAACGTTTGCAGATTGCCAATGGGGCCATCCGTAGGGAGGGGTAACGCTCCTGTGGGGACTTGGTTTTCTGCAATGGCGGTGTCGCATAGCGGAGACGAAAAACTACATACGGGTCCGTGTTTGCCGGACGCCAGCTCCACGTAATTGGAATGTGCGAAGAAGTCCTGAGTGGAGTGCAGGGCGTGTCCAAGATGCTGCCAAGCGTAATAGGCCTGATATTCCTGTTGAAGCTGCCGTAGGTATTGCGCCAGTTGCTGGAAATCCTGGTCGTCGGTGAGTATGTCCTCAAGACGGTTGTAACAGTTACCGTCTGAACCGCAATGGGGCCCAAGCGAGGTATCGACCTTCCCCTTTACGTCGCTCACAATCGGTGCCAGATTTGCGACCAGCAACTGGGAGTTGTTGTTGAAGCTGGCGATGATTAAAGGATCCGGGTCGGGATCGCTATCAATCAGCATAGGGAGAATTTCGGTTTGAATCGCTGCAGCATCTGCGGCGAACTCCGAAGTTGGGCACGCCCAATCCCAGAAGCACGCACCATTTGTGGAGAGTTGCAAATAGGTGCCCACCAAGCTCTCCGCGAGATCCCGGTAGGAGCTATGATTCGGCGACACGAACATGGGATTGATCCTGCATTGCGGGTCACAAAGGATGGCCTGCCACTTAGCGTCTGTGAGCATGAGATTCAGGTTATTGAACCCGTCGTCGAAGTGGGTATTGGACATGGTGCTGCTGTCGAAGTGGAACGCGTGTTCCGTCTGATGGGAAAAATCGGTGTTGAAGACTCCCGATGCCACGTTAGCGCGGAAGATTGCGTTGGTCGAAGAACCTACGACGCCGGTCACGGCAACATCCGTGATCCCCTCGTGCACGGCAGGCCAATTCAAAGGCGCTCCCACGCCCACTTTGAAGGCGTAGACGCTTGAGACGCACACCGCGATCAGGATGGAGCTCAGCACTGCGCAAGCAAGCAGGCTCCCGCGGCGGTCTTTCTTTGGTCTTGGCGAGGATTTTCGCATAACGCCTCCGTTTTGCTTGGCCGAGAAACTCGGCGACTAGCCAGGAATCCAGTTCGGATGCTCCTGTGCTTGGGGATTTAGATTTCGATGACAGTAAGAAATCGGAACCTACCTCACACTTCCTTTCAGTGCTTCGCATTTTTTCCAGGTCTGCACGAAGTAATCCGCGCCATTCATCAGATTGTTGTTGATTAACGCCGCGCCCCCGGGGGCGGTCCCGGCATCCTTCAAGAAGTCCGCCAGCATGCCGTAATGGGCCACGCCGTCGAGGTTGTAATCCCATTCTTTGTTTCCCAGCCGGCTTTTCGGGAACGAAGCATCGTATCTGACTGAGGAAAGACGCACGATTCCAAGAGGGTTCGCGGGGGTTATCGGAACCCCCATGACCTTAATGCGCGGTTTCATGCCCATGGCAAGTCCGTTGGTATCGGTCCCAAACCCAGCAGGAGCACCGCCCATCGCCTGGACCACCGCATTGTACGATTGGACCCACGTGTAGGCGTCGGCGTCCGCGCTTCCAACGCCGGCCATGCCATGTACTTCGCTAATGCGCTTGTACTGAGCAGCGGTGAGCGATCGTTCGCTGTTGGCGTTGAATATTCCACGCTCTCCGCTGTGTCCACTGTTCACGGGATACTTACCAGGAATGCTCTCGGCGATCTGCAAGGTTTGCAGCAACGACTTTTCAGACATATGGTCGATGTCGATCAGCATTCCATGGCGCATCATCTCCTTGATGGCAAACTGGCCCTGAGCAGTGAGCCCAAGTGAATTCACGTGTCCCGTTCCGGGAGCGCAGTTTGGGGGTGTTGGAGGATTCCGCAAGATGTCGATGTGCAGTTTGGTGGCTTTAACGGCGGCAATCGCGAGATCGAATCCGTCAGGTACGTACTTGTAGGAAATCTGGTCGCCAGGATTGGAGCAGGCGATATTCCAGAAATGCCCGGCCTCGCGATAGTTGGACATGTTAAATGTTCCGAGATATACGGCGGTGCCGCCGAAGGAATTGTCGATCACGTGGATGGGAAAGATGTAGCGAACTCCCTCGTTGTATAACCGGCCTACTTCGTTGGTGATTGCGGCGTTTGTCAGCGGGTGTACGGCCTGGAGATTGCCGATGTTATCGACCTCGATGCCCAATACAACCGCCAATTTATTGGCCCGAACGATCCGGTCAAGATCAGCGGACGAGTACGCCACTTCCATAAAATCGGGGTGCCGGGAAACGAACGACTTTGTTTCCGCGATTTGCAGGTCCGCGGAAGTCTTGTCATCCGTCGGATAATCCCCGGGACCTGCTGTGGCGTCGCCCAACGTTTTATTGTTCACCGCCAGCGCAACCATGACGCGTAGACCGCTGTCATATGCCCGGCGAATCCAATCTACGTACATCTTCTGATGGGTAATGTCATTCCATACCGGCCAATCCTTGAACTCTGGAGCGCCATGGGCGTCATCTGGGGGATCCGCGCCGTGATTGGCTGTCTGCAGGCCGTGAATGACTTGCTTGCGAATCTCGTCCCCACATTGGTTATGGAATATGTCGACGCCGCCGTGCGTGGAATTGTCATGGCCGAGGGCTTGCTGCATACTCGCGGCGCGCACGTTGTGGTTACAATCCGGATCGGAAGGAAGCAACGCGCCTACGTCGACACCCCCGTACAGAAGTTTTCCACCGAACCCAAGATTGGAAAGCGGGTGGGTATGCAGATCTACATATCCCCTGAGCTTTGCGCCGGTCTGAGGAGGAGGCGGTGGCGCGCCGCAGTCCAGCGTCGCAGCGGGATGGTTCCAAGCATCGCCGGGCACCAGGTCGTTCTTTGCGGGACCACTACCGCAACGATATTCAATCTCCATCGCTTGGGTGCAAAACGTACGGCCATACACCTTGATTCCCATGCGGTTGTACTCATCGGGCGTCGGCGCTTTGTATGAGCAGGTGTACTTCGTGTTGCAGGCGCGGCCCACTGCCGCCGTGAGGTTGCCGCGATTCTGTGTTAGATCGGTGCAACCGATCTGCGCTTCAGTCACGGTAATCTGAGCTTGCCCGAGTCCCACGCACCCAAACAACGCTGCTATCATCCACATCAAATTCCGGACTAAAAGACACGTCTTCATGATTCCTCTCCTGAATTGCGCGTGCGCACTCAAGAATCTAGTTGGTCGGCAGCGAACATACCGCCGACGGCGATGAGTCAACACATAAAACGACGGTCTAGGGCACCGAACAATGTTCCTATTTAAAGTAAACGCAAAATCGCGGCGAGATGGCTCAATCGTATCGGCCGAAAGACGCGAATTCCCAGGGCTCGACACGTCATCACGCCTCCTCAAGTCGCGATCAAAAATCAAACCAGCTCAGGGTAGAGTGGTGCCGGAGGGTTGGTATCCGGCCTTACTGACGGTCGCTTCGCACGGTTCAGGCGTGCGCACAGGGAAGGCTGCTTGGCCGATTCGGGGGACTTGTTCGCCCGGCGCATAGCAGGGCAGGTGCTTGACTAGCGCTACACCGCGCGCGTCCGTGAGAGCTGTGAACGTCGGCTGACCTAAGACACTTACGGTCGCGCCGCCTACGACACTGCTGCCCGTCTTCACGGTGACAAGGTCCATCAGCGGAGAGCCGGTACGTCGGACATTGGCCGGGAGGCACGATTTGCCGTCCGTCGTAGGACAAACCGTAGCCGATAATGCCGGTGCTGGCGGCGTAACAGATGTTCCGGGCCCAGTCGACGCCGTTGAGGCGCCTTGTGGAAGACCGTCAACAAAGTTAACGATCTGCTGCGCCAGAAAGTTGGGGCGTTCGTTGTGGATCGAATGCCCGGTCGTCTTGAGGAATAGCGCGTGACCTGGCGTTATTTCCATTTTCGGCGCCACATCGCGTGTATCCTGGCAGAGACCTCCACCGACGTCATCCATGCCGCACAACAGGAGCATGTTCTTGGTGTTCGACAGATAGAGGGGCTGAGCGTTGGAGCCGTTAATTTGCTGGCTAAACAGCAACTGTTCCATGCCTAAGCGCCAGTGCCACAAACGGAAGAAGTGATCATAGGTTTCGTATCGGTCGATTCGCGCGAGCAACATATGCGCGGGCTTGCAACTCCAACCATCGCGATACCAATACTCGGATTGCGGACGTCCCCCACCCAGCGGAATGACCCAGGCGGCCTTACTTTGCCAATCGAAGCCGCCATAGAAAAAGGAGCGCCGCGAGCCAGGGGTCTCTTGCGCGTAGGAGGGATCGCCGCCTGCGAAATACCAAGGAGCTGCAAGACCCGCATGCTTGGCTGGGTCGTCGGCCAGGGATGGCCAGATAGCCGCGGGTGACCAGGGAACGACGGTTTTGATCCATGGTGCGTCCTGGCGAGGCCGGCCGAGGCGGAATGACATGTTCCCGCCCAAGCTGCCCCCAATCGGATAAATCGCGTGGTGGGTGACGCCTGTGCTGCGGTCGAGAGTGTTCACAAAATTGACGACGAAATTCTCGATGAAGTCGACGACAGGCACGACGTATTTGTTGGGAGCGAACGTCAGCCCATCCACCAGATTGAAACCTCCGCCGGCATGGCCGTCGGCGGTTAGCGGCGCAATAGCGTTGTAATCGATATTGTCCGCGTATCCGCTGGTCGGCAAATCCATGGAGATCACCGTGTAGTTCTTGTGGCGCTGGCGCCCCAACGCGTGAAGAGCGTGCGCAAGGTCCAGAGCCTCTTCGAGGCGGGAATCCATTCCATGGATGTACAGAAAGACAATCGCATCGGGGGCGAGCACCGGGGCTCGGTCCACCGGTATGTTTCGGCCGGTGCTGGCGCAGCTTGCGAGTTGATCGCCCGCTGGCGGGAACGTATGCGCGATCATGTAGCGGGTATGGACCGACAAAGGCGGGCCGCTCGGCCGGGGCACGAGCACATCGAGGTCGTACTGCGGAAATTCCGCCGATGGCACGTTGACGGGCCGATGAGGCTGATCATCCTCACCGGATACCGCAATGTACCCGAGTGCGTTGCGCTCTGCGCAGACATTTGGACTTGCCCACCCGCCAGCCCTCACAATGTTGAGGACGCGGTAGGCTCTGTCCAACGCGGCGTCGGCGGCGTGTTGCAGGCTTGCCGCGGGCAGCGATTTCGTACGCGCATTGTTTTGCAAGCAGGCCACAATCTGCGCATCTTGCGGAGGTTGCGCGCGAAACGCCGCAAACGTGTGGCGACCGGTGACGCTCAGATCCGCGAAGGCGTTCCCGTCGGAGGTGTTGCCGAGGGCGAACGCCGCAGCAGAAGCGCATAGACTCGCGACGGGGTTGCGATGCGCGGCCGTGTCGCGCAAATCAGCGCGAAGCCTGCCCTCATTCGCACCGATGCTCGGTTTGATAGAGGAATTGTTGCTAGACAGCGCGCCAGGATTATATTGCGCCCGCGTGGGCGACGCAGGCGGCTCATAGTTGGTGAGGGCCTCCTTAAATTGCGGAGCATCGGTCGGAGTCCAATCGAGCAGGTCCGGCGGAGCGATGAAATAGCCATGGGGACTAACGTCGCACGATTCGGCCACATTAGAAGGGTCCACGATAGCGTGATTCGTCGCGATGGTCAGGCCGCCACCCGCGTTCGCCGCTTCCTGGTTGCCGACGACGCCTATACCTTGCAGAATGCCGTGAATGTCG
>Ga0307479_10005983_pt1 | contig 11147 bp, 9 predicted proteins | sample atmos_gasesECM4C_FD_203743 | JGI IMG/M metagenome (GOLD analysis project Ga0307479, IMG submission 203743) | Hardwood forest soil microbial communities from Morgan-Monroe State Forest, Indiana, United States - atmos_gasesECM4C_515 | ecosystem: Environmental > Terrestrial > Soil > Temperate... | reverse complement strand
CGCGGCTTGGGTGAGTAGATCGAGCAAAGACGACGACAACGAAAACTCGCCGGTGCCCATGGCCACGGTCAGCACGCCGAAGGTGACGATCGCGCCCGTGGCGTCGTTGAAAGCAGACTCGCACATCACCGTTTGCGCCACCCGGTCGCGAACGTGAACCTGCCGAAAAATCGGGACCAAAGTCGCCGGATCGGTCGATGCCAAGGTGGCACCGAGCAGCGCCGCAACGATCCAGGGCGCGCCGAGCACAAAATGTGCGGCGGTACAAGTGATGATCGCGGTAATCAGCACGCCGATCGTTGCGATGATGATAATCGTAATCCAAACTTGCTTCATCACATGAAAGTGCAGCGAGGCGCCGCCGTCGAACAGGATGTAGCTGGCGCCGAACAACAGGAGAATTTGATAAAGCGCGGAATCGGCTTTGATGTCGATCAGACCGAGCGCCTGCGGCCCGATCATCATTCCGGCCACGAGAAATACCGCAACGTCAGGAATTTTTGTTTTCTGCGCGAACAGCCCGACGACTGTGCCCACCGCCAAGATGAGCCCGCCGGACATCAGCGTATGTTTGGCAATTTCGACTGAGGCCGGCTGGTCCAATGGCTTCCTCCAAGGATCGATGCGATGGCTCTGCTACGGGGCGCAATGCAACGGAAGCTATAGCAATATTCGACGCTTCGGCACCGCGCTAGCCTTGTGTGCCGAATCGCTTTGCCGGCTGATTTATCGGTTCAGCTTTGAGGGAGTTCCGCACATTGCAATGCGGTACCTAAATCGTTTGATTAGCCGCCGTCACCGGCTATTGTTGAGCCCAAGGAGCGCTTTACAGCTCCACGGGAGTTAACACCGTCGAGGCTTCCATGAGTCAACAAAGCACCGGTCGTGAAAGCCAGCACCCCAAATGGAGCTGGTGGTATCTGCTCTTTCTGATTCAATTTGTCGCCGTGCTTTGGCCGCCCTTCTACAATTCGATCGAGCCGTCGTGGGGCGGCATGCCGTTCTTCTATTGGTACCAGCTCCTGTGGGTGATCATCGGAGCGATCCTGACTGCGATTGTCTATTTCGCGACGGAGGATTAGCGGCGGGCACTGGCCAGATTGGAATCCGAAATAGCGAGCCAAAAAACCATTAAGACGGGAGAGGAAATGCCGTGGCCGACGTCAATTGGACCGCTCTGATCATTTTCATCGCACTGTTTGGTTTTATCACTTGGCTTGGTTTCGCGGCCGCGCATTGGCGCAAGGGCGATCTCGATCAGCTGCACGAATGGGGTCTTGGCGGCCGCCGCTTCGGCACAATCGTCACCTGGTTCCTGATCGGTGGCGACCTTTACACGGCCTATACATTCATCGCGGTGCCGGCGCTTGCCTTCGGGGCCGGCGCGATCGCTTTTTTTGCGGTGCCCTATACGATCGTCATTTATCCGATCCTGTTCCTGGCATTCCCGCGGCTTTGGTACGTCTGCCACAAACACCAATACATCACGGCGGCTGATTTCGTGCGCGGCCGGTTCGGCAACCCTTGGCTCGCTCTCGCGGTGACGATCACCGGCATCGTCGCGACCATGCCGTACATCGCGCTGCAATTGGTCGGGCTGCAGGTGGTGATCGGCGCGATGGGCGTATCGGGCTCAGGCTATGTCGGCGATCTGCCGCTGGTCATCGCTTTCATCATTCTCGCGGCGTTCACCTATTCGAGCGGACTGCGGGCGCCGGCGTCGATCGCGATCGTCAAGGATATCTTGATCTACATCACCGCTTTTGCCGCAGTGATTGTCGTACCGATCCAGTTGGGCGGCTTCGGTAAGATTTTCTCGGCGGTGCCGCCGGCCAAATTGTTATTGGCCGCGCCGCCTGCCAATAGCACCGGCGCCTACGGGATCTATGCCACGTTGGCGCTTGGCTCCGCCTTGGCGTTGTTCCTCTATCCGCATTCGATGACCGGGATCCTGAGCGCGTCGAGCGGGCACGCGATCCGCCGCAACGCCGCGATGCTGCCGGGCTACTCGCTCATGCTCGGGCTGTTGGCGCTGGTCGGTTTCTTCGCCATTGCTGCGGGCGTCGCGGGTCTTCCGGAATTTGCCGCCGGCTTCAAAGAATTCGGCAACAATTTCGCGGTGCCGGCGCTCTATCTGCACAGCTTCCCGGCCTGGTTTGTCGGCATCGCCTTTGCCGCGATCGGTATCGGTGCGCTGGTGCCGGCCGCGATCATGTCGATCGCTGCGGCCAATCTCTATACTCGCAACATCCATCGCGAATTCATCAACCCAAATCCGACCGACAAGCAGGAAGCGCAGATGGCGAAATGGGTGTCGCTGATCGTCAAGTTCGGCGCCCTTGTCTTCATCGTCTTCGTGCCGTCCCAATACGCGATCTATATGCAGCTCCTCGGCGGGATTTTGATCGTTCAGACGCTGCCCGCGGTGCTGCTCGGCGTCTATACCCGCTGGTTCAACGATTGGGCGCTGCTGGCCGGCTGGGCGGTCGGCACTGCCGCCGGCACCTGGATGTTCGTCGCGGCGAATCTGACGCCGAATTTTCCGCTGGCGATCGGCGGCTATACCTTCCCCGGTTACACGGCGCTCTACACCGTGATCCTCAATCTCATCGTGACGATTGTCCTGACCCCGGTGTTCAACGCCCTCGGCGGCCGGCAGCACGATGCAACCGTCGCGGCCGACTATTACGCTTAAACGCCCGCGTTGCCGAGGCTCGCATGATCATGGCACATTGCGCTGCGCGCGCAGTCGCGCCTGTGCACGCATCGTGCCGCGTTGATGCGAGGGAGAAAATCACATGGCCTGGGTCAAGGTGACGGATATCGCCTATGGGCGCTTAAGGGCGCCCGATCTCGACGTGATGGAGGAATTTCTCACGCGATTTGGCCTGCGCCGCACCGAACGGACCGCCAATGCGCTTTACATGCGTGGTACCGACCCCAACCACCACATCCACGTCACCGAGAAGGGCGACCCGAAATTCGTCGGGCTCGCCTATTACGTCGACAGCGAGGACGATCTGAAACGGCTGACCAAGGCGCCCGGCGCCAGCGGAATTGAGAATATCGACGAGCCCGGCGGCGGCAAGCGCGTGCGGCTGCGCGAGCCCAACGGCTATCAGGTCGAGGTCGTCTGCGGCATCGCGCCGGTGTCCGAAATTCCGGTGCGCCGGCAGAAGCTCAATTCCGGCGAGGCGCCGCTATCGCGCGCCGGCGAATTGATGCGGCTGCCGAAAGGCCCGGCGCATGTCAAACGCATCGGCCACGGGGTGATGATGACGCCGCGCTTCCGCGAGACCGTCGGCTGGTTCCGTGAAACATTGGGATTTGTCTGCTCCGACGATGTTTACGTCGAGGATAAGGACAACATCATCGGCTCGTTCAATCGCTGCGACCGCGGCGATCGCTTCGTCGACCACCACGTGTTCTTCTGCCTGGCGCACCAGAAAACCGGGCTCAATCATCTCTCGTTCGAGGTTTCAGACATCGACGATGTCTGCATGGGCCACGACTATCTCAAGCAATTCGGCAAATACGAGCACATGTGGGGCATCGGGAGGCATGTGCTCGGCAGTCAGGTCTACGATTACTGGGCCGACCCGTGGGGGCACGTCCACGAACACTGGGCCGACAGCGACCGGCTCAATCTCGCCAACGGCTCGAATCTCGTGCCTGCCGAGGAAGCGCTGGTGTCGCAATGGGGCGAGGCGCCGCCGGAAAAGTTCATCAATCACGCCAGCCCATGATGCGGTATCGTGTTACGCGGGTGTCGCGTTACGCGCTCGGCGTGGGTTTTGAACGCTAGAGCCGTGTCACTCGCGCGTGCAGGAGCGCGGCCCGGCTGCCGCGCACTTCCTTGACGCAGCGCGCCAGCGCGGCCGGCACCTCGGCCGGATCGCTCACCTCCTCGCCATAGGCGCCAAATGCCTCGGCGACCTTGGTGAAGTGCACATTGGGCGCGAGCTCCGCCTCGAACCCATTGGCCGATTTGGCCTCGCCTTCCGGGTACACGCGCAGCACCGACTGCTTCACCGCGTTCCAGCCGGTATTGTCCATGACGACTGTGAGGATTGGCAACTTATATTGCTGCGCGACTGCGAATACCGAGCTCGGATTGCCGAAATAGAAACCGCCGTCGCCGCAGATCTGGACCGCGAGGCGATCCGGCGCGGCAAGCTTGGCGCCGAGCGCGGTGCCGCCGGACCACCCCAGCCCGCCGCCGCCGGCGCGAACGGTCGTATTGGGGACGCGCCGCGGAATCTGCATTAGCACCGCGGCTGCATTGGTGACGCCCTCGTTGAAGATCATGTCCTGATCGTCGAGGAGCTTGGCAAGCTCGGCGGTCAGATAATGTGGATTGATCGCGCCGGGCCGGCCTTTGTCGGCGGCAAGTTTGGCCGCACGCGCGATGCGCTCGTCGCGCACCGCCTTGATGTGCTTGAGCCGCGTGGCCGCGGCTTCCTTAAATCGCGGCGTTGCTTTGGCCTTCAGCGCGTGCAGCACCTGATCGAGAATGCGGCCGCTGTCGCCCTGCATGCGCATGTTGCCCGGGAAGGTCCACATCGGCGAGCCCGGCTTGAGCGTATCGATATCGATGTGCGCCCAGAATGCTTTGTCGTTCGGCTGCACGTCGCTCGGAAACCACGGCACGTCCACATCGACCAACAGCCCGACATCCGCATCCGGCACCGCCTTGTCGGCGGTAAAGCCGACGAAGCACGGGCTGTCGTGCGAGATATTATTGGTCATATTGGCTTCGTAGACGGCAATCCCGGCAAATTGCGCCAAGGCGTCGATGGCGTGCGAGCCACGCTCGTGCCGTCCCGCATAGCCGGTGATGAGGATCGGATTCTCCGCGTTGAGAATTTTGTCGGCGAGCGCGGCGACCAGCTCCGGATCGGCGCCGCCGGCCGACGTGGCGGCAAATTGCTCGCCGGTGTAGCGGCGAATTTCATCGGCGCGCCAGTGCTGCGTCAGCGTCTCGCGCTGCATCATCAGATAAACCGGCCCGCAGGGTTCGCTCTGCATGATCGAGGCCGCGCGGCGCAACGCTTCCTTGACAACCACGCCCGAGGGCAACGTCCATTCCCATTTCAGGTATGGCCGCACCAGGCTCGCCTGATCGAACGGCTCCTGCACGAAATGGACGTAGGTGTCGCGCGAACCGACCAGTTCGTCGTTGACGGTGTACGGCGCCTTGCCGGCCATCAGCAGCACCGGGAGCCGGCTGCGAAACAGATTGTGCATGCCGTTTGCAGTATTGGCGGTGCCGACGTCGACATGCACCAGCACGCCCTGGCCGCGGCCGGTGACCAGCGCATAACCCGCCGCCATATGCGCCGCCGTATTCTCATGCGGGCAGCGCACGACGGTCGGCATTGGCTCGCCGCGCCGGCGGCGATGCGCCATCTCGTCGATGATCGGGGCGTGATCGGTGCCGAAATTACAGAACAGGTAATCGACGCTGATCTCTTTTAAACCTTCGAGCAGGTAATAGGCCGTCGCGAAATCGGGAACATTCGTCTTGCGCGCAACCGACGTGTCCATTGTGAGCACTCACCAAATCTTTGCCTTGAGCGGGAGGGAACTTTACCCCGGGTCTGAATTTCCGGTGCCTTATAGCACCTTTGCTGTGGAAGGTGCGGCAAGTCTGGCAGCCATTTCAGCATAAAGGCCGGGAATCCCCGAACTCTTGCCACAATGCCGGTTAAATACTCCGCGCGATTGAGTGGGGAGAGGGTGACTCCATGAAATGGCAAGCAGCCTTGGCCGGCGCGCTGGCGTCGGCCCTAGTGACGTGCGCGGCATATGCCGACGTGCGAATCGTCGGGGATCCTGGAGGGGAAGTTTCCTCCTATGTTCAGAAATTCAATGAGATCCGCGCTTCCGGAGAGCGAATCGTCATTGACGGGCCGTGCCTGTCGGCCTGTACCTTGTTGACCGGCATCGTCCCGCGCGACCGCGTCTGCGTAACACGGCGCGCCGCTTTGGGCTTCCACGCCGCCTCGTATTACAACGATGCGTCCCGTTCGCTGGTCCCGACCCGCCAGGGCAGTGCGCTGGTGATGCGGCTTTATCCGCCGGAAATCCGGTCATGGATCAACCGCCATGGGGGCTTGCGGCCGCAAATGATCGTGATGCGCGGCCGCGAATTGAGCACGCTGTACCCGATTTGCCAGTAGTTATCGGGCAAGTGAGCGGCAGGGCACCGCGGCGGTTGCGGTGCTTTTGCCCGTTGTCGTAACGCCAAATCCGGCCTATCTAATCCGGGCCGGTGTCTGCCATGCCGCAAATCCTCGCACGACCGCGAGTTTCCGGGAATTTACTCGTTGCCAGCACATTCATTGCGTTGGCGCTCATCGGTACTGGCGTGCTCTGGGCCCATTACGGTACCGCCGTGTTCTTCGAAACGATCCGCGCCGGCTTTACGGCCTGCTTTGGCTAACGGGAAACCGCTCGTGAAGGCGAATACATCTCGCGTCATGCTCATGCTCGCCGCGTTTCTCGGCGGGCTGTTTCTGTTTTTTGGCGCCATCCTGTTCGTCACCGGCCGCGCGACGTCGCCCGTTGGTTCCGCGATTGCCGCGGTTGGCGGCCCGTTTCATCTTGAAGACCAGAACGGAAAGCCGTTCACCGATCAGGATATGAAGGGACGCCCATTCCTGGTGTTCTTCGGCTTTACCCACTGTCCGGATATTTGCCCGCAGACCTTGTTCGAAATCTCGCAGGTGCTGCATACGCTTGGCCCCGATGCCGATCGAACCGGAGCATTGTTCATCACGGTCGATCCCGAGCGCGACACCCCCTCGGTCATCAAAGATTATCTGTCGAATTTCGATCCGCATTTACATGGCCTGACCGGCGATCAGGCCGCGATCAATGCGGCGCTGCGCGCCTATCGCGTCTATGCCAAGAAAGTGCCGCTCGAGGGCGGCGACTACACCATGGATCACACCGCGGTGGTCTACCTCATGGACAAGGACGGGCATTTCGTTGCGCCGTTCAACGTCAGCCGGACTCCCGAGCAGGAAGCAGCCGATCTGCGGCGCTATTTCTGATGGCTGTAGCCCAACGCCAACGGCCGGTGGCTCCGGCGCTACGCGCATGCTTTGCCGCGGCGCTCTTTGCCGCGGTCGCGGGCATCGTGGCCGTGCCGCCGGCGGCCCCGGCGCAGGAGGGCATAGCGGTGCCCTCGGGAGCCGGCGTTCCGGGCTTTTGGGACCCGCGGCGGCGGCCGGAGCGGCCGGACCTTTCACGCCTGCAATCGATTCGCTTTCTGACCGAGCTCGACTATCCGCCGTTCAACTATGCAGGCGCCGATGGCAATCCGGTCGGTTTCAACGTCGACCTTGCCCGCCAGCTTTGCGACGAGATCAGGGTCGCCTGCACCATCCAGGCGCGGCGATTTGATCTGCTGCTCGATGCGCTCGACGACAATCGCGGCGACGCGGTGATCGCCTCAATCGCGATCACGCCGGCGACGCGCCGGCGCGCCGATTTCACCGATCCCTATTATCGCACGCCGGCGCGTTTCGTCGCGCGCGTCGACAGCCCGATTGGCGACGTGCTGCCGGAACTGGTCGAGGGCAAGAAAATTGCCGTCGTTGCCGGCACGGCGCATGAGGCCTTCCTCAAGCAGATGTTCACCGCGGCCGAGATACGGTCCTACGCTAATGCGGAAGCCGCGCGCGAAGCGCTCCGCAACAAGGATGTCGATCTGTTGTTCGGCGACGGCGTCGCGCTCGCTTTCTGGCTCAATGGTTCCGATTCCGCCGGCTGCTGCGTATTCCGCGGTGGTCCGTATCTCGAAAGCCGCTATTTTGGCGAGGGCGTGGGCATCGCGGTCAAACGCGGCAATGATCTGTTGCGGCAGGCTTTGAACTGGGCCCTGTTTCGCGACTGGGAGAAGGGCGGCTTTACGGATCTTTGGCTGCGCTATTTTCCGATCAGCCCGTTTTGAGTTTACATCTTGTCGCAATCGCGTTTGACGATGCGATGCGGCCTTCCTAGTGTCCCGATTCCGAAGTTCGTAAGCATCTGCGGCACGCTCAGACGAACTTCGGATTCGCGGCACTAGTGTTCCGGCCGCAAGCCTGATGCTGCGGAGTTGGCCAAGCAATCATGACGGCGATCGATGCCCCCAGTGCCTCGCTCCGCGAACTGGCTGAGCTCTCCCACGCCTGGCCGTTTGAAGAAGCGCGCAAGATCGTCGCGCGGCTCAAGCGGCGGCCGAAGGACGAAGTCATTTTCGAAACCGGCTACGGACCCTCGGGCCTGCCGCATATCGGCACGTTCGGCGAAGTCGCCCGCACCTCGATGGTGCGCCATGCCTTTCGCGTCTTGACCGACGACAAGATCAAAACCCGGCTGATCGCCTTTTCCGACGACATGGACGGGTTGCGCAAGGTTCCTGACAATATTCCAAACAAGGAGCTGATCGCGCAGCATCTCGGCAAGCCGCTCACCCGGGTGCCAGATCCGTTCGGCACCCACGACAGCTTTGCCGCACACAATAATGCGCGGCTGCGCGCTTTCCTCGATCAGTTCCGCTTCGATTACGAATTCCTATCCTCGACCGCCTGCTACACGTCGGGACGTTTCGACGAGGCGTTGCTCAAAGTATTGCGCCATTTCGAACAGGTGATGGAGGTGATGCTGCCGTCGCTGCGCGAGGAGCGAGCGCAGACCTATTCGCCGTTTCTGCCGATCGATCCGCTGAGCGGCATCGTGCTGCAGGTACCAGTCGTCGAGCATGACGCCAAGGCCGGGACCATCACCTACGAACACCCCGATCGCGGCGGGCGCGTCACCACGCTCGTCACCGGCGGCCGCTGCAAGCTGCAGTGGAAGCCCGACTGGGCGATGCGCTGGGTGGCGCTCGGCGTCGATTACGAAATGGCCGGCAAGGACCTGATCGATTCGGTCAAGCTCTCGGGTGAGATCTGCCGCACGCTCGGCGGCGCGCCGCCGGAAGGCTTCAACTACGAGCTGTTTCTCGACGAGAACGGACAGAAAATCTCGAAGTCGAAGGGCAACGGCCTGACCATCGAAGAATGGCTGCGCTATGCCAGTCCGGAGAGCCTGTCGCTGTTCATGTACCGCGAGCCGAAAGCGGCCAAGCGGCTTTATTTCGATGTCATCCCGCGGCACGTCGATGAGTATTTGCAGTTCCTCGACGCCTATCCGCGTCAGGGGTTGAAGGAAAAACTCGGCAATCCGGTCTGGCATATCCACGACGGCGCGCCGCCGGCGCCCGACAATCCGGTGCCGTTTGCGATGCTGCTCTCGCTGGTCACCGCCTCGAATGCCGCCAATGCCGACACGCTCTGGGGCTTCATCACGCGCTACCGGCCCGGCGTGACGCCGACCACGCATCCGCGCCTGGCCGCGCTCGTCGATTACGCGATCAACTACTATCGCGACTTCGTGGCGCCGGCGAAAAAATTTCGCGCGCCGAGCGCCGCCGAACGCGCCGCGCTGTTGGACCTGCGCGATGCGTTGGCGCAGCTCCCGGCGCAGCCGACGCCGGAGGCTATTCAAGACGTGGTGTACGAGATCGGCCGCCGCGAGCCGTTCCTCGACAAGAGCGGAAAAATTAAAACCAAGGACGGCAAGCCGGGTGTGTCGCTCGACTGGTTCAACATGCTTTATCAGGTGCTGCTCGGCCAGGAGAAAGGGCCGCGGTTCGGCTCCTTTGTTGCCGCCTATGGCGTCGCCAACACCGTCGCCATGATCGACGGCGCGCTGGCGCGGTCGGCGTGATGATCAATGCCGAACGATCAGTGACGACGATCTATAAAATCTGTGAGCGGGCGTCCTGGCACCTCGCCGAGCAAACCGGGACCTATCGCGGCTCGGCGGTCGATGCCCGCGACGGCTTCATTCATTTTTCTACGGCCGCCCAGCTTGCCGGAACGCTGGCAAAACACTTTGCTGGACGCGGTGATCTCTTGCTTATTGCCGTCGACGCCGGCGCCTTGGGCGAAACGCTGAAATGGGAGCCCTCGCGCGGCGGCGAACTGTTTCCGCATCTCTACGTCGCGCTGCCGCTCGCCGCGGTACGCTGGACAAAACCCGTGCCGGACGAAGTCGGCGGCCGGCGCGCATTGCCGGAGCTCGCGCCGTGATCGAACTATTCGACCGGTTGGCGCGGCCCCTCCTTTATGCGCTCGATCCCGAAGACGCCCATCGGCTAGCGATCAGGATGCTGCAAGTCGTGCCGCGGCCGCCTGTGCCGCCCGACGACACCCGGCTGGCGACCCGCGTTTTCGGGCTGAATTTCTTAAATCCGATCGGCATCGCCGCAGGCTTCGACAAACACGCCGAAATTCCCGATGCGCTCATGCGCGCCGGCTTCGGCTTTGTCGAGGTCGGCACCGTGACGCCGCTGCCGCAATCGGGCAATCCGCGCCCGCGCCTGTTTCGCCTTGACGCCGATCAAGCCGTGATCAATCGGCTTGGGTTTAATTCGCAAGGCGCCGACGCCGTGCTGCGCCGGCTCGCGGCGCGGGCCAGCGCCGGCGGTATCGTCGGCATCAATGTCGGCGCCAACAAAGATGCGCCCGATCGCGTCGCCGATTACGTGCGTCTGATCGAAAAGTTCGCCGCGGTGGCGAGCTATGTCACCGTCAATATTTCGTCGCCCAACACGCCGGGTTTGCGCGACATGCAGCAAGCAGATGTATTGGACGATCTGTTGGCGCGCGTCATCGATGCGCGTGAGCGCGTGACCAAAAACGCCGGACCCACGCCGGTCCTGCTCAAGATTGCTCCTGATTTATCGCTGTCCGATCTCGACGATGTGGTGGGCATCGCGCGTGCGCGCCGGGTTAACGGCATGATCGTCGGCAATACCACCGTGAGCCGGCCCGCCAGTCTGCGTGACGCCCAATTGAGAGAAGCGGGTGGTCTTTCTGGGCGACCGCTGTTGCCGCTCGCGGACCGCATGCTCGCCGAAACTTATGTGCGCGTTGAGGACGCGTTCCCCTTGGTCGGCGCCGGCGGGATAGATTCCGGGGCGAGCGCGCTCGGCAAAATCCGCGCCGGCGCCAGCCTCATTCAGATCTATTCGGGACTGGTGTTTCGCGGCCTTGGCCTCGTTGGCGAGATCAAGCGCACCATTGTTTCCGCGCTTGAACGCGATGGCG
>Ga0307479_10005982_pt1 | contig 11148 bp, 4 predicted proteins | sample atmos_gasesECM4C_FD_203743 | JGI IMG/M metagenome (GOLD analysis project Ga0307479, IMG submission 203743) | Hardwood forest soil microbial communities from Morgan-Monroe State Forest, Indiana, United States - atmos_gasesECM4C_515 | ecosystem: Environmental > Terrestrial > Soil > Temperate... | reverse complement strand
GCTCTTGAAGACAAGGTGCGGGAAAACAACGAGCTCGAATCCTACCGGCCGAAGCTGAAGCAGATGGAGCAGCAGTTGGCCGAACTGAAGCAGCAATTGGAGATCGAACAGCGCATCGTCCCCGACGAGAAGCAGGTCGACCAGTTCATCCAGATGATGGACGGCGAGGCGGTAAAGGCGGGAGTGGAGCTGCGGCGCTACAAGGCCGAAGCCGTGAAGTCGCAACAGTACTACTCCGAAGTGCCGTTTGATCTGGAGATGGACGGGCCGTACTACTCGATGCTGAATTTCTTTGACCGTGTGTCCAAGCTGGAACGGATCGTCAACGTCAGCCAACTGCTGGTGGCCACGACCAAGACTCCGAGTGCAGCCAAGACCAGGCACACGTATCAGTACGCCCCCAACGAGAGTGTGGTGGCGGCGTTCACGGCGACTACATACTTCAGTCACGATTCACAACCTTCAGCGGCGGGCGCCGGGGCAAAACCGGGAACGCCTGCGGCGAAGTAGGGATGGATATGAAGCTGACGACAGGCATTCTGGCAATAACACTCACGATGACGGCGGGCGCGGCTTCGGCCCAGAACACCGACGCCATCGACAACGCGCGCAGCGTCGCCAAATCGCTGCAGCAGAAGCAGGAAATCGACACCAACGCCGCGCTGGACGCGGCCGGAGTACCTTCGTCCAAACCGGCGCCAGGCGCTCCGGCTCCCGCCGTGAAACCGGCGGTGATCCCGGCGTCGAAGCCGGTTTCAGCGGCTCCGGCTCCCAAGGCGGCGGCTCCCGCGGCGAAAGCTGCAACGGCCTCGAGCCAGCTGCAGAGGGTCAACGTGGTCCAGGGGGCGGACAGCGTGCGGGTGGAGATCATCGCCAGCCACGCGGTCACGCCGAAGGTGAGCAAACTGGACGCTCCCGCGCGGGTGCTGGTGGAGTTGCCTGAGACCTCCGATGCCAGCCCGCAGAATCACATTTCGTTCGGTAGCGCAGGCGTCAAAGGCGTTCGCATCGGCAGCGACGGCAAGACTCCGCCGACCACCAGTGTTGTGGTGGATCTGGACAAGTCGTGCACCTATGATCTGACGCCCGGGCCGGGAGACAAACTGGTTCTGACGTTGCACACGGATGCAGTAGCGGCGAAGAGTAGTCCAGCCCCGGTAAAGACGCCCGAGACAGTGGCAAAGACGGCCGCCGCAAAGCCAACGCCGAGTCCGAAAGTTGCGACCGCGAATGCCCAGGCTACCAAGCCCGCAGCGCCCGCGCCCAAGCGGCAGGGCAAGGCTGTAGCGGCGGCGGTGCCGGCCGCAAAGCCCGCGGCCCCGGTAAAACCTGCTCCAGCGGCAGTGCCGGCCACAAGCGCGGATGCCTCCAAGGCTGCGGCCGCCGAGAAGAAAGAAGACAAGAAGTGGGCGATGAGCGGCAAGCGCGATCCATTCTTCAGCCCAGTGGTACAGACAAACGGATCGGGCTGTTCGACCGGAAAGAAGTGCCTGGAGATTGGGAACATCAACCTTCGGGGCGTCGTGAAGGCCGACAGCGGGTTTATCGCGGTCGTAACCAACAACTTGAACAAAGCGTACTTCCTGCGGGAAAACGATCCCGTATTCAACGGCTACGTGGTGAAGATCACGGGCGACTCGGTCGTGTTCTCCGAGACCGTGCAGGACAAGCTGGGCAAGCCGTTCACGCGGGAAGTGGTCAAGCGGATCTTTACGCCGGCGGTTTAGGCGGAAAGGCGACCCGGGAAACCGGGCGCCAATAACTGAGATTGAAGAAGGACACGCGGGCCAGGCCCGCGGGTGGGGAGAGGCGAAATGCGAAAGCAACTGCTGACACTGTTCGTATCGGTGATGGTCCTGGTGGTTGGGGTGGCTGCGGCCGCCCAGACACCGAGCCAACTCGATCGAGTCAACGTAGTCCGGGGCACGGACGACATCAAGGTCGAGATGAATGCGAGCGGCGCAATCACGCCGAAGCTCAGCACTCTGGACTCGCCCGCCCGGGTGGTGGTGGACCTGCCGGCAACGGTCATGGCGACCGGGCAGAAACACATCGACGTGGGAGCGGCGGGGGTGAAGGGCGTGCGCATCGGCATGGATGGACAGACGCCTCCAACCACGCGTATCGTTGTCGATCTCGACAAGGCCTGTGCCTATGACTTGACGCCGGGTCCGGCGGGCAAGCTGGTGCTGACCCTGCACGCGAGCGACGTGGCCAAGGCGGCGGTGGTTCCGGCCAAGACGGTGGCGGCGAGCGCGCCGGTGCCGGCGGGCCGGCCGATGTCGCCGTTTTCTCCGCGCGTGATCGATAGCCGTTCCGTGCCGGCGACCAAGTCGAGCCCCGCGCCGTCTGCGAAACCGACGGCCGACGGATCGGCCTCGCCCACCGACTTCGTATTCGTCGAGCCCTCGTATCAGGCCAAGAACGACGCCCAGAACGCAGTAAAAACTGACATCAAGCAGGGCGATGCGAGCCAGCCTACGGTTCGCGCGCAGGAAGCAGCAGCGCGGTTTGCCGATAAGACGGCGGCGGAACTGCTGCCGGTGAGCGAGCATGCGGCCCAGGCTCAGAACCAGTCTGCGCCGGCGATTACGCCCGCGGTGAATCTGGCGGCGGAGCAGAAGGCGCAGGCGGGACAACAGACTGCTTCGACCGGCCCCAAGTATACGGGTGAGCCCATCTCGGTCAACTTGAAAGACGTAGACCTGAAGGATTTCTTCCGCCTCATTCACGAAATCAGCGGCCTGAACGTTGTGCTGGATCCGAACGTGCACGGAACGCTGACCGTAGTGCTGGATGACGTGCCGTGGGATCAGGCACTCGACATCGTGCTCAAGAACAACGACCTGGCGCGCGAACTGGAGGGCAACGTCCTCCGCATCGCCACGGTGGAAACGCTGAAGCACGAAGCGGACGCACGCCGGGCGCAGATTGAGTCCGAAGCTTTGGCGGTGGAAAAAGTTTCCGTCACCCGCTTCCTGAGCTACGCCAAGGCGAGAGACGTGATCATCACCGTAAAGAAGTTCATCTCGCAGCGCGGGGACGTCGTCGCCGACGAGCGCACCAACGCAGTCATCATCAACGACATTCCCAAGGTGATTCCGACCATCGATCGCCTGTTGACGCAGTTGGACCGTAAGACGCAGGAAGTCGAAATCGAAGCGCGTGTCGTAGCGGCCACCAGGCAGTTTGCTCGCGACATCGGCACGCAGTTGGGATTTGGCTGGGGCAACGGGCACAGCGCAGTGGGTGGAAACCAGGCTGCCGGTTCCTCGCCGACGACGGTCGGCGGGCTGACGCCGGGCTACATCACGGTACCGGGGACGGGCGGTGGCACCGGATCATCCATTCCTTTGTTCTCAAACCTGGGGTCGACGTCGCCGTCGAGCGGTTTGAGCTTCGTGAACGCCAGCAACAATGTCCGAATCGACGCGATCCTCTCGCTGGCGGAATCTCGCGGCCTATTGAAAGTGTTGTCGCGGCCGCGTGTGGTCACCCAGAACAACATCCAAGCCCTGGTGAAACAGGGCGTGCGCGTGCCGATCGTAACGCAGGCGCAGTTGGGTGGTCCTCCGACCGTGACTTACGTTGACGCTTTCCTGCGCTTGACGGTTACACCGCAGATCACGTCGGAAAACACGATCTTCCTGAACGTCGACGTGGAAAACACTACGCCGAACTTCGGTCAGGAAGTGCAGGGCAACCCAGAATTGATCACGCAGCAGGCCACCACGCAGGTGCTGGTGACCGACGGCGGAACGGTAGTGATCGGCGGCGTCATCCAGACGCAGAACTCGATCAACGTCTCGCAAGTGCCTCTGCTGGGCAACCTCCCGATCCTGGGTAACTTGTTCAAGCATACGGTCGTAAACACCCAGAACCAGGAACTGATCTTCTTCATCACGCCGCGAATCATTCAAACATAAGCACCGTCTTGCGAAGACTTAAGCCGCCAGCCTGAAGAACCTGTCAGGCTGGCGGTTTTGTTTTCTGCGTAGTCTTTCGGGTCGCGGAGATCAGGCGGACTCGCCGCGCGAGCGTCGATCATGGGGCTCGCATTTTTTCTGTGAAAATTCGGATCCCTGGTAGCAATTTTTCAGGGCTTGACATTGAGGGTGGGGTTTCTGCTTAAATAAATAAAGAAAGATCATTCGTCCGCCCACTTCGTCGTTCGAACCGTTCGCTTGGGGAACAAACTGAGGCATTCGCCTCCTCAGCTGTTTGTCTCTAGGAGACAGGCACTTTTATCCGTGCCGCTGGAATTGCTTGCAAGTTCGGCCGGCGCAAGACTTCGAACCCCTTAGCCAAGAATCTTGGAGTTCGGATGCGGTTCAGCAATCGATTTGAAATGCGCGGGAGAACTTCTCACCCGTCCGTTTCCCGCGTGGTGATTGCCGCGTCCACCGAACTTCCTTCCGTTTGCCTCTGCCTCACAATTCAGGCCCTCACAATTCAGCAAAACGTCGGAGGAACGTATGGCGACGAATCTCGTCCGCATTGAGAATGACTCAGAAATCAAGCAGCGCCTCGAAACCGAACGCATGCGTTTGCGCAAGATCGCAGGCCTCGATCAGCCCACACATTTCCATCGTCCAGTGGAGCGGGCCTTCACCGCGGAAGAGCGGAACCGCGTCACGATTCTGTTTGGCGGCTTCACCTGGAAGCATGAGGACCTGATTCGCGCGGTCTTCCAGGGCTGCGGCTATCGCTGCGAGAAACTGCCGGTACCCGACGTGCCCGCGTTCCAGACGGGCAAGGAGTTTGGCAATAACGGCCAGTGTAATCCGACCTACTTTACCGTGGGCAATTTGGTGCAGTATCTCCAGTTTCTGGAGAAAGAAGGCCTATCGCGCCAGCAGATTCTCGATGACTACGTCTTCTTTACCGCTGGTTCCTGCGGGCCGTGCCGCTTTGGCATGTATGAAGCGGAATATCGATTTGCCTTGAAGAATGCGGGCTTCGACGGCTTCCGCGTGCTCTTGTTCAAGGACAGTGACGGCATTAAGGCTGCATCCGGCGAACCGGGCCTGAAGTTCACCGTTGATTTCGGCTTCGGCATGCTGAACGCCATGCACCTGGGCGACGTGATCAACGATCTTATCTACCAGATTCGGCCGTATGAGGCCAACGCGGGAGAAACGGACCGCGCCTTCCGCGAAATGGTGGACGGTTTGTGCGAAGACCTGAAAAATCGGAAATCGTTTGAGATTGAGCAGAGCGCTCCGAACTGGGCAAAGCCCAAGTTCAAGAGCAACAAGATTCTGCGGAACACGTTCAACGTGTTTGGGAAGTGGCACGAGCATATGTGGGGCAAGGATTACCTGAACGCTCTCCATACAGCACGCGAAAGGATGGATTCGATCGAAGTTGATCGCACGCGCGTGAAGCCGCTGGTGAAGATCACGGGCGAGTTCTGGGCGCAGCTAACCGAAGGCGACGGCAACTTCCATATGTTCGATTTTCTGGAACGCGAGGGAGCACAGGTGCTGGTCGAGCCGATCGCGACCTGGGTGGCCTACTTGATGTATCAAGCAAAAGCGCACGCGATTGCCAAATGGCCCGTGAATCGCCCGCACCGGAATCCCGAGTGGTACGAGGTGAAAAAGCAATTTGCGAATTACATTGGGCTACGCAAGAAACTCTGGGGGATTGGCGCCGGCGAGCGGATGTGGGGTTTCTTCTACCATCGCACCGCCAAGAATCTCGGCGGAATCACTCACCATCTTGCTCCGCAAACCGAACTGGCCGAACTGGCGAATCCTTTCTACAACCAATTTGCTCGCGGTGGTGAGGGACACCTCGAGGTCGGCAAGAACGTCTATTACACCGTCCACAAACTGTGCCACATGGTACTGGCGCTGAAACCGTTCGGGTGCATGCCGTCGTCGCAGTCCGATGGCGTGCAATCGGCTGTCATCAACAAGTTCAAGGACATGATTTTTCTTCCCATCGAAACCTCCGGCGAAGGCGAGGTCAACGCTCATAGCCGTGTGCAGATGGCGCTGGGCGAGGCCAAGGTCAAGGCCAAGACCGAGTTCGAGCAGTGTCTCAAGACGACGGGCAAGAGCATGGCCGAAATCCGCGAGTATATCGAGGAGCATCCGGAACTGAAGCGGCCGTTCTACCACGTGCCGCACCGCGAAGGAGTAGCCGGCACGGCAGCGCAGTTTGTCCTGCACGTCAGCGATCGCATTAACAAGGACACTCGATTCTGGAAGCGATCGCGGGTGCGTGGCGCTGCGGTTCCAGCGATGTCTGGCGACTGATCGTTTACCGCGCAGAGGTCGCCGAGCAGACAGAGGAAACAATTGCCTCCAAGGTTTCTCGGCGGTCTCTGCGATCTCGGCGGTAACAAATTTTGTTCTTCACCTACGGAAGTGAGGAAGAATGCACGACCATAAAGCTCCGCAGTTGATTCAGATCGCAGGCCTAGAGAAGCCGCCTGCCCCGCGTCCGGCTCTCAACCAGAAGCCGCACGATCACAACACGCAGTTTCTCGTAGGCCTCGATGTAGGCTCGACCACGGTGAAAGCCGTAGTGGTTGAAGCAGCCAGCGACAAGGTGCTCTGGCAGGACTACCAGCGCCACGAAACCAAGCAACCGGAAAAGACGCTCGAATTCCTGAAGCGCATGGAAGGCGATGCGGGCATCGACCGGCACAACACCCGCATCTTCCTGACGGGTTCGGGTGGCGGCGCGATCGCCGAGCAAATTGGCGCGAAGTTCGTGCAAGAAGTGACGGCGGTTTCCCTGGCGGTCGAGAAACTGCATCCGGAAGTGTACTCGGTCATCGAACTCGGCGGTCAGGATGCCAAGATCATTGTCTTCAAGGATGACGATGAGACTGGCCGCAAGAAGAAGATTCCGTCAATGAACGACAAGTGTGCCGGGGGGACGGGCGCGGTCATCGACAAAATCAATGCCAAGCTAAAGATTCCCACCGAACTATTGGCGGAGCAAAAGTACCACGGCATCAAGCTGCACAAAGTAGCGGGAAAGTGCGGTGTGTTTGCGGAAACCGACATCAACGGCCTGCAAAAAGTCGGCACTCCTCCCGACGAACTGATGGCGTCACTGTTTGAAGCAATTGTGCTGCAGAACTTGAGCGTCCTGACTCGAGGGCACACGTTGCGGCCGCACGTGCTGCTGCTCGGCGGCCCGAACAGTTTCATTCGCGGCATGCGCGAGGCTTGGCAGGCGAATATCCCGCGCATGTGGCAGGAGCGGAAGGTCGAAGTTCCGCAAGGCTCCAAGCCGGAAGATCTCATCAAGGTTCCGCAGAATGCGCAGTACTTCGCGGCCCTGGGCGCGATCGAGTTCGGCCGCAGCGAAGACGACTGCGTTGGATGCTATCGCGGCTACGAACAACTGGTTCACTATATCGAATACGGCCGCCAGGAAGAGAAGGCCAAATCTGGTGGGAAAGGCCTGGTCGAGAATCCGGGCGACCTCGACGGATTCAAAGAAGCATACCGGCCCAGGAAATTCACGCCCGCGGTCTTCCAGAAAGGCAGCACCGTCGGCGGCTTCATTGGGATCGACGGCGGATCCACGTCGACCAAAGCGGTTTTGCTGAGTGAAAGCGGAGACATCCTCTGCAAGTCGTACCAACTCTCGAACGGAAACCCGATCCAGGACACAATCGAAATGTTCGAAAACCTGCGCGGACAGGTGGAAGCGCAGAACGCCAAGTTGGAAGTGCTCGGAGTCGCGACTACGGGCTATGCCAAGGACATTCTGAAAGATGTCCTCAACGCCGACGTAGCGCTGGTCGAGACGGTCGCGCACACCGAATCGGCGCTGAAGTTCTATGAAGATCCGCATGTGATTGTGGATGTGGGCGGCCAGGACATCAAAATCATCATTCTGCACGGCGGGCGAGTGAAGGACTTCAAGCTGAATACCCAATGCTCCGCCGGCAATGGATATTTTCTGCAGTCTACGGCAGAGGGATTCGGGCTGAGCGTAAATCAATACGCTGACCTGGCGTTCTCAGCGCAAGCCATGCCGGTTTTCGGCTACGGCTGCGCGGTGTTCATGCAGTCCGATATCGTGAACTTCCAGCGCCAGGGCTGGCGGGCCGAGGAGATTCTTGCAGGTCTGGCGGCGGTGCTGCCGAAAAATGTTTTCCTGTACGTCGCCAGCATCCCGAATCTCGCGGCCTTGGGCTCGCGCTTTGTACTGCAAGGTGGAACGCAAAATAATCTCGCCGTGGTCAAGGCGGAAGTCGATTTCATCCGCAACAGCTTCCGGGCCACGGGCAAGCAGCCGGAGATTATTGTGCATGAGCATTGCGGAGAGTCGGGCGCCATCGGCGCAGCGCAGGAATCATTGCGGCTGTGGCGCAATGGCCAGCAAACGACGTTTGTCGGCCTCGATGCGGTGCGCAAGATCGAGTACCGCACCACACGCAACGAGGACACGCGCTGCCATTTCTGCAAGAACGACTGTCTGCGGACGTTCATCGACATTCGAACCCAACCCAAGAATGACCTGAGCTTTGTGCCAATTCAGAAAGTCACGAAGGTGCCACTGATGCACGGTGAGCAGCGATTGATCATCGCCACCTGCGAGAAGGGCACGGTCGAGGACATCAACGACATGAAGGGGATCAAAGCCGGGTTGGACACGATCCGCGCTGCGCACCCCAACTTCGTCGACTACGCGGCGAAAGAAGTCTTCCGCCCCGTCAACGCGAAGAGCGTCGCCGACCCGCTGCCGACGCGTGGTTGGGCGGGATGGAGCAAAGGGGCAAAGGAGCGCCGGACCCTGATGGAGAACCGGCGCAAGGTGCGCATCGGTATCCCACGCGTGCTGAATATCTACACCTATGCTCCGCTGTTTAACGGCTACTTTGAGAGTCTCGGCGTGCAGCCGGAAAACATCATTTACTCCGACTACACCAGCTCAGAACTGTATCGAGCCGGGGCCAGCCGTGGAGCGATCGATCCCTGCTTCCCGGCAAAAATTGGCATCTCGCACGTCTACAATCTGATTCAGGAAAAGCATCGCAAGAAACCACTGGACGCGATCTTCTTCCCGATGTATGACGTCCTGCATTCTCCACTGGTGAAGATCGTTGGGGCCAACGCCTGCCCCACGGTGACCGCGACTCCGGAGACGGTGAAGGCCGCTTTCACCAAGGAAAACGATGTCTTCGCCGAGCACAATGTGAAGTACATTGACCCTGTACTCAATTTTGCCGACCGAAAATTGTTTGCCCATCAGATGCTGCAGGCGCTTCAGCCAATCCTGGGCCTGTCGCTGGAAGAAAACGATCGCGCCGTCGAGTCTGGATTCGCGGCCTTGAAGGAATACGAAACCGGCATCCGGCGCCGCGCGCGGCAGGTGCTTGATCAACTGGAGCGCGAGGACCGGATCGGCATCGTCATGCTGGGACGCCCCTACCACCACGACCCCGGCCTTAATCACGAAATCCTGGATGAATTCCAGAAACTCGGTTACCCCATCTTTTCCCAAAACACTTTGCCGCTGGATGAAGATCTGCTCGACCGTCTCTTCGGCGAAGAAGTGCGAGCTGGAATGATCAGCAGTCCGCTCGACATTACCGATGCGTGGAAGAACTCGTACTCCTGCAGCACTAACCACAAAGTGTGGGCAGCAAAGTTTACGGCGCGGCATCCCAATCTGGTGGCGCTCGAGATTTCCAGCTTCAAGTGCGGTCACGATGCGCCGATTTACGGCGTGATCGAAGGGATCATCGAACAGTCGGGCACGCCCTATTTCTGTTTCAAGGATCTCGACGAGAACAAACCTTCGGGCTCAATAAGAATTCGAGTGGAAACCATCGATTATTTCTTGCGCCGCTATCGCGAGGAAGTAATCCGCAAGCGGAAAGCCGAGCAGGATATCGAAGCTCAAATTGCGGCGCTCGAAGCACAATTGCGCCGCGAACAACTCGACGCTGACGTCATCTATGGCGCAATTCCCGCAGGAATGCAGCCTATGGCAGAGGACGCGAGCGCCATCGCAGGAGACTGAGGGTTCTGGGCGTCATCCTGAGCGTAGCCGTTTTTCAGGCGGAGCGAAGGCCCTCACACCGACCAAAACGCAAACTGAGCTACGCTGGAAACGGCGGGGTTGGACGTCGAAATTGGCCGCTGTACCGGGAAACTCTCCTCACTTGCCTTTGCCAAGGGCAAGGACTAGAACCCGATCGACTTCGTCCTTCTCAGGCTCAGGCAACGTCAGCACCACGCCGTCGCTGCTCTGGTGAAAAACCAGCGGAGCGCCATCGGGAAATGACTGCGCACTGCCGATGCTCTCCTGCACCGCCGGCAGGGCCAGCAATTTACCTTTCCAGTTCAGAACGTGCACGTAGATTTTGCCAGCCTTCTGCGTAGTCACACCCCAATCCGCCGGCGCGATCGGGCCGCCCCGAGTGCCGTAGATCGAGTCCCTATACCGCGACATCCATTCCCCGACCGCATGCAACCGCGTCACAAAATCGTCCTGGATCTCCCCGTTCGGCATCGGTCCGATATTCAGCAGCAAGTTTGAATTGTTCCCCGCCGCCTGCACCAGCATCCGCACCAGTTCCTCTGGACTCTTGTAGTGATCGTCGCCGATGTTGAAGCCCCACGACTCGTTCAACGTGTTACAACTCTCTAGCGGCAACTGCGTGCTCACCACTTTCGTGTTGAACCCCGCCGTGTTCTGTCCCGGCAGATCTCTTTCGAACGTCTGAACATCCTCTCCCGGCTTCGGCGTCTGATGATGGTTGGGGATAATCAGCGCGGCTGGCTGCAGTTGATGGATCAGCGCGTACGTCTTCGCCAGATGCCAGTCCGCATCCGGCTTGTCCCACATGCCGTCAAACCAGATCCCACCGATCGGCCCGTAGTTGGTCAGCAACTCCCGCAACTGGCCGTCCATGTAGTCGTCCAGATACGAATTCCAGTCGCCGTGATCGGGCCGCCCGTTGTGCCATTCGCCGTGATCTCGTTCCGTTACACCGCGGGGAAAATAATCCGGATTGTGCCAATCCAGCTGCGAGTAATAGAAGAACAGCTTGATGCCTTGCCGGTGCGCCTCATCCGCCAGCATTTTCAGCGGATCTTTCCCATACGCTGTCCGCTGCACGATGTTCCAATCCGAAACCTTCGAATCGAACATGGCAAATCCATC
>Ga0307479_10005981_pt1 | contig 11149 bp, 11 predicted proteins | sample atmos_gasesECM4C_FD_203743 | JGI IMG/M metagenome (GOLD analysis project Ga0307479, IMG submission 203743) | Hardwood forest soil microbial communities from Morgan-Monroe State Forest, Indiana, United States - atmos_gasesECM4C_515 | ecosystem: Environmental > Terrestrial > Soil > Temperate... | reverse complement strand
GCTCCGGGTCAGAACCAACGAACCCGACGAGAGTTATGAGTTGAGGTAAGACATAGGTGAATTTTCTCCTTTTTCTTGCCCCATTTTCTTGGGGCACCCAAAAGCGAGGGCTTCTGCTTCCAAAGCGAGCGGCTGCTTTATCGGAGGGAACCCAATGGGGTAAGGGCGGAACCGAGAAAGCAGAAGACGCGAAGCTGCCGGACGAATTAGCCCGAAGCAATGCCCGAGAAAATGAGAGGCAGAAAAAGGGGGCCTGCTGAACTGGGAAGATCGGTGCGGTATCGGCCGAGGCATGTGAGCGGGTAAAGCGGAACAGAAAAAACCAGTCGCGTCAGTGCGCCGTGAAAAGACGTGGGTCTTCAGCGGGGGAATGTCCCGCCCGGGAACTGGTTCGTTCCACCCGGTAGCAACCGAAGCAGCAGGGGAGGCAACGAAGCTGCTGAAGCCTTCGGTGTAGAGGGTCGCATAGGCGACTCGGCGAGCATGCAGGCCGTAACGTGAGTAAACGCTGAGCAGGCCTCGAAAAGGTTGATGCAGGAGCCGACCCACCTGACGCACGGGGAAGGCTGATAACGACGGAAGGGTACGAGCGAACGGGTTCCCTCGGACCTGCCGGGGTAGTGGCGACGGCATGCAGGCACAGGAGACCAGACGTAACACGGGAAGTCCCAGCAGTGATCGCGGTACGGATCAACTGGCAGCTCGCGAGAGAAAGGCCGGGCTGACTGGGATGGCGGAGAAGCTCGTAGTACCGAGGAAGCCGGGTAACTCCGGTAGAGGGAAGGGGCTTCAGTTGAAGGCGGACGCAAGAAGCGACGAAGGAAAGGGAGATTGGCGATAAGCCTGACAACTCCCGAGTTGTTTTCAGAAGTTGCAGACGGCGTCACATGCAATGGCTATGGCGATTGCGTGAGTCTTCTCCGAGAGCCGGATGCCTGAAACAGGCCCGTCCGGTTCGACGAACGGGATGTGGAAACGGAGCACGGTCCGGATAGTGAGGCACCGGCAGCCGAAAGGGCCGGAAACAGATAGGCCGAACCTAACCCACCGCGCCACATCTCGACTCTACCGATCGCGACAGGTTCCACAATGGTGCTGGATTCGAGTGGCTCCTGCGACGGTGAGTGCCGGATGGCTGTGGCAAATGCCCTCGGGTGAGTGTGAGCAAGACTGCAGCGACAACCGACAGAATCAACGGCCCAGGGACGATTTTGAAACTCTCTTTGTGGCCGAGAGTATCGGAACCGGTATCCTCGCTAAACTGCACATTTCGGTTGGTTCCGTGCATCGAGCCATTGGGCAACTGAGAGGCTCTGACCCGCTGTAAGATCGTCTGCAAGTTGCGATTTCACTGTTTTCGAATCTTTGTCGCCTGTTCGCTTTCGCGGAAGAAGAAGGGGCCATGCTCGAAAGATTCTTCAAACTTTCGGAAAACCAAACCACAGCACGCATCGAATTGCTCGCGGGCGTCACCACGTTCCTGACGATGGCCTACATCATCGTCGTGCAACCGGCGGTGCTGTCCGGCGCGATGTTCGGAATGAAAACCGGCATGGACTTCGGCGCAGTCATGACAGCGACGTGTCTGTCTGCGGCGCTTGCGACTGCACTGATGGCGTTGCTCGCGCGCTATCCCATCGCGCAAGCGCCAGGCATGGGCACAAATTTCTTCTTTATATTCTCCACGATTCCGGCGGCGAGGGCGGCGGGTTTTGTCGACGGCTGGCAGGTCGCACTGGGCGTCGTGTTCATTTCAGGGGTCCTGTTCCTGATCTTATCGCTGGTCGGCCTGCGCGAGATGATCTTCAACGCCATTTCGCCGAGCATGAAGTGTGCAATTGCCGCTGGAATCGGGCTGTTCATTGCGTTCATCGGCCTGCAAAACACCGGCCTCATCGTCAAAGACCCAGTCTCGGCGGTGAAACTGAACGCACACTTTAACTCGCCAGACCTGATCGTGTTTTTCGTCGGGCTGCTGACAAGCGCCGTGCTGCACGCGAAAAAGATTCGCGGCTCAATTCTTTGGGGCATCGTGGCGGGGACACTCTTGTCTGCCGCGCTGAAATTGACTCTGGCGAATTCCACTTCGCCGCTCTTCGCTAAGTCGATGCTAGCAACCCAATTCACCCTCGCGAAAGGAATCGTCGCTACGCCGCCGCCCATTTCGCCGACGTTTTTGCAAATGGACATCGTGCACGCGCTTTCGCCCGCGATGCTGCCGTTCGTATTTGTGTTTTTCTTCGTGCTCACGTTCGACGCCATAGGCACGCTCATCGCCATCTGCGAACAGGCTGGATTCATACGCGACAACAAACTGCCGCGCGCAAAGCAGGCGATGGTTTCGGATGCCGTCGGCACAGTTGCGGGCGCGGCGCTCGGCACGAGCACAGTGACGAGCTTCATCGAAAGCGCCGCCGGCGTGGAGCAAGGTGGGCGCACCGGGTTGACCGGAATCGTCGTGGCGATTCTATTTCTGGCCTCGCTGTTTTTCAGCCCGCTGATCGCAATGGTCGGCAGTTACCCGCCAATTACTGCGCCCGCGCTCGTCATTGTCGGCGCCATAATGCTCCAACACCTCGCGAAGATTGACTGGAAAGATTACACAGAAACAATTCCGGCCTTTCTTACGTTGATTGGAATCCCCCTTTCGTATTCCATTGCCGACGGACTCGCACTCGGGTTCATCAGCTATCCGCTCGTCAAATTGTTCAGCGGACGTGGTCGCGAAGCCAACTGGCTGACTTATGTTCTCGCTGCCGTGCTGGTGTTTTATTTTGCTTTTGTACGCAGCAAAATGGGCTAGCGTCGCCAAAAGAGGTAAGGGTTATGCGTAACATCCAGCACAAGCTTTCCGTCGCGCGCGGTGAACAGCGTACCGAACTGGTGTTCACAAATGCCCGCGTCGTTAACGTCTTCAGCGGCGAAATCTACAAGACGAACGTGGCGGTCGAGGACGGACGCGTCATTGGCTTCGGCGACTATGGGGCGAAGACGACGATCGATCTCGAGGGCGCGTATCTTGCGCCGAGTCTGATTGACGGACATTTTCACGTTGAGAGTTCGATGCTCACTGCGTCGGAATTCGTACGCGCTGTTGTCCCACACGGTACAGGTGCGGTAGTGATAGATCCTCACGAGTACGCCAATGTCCTCGGTCTCGACGGCATTCGCTACGTCCTCGAATCTACAAAGAATGTCGCCGTGGACTTTTTCATCATGCTGCCAAGTTGCGTTCCCGCTACGCATCTGGAAACCGCCGGCGCAAAGCTCACGGCCGACGACCTGAAATTAATGATGCATGACGAGCGAATTGTGGGTGTGGCCGAGTTGATGAATTTTACCGGCGTGTTTCTCGGCTCAAAAAGCGAGTTGGCGAAGATTGCCGCAGGCAAAGGCAAGGCCATTGACGGCCATGCGCCTAGCTTGCGGGGGAAGAATCTCAATGCTTATGTATTGGCAGGAGTTCGTTCCGACCACGAATCGGTTGAGGTGGAGGAGGCGCGTGAAAAACTGCGTCTTGGAATGCACATCCTTTTGCGCGAAGGCACCGCTGCGCGAAATCTTGAACAACTCCTGCCACTCCTCAACGCGCACAATTCGCAGAACTGTTCCTTCGTCACCGATGACAAACTTGCGGGCGACCTCGTAAACGAAGGCCATATTGATCACGCCGTGCGCAAAGCCATCAGGGGTGGCGTGCCGCCTATCACGGCCATCCAGATTGCAACTATCAATACAGCGCGGCATTACCGCCTGCATAATCTCGGGGCGATTGCGCCACGCTTTTGGGCGGATTTCATCGTATTTGACGACTTGAAACAGTTCCGCGTGCGGCAGACTTGGAAGAAAGGCGTGCTAGTGGCCGAGAACGGAAAATTCCTCGGGAAATCTCCAGCCAAGGTTCCACTGCCACGCAGCACGATGAATCTGCGCTATTCACCAAAAGACTTCATCGTGAAAGCGAATGGCAAAAAGAAAATCCGCGTCATTGAAATTGTCCCGAATCAGGCTGTGACGAAGGAAGGTACCTCATCGCCGACAATTGAGCGCGGTGAAGTCGTTGCCGACACTGCGCGCGACATTTTGAAAATGGTTGTCGTCGAGCGTCACCACGCGACGGGCAATGTGGGCGTCGGTTTCGTTCGTGGTTTCAAATTGAAGCGCGGCGCGATTGCTTCGACCGTCGCGCACGACGCGCACAACGTGGTTGTCGCTGGCGCGAACGACAAGGACATTTTATTCGCTATTCAGGAATTGGAACGGCTGCGAGGCGGACAAATTGCCGTCGCTGATGGAAAAGTATTGGCCGAGCTACCGTTGCCGATTGCCGGTCTCGTCACTGACCAGCCGCTGCCGAAAGCTGTAAAGTTGATTGCTGACTTGAACGCCGCTGCACGCGTGCTCGGCTGTGACCTCGCCGCGCCATTCATGACGATGTCATTTTTGGCGCTCTCGCCGATTCCCGGGCTGAAGCTGACTGATCAAGGTTTGATTGATACAACAAAACCTGAGAAGACCAGCCTCTTCGTTTGAAAACTTCGTTGCCGTTGCCCAGCGGTAACCACAATCGCTGACCCGCCTGTGGAGCAGTTGAACAACTGTCCGGCCATTTGCTCCGTACCCGCGATGTCGTTAACATTCACAAATGCGGGTTTCTGGCTGACCTTGTGATACCCGTCCGCCATCGAGATAACGACACCTTCGTGAAGCCCTTCTATCAGATGAATTTGTGGATCGTCGACGAGAGCGTCGAAGATCGCGACTTTCGAAGAGCCAGGATTCGTAAACAAATACTCGACGCCCACCGGCCGCGCCTGGGCGATGAGCGACTCCCCTCCTGTTTCCGTGAAGGTTAATCCGAGGCGAAAGACCATCTGGAGCTGCTTCCATGGCATCTAGCGGTTCCAGGATGCTATTGACGGCTGATGTGCTAAATTCCAGAGCAGTTAGCTTTGCGACGAAGTCTCGGCGGGAGATTCCGCGGCTGGAGATCGGCTCGCGTATCGCGTTTAGGCGCCGCCGAAGGCTAGTAACTTTAACATGAAGAAATCGATTGTTTACTGCCCGAATCTCGCTGGCCAGGAGACGAGGCCGCAGGGGGAATGTCACGGGCAGGTTGGAAGTGATGCACAGGGCGGAGGCGGAGGTATTCGTAAGAATGCCGTCGGGACGACAGTCGCCTAAGACTGCGGCGTACAACCATGCTCTAATGACGGAAACGTCGGCAAGCGAACCACGTCAAGAACCTATTCTACTTAGCATATAAGAAACTTTGTTTTTACCTTTTCTTTCCGCCCCGTTTTGTTTGGGGCACGACAGAGAGCGAGGGGCGTGGAGTCGCAGGCTAGCGTCTGCTTTGTTGGAGGGAACCCAGTGATGTTGAGGGCGGAACCGAGAAAGCAGAAGACGCGTAGGCCGGAACGGGGAGGAATTACCCGAGCGATGAGCCCAAAGAAAAAGGGAGAAGAAAGAAACGAATGTCCAAACTCAAGAACGTCGGAAAGAAGGGTGGCCGGAGAACGGATCGGCCCAGTTCGAAGGGGGCAATCGTCCTCGCATTGGAAAATTGCTGGTGATGGGGCGCGGGGGACTGTTTCGAGGGATCACTGTCGAGTGGCCGGCGCCATTGCTGGCGCCCAGCCCTCTAAGAACCGGACTTGAAGGGTTCCCATCATCCGGCTTGAGCACCCAGAAACGCCCCCATAAAAAAACGAGGACGCGGCCTGTTTCAAAACGAAACGAATAAGGCCTGCTCGATACTGGATTGCTGCCGATTCGCACGGCGGTGGAGAATCCACCAACCGTGCGGGAAGCTGCACCAACGGATTGCGCCGTCGTCATTTGCTTTGCTTCCTTCATCGGTTCCTCAAGAGGTCTCGAGCTTGAGCACCAACGGGTAGTCAGCTCCGTTTCCGGCGAGGTGATGTTGTCTCCCCTGGGGCGCAAGAGGCGCGTTTTTGGATCTCCTAACTTTGTCCTAGGTGCCAAAACCGTAGATCTCAGGAAACTTCCGACGCGCTGGCGTCGGTAAATGAATGACCTATTGCGTCGTGACGCTTGCGCCGGCAACTTGCCGGCTGTATCGTTGGCCCCAAATTCTTTCGGTCGATGCATGCGACAGTAGAGTTTGATCCAGGCGATCTTGAGTAAGGAGCGGTGTTGCATGGAGAAAGCGGTAGATGTACGGGCGGCGTGTGCTGATCGCGGCTCAGCTGAATTCGGGGCCACTGATTCTGGCGCGGCCGCTGACTATGGATTGCGAAAAGGTGTGCTTTCTCAGATGGAGACGCTGGCGCAGTCGGTATCCACGATGGCACCGACCACGACGCCGGTCGCGACCATACCGCTGGTTTGTGCGCTGGCTGGAAATGGAACCTGGTTGGCTTACGTGTTGGCGACAGGTGCGGTGCTATTGGTGGGAGTGTGCATTGCGCGATATGCGGGCTATTCGGCGTCGCCGGGTTCGTTGTACAAGTATGCGGCTATGACTTTGCCCCCATGGCTTAGCGCGGTTGCGGCTTGGAGTTTGTTGCTGGCTTATATTGCGACGGGATCTAGCGTGATCGGGGGTTTCTATCATTATGCGAACCTGTTGTTACGCGATGCGACGGGTCATGGAGTATCCGCGGCGCTGCTGGCGATAGCAGTTACGGCCGTTCCGATGGCGATTGCGTGGCGCGACGTGAAAATCTCGGCGAGATTGATGCTGTGGATCGAGGCGCTGTCGGTCACGTTGATTGTTATTTTAGTGGTCTTGGTATTGGTGCGGTTCGGTCGACATTGGGATTGGAACCAGCTGCATTTGAACGGAGTAACCGGCAGCGGACTACGACTGGGACTTGTGCTTGCGCTGTTCAGCTTTGTGGGATTCGAGAGCGCTACGACTCTCGGATCGGAGGCGCGAAATCCGTTGAAAACGATTCCGAGGGCGGTAATTCAGAGCGCGATATTGTCAGGCGTGATTTTTATCATTTGCGCTTATGCGGAGGTGCTGGGCTTCCGAAGCACAGGGCAAGAATTAGGTGCGAGCCAAGCGCCGATGCGGGTGCTGGCTGGTGTGGGCGGCGCGCCTATCCTTGGATTGCTGATCGATATTGGGGCACTGGTGAGTTTGTTTGCTGGGACGCTGGCGTGCATAACGGCAGCTGCACGTGTGCTGCTCTTGATGTCGCACAAGGGACTTACACACGGTGCGCTGCGGTCGACGCACGCGAGGCACGAAACGCCTGGACGCGCGATTCTGGTAACTGGAATCGCCGCGTTGACGCCAGTGTTGGTGCTAGCGTTGCGGGGGGCAAGCGGTCTGGATGTTTACGGCTGGCTGGGTTCGCTGGCGACTTATGGATTTATCGTGACTTATGGACTGGCATCGTTTGCATTGCCGCGCTATTTGCGCGAGCGGGGCGGACTGACGTCCGCGGCGGAGATTGTTTCGTGGCTCGCTGGTGGCGCGATGTTGCTGGCACTTGTCGGGAACCTTTATCCGATACCGGAAGGGCCTTATGGGAAATTGCCCTACGTTTATGTAGGTTACCTGGTTGCCGCTTTAGTTTGGTTCTTTGTCAGCGGGCGGACTAAGGAATCGGCTTTAGTAAAGGAGTGACCGCGTACGTTGTGTTGAAGCGCTAGGGCTGCTGATCTGTCTCAGGGAGACTCAGGAAGATCAGGATCAGGGCGATTATGGTGAACGTGCGGAAGGCGGCTTCCTGGCCGTTCCACGTTTTGGATTGCCACATGAGGAACCATTCGGCTCCCACACTCATGAAAGCTACCAGCCACATCAACAAGCTCAGCGTCAGCGCGACTATAGCGGTGCGCTTGACTTGATGAAATGCAACGGATGTTGCGGTTAGCGCGCGCGAGAGGCGAATGGCTCCTGCCCAAGAGAGAAGCATGGTGACGGATTCCCAAGTGATGATGAAGATATAGAAGACCGTCTGAATGGCCGGTGAATTTATGGCACGCCACATGCCCTCGTTGTTGGGAAACGTGGAATCCATCATCAAGACGTGGCGAATGAATTCGTAGTTGGAGTTGTAATCGGTGACGTTGTTGAAGACCACGAAGGAATAGAAGAGAGCGACGGCGAAGACGAGAACCGTTTTAGCGACGCGCAGGGTCACGGTTTCTCTCGAGTGGAAAAAGTCTGGAAGTAGGCGACCAGGGCGCGAATAGTAGCAGCATCGTATTCGGGAAATGCGGGCATGGCGGAGAGAGGATCTTTATCTTTCGGGTTGTGAACGTAGGCCGCAAAAGAATCGGGTGATGCGATGGCCACCGCCGAAAGCACAAGCCACGGCTGGCCCGCTTTTTGTCCGCCTGCGTCGCCCATGTTATGGCAGTGGAAACAGATTTGTTGCGCGATGCGGTAGCCGCCCGGAACTTGCGGGTCGCGGGCCCGCAGGCCGCGCGGCGCGATCGCGCCGAAGGTCGCGGCTCCGTCGCCGAACTCGATGCGTAGAACGCCCCAAGGGATCTGCGGTTGGTCACTATAAGAGAGGATTTTGAAGCTTGGCGTGAAGCTGGGGTGCGTAATCATGTACGGGCCCATGTCAAGGTTCTGGGCTTCGGCATCTTTGGGCCAGCCGCTGGGAGGCTGGCCGTTGATTTTCAGCACCAACACGGGATGGTGCGCGGCGAGATAGTCAAGCGGATAGTTGGCGCGATATTTGTCATTGCAGATGGCGATGGTCAGGGCGGAATTGGGATTCGCGGCGAGCTGGCGGGTTAGCTCTTCGAGAGAGATGCCGGTGATTTGCGTTGGAGCGGCGAAGTTGGCGTCGTTTGTTACGGTGAAATCTATTTGCGGCAGGAGGAGGAGATCTTCGCGGGTGAGATAGCGGGTGGTGTGGGGCGGAAGATTTGCGAGGTCGCCCCCTAGTTCGAGATCGAGAGGGGAGGTTCGGGCGGTACGGAGTTTTGTGGCGAGGAAGTTTTGCGAGTAGGTTTGGTTGGCTATGCCGATCGAAATCGTTATGAACAAGAAGATTGCGAGGAGAGGACCGAGAAGGCGCCCGCCACACGTTGTCACTCGGAGAAAGCGGTCGGCGGAGGCCACGCTGACGCTTTTGTGATTTCGCATGGCACATGCTAGCTCACTCGGACATGGGCGCAAGCGAAATCGGCTGAGGATTGCGCTTATGCCTGTGTGTTACAGTGGCGCGATCTTTTTTAGCGAATTAGGAGCGATTATGGCCTGGGGAATTGAGGCACGACTTGCGGAATTGGGGATTGATTTGCCGGCTTTGCGTTCGCCGGGCGGGAATTACGTTCCGGCGAAAACGGTGGGGCAGATGGTGTATCTGTCTGGCGTGATTTCGACCGGAACGGATGGAGTGATCACGGGAACGGTTGGAGCGGGCGGACGATTGAGGAATGTTATGCCGCCGCCCGCGCTTGCTCGTTGACGCATCTGGCGGTACTGAAGCGGCACTTGGGTTCACTGGACGCGGTGAAAAGCATTGTGGGTGTGAATGGTTACGTGAACGCGATTGCCGGGGATTCGCGGATTCACCCGCAGTGATTAATGGGGCGTCGGATTTGCTCGTGGAGGTTTTCGGTGAAGCGGGACGCCACGTCCAGGCGGCCATCGGCGTTTCCGCCTTGCCGCGCAACGCGCTAGTGGAAGTGCAGATGACGGCGGAGATTTAGGAGCTGCGATGGCCGAGCACGTTTTATCGGCGGCGCCGACGCATTCGAGGTGGAACCGTGCGCTGCCGCCGCGGCTTGCCATAGCGCCCGGCGACACCGTGCACATGGAATGCTTGGACGCGAGCGGCGCCCAAGTGCGCCCCGGGATGAGTGTTGCGGAATATCTCGCAATCGATCGCGGGCGGATTCACGCGCTGACCGGGCCGATTTTTGTGGAAGGCGCCGAGCCAGGAGATGTGTTGCAAATTGAAGTATTGAAGGTCGCACACAAGGGCTGGGGCTGGACGAGCGTGGTCTCGGGACTCGGCTTTCTCAAGGAGCGATTTTCCGAGCCGTATCTTTTCCACTGGACGCTTGAGAACGAGGTGACTACCTCCTTGACACCCGCAGTGGTGCCGCTGCGGCCGCTTTGCGGCGTAATGGGAGTGGCGCAGGCGGAAGACGGCGAATTTCGAACGCGGCCACCCGGAATCTTTGGCGGCAACATGGATGTGCGAGAGCTATGCAGCGGAGCGAAGCTATATTTGCCGGTATTCAACACAGGCGCGCTCTTCTCGGCCGGGGACGCGCACGCCGCGCAGGGCGACGGCGAGGTTTGCATCAACGGCATCGAGTGTCCTGCCGACGTGACGCTGAGGTTTCAGGTGCATAAGCGGAGGCCGCTGTCGAGGCCGGTGATTGAGTCGGGCGCGAGTCGCGACGTCAGTGCACTTGGCGAGGCGTGGATCGTGGTGGAATCGGGTACTGACGCCATTGCTGCAGCGCGGGTCGCGACCTCGCGGATGATCGATCTATTGGTCGCGCGGTGGGGCTTCGGCGACGTGCATGCGTACCTGTTGTGCAGCGCGGCCATGCACCTGCGGCTCAGTCAGGTGGTGAACGAGCCAATGTTCACGGTCAGCGCGGCCATTGCGAAAAGTATGTTACCGGCCAGAACACTGTTCTGAGCGTGCGAATAACGGCGGGCGATTTTTGCGGCCTCGATAAATCCCGATGAATTTCTCACCCTCTTCCTGCTTACCTGCTCGTAAGGCGGAAATTGAAAAAAGCGATTTGGGCGAATCAAAGAATTCGTTTCGGCTCGACGCGAGTTCGGGATAGCGTGCTGCCATTCGTTTGGCGATCGACAGACCGCGCAAGGCGGCCTGGACAGCATTGCGTGCCAAGACTAAAGTTCTTCGATCGGCCTGGCATGGGGATGTGGGTTCCGTGCATTTTGACAATTGCAAGGGGGGATTCTCGAATGTGCAAAAAAATCAGCCTGTCCATTTTCGTTCTCGCTTCTTTCCTCCTTATGTTTTTCACATCCGCGCTGCGCGTGGAAGCGCAGCAGACTCTTGGCGGTATTACCGGCACGGTGACGGATACTTCTGGCGGCGTGTTGCCCAACACAACTGTGTTGCTGGTGAACGATCAGACAACGCTGACGCGAACACAGAAGACCAACGACAGTGGCACTTATGACTTCGTGAACTTGCCAATCGGCACGTACACGCTC
>Ga0307479_10005980_pt1 | contig 11150 bp, 7 predicted proteins | sample atmos_gasesECM4C_FD_203743 | JGI IMG/M metagenome (GOLD analysis project Ga0307479, IMG submission 203743) | Hardwood forest soil microbial communities from Morgan-Monroe State Forest, Indiana, United States - atmos_gasesECM4C_515 | ecosystem: Environmental > Terrestrial > Soil > Temperate... | reverse complement strand
GTCTCTCTGGTACCTATAAAGATGGGCATCAATAATTCCACGGCGACGCCCTGCTTGTCGCCCGGCAGCTTATCGACGCGCGTCACCGTTCCCAAAAATTCCTGATTGATGGAACCCGGATCGCTCGCATACGGATAAGTCACAAACACCCGCATGTTCGGCGCAAAAATGCCGTTTTGCGGAACAAAGTACACGCTGTTCCGTGAAGCGTTTATCGTCGGCAAGATCTCGTCGAACTCTTCGAGAGTGGGTTCCGACGGCCGCACCCGTATCATCCGCGGGATTTTTGTGCGTATCTTCTTGCGGCGTTCCTGATTGGAAGGGCGAGTCATCGATTAAAGCATAAAGCGAAAGCCGGCCATGCTGCCACTTTATTCACGCCCATGCGCAAGTCACCAACCCGTCGGGACCTGGCATTCACGCCGGCGCACCTTTCGCTGATTCGATTGCAAAACACATCCTCACCGATGAACGACAGCCGCCGCCTCGGGAATACCGCTCTTGAGCAATTTGGCGAATTGCTGGGGTGGCACCGGGTGGCTGAAATAGTATCCTTGCGCTTCGTCGCACAGGCGAGCCTGAAGAAAGGCCAGCTCTTCCTGCGTTTCCACTCCCTCGGCAACGACGCGTAGCTTCAGGCTTCGGCCCATGCTGATCACGGCCGTCACGATGGTCGTATCGTCGGGCGCGGAGGTGATTTGCCGGACAAACGACTGGTCGATCTTCAACGCATCGATCGGAAACTTCCTCAGATAGCTCAAGCTGGAGTAGCCCGTGCCGAAGTCATCGACGGCAATGTGCACGCCTCTTGCTCTCAGGGTTTTCAGGGTGGATGCAGCGGACTCGGCACGCTTCATCAGAACGCTTTCCGTCAGCTCCAGCTCCAGAGATTTCGGATCCAGACCAGTCTCGCTGAGAGTTGTGAACACACTCTCTATAGAATTGTCCTCGCGGAACTCCATCGACGAGATGTTCACTGCCATAGCGGCTAGCGGCAGGCAGCGTCCGCCCAGGCCCGGGCTTGCTTGCACGCTTCACGAAGAACCCACTGACCGATCGGAAGAATCAGACCGCAGTCTTCCGCAACCGGAATAAATTGCGCCGGAGAGACAGGACCTCTCACAGGATGCATCCAGCGTAGCAACGCTTCCGCGCCTGAAATCTCGCCGGTCCTCAGGTTGATCTTCGGCTGGTAGTGCAACGCGAATTCTTGCCGTTCCAAGGCGCGCCGCAGATTCTCCTCGATGGATTGCCGCTCCACGGCTCGGACATTCATCGCGGGTTTGAAAAACTGATAACTCTGACGCCCGTTTTCCTTTGCCTGGTACATTGCGGTGTCCGCGTTTTTGATCAGGGTCTCAGCATCCTGGCCGTCGTCGGGATAAACACTCACGCCAATACTTGCGGTGACATGAAGATCGTGCTGGTCGATCGGGTGCGCCTCGGCCACCGCCTGGAGAATCCTTAGCGCCGAGATGGCGGCATCTTCCGGTCGATGCACTTCGGAGAGCAGAACGACGAATTCATCGCCTCCCTGCCGGCTTACCGTGTCCGAACTTCGGACGCAATCCACCAGACGTTTTGCAATCGATTGAAGAAGTTTGTCGCCGATAGGATGTCCAAGGGAATCGTTGATGTGTTTGAAGCCATCCAAATCCAGGAATAGAATCGCGACTTTATTCGAGTGTCGCGGAGCTAAGACGATCGCCTGGCTCACCCGGTCGTTCAGGAGCATGCGATTGGGCAAGCCCGTCAGAAAATCGTGTTGCGCCGAATAGGTCATCTCCGCTGCCATGGCCCGCGCTGTGCTTACATCGCGGAAAACGATGACTGCCCCGGTTGCTTTCCCTTCACGGTCGTGGATGGGCGCAACGGAGTCTTCGATGGGAGTGTCAGATCCATCGCGCCGGACGAGGACGCAATTCTCTTGGAGGTGGACGGTTCTGTTCAAACCCACTGCCCGGTCTATCGGATTTGGCGTGGTCTCGCGGGTCACGGCATCCAGAATTCGAAATACCTCGCCCATGGACCGGCCCAGCGCTTCTTGCCACGACCATCCCGTCATTTTTTCCGCGACGAGATTAAGGAAGGTGATGTTTCCAGAGATGTCCGTGCAAACCACGGCGTCGCCGATGGAGTTGAGCGTGACCTGGGCGCGTTCCTTTTCAACGAACAACGCCTCTTCCATAACCTTGCGCTCGATAGCATGGCGCAGCGCTCGCAGAAGACCGCGCGCATCGATCTGGCCCTTGATGAGATAGTCCTGCATGCCTTCTTGCAACGCTTGTGCCGCCCGCGACTCGTCGTCCAAGCCGGTCAGCACCACCAAGGGGATGCGGGGCGCGGCTGCGTGGGCCCTTCGAACCGCTTGCAGTCCTTTTGCATCGGGCAATCCCAGGTCGAGCACGATAATGTCAAACGCGCGCTCCGCAAGATGCTTCTCGGCTTCACTCATGGACTTCACGTGCGTCAATTCGGTGTTGTGCGAACCCTGTTCATTGAACATCTCGCGGAGCAAACGGGCATCTCCGGGGTTATCTTCGACCAGGAGAAGAATTTTGATCGATTTCTTGCTCATCCGCCTTTCCTCTGCTGCGGCAACTTGGCCTTTGTCAGCCAGAAATCGTTGATGCTCTTCACGAGGCTCTCGAAGGCGTCCAACAGGGCGGGCTTGCTCAGGTAGCAGTTGGCCTGGAGTTGATAGCTTTTCAGAATGTCCGCTTCCGCCTCCGAAGTGGTCAGGATCACGGTAGGGATCGTTTTCAGGCTGGCATCCTCTTTGATGTTAGCCAGAACCTCGCGGCCATCCATTTTGGGGAGGTTTAGGTCCAGCAGAATTAGATCCGGGCGAGGTGCACGGGCGTGGGCCCGCTCGCGCCTGAGAAAGGCCATGGCCTCCACGCCATCGGAAGCCACGTGCAAATGGATGGAACTATTGGCATCCCGAAATGCTTCCTTCGTCAGTCGGACATCACCGGGGCTGTCTTCGACCAAGAGAACCTCTTTGGGCATGCTTTCTCCTCCGATGGCTTTCACGGTTTCCTCTCAGTTCCTGCAAGGGCAAAGCGAAAGGTGGAACCGTGCCCGGGTCGAGACTGGACCGAAATGCTGCCGCCGTGCCGCTCGACGATCTTCTTGCAGATGGCCAATCCTATGCCGGTGCCGGCGAACTCTTCCCGTTTGTGGAGCCGCTGGAACATGCCAAAAATCTTTTCGAAGTACTGCGAGTCAATTCCCAGTCCGTTGTCTTGCACCGAAAATATCCATTTCTTGCCGCCATTCTTGGACGCAGAGACGTGCACCCTAGGGACTCCGGAGCTTTGGTACTTGATGGCGTTGCCGACAAGATTCTGAAATAATTGAATCAGTTGCATCTCGTCCGCCAGGACGGCGGGCAAGGGATCGTGCGTCACCAGCGCACCGCTATCTTTGATGGCGCCACGTAGATTTATGAGCGCCTGTTGCAATGCTTCTTCACTGGAGGTATCGAGCAGATCCTTTCCTTTGGTCCCGACGCGCGAATAGGCCAGCAGATTCTGGATCAACCGCTGCATGCGGCTGGCCCCGTCCACTGCGAAAGAAATAAACTCATCGGCATCCGAGTCCAGCTGTCCCTTGTATCGCCTGGATAGAAGCTGCGTGTAGCTGGCCACCATCCGTAGCGGCTCCTGCAAATCGTGAGAGACAACGTAGGCAAATTGCCCCAATTCCTCATTCGAGCGGTTTAATTCCTCGACTTTGTTCAGAAGATAAGCTTCAGCTTGTTTGCGAGCGGTTATGTCGCGGACCGCCGCCGTCACCAGAATGCCCTCGGCGCTTTCCAGCGGACTCAACATAAGCTCAATTGGAAACTCGCTTCCGTTCTTCCGCCGTGCAATGAGCTCGATCCCAGTGCCAATCTGCTGCGCCAGTGCGTCTTCGACGGACCGAAGCGCATCCGCAATCAGCCGTTCCGCGAAGCCTTCCGGAATGATGTTCTTCACCTTCTGCCCTACCAGCTCATCACGCCGGTATCCGAACTGCTTCTCCGCCTGAACATTCAGAAGGACGATTTCTCCGCCTTGATTCACCACAACCATGGCATCCGGCGCCGCTTCCAGAAGGCCGCGGTATCGGCCCTCCATCTGTCCCAGATGTTTTTCCGCGGCCCGACGCACGCTAATGTCGCGAATCGCTGCCGTCACAAGGATCCCCTCGGCGCTTTCCAGCGGGCTCAGCATGATCTCGATTGGAAATTCACTTCCGTCCTTCCTCCGCGCAATGAGCTCGATTCCCGTGCCGATTTGCTGCGCCAACGCTTCTGCGGCCGTTCGAGTTCCGTCCGCTATCAGCCGTTCCGCAAAACCGTCGGGGATGATGCTCTTGACCTTCAGCCCGAGGAGTTCATCTCGGCTTTATCCGAACTGTTTTTCCGCTTGAACATTTAGCAGAACAATCTCTCCGCCCTCGTTTACCACCACCATCGCATCCGGCGCCGCTTCCAACAGCCCTCGATACTTTGCCCCGGAATCCTTGCTCTCGCTGATGCGCTGGATGCTCCATCCAGCCACGGTGGCGATCAACAAGCCGAGGATAATCCCCAGGGTCAAGACGGTCTTGGTTTGGGTTAAACGCCGCTTTGCGTCTCCCTCGCGCAGCACCAACAATCGCAACTCTTCGTCCTGCATCTGGCCAACCAGGGTTTGAAAGTCATCCATGATCTGTTTGCCCGATCCTTTTTGGATGGCTTCAGCGGCGGCCTCCAAGCCATTTGTCCGTCGCAAGCCAAGGACCTGCTCTGCGAGCTGGAATTTCCGAGCGGCGAGCGTTGCGAGAGCATCAAGCCTGCGCTGTTGTCCGGCGTTATCCGCCGTCAACCTACGCACGATTGTCTGGCCCTCCTCCGTCTTTGCCATATCGGCGCGGTAAACATCGAGAAAGGATTCGTCGCCAGTCAGCAGATACCCGCGGGCGTTCGATTCCGCTGTCTGCATTGCCGCAAGCAGTTCCTGGAGTTTCTCGAGAACCTGGTCCGTATGGTGCACCCACAAGTCACTTTCACCGGACTCGACCATGCTTCGATGGGTGACCGCACCCACGACGAGCAGAGCCAAAACGGCGGACCCAAACGCGAGATGCGGCTTGCGACTCAATATAGACTTAGTCTTCATCGCACACCTTGTTGGAAGGGAGGTTCTGTTCCGGACACGGCGCCGCAGGACTGAAAGAGGGACAGCTTGTAGCCGCGTGCCGATTTTATTCGAAGGGAATCTAAGTTTATACCGGCCCTACGCCCGGTCAAAGAAGGCTTTGCCGCAAGGTGTCCAAGGGGCTACGGCCTTATCCTCCACTCACCTCGCAGGCGCAACGCAGGTTGTCGGTATCAAGGAGGTCGAAGAAGGTATTTGGCTGGCCAGCTTTATGGAGTACGATCTCGGCCACATCGACCTGGAGGAGAAAACTCTGCAGCCTCTCGACAACCCGTTCGGCTCAAAAGTGTTACCTATGTAGCCAGCGCGCTCTGTTACCTATGTGTCCGAGTCGGACCCGAGGTCTATGGAGCGGGCGATGGGAATCGAACCCACGTCTAAAGATCGCTAACCTGCTGATTCACTGGGAGATAGATGCTCGATGGGGTCCAAAACGGTCCAGAATGGCATGATTGGAGCGAAAAAACCGCGATAGATCGGCTCGGTCGATTGCTGTTGTGATGAGTCAACGAACGCAGATCGACCCCACGTCCGAAGCTTGGGAAGCTTCTACACTGCCATTGTACGACGCCCGCTCATTCCTCTAGTTCGCTGATTATACGCAACTAAGTGGCATGAACCCCTAAGCCGGCGCAATTTTGCTCGGGCACAGGTACCTGGTCGTGCTGAAGCCTCAAATGGCTCACTGGCCACGTGTCAGCCATCAAGTTTCGCTACTCAACGAGTTGCAGGTTCAAGGCGATGCGCACGCCGTTGACGAGGATGATGCTCTGATCGAGAAGCTGCTGGTTGGTGATTTCGGCGTTCACGAATTGTCTGAGAGCGGTTCGCGGGCAAATGAACTCAATTGCTTCGGAAGTGCCCTTCGCGCCAGGAGAAAGTTTGTTCAGGACAGAAAAGTCAAAAAGCTGGAATTCGATGTCCGGCGAAATCCTCTCTGATAAGTCCTTGAGTTGAGGGGCGAGGAAGAGGTCAAAGCTCTGGGCGGCTCTTTTGTAGATGGAGCCTTTGACGGGACCGAACTGAATGGAATTTCGCAGGGTCATTTGTAGCGCCATTTGATCGCGGAAGACCATGAAGGCGGGCGGAGCGTAATCAACAAAATGAAATTTCGTCGCGCCTTCCTTGGCAAGCGCCGCTAATTGCGCTTGATACTTTTCGTTCAGACGTTCGGCGTCCGCCGGCGAGGGCGGAGGACTCGCAGGCGGGGGATCAGCGGCCCTAGGCGAAGGCACAATTGGATTGGCGTTCACAGGAGCGGGGTCCGCCAAGGCCACACGCGATGGAGAAGAAACCGCTGGAGCCGACTGATTAGACTTCAGCAAGGGAGAGCGGGCTACCAGTGTGGAAGAGCGCGCCGTAGACGTGGCATCGAGCTTGGCGGGAACGGATCGAGGCAGGGCTTGAACGTTAAGGGGATCGCGTTCCGTAAGCGAAAGTCCAAAATCCTTTCCGCTGATGAAAACTTTCGAGCGATTCAAGATTTCCTGACGCTCCGGGTCCGTAGAGGCGCGGGAAAGGACCCACGCATCATCGCGATCAAGCACCACGACGAGGATCTCCTTTCCTTCGTAGTCGTAGCTGCGCTCTCGAGTGTGGGCGTGATGGGAGATTTCAAAACCGATTCCATCACAAGCCAAGTCTTGAGACAGAGAGTCTGTCAATAAATTCACGATGGGAAGAACTACGGTGCGAAACGTAGCAGCAGCACGCTCATTTTGCGTGAAACGAGCGGTGTCATACGCCGCATTGTAATTTCCAGTCACTTTTAGAATCACGCGATCCTGAAAACGAACAAACTCCAGGCCGCGTGAGTCGGCTTCCGCTTGCTTCGCAGGGTCGAGGCCAACAAAGCGGTTCAGATAGAATGGAAAGGGAAATTTCATTTTGGCGATCGATTGATTGAGAGCCTTCAACTGCTGGAAATAAGTTTCTTCGAGTGCCTTGAGATCGGGATTCAAGATTTCAGAAGGACTTACCTGTGCAGACGTGAGTGACCCGGAAAAGCCCATCGCCAGTGCCATTGCCAAGAAGAGTGATCGGCGAATGAAGCCGAGAGAAAACCTGAGATTCATACGTCGCACGTTAACACCTCCTATTTGGCGGAGTATTGCGATCCAGCTCGTGCCGGGGGCTGGTAGGGTGGCTGGGCGATGGCGCGCGTGAACGCAATTACGGAGCTGATTTCCTCTGCCGAAAGCATACGCCCGTATGGTGGCATCATCGCCGATTTGCCCACCGCGCTACCGCCAAGTGTAATGATGTTCTGCATGTACTCGTCGCTTTCCGCATTCAGCGTTGCACCATCATTCAGCAACGGTGGAACAGGCGTCAGGTTCGAGCGGTTTGAAGGTCCTGCGGGAGTGGCGTCAGCATGGCACCATACACACTGTTGGTAAAAAATGCGTTTGCCTTGCGCTTGCCGATAGCTCAGAGGAACGATGTGCTGCGCGTCAGTCCAATCGGCTTCCGTATCGTATGCTGCCAGGAGCGGATCGGATTTGACCACTTCAGCATGCTTGCGGCAACCAGAGACGCCGGCAAGAGTCATCGATAAGGCGGTCATCCAGATGCGGAGTCTCATCGGCCAGCTCCGTGAGTTGGGGTATGCGAAGCGGCGGCGCCCGTTGTTTTTTGTGGTTTGATGGTTTGGCGCAAGGTCATCAGATACGCCGTCAAGGCTCTGACCTCGTCTTCCGTAAAATTTCGGCGGGGCTCGATGGTATCGGGAATGAGCGCCTGGGGATTTCTCAGCCAAGCCTCGACCCATGCGGGCGTCAACCAGCCGCCCGCATTGTTCAAGTTGGGCCCGACATATCCGCCGCTGGCACCGATGGTGTGGCATGACTGGCATTGGTATTTCACTTCGTAGAGCTGCTTGCCAAGCGCAGCCATCGCGGGCGTCAACTGCCTGGCGTCAATGGCCGCAGGATTCGCAGCGGGATGCTGCAAGACCATGGTCATGTAGTCGGCGAGTGTGGCGGCGTCCTTGTCGCTCATATTGAATTGTGGCATGCGCAAGATGAGCGTTGGACGAAGCGTTTGCGGGTTCTTCAGGAAGTCCACGATCCACTGCCGTTGCGCGCGGCTGCCTTCGTAGGTTAGATCGGGAGCGAGATCCCCGCCGTAACCATTGAACTTGTGGCAGGTATAGCATTTGTAGCGTTCATAGACTTCGGCAAAGGCACCCGTGGGATGGAAAGCAACTTCCTTGCGTGGCACAACCAGATCTTGCAGCGCGCTGCTTGGCAGTGGGCCTTTCATGCTGAGGAGCGCTGTAGTAATGGCGTCGAGGTCCGCCTGGTTCCAGTTGTATTGCGGCATGCGCGCGGCGGGATTGACGGAGACGGGATCCTGCAGCTTGGCCTGAATGTAGGAGACCAGATTGTGCGGAATCTTCGCGGCGCCGAACTCCAGTTCGGAGGCGTTCTTTCCGCCGATGGCGCTCAGATCCGGTCCAAAGTCTCTTTGTGGGTTCAGGCCTTCAATCACATGGCAACTAGCGCAGCCTTTTTCGAGAAATAGGCGACGCCCGAGCTGAATTTCGTCTTCGGTTGGCTGCCCGAGCTGCGGAACATTTACCAAGAGGTCGGAATCGGCGAGCTTGGTGGCGATGTATTGGGTGACCTTGTAGAGATCTTCATCCGACCAGCCGTAGCGAGGCATGCGCGTGTGCGGAAGATAGCCCTGCGGATCGCGAAGCCAAGTGATGAGCCAATCGAAATTGACCTTGCTACCGACCTTGGTCAACTCCGGGCCGATGTCGCCGCCGATGAGTTTGGTTTCGCCAGCGCGGGTGACGGCGAGGGAGTGGCAGGTCGAGCAGAACATCTGGCGGAAGCGAAGCTCGCCCTGAGAAATCAATTCCGGGTTCTTGCTCCAGGCGGCAACCACACGGGCATCGATCTTATATGGCACAAAGGCTTTGGCTTTTTGAACGCTGAGATAACCAGAAAGCCCGCGGAGCTCAGTCTCGGTTAGGCGGAACTTCGGCATACGCGGCTCTTCTTCCGTCTCGTAGCCGTTCACGGTGACATTGCCGTCTTTGTCGAGGATGGTGCGTGGTTCCTTCAGCCACTTGTAAATCCATTCGCGGCTGACTTTGGTGCCGACGTTCGTGAGATCGGGGCCGAGCATCGCGGGACGTTCGATTCCTGGGAGGCGATGGCAGCCCTGACAATTCAATTCAGCGAGAAGCTCGCGGCCCTTAGTCAACTGCGGAGTCTGGGGCAAGTCAGCGTAGTGACATGCGCCGCAGGATGCTTGAATGAAGCGGGTTGGCAGGATCGGCTGCTCCCACGCAAGTGTGGACTCGTGGGCTTCGGCTACTTCCGTGGCGGGACCCTGTCCACGATGGCAAACCGTGCAGCCCCAGTCGCGAATATTGTGGGGAATGCGCGGATGCGCGCGGAAGGGTTGAGGGACCGCATTATCCGAAAGGCTCGCCTGCGTGATTCCCTGGTGGCAAGTCGTGCAGCGATCAACGACGTTCATTCCCGGCAGCCAGATTTGATCGATGTCGGGGCGGTAGTCGGCCAGCAGTTTCTTTGTGTCTGGGCGGGTTTGCGCAAAACGCACGTAAGAGCGTTTGTATTGCTTCCACTCGCGGCGAAAATCCTTGACGGGCGAGATGGCGAGGACGGCCAAGAAAACGACACTCGAAACGGCAAAGATCAGCGGTGTGCGGTCCGATAGTTTACCCATCTCTTCAGCCGGCATGGGATCTCCACGGCCACACCCACGACCAACCGGGGCCTCGGAAAAAAGTGCCAACGACGGTCAAACAGATAGCGACGGCAATGAACCACGTCATGACCCACCAGGAGACTGGCTTCTTGGCCAGAGCGTGAAGCCAGCCTTTTTCCCCTTCTTTGGCCGTATAGGAAAAGATCAAGGGAGCGGCGACGAGCGCGGTGGGGACGAAAATGGTCCAGGCATGAAACACGGCAAGAAAGCCGAGCAGCACGATCACGGTGACGAGAACGATGCTCAGGTTTTGTGACGGCCTACGGGCCCAAATTGGTTTACCCTCGATGTTGACATTGAAGTAGGGGATCACGACGAGAGCGATCACTACCAGGGTCGGAATCAGGATTCCGGCGACGAACGGCGGGAAGAAGTGCAACAGTTCCTGGAGGCCGAGAAAATACCACGGGGCCTTGGCGGGATTCGGGGTAAGCAGCGGATTCGCGAGTTGCTCGAGCGGCGCGTCCCAGAGAAGCGCGACGAGCACCATAGCAATCACGAGCACCTGAAATGCGATCGCCTCGCGAATCAAGAGATGAGGGTAAGTCATCAACTGCGGGCCCGGATCACCTACTACCTTGGCGGATGTCTTCTTCGTGACAAAAACTACGCGACGCGGATCTTTTTTCGCGTCGGAGCTCAGACCGGTCTCGATTTTATTCTTTTCCATCTTCGTCCTTGTGCTTGACAGTCAGACCGCCATCTTTTTGCACGCGCCAGAAGTGAATTCCGATGAGCAAGATGGCAACAAGGGGAAGGATCACGACGTGCAGCACGTAGAAACGCAAAAGCGCGTTTTCTCCCACGATGTTCCCGCCCAGCACGAGAAATCGAATTTTGCTGCCAACTACGGGCATAGCGGAAATGATGTTAGTGCCGACAGTCACGGCCCAGAACGCAAGCTGGTCCCAGGGCAAGAGATAGCCCGTGTAGCTGAGGAACAACGTGACGAGAAGAAGTACGACACCGACCACCCAGTTGAATTCGTGCGGCGGTTTGTAACCACCCCGGTAGAACACGTGAAACATGTGCCAGAAGACGGCGAACACCATTAAATGCGCGGCCAGTCGATGAAGATTGCGAAGAAAGACGCCGCTAGAAACAACGAATTGAAGATCTTTCATGTCTCGATAGGCGTGAGGCGTTGCCGGGTGGTAATAGAACATCAGCAAAATGCCGGTGACAAAGAGGACGATAAACAGGAGGAAAGAGATC
>Ga0307479_10005979_pt1 | contig 11150 bp, 5 predicted proteins | sample atmos_gasesECM4C_FD_203743 | JGI IMG/M metagenome (GOLD analysis project Ga0307479, IMG submission 203743) | Hardwood forest soil microbial communities from Morgan-Monroe State Forest, Indiana, United States - atmos_gasesECM4C_515 | ecosystem: Environmental > Terrestrial > Soil > Temperate... | reverse complement strand
CGGCAGTTGTGAACGTCGCCCAATCGACCCTGACGAATCGCTATGTCTACGAGCTGATCATCGCGAAAACCTATAATTTCCCAGGCTTCAACTCTTGCAATAGCCAAGCGATTCCGCAGGGCTCGATTATCTCGATTATTCCCAACCCGCAGTTTGATAACCCGCAGTTCGACAATCCGCAATTCGACAACCCGCAGTTCGACAATCCGCAATTCGACAACGCGACGTTTGCCACAGTGCCTCCTCCGCCCGGGAGCACCGGCACTGCGACGGCGTTAAGCACAGCTTCAGCCAGCACAATCACGTCTTCAGGCGATGGCACCACGAAGATGCCGCTTGGGACGGACCACGTGTACGTTGTGCTGCGCGTTTATAGGCCCGCTGGCGTGACGCCGACTCCGTTGACGCTGGCCGAGCAGAGTCAAATCCAAGCTAACACGACGGTTCTGGTGTTCCCGCAGGCGCCGAATACGGGGACCGGAGCGCCTACGGTGCAGCCGCCGGCGCCGGCCAGCAGCAACAAGACCCTTACCACCACGGCCCTGACGTCTTCTCAGAGTTCCTCCGCTTTCGGACAACCCGTCGCCTTCACTGCGACGGTGACCCCGAAGTCAGGCTTGGGCACGCCGACCGGCACGGTGGACTTCAAGGATGGGTCCGCCTTGTTACAGACGGTGCCGCTAACTGGTGGCGTGGCATCGGTCAATATCTCTTCGCTGGCCGTAGGCACGCACATAATCACAGCGGTGTACAGTGGAGATGCGACGTTCGATGGCAGCTTAAATTCGATCAGCCAGCAGGTAGCCAGTGTTCTGGCGATTACGACGAGCACACTGCCCACCGCGATTGTGGGCGTTTCTTACGGGCCTCAGCAGCTCAACGCGACCGGCGGGACGCCTCCGTATTGCTGGTCCAATTCGGCAAATACCTGTCAGGCGGGGTCGGTGCCCATAGGGAATGGATTTTTGATTAATGCAGGCGGTCAAATTACGGGTACCCCGCTTCAACCGGGCATTACGCCGCTTACCGTCTTTGTAACCGACAATGGCCCGCCGATCCAAACGACCTCAGGTACGCTGAATGTCGCTGTTAATGGCAACGTCGTTAACGCGAACGATAGTGGACCCGGTTCTTTGAGGCAGGCAATTCTGGATGTGAACGCACAATCCAGCTCGCAGCCAGTCCGTATCGTCTTCAGTATTCCGGGCAGCGGCGTGCAGACTATCGCGCCCCAAACGGATCTTCCGACACTTACCCACCCGGCGCTTATCGATGCAACGACACAACCGGGATACGCAGGCACGCCTATTATTGAACTGAACGGCAGTGTCGGTACTGCAGTTACGGGAATACACGTGTCTGGCGGCAACAGTACAGTATTCGGGTTCGCGATCAACCGCTTCAGCGGCAATGGAATCTTGCTGGATACCAACGGCGGCAACGTCATCCAAGGAAACTATATCGGGACAGACGTCACCGGCACGGTGGCTCAGCCGAACCTTGGCAACGGGATTGAGATCATCGCCATACCTAATAACGTGATTGGTGGATCCGGATTAGGGCGCAATATCATTTCCGGAAACCAGGGTGAAGGCGTGAGGATTGATGGCACTCTGGCGACGGGGAACGTGGTTCAAGGCAACTACATTGGAACCGATGCGTCGGGTTCGGCAGCGGTGGGAAACAACGCGAGTGGTGTCTACCTTCGCCGCGCTCCAGGCAACTCTGTCCTCGGAAACGTCGTTTCCGCGAACACCGGCTTCGCGGGCATCACGATTTGCGGCAACGCCGTTTTCTGCGGAGGTACCGACATTTCGGGAATCGACGAAACCAGCAACGCCGCCGGTAACGTGGTCAAGGCGAACCTCGTCGGAACAAATGCAGCGGGAACGGCCGCCTTAGGCAACAGCCAGGCCGGCGTGAGCATCGACGGGGCACCGAACACCCTAGTGGGAGGAACATTCTTAGTTGGCATTCGCAATGTCATCTCATTTAACGGGACAAACGACGTTCAGATCTTTTCGGCCGGCGCCAGCGGAAACAAAATCGTGGGCAACACGATTCAGGGCAGCACAACCACAACCACCGTAGGCATTTCTGTTGGCATTTTTTCGGAAGCAGCGGCTGGAACTGGCAACACACTGAGTGGGAACTCGATCTCGGGCCACACCGGACTCGGAATCGATCTCGCCCCGCCTGGGGTTAATCCGAACACCCCGGGTGGTGCTAATAATTTCCCTGTCCTCACATCAGCCCAGCTCGATGTCAACGGCAATACGACAATTGCTGGCACATTGAACAGCACAGCGAACGCGTCGTTCTCAATTGAATACTTCTCTAACGCGTCGTGTAATGCGAGCCAGAACGGCGAAGGCACAACCTTCCTTGGCTCCACGACCGTTACAACTGACGGAAATGGCAACGCATCAGTCACCGTCATTGTTTCCGGACCGGCGGCGGGAAACGCAATCACAGCCACGGCTACAGACGGCGCTGGTACTACATCTGAATTCTCCGCCTGCGTGACGGTAGCTCCCATTGCGATCGGTGTTGCACCAAGAGCCGCTGGTAATTCGGTAGCGCAAAGCTTCAACCTAGCTCCCGCCGACGTGGAGGTGCTGGGCGTGGGGGTGCTGACGGATGGAGTTCTGACCGCGCCTCGCCGGCGCTCAGCGGCCTCGGTCCTCGGGGCTGGGCAGGTGCGAGGATTTACAGCAATTCAGAGGCGCTGATCCCGTCGGTTAACGCTACGGTTATTGCCGTTTCCTGTGAAACGGACCGGCTTATTAACGTGCGCTCCCGGCCCGCCCTCTTGCGTCATTGAGCAACAGATCACCCGGGTCGGAATTGCCGCGCAGCTTCAAGAATAGTTGGTAATTCTCCTGGCTGGCGGACTTCATGCCCGCGCCCTCTTGCGCGCGCGCCAGCCAGTAATACAGCGGCGGCAAGTAACGCAGGGTGGCGGTATCGGCAAACATGAGGTCCGTAGTTTCGCCCATACGTTTCTTGCAGGTTTCGAATTCGGCTAAGGCTTCAGGATAGTGCGCGGCTTCTATGTAGGCCCTGCCGAGCAAAAAATGCGAGATCCAGGAATCGTGCAGCCTCTGTCCGGCGCGCAAATTCTCGACCGCGGTAGGAAGCTGCTTGTGGCGCAGCGCAATCTCGCCGGCGATCAGTTGCGCGTAAGACCGATTCTGCTGCTGCAGGGTGTTGTCGAGGCCGGTGGCGATCTTCCTTGCTTTGGCATCTTCGCCCGCCTGCAGGAGCACGCGCGCAGCCGGATAAAACGCAGTCTCGTCCCTACTGAGTGACGCCGCCTTCGCAGCCGCCTTGACTGCTTCTGGGCGTTTGCCTCGCGCCAGTTGGGCTTCGGACCAGGCCACGTATTTCAACGCCATCTCGCCGGTGTTTTTTCCTTTTTCGTCGTCGGAAACGCCTTTCTCGAGGATCTCCAGCGCCTTGTTGTAGTGTCCAAAGTACATTTCTAGATCGGCTTCACCGATGTTGGCCACCGAAGCCGTTTCTGGATTGATCTTCTGCAGCTTGGCGTAAGTAGCGCATGCTCCGTCGGCTTGGCCGAGCGCCAACTGTGAAAGCGCCAGCGGCAAATAGAGAAACTGGTATGACGGATTCTCCTGGATAAGCCGCTGCGCCTGGCTGATAGCGGTCGCAAAATCTCCCGCATACATCGAATAAAGCGCATAGTTAAGCTGCGCCTTAAGGTTGCGCGGGTTGATTTCGATGGACCTTTTGACGGCCGATCGCGCCTTGGTGAAATCCAAAGTGAAGACGTAGGCAATGCTAAGGTTATTGAAGCCGGCAGCGTCGCCCGGATAAAGGACCGTTAACTTCTCATAGTTTTCGATAGCTTGCGGATAGTTGCGGAGGAAGGCGGCATAGTACGTTCCTAGCGTGCGGTATTTCTCGCGCTCGCTCATGTGGTCCAGGAGTGTAAGTGCCTTTTTATAGTAGTCGGCGGCGTCCGCCGGCTTCTTGAGATTGACGCTGGCCACCGCTAACCCGGCCCAAGCCCGACCCAGATTTGGATCTAATTGCACAGCTTTCTGATAGTCTTGGGCAGCCTGACCCAGTTCCCCGCGCTCTGTCGCAAGCTGGCCCAGGGAGTAGATGTGAGCGGCATCCAGGGAAGATGCGGTGAACGTCTCGGCCGCCGCCAGTTGCACAGATTGCGGAGTTTTATCACCGAGCGCCTTGCGAATGCCGGCCGCTAGCTTGCCCATGGCAACCAGAACGTTCTTCTTCTGAACCTTGCTGGAGTCGGTGGCGATGACCTTACCTGTGACACCGTCCACGGCACGAACGACAACGCGGTAAGAGTCACCTTGACGAGCGATCGAGCCGCTAACGACGGTGTTAATGCCCTCCCGTGTGGCAACGAGGCGCGCTAGGTCTTCATCGAGTGTCGTGGCGCCCGGTTGCACTTTGGCCGCGAGCTTATGTGCCTGGCCCCGATTGTAGGAGGTTATGAACGACGCGCCTTCCATTGCAGTGCTGAATGCCGGCTCCAAGGTGCCGTCAAAGACAGGGTCGCCAGTGTCATTCTTGAAGTCGGCCACGAGCATGGACACTGGAGGATGCTGAATCGGAGTCTTATGCGTCCGCTGCACTGCGATTTGGATTCCCGCCAATAGCAGTACCGCCGCCGCGGCGGCAACCCACTTCGCGGCTTTGCGCCAAGCTGGCGCCAGCCATGCATCCAGGTGGGTCAGGAGTTCCGTCGTCGTCTGATACCGAAGGTCACGTTGCGGTTCGAGGCACCGTTCGACGATCTTGCTCAAGCGGCGCGGTATCTTCGGATCGATCTCGTGAACCGGCTTGGCTTTCTCCCGCGTACGTTTGAGCAGCGCGTCCGGAGTATCGAACGGAGATGGCAACGTCCCGGTAAGCAGTTCGAAGAAGATGATTCCCACGGCGAAGAGGTCGGAGCGTGCGTCTGCTTCCTGACGTAGCACTTGTTCCGGTGACATGTAAGCCGGAGTGCCGACGAGCGCACCCGTTCGGGAATAGAAGGGCTCAGCTTGCATGGACACGTCGCCACTCGGAGGCCCCGGTGGTCTTATCCCCGCGGCCTCAGCCAAATGGGCAACCCCAAAATCCATCACCACAATCCGGTGTTGCGCGTCACACATGATGTTGCCAGGTTTGAGATCGCGGTGAATGACGCCCTCCGCATGCGCGGCCTCAAGTCCGCGGCAGACTTGCTGGATAATGTTGCTAGCCTCAACAGGCTTGAGCTTGCCTTCACGCAGCAGTATTGTCCTCAATGTCTCGCCGTCGATGTACTCCATTGTGATGAACTTGACGCCATCCGCTTCGCCCAGATCGAAGATTCGGATGACGTTGCGATGAGTCACTTGACGAGCGAGAATCAACTCCTGCTTGAAGCGATGCAGAATTTCGGAGCTCAAAGCCAGGTTGGGACGGATTAGTTTCAAGGCCACCAAGCGATCGAGCTCGCGGTCCCGCGCCTTGTAAACAGCCCCCATTCCGCCCTCACCGAGGAGCTTCAAAATCTGATACCTGTTCCCCAACATCTGTCCAGCCCTGAAGCGTTCTGCGGAAGCTGTGTGATGAATTGGCGCAGCAGGTTCTGACCAGTCGTGGGTTAGCGTCTGATCCCCGCCGCAACTGGTAGCGGAGTCAAGCAAGGAGGCGTCATCCAAGGGAAGTGGCGTGCTGCAGTGAGTACACACGCTCGTACCGGGAGGATTCGACAATCCGCACTGCGTGCACTGCATAGAAGGAACCGCCTTGCGATAATTGCCCATACGATACACCAACAAATTGCCTGCTTCAATTCAGTACCCAAGCCAAGTGGCCCACGCACATTCGCCCTCAAGACTTGCCAGTCACCAAGCGTGGCCGCTAATCAAAGATCTACGAAGACCTTTTCGGAGTGCCTTGATTGCTGCGGCTACTCCGGTCGAAGTTCTTATTGGCGTTTTCTCTTTCGGCCGTCCAGCTCCGATTGCGAATAGAAAGTTGGCCAACTCACCGTGGTTTTTCACCTTTTCTCTCCGCGAAGAGTTTCCGTGAAAAAAGACGCCCATGCGGAAGCGCAGCGGCTCTGGGAACAGGTATGGTCGGCCCCCCGACACGCAAGTAACACATTGCTGGTGCTTTGATGGCCCGTGGCTGTCTCACGGCCCACGCAGAGGGCTTGGCGTAACTAACGTACAGGACCCGCTGGTCCTAATCGCGCCTTCTACGGTGGCATGTCAGTCCTCGGCGTGGCGGCTCTAATTGTGCAGCGCTGCAACTGCAAGGTTCCTTGGCTGTATCCGCGGTTTCCAGCTTCGGTCAGGCCCCGTCGAAACCGCTTCTTCATCGTTCTCACGTGCACGGTGAATCTCCCTTTCCGGCTGCGGGCACAGACGTATGGAAGCGTAAACTTCGACGCTGGGCTCTGTTCGGTATTGCGGCAGTGCACCCCATTATCAAGAGGTAGTTCCAATGCGTCCCGGAGGATGATTCAGGAGACGGTCCAAGAACCTCCACTCTACAGGTTTTACCCGATTCGACTTTAAGGGTGATCCCCGCTTGTTTACCTTCCGTCGCAACACTACGTTGTGCTTCCGAGCGCAGTCCCCCGCCCCGCTTAGGTAGCTGGGCATTGCGAGGAGGCGCTCTCGAGGAGCAGCGACGACGGTGCCTTATTACCGCAGGACTACCCCTCGCGCTGAAGTGGACGAAGGGGTTTACGCTTTCTGGAGTTGTGACGGTCCGGGCGACTTGTCGCGCGTTCGGAACCTCGACATGGGGGGCGTATTCATCGAAACTTCATTTCGAAAAGATGTGGGCGCTTCTGTCGAGCTTTACTTCCTTGTGAGTGAGGGGCAGATCCGCGCAGACGGAGTGGTGCGCCACGTAGAACCCGGTCACGGACTGGGATTAAAATTCACCACTCTCGATGACAGGGACCGTCTACGTTTTGGAGCTTTAATGAAACGCCTGTATTCGGCACGTTGCGCTGGCGTGGCCGTATAAGACTCATTCCAGTAACCAAGAGTCCTCCGAGAAATGGCCCGCGCTACCGCCGTGCGGAAGTGAAGCTCTAGCTTTGATGTTTCGTAGCGGGAGGCTCGCTCCGGGTATCTCAATCACTGGTTTGTGTTAGGAGGTCCAGTCCGACTGCAAACCTTTTGGACTGATAGCCGGGCAGTAAGCTACCCGCGCCCTACCCCACGCGTCCCCAGTAGTGGGAGATTTTAGTTCCACGAAGGAGCCAGCCTCCCAAGGCCGTCTGCTGGCGTGGTAAAGCCACGCCAGCTACTATGCGGCGTCGTCCTTTCCGAGAGCGTCTTCTTGATCCTCCGGCGGGTTGGTGTCGGCACCAGGGTTGTTCCCACCCTGCTTCCCGAGTTCCCTCTCGTTGGATTCAGGAGATGGCACAGCCGCTTCCGCATTTATTGAGCTAGCAGAGCCCTCGCGAGCTTTCCGCGCGCCCTGAAGCCGCTCAAGGCTCTTCGATCGCCCTGTACAGCGCGCGACTCGTCGCCGTCGAATATCGCGACGTGCGATCAAGACAGTGAACCACACGAGCAAGGTTATACCCTGGCTCAGGTTGTTCGAGTTGTTCGAGTGCCACAACGCGACCGTAACGGGCGGTCTCAACGACGATTTTCTGCACGAGGAGCGCTTCCAGGATACCCTCGGGCTTGTAGTATTCCCGTAGGCCCGCGGCCAGCCCCTAGATTTCTGCAATCGTCTCGGGCGCGGCGCCGTGAAGATACTGCTTTTCCCGAGCGTCTAACATACGCACGGAAATAACCACCCGAAAAAGATATTAGCCAAACTTCTCCCTTTAAGGTCGCGCGCCCTTCGTTTGACTGCTTGTTTTTGCCGTACTCTCCGCTATATTACGCGCATGATTCCGTTCTACGTCGAGCTCCGCCCCGGCGGCACGATCTACGAGCAGATCGTTTATGCTGCCACCAAGGCCATGATCTCGGGCCAGCTCCGCCCGGGCGACACGTTCCCCTCCGTCCGTACCCTCACCAAGGAACTGAAAATCAATCCCAACACCGCCCACAAAGTTATTTCCTATCTCATCTCCGCCGGTCTTCTCGAAGTTTTCCCAGGTACCGGCACCGTTGTCGCCAAGCGTCCCGGAGCGACCCGCGCGGAGAAAACCAACCTCCTCGAAGATGAGTTGGAAAAGTTAGTCGTGGAAGGAAAGCGCCTCGGCATTGACTTGCCCGACATTTTGGAAGCGGTCGAAAAACATTGGACGCGTTTGCATCGCAAAGGAGGCCAGCCCGGATGACCGCCGCGATTCGCACTGACCAACTATCCAAACACTTTTTTCGCCTACAGGCGCTCGACCGTCTCGCCCTCGAAGTTCCCGAAGGCGCCGTCTACTCACTGGTCGGCCCGAACGGTGCCGGCAAAACCACCGCGATCAAAATCTTCATGAATCTTCTCGCCGCCTCTTCCGGCCAGGCTGAAGTTCTTGGCCGAGATTCCCGCCACATGCGTGGAAAAGCCTACACCCAGATCGGCTACGTTTCCGAAAATCAGGAAATCCCCGAATGGATGAAGGTCGGCGCGCTCTTCGATTACCTTCGCGACTTCTACCCCACTTGGGATCGCGACCTCGAAGACTCTTTGATCAAGCAGTTCGACCTGCCGCGAGACCGTAAGATAAAAGCTCTTTCTCGCGGCATGAAAATGAAGCTGGCCCTCGCTAGCGCTCTCGCCTTTCATCCCAAGCTTATCGTCCTCGATGAGCCCTTCGGCGGCCTTGATCCTCTCGTTCGCGATCAACTCATCGAAGGCTTGCTCGAGCGTGCCCAGGAGTTCACTATCTTTCTTTCCTCGCACGACCTCGCCGAAATCGAATCCTTCGCCAGCCATGTCGGCTATCTCGAGCAAGGCCGCCTCCGCTTCTCCGAGGAAATGACCTCCCTCACCGCGCGCTTCCGCGAAGTCGAACTCACCTTCGATGTCGAGCGTCCTCTTCCTTCGCCTCTTCCGCCCACCTGGCTACAGGCGAAGTCCGCCGGTGCTGTCGTGCGCTTCGTCGAAACTCGTTTCGAGCAAGCGGAGACCGAGGCCGAAATCCTCCGCGTCTTTGGCCCGAGCAAGGACGCCTGCTTCCGTCCCATGACTCTTCGCGCGATCTTCCTGGCCATGGCCAGAAAGTCCGGCGAGGCCTAGGAGACCGCGATGAACCAGACCCTCCACATCTTTCGCAAGGACGCTCGCCACCACTGGCCGGAAATCCTGCTGTCACTTGTTTTGCTGATTCTCTATTGCTGGAAAGAAGTTCGAGAAGAATACCCCGAGCGATTCTATTCTTCCCTTTCCATTATTCCTTGGCTGGAATTTGTCCCCATTCTCCTGCCCGTCGCCTGGTTTCTTCTGATCGTCCGTCTCGTTCAGGACGAGTCTCTCGTAGGAGACCGCCAATGGTGGGTCACGAAACCCTACCAGTGGCCTAGTCTCCTCACCGCCAAACTTCTCTCCTTCTCGGTGTGGTTTTGTGTCCCGGTTTTCTTTGCGCAGTGCTTTCTCCTCCGCGCCGCTGGTTTCGCGGTGACCCCACACTTCGCAGGTTTGCTCTACAACCAGTTCGGAATTATTAGCGTCGTGCTCGCCGCGTGTTTTCTTATTGCTTGCCTGACCCGGAACCTGGGCCATGCCATCATCGCCTTGATCGGCCTGTTCCTCCTCATGACCGGCTTCAGCAGCTTCGAACGCTTTGAGCCAAATCCTGCACTGCAGCCGATTCAAGGTGTCAGCGACATGCTGTCCGGGATTGTCGCGGTCACCGCTAGCCTCGCCGTTGTTCTATGGCAATTCGCTCGGCGAAAAACCGTCCACACCCGTTCAGTCTTCCTTGCCGCAATTGCGGCCACCTGGGTCATTCAGCTTGCGACTCCCTACCACGCCCTCATGGAGAAAAAATATCCCGTCGCTTCTGTTCAGGATCAGCCCTTCCGCATGGCTCTTCGATCTGAGCCGTTAGGGAAGCCGGCCAACCCTCCCCAGAAAGATCCGAAGAACATTTTTCTTCGCATTCCAGTCGAGGTTTCTGGCATCTCGCCGGGCAATTTCGTCACTGTGGATGCGCAACAACTGACCGTCGAAGACTCAACCGGGGCTAAATGGCAGGAGGAATGGACGGGCGGCAGCGGTCAGTGGTGGCCCGAAAATCATTCGATATGGTCTATGCTTTCTGTGAAGAACAGCGTCTACCAGAAGCTCAAATCCGAGCCCGTCAAGGTGCGGTTGGAAATGGCCGTCAGGGAATATCACCTCGAGGATCCTCGCGAATTCCGCGTCCAGGAAGGGGAGTTTCGCGTTCCCACGCTCGGCATTTGCGGGACCCGTATTCCTCTGCGCACGGATCTGATTTGTCGGTCGCCCTTCGTTGCTCCGCCCTTTGTCGCCACCTTCGATCCTGCTTCCGCAAAATGCCCCATGGAACCGGATAAGACGCTGCAAGGGTCATCTCCTCTCCGCTCCGCTAATCTGGGCGAATTTGGGCAGCGCTCGTTGATCAGTCCCATCGCTACCTCCAACATCCACTTTTTTTCTTACCTGCCTTCGCTGTCGCCCTTGAACCCACCGAAGTCTCAAAATATTTGCCCGGGCGACACCATCGGGCTCAGCACTCCCGTCGTCAGCCGTCATGTCCGTGTCGAAGTCCTCCTGGAGCCCGTGAAGATGGAAGAGTTCCGCGTCGTCCCGGCCCAGTTCGTCGAGAGCGTCACGGTGGGAACCTTCTGAAGCAGCCTCGGGACACAGCGTCTCATTTTCGCTCCCAGCCTCTCCGTACCCGCCAGGTGTCTTCTATTTGCATAGCTGGGGCCGCAAATTTTGTCCCCCTCAGTTCCCTGAAGCTCCGAACGGAAGTCATCGTTAGAATCATTACTCGCGATTCGCCCCGGAAGTTTTAGCTTCTCGATGGTTTTGCAGATTTCGGGCTAACGGGGCGGCTAGGGTTGGTCGCCTTCTCTTTCCCTTCCCCTCATTCTTCAGGACACCGAGCGGTGCACTTCGAGTTTGGGCAGGACCGGTTGACCCAGCCGCAGCCGCTGAAGGCTCTCGAGCTGGCTCGTTGGGTTCGTTCGCAAAATCAGTCTTTTTTTGCTGCACGGGCTGGCGTGGCAAAACCACTCCAG
>Ga0307479_10005978_pt1 | contig 11151 bp, 8 predicted proteins | sample atmos_gasesECM4C_FD_203743 | JGI IMG/M metagenome (GOLD analysis project Ga0307479, IMG submission 203743) | Hardwood forest soil microbial communities from Morgan-Monroe State Forest, Indiana, United States - atmos_gasesECM4C_515 | ecosystem: Environmental > Terrestrial > Soil > Temperate... | reverse complement strand
GTTCATCAGCTCCACAGGTGATTTCAGTAAACGCCTCGGGCGGTCCTTCGGATGGCGCGAGCGATGCGCCGGCAATCAGCGACGACGGCCGATTCGTCGCATTCTACTCAGCGGCCAAAAATCTAGTCTCCCGCGGCGCTTCGGGCAACATTTTCATGCGAGATACTTGTCTCGGTCAGGCAAATTGCACTCCTCACACAGTAGCCGTCGACCTCGCTCCGGATGGGAGCGCGCCGAATGCCCGCGCGACCGACCAGGTCGCCATGAGCGGCGATGGCCGCTTTGTGGCCTTCGCTTCGTATGCTACGAATCTCGCTGCCGGAACTCCTCAGAACGTGAATGCGGGCGGCCCTGCGACTGACGGGGATTCGAAGCTCAGCTTATTCGTCCGTGACATGTGTGCTGGCACGAATGTCCCCGCGGGCTGTACGCCGCACACCCAACTCTTGGCGAGCGATGTGAACGGACCACGATATTTCAGATTTTCTCCGTCGTTGAGCGCGGACGGCCGGTATGTTGCGTTCGTCTTAAATGCGCCAAGCGTGGCAACGGGCAAGCCGGAAAATCAAACACAGGTGAACATCCGCGATACTTGCGCAGGCCCAACTGCCTCCGTTGCGTGCGTCCCGAAAACGATTGTGGTAATTGCGACATCAACGAACCCGATTGGTGACGGACAGGCATTCCAGGCAAAAATCTCCAGCAGCGGACGCTACCTCGCCGTCTCGACTAGGACGGTGCGGGGGACGCAAACTGATGGCCGCACTATATCTCAAATTTATTCGTGGGATTCGTGCCTGGGCGCAGATGCTCCTGCGGCGTGTGGCCCTGCAGCGCTCAGAATTTCCGTGGCTCCTGACGGATCGGCACTTGGGGGTTTGAACTCAGAACCATCACTGAGTGCAGACGGCAGATTTGTGGTCTTTGAATCACAAGGTTCAGGAAGCGGCAGCAGCGAATCATCTCCGCAGAGCATTTTTTTGCGGGACACGTGCCTTGGTCGGACGGCGTCTGACAGTTGCGTTCCCTCAACTGCACTCATCTACAGCCAGAATCCCCCGATGGAAGGAGCGCCCCGGAGTCTTGTGCCTTCGATCAGTCCTTCCGGGCGGTTCATCAGTTTTGTGGCAAATGGAGCTGGTCCTGGTTTGGTAAAGAATGAGGTGGGGTCGCTATTCATTCACGACACATGTTTTGGAGCTCCGACAGTTTGCACGCCTGCAACATATCCGAACGCTGGAGCGGGCGCAGACCTGAAAACGATTCCGCTCATGATGGACAAAATCACTCCCGTCCCGCTCAGTGCGGACGGCCGCTACGCTGCGTACTATTCGCGCGCGGCGGCTGGTTCTGCAGCTCCAGTCAGTGGACTGGGCGACGTCTTCCTCGTTGTGACTCCATTCAAATAGTGGCCCCGTTTTTGCTGTGGGTTGCTGTTGCCGCATCATCTCTGGTTCGCGTTCTGGACTCGCTCACGAAAATTCCTTATTCTCGCTGTGGCCACATGCCCGCACCCCTCAAGCCACCTGCGCTTCGCCCCGGCGACCCGATACGCATTGTTTCTTTGGCCAGCCCTGTTGAGGACGATCGTTTGCGGAAGGGCTGTGACGAAATCGCCCGGATGGGTTACGAGCCAAAATGTGATCGTGAGAGTGTGCTTGCGCGCGACGGTTTCTTCGCAGGATCTACGGTCGCCCGTGTCGCCGCGTTGAAAGGAGCTATCAGTGAAACTTCCACTCGCGCTGTAATCTGCTCACGCGGCGGTTACGGATCCAACTATTTGCTCGAAGGGCTGAGCGTCGCCCTCACATCTCCGAAACTTTTTATCGGCTACAGCGATCTCACTTCGCTCCAGATATTTCTCTGGCAAAAATTCCGTTGGGTCACGCTCTACGGGCCCATGGTCGCCGCGGGTCTCGATAAAGGAGCAGGAGCCCCAGAAGGATACGATCGCGACAGCCTGCTGCGAGCAACCACAGAGACCAAGCAGGGCTGGGCGATGGATCTGAATGGTGAAGTATTGTCGCTCGGCGCCGCGGAGGGAACTCTTCTCGGCGGTTGCCTGACCATGATTGAAACGTCGCTCGGCACGCCCTGGGAGCTCGACACGCACGGGGCCATCTTGATGTTGGAAGACCGTGCCATGAAGCCGTGGCAAGTGGACCGCGCGTTGATGCATTTGAGACAGGCCGGAAAATTTCGCGGCGTCGCCGGCGTAATTCTTGGAGAATTTCCGGAGGGCGCGGGGCCGACAGGGAGCGAGACGGTGAAGGACGTTGCGCGTCGGACCCTGGGACCTCTCGGAATTCCTGCGGTCTGGGGGGCGCCCGTAGGCCATTGTTCGCGCCCCATGTTGACGTTACCGCTCGGCGTCCGGGCGCGTCTTTCAACAGACGGGAGCGCGAAACTCGAGATTCTCGAATCTGCATGTTCGTAGCGGCGGGATGCGCCAAGACTTGGGGCGGGGTGGCAGGCGAGAGAGTTTTGATGAGAGGAGAAATTTGATTTCATCGCGTGCGCAGAAAACAGTTGAACACATCCACCTTCTAGGCATCGCCGGCGCGGCTATGGCGCCGGTGGCAGGAATGCTGAAAGAGAGGGGCTTCCATGTCAGGGGCTCGGACGTCGGTGTATATCCGCCTGCGTCAACGCTCCTGGATTCGCTCGGTATCCGCTGGAGCGAGGGCTTCCGCGAAGAAAATCTAAAGCCCGCGCCCGATCTGGCCGTCATCGGCAACGTGATTGCCCGCGGCAACCCCGAACTTGAATTCATCCTTGACGAAAAAATTCCCTATTGCTCGATGCCGCAGCTTCTCGAGGATTATTTCATCGGCGGCCACACTTCGATTGTCGTCGCGGGCACGCATGGCAAGACGACCACCACCGCGATGCTTGCCTGGATTTTTCATGTGGCGGCACGGCGTCCGAATTTCCTGGTCGGCGGCGTGGTCCCGAATTTCAACGACCGCAGTTACGGCTTAGGCGGCGGGGTGGAATTCATCATCGAAGGCGACGAATACGAGACGGCTTTCTTCGATCGCGGCCCCAAGTTTCTCCACTATCATCCCGATGAGCTGATTCTCACTTCACTTGAATATGATCACGCGGACATATATCCCGATCTCGCTTCGATCGCACTTCAGTTCCGGCGGCTCGTGAATCTAGTGCCGAGCCGCGGGCGGATCCTCATCTGGGGCGAAAGCCCGGAGCTGAAAGAGACTGTCGCGAAGGTCTTTTGCCCCGTCGAGACATTCGGGCTAACGCCGGATTGCGATTGGTGCGCGGGGGATATCCTGTGGCGCGACAACGCCACAGAATTTCGCGTCGTGTATCGCGGCAACGAAGTGAGCCGCGTCCGGATGCCTGTCGCCGGCCGCCACAACGTGCTCAACGCGCTCGCCGCCGTCGCTCTGGCCTATGGGCGTGGAGTGGAATGCGAGGCCATCGAACGTGCGCTTGGCACATTTCAATCGGTTCGCCGCCGCATGGAAATCAAGGGTGAAGCGGGTGGAGTTCTTGTCGTCGAGGATTTTGCGCATCACCCGACCGCAATTCGGATGACGCTCGAGGCGACTCGCACGCGCTGGCCAGGCCGAAAGATTTGGGCCGCCATCGAGCCGCGCTCGAATACCATGCGGCGCAAAATATTTCAGGATGTGCTGCCCGATGCGCTGGCGATTGCCGATGCCGTGGTCATTGGACCCGTGAGCCGCGCGCAGTTGCTCGAAGGAGTCGATCGTCTTTCGCCTAGCGGTATCGCCGAATCGCTCCGCCAGCGCGGTCGTCCGGCGAAGGCATTTGATTCCTCCGTCGAAATTGCCGATTATCTGGCCGAGAACGCCAGGCCCGGTGATCTCGTCATGGTGATGTCCAACGGCAGCTTCGACGCTTTGTGCGCGAAACTCCTCGACAAGTTGAAGTCTTTGTCCGGGGCCCGTCTTTGAAGCGCGCAAGTTTGAAGCAGATAGTTCGCCTCAGCGCTGCTATCGGCTTGGTTGGGCTTGTTTTTTTCTCCCAGCCCGCATTTGCCACGATTCGATATCAGATTTCTCTGGCGCACCCCGAGCAGCACATTTTTCAAGTCTCCATGCAAGTGGATGCGCGGGAGAATGACGGTGACGTCACAGTAGCTCTGCCGGCGTGGGACGCCTTGTACCAAATTCGCGACTTCTCCTATCGCGTTCGCGACGTTCACGCAACGAATTTGGCACCCGAGGCCACTGCGCTCAGAGTTCAGAAGCTCGACAAACAGACATGGCAAATCTCGCTTTCGGCTTCGAGCGTTCGGACTGTAAACATCGCTTACTCGATTGAGTGGAACGAGCCCGGACCATTCAGCTCTCAGCTAAATTCTCATCATGCGTTCCTAAATTTGGCCCAGGCCCTGATGTACGTTCCGGATCGCCGCGGCGAAGACACCGTGGTGCTCTTCAGCGGCATTCCTGATGGTTGGAGAACCATCGCGGCGCTCCCGGCGGGCTCAGTGCCGAATTCATTCACGGCAGCAAGCTATGACGCGCTCGTAGACGCGCCGGTGGAAGCGGGGAAATTCGATGAGTTCGAATTCGACAGCGGAGGTGCGCATTTTCGCGTTGTTGTGGACGCGCACAGCTACAAAAAAGGCACGCTCGAAAACGCGCTGAAAAAAATCACAGCTTACCAATTGCAACTGATGGGCGGGCCACCGTTCAAGGAGTTTACGTTCATCTTCCACATCGGCCCTTACTCTGAGATTGGCGCGGGCGGGGGAATGGAACACATGAACTCGACGGCGATTGCTACAGGCTCGCTTGATTCCGCCATTTCCGTTGCCGCGCACGAATTCTTCCATGTCTGGAACGTGAAGCGCATCCGCCCGCAATCGCTCGAGCCGGTGGACTTCAGCAAGGAGCAATACACGCGCGCATTGTGGTTCGCCGAGGGTGTTACGAGCACCTATCAATACTATACGCTTGAGCGCACAGGTCTTTGGTCAAGAGACACGTTGTTGGGCGACCTCGCCGAGCAAGTCTGCGAACTCGAAGCCCGGCAGGCACGGCGGTGGCAAAGTGCCGAGGAATCGAGTATGGACGCATGGTTCGAGAAATACGACTTCTACAACCGGCCCGATCGCAGCATCTGGTACTACAATAAAGGGCAAATACTGGGCGTCGTGCTGGATCTTGAGATTCGCGATGCCACCGACAACCGGAAGTCTCTCGATGATGTTTTTCGACTGATGAACGAGAAATATGCGCGCCAGGGGAAATTCTACGACGACAGCACGGGCATTCGGTCGGCGGTCGAAGAAGTTGCGGGTACGAGTTTCCAAAGTTTCTTTGAGAAGTACGTTTCGGGCACGGATGCCATTGCGTACGACGGATTCTTTGGCGCCGGCGGCCTCGTGCTCAAGATAGAAAAGCAGGATTCGGCCGACTACGGCTTCTGGCCGAGCCTGACGCTGAATGGAATGGTGGTCGCGGCGATCGAATCCGGCAGCGCCGCGGAAGCCGCGGGTGTGAAGGAGGGCGATGTCCTGGTGGAGTTGAACGGCGAGCCTTTCCCGCGAAGATTTACGACGTGGCTGGGCGGACAATCTCCCGGTCAGAATGTAAATTTACGAGCGCGCCGCGAAGGTGAGGAGAAGGTATTCACCTTTGCGCTCGGCGCCCGCAGCGATCAGCGGTGCTTCATCACCGAGGTGCCGCGGCCGACGGAAAGGCAACGCCGCGTCCGGGATGGCCTGCTGCATGGCACGACTGACTGACATGCGCTCGGCGCTGCACTGTTTCCCAGCTCCCAACTCGCAAGATTCAAGTGTTAGCTCGCCGGTCAGATGATTCGAACCATCATCGTTGTCCTCTACTATGCGCTCGGCCTCATGTTGGTCATGCCATGGCTCATCCTGTGGAGTCTCCTGACGGGCAGCCCCGATTTCATGTACCAGATGACAATGAAGGCTGTGCGCTCCGGACTGCGCATCGCCGGCGTTCGAGTTCGCGTCGAGGGCCTTGAAAATATTCCGCCCGGCGTCTGCATTTTTGCCGCGAATCACGTTTCAAACATGGACCCGCTAGCCTTCGTTCCAGCAATTCCGCGCCGCGTGTCCCTCTTGGCAAAAAAACAGGTCTTCCGAATACCAATTCTGTCGATAGCCATGCGCCTCGCAAAATTGATACCTGTGGACCGAGAGGACAGGGAAGCGGCGGCTTCAAGCGTTGACATTGGTGTCCGATGCTTGAAGGAGGGATTGTCGTTCGCGGTCTATCCCGAAGGCACGCGCAGCCGCGATGGCCGCCTGCTCCCGTTCAAGAAAGGGGCTTTCGTGATGGCAATCGAGGCAGGCGTTCCCGTGGTTCCAGTTTCGATCGCGGGGGCGCAGACGCTGATGCGTAAAGGGGATTGGACTGTGCACCCCGGCGAGGTGATTGTTCGGTTTGGGCAGGCTGTGGATGCTTCAGCATACCCGATGGATAAGCGCGCCGAATTGCTCGCGCGCGTGGAAGCCCTTGTTGCCGCCGGGCTGCCCCAGGATCAGCGCCCAGGTCCGGCGACAAAATCATGACTGCTTAGAGAGTCTTTTCCTTCAACCGCGCGACCTCGTCACGAAGCATCCGCACTTCTTTCTGAAGTTCCGGCAGGCGATTAAACACAGCCACGGATTTCCGCCACGCGAGATTCTCCATCGAAGGATAGCCGGAAAAGATAGCGCTGGCCGGGACGTCATTCGGCACTCCGCTTTGCGCGGTGATCGTGGCGCCATCGCCGATCGTGAGATGCCCTGCAGCGCCCACCTGGCCAGCGAGAATGCAACGCTTTCCAACGCGGGTCGTGCCGGAAAGCCCGACCTGGCCGCAGAGGAGCGTGTCCTCCCCGATCTTGCAGGAGTGGCCCACTTGCACCAGGTTGTCAATTTTCGTCCCACGGCCGATGCGCGTCTCGCCGATAGTCGCGCGGTCAATTGCGCTGTGGGCCTGAATTTCGACGTCATCTTCAATCGCCACGATTCCGGCCTGGCGAATCTTGTACCACCGGCCATCAGCCTGCTTTTCGAATCCGAACCCATCGCTCCCCACCACGACGCCATTCTGGAGCAGCACACGATTTCCAATCCGGCTGCCTTCGCGGACGCAGACGTGTGAGTGTGCGAAGAAATCGTCACCGATTCGTGCGTTGCGATAGATAGCCACAAAACTGTGCAGCACCGCATTTCGTCCGATCTCAACATTTTCGTCAACAAAACAATGTGGACCGATGTGTGCTCCCGCCCCAACCTTCGCCGAATCAGCCACGACGGCCGTGGGATGAATGCCCCCGGGAAAATGCGGCCCGGGATGAAATATTTCGATCGCGCGCGCGAAATCAAGACGTGGATGCTCTGAGCGCAGCGCCGCCATACGCGCCGGAACGTTTTCCTTTGCCAAGATGACGGCCGATGCTGCCGACTTCTCAAGAGTAGCGCGATATTTTCGATCCGCGAAGAAGGTCAACTCGCCCTTTTTCGCCTCGTCGATCGCCGCGACTCCACTGATTTCGAGATTCGCGTCGCCTTCAATCGAGCATCCTAGCCTTTCCGCAATCTGCCCAAGCTTCATGGCCATTTCTCCTAGCTGCCGAACGTGCGGCAATGCCAATGTACAACAATTTCACCCGTGCACACGATGGAGGTTATTTGCAGAAAAGAGTTGAAGTGAGACGGATTGATGCCGGGAGGAAACTACTCGCTGAACAATTTTGGCTGTGCGGCAGCAATCGCGCGCGCCGCGGTCGCATCGCGTGCCGTCCGCCGCGCCACTCCGACCACGCCCAAAACTTTCATTTCCTCAAGTGCAGTGCGGGGGATGAACAGGCGCAAGCTATTTCCGTGGAGATCGGGTGGCGTCAATTGCACACCAGTGTCGAGTAGGTCGAGCAAGTCGTTCGAGACGATCCCCTCCATCACGTCGTCATCGCGGAATCGCAGCCGCACCCAGAGGCCGTCCAGTTTCGGGCGGCTGAGAAACATCTTCCGCTCCGGCTCGAATGGCTCCAGGAATTCCCGGACGAAGTAAACGGACTTCACGTCGGCCAGCGCAATTGATTTGCGCTCACCCTCGGGGGTCAGCAGGTCAATAGTCTCGGTGCGTCCGAGGGTCGCCGCGTTTAGGTAGCCCCGGATGGCAGTGCCATCCAGGAGTTGAACCACGACCTTCTTGTGCGTCGAGGATGGCGTCCTACTTTTCAACGGCTGAAGACCCTTCCGGGTAGGTTGTTGCTATGCTCCCCGGAGTTATGTTATCCTTACGCGATTTTTTGTCAACTTATTGGTGCTTAAAGGGTTAGCATCGGAGTCTCAGCCGATTGACCGTCAAACGGCAGATCCTAAAATCGGCCTCCGCAATAGCCCTAGTCACTGTTATCAGCCGGATTTGCGGATACTTACGCGATCAACGAGTAGCCCTCCTCCTCGGGACGTCGCCCGCCGCCGATTCCTTCGTACTTGCCCTTCGGATACCCAATTTGATCCGGCGAATGACAGGGGAAGGCTCTCTCGGGGCGTCATTCATCCCGGTCTTCACAGGCTACATGCGCGACAAGCCCCGGGAGCAGGTTTGGGCGTTTGCCGGGAAGGCATTCTGGGACCTGGCTGCGCTACTTGGGGTAATCGCCCTGCTTGGCGTAATTTTCTCCCGGCAGGTGATCAACCTCTACACGGTGTTCGCGGCGGACCGTTCGGGCTGGGAGCTCGCCGTTTATCTGAACCGCATCATCTTCCCAGCGGTGTTTTTCATCGGGCTGGCTGCGCTGGCGGCGGCGATTCTACACTCATTCCGCATTTTTGTGCTGCCGGCTGCGACGCCCATTTTTCTGAATCTGGTGTTCGTTCTGTTTTCTTTCGGCATCGTGTATCGGCCGGTAATGCGGATGGCGCCGCCGGCATACCGCACACCGGCCGTGGCGCTCGCAATCGGATTTCTCCTTGGCGCCGTCGTCCAACTGGGCATGCAAATCCCGGCGCTGGTGCATCAAGGGATGCGATTTCGATTCGGGCTTTCCGTAAGCGACCCAGGGGTCAGGAAAGTTGGGCGGCTGTTGGGTCCCGCGTTCTTCGGGATGAGCGTGTACCAAATCAATCAGTACGTGGACACGATTTTTTCGGCATCGTCGCGCATGCCTTCGGGGAGCGTTGCGTCTCTTTACGTGGCGGACCGCATTATGCAACTCGTGCTGGGCACGTACGCCATCGCCATGTCCACCGCCCTGCTGCCGACGATGTCACACCAGGTGGCCGAAGGGAAAATGGATGAGATGAAGCACACATTCGGATTTTCCGTGCGCATCGTATCGTTCATTGCCATCCCGGCCGCGGTAGGCCTGATCCTCCTGCGGCAGCCGATCGTGCAGGTATTGTTCCAGCATGGAGCCTTCGTCGCCGAATCTACCGCTCTGACGGCGCGGGCCCTTTTCTACTACTCGCTGGGATTGCCGGCATTTGCCGTTATCAAGCTCATTACGCCGATGTACTACTCGACGCACGACACGATGACGCCGGCACGGGTCGGGGCGTGGTCGTTGGCTTTGAACTTGGCGCTGAATCTGATTTTTCTGTTCTTTTTCCTTCGGTATTTTTTGAATGGCAGCCCGGCGATGGCGAGCACCATCGCCGCTTACTTCAATTTCGCCGCGCTGTTTCTGATTTTTCGCAGACGCTACGGCGCGCTCGGTTCGCGCGGACTGATTGCCGCCATCAGCAAGATAACGGTGTGTACTGTGGCTATGGCGATCGCTTGTTACACGGCGCTCAAGATGTCGGGGTTTGCAGCTTCGCAACATTTCCTCAATCAAGTGGGATTGCTGGCCGCCATGATCCTTGGGTCCACAGTTATTTATTTCGGCGTGGCAAAGCTGTTGCGATGCGAGGAGCTAGCCGAGCTTCTATCGCTCCTGCGCCGAGCTGAGCACGCTCCGCTTCCTACTGCGGGAGCGGAGTTTTGAAAAATGTATATTGCAAGGGCATGCCCGAGAGTAAGGGTTGCCGCACCGAGCCGGGGCCTGTCCATCCCCACAAGCGATAGCATTTACGCAGATTGTTTTTTCCTGAGTCTGGGAGAGTCGGAATGGAATCGCAGATACGCACCTTTCTAACTTATCTCCGAATTGAAAAAGGGCTCTCGGACAACACACTACATGCCTATCGCCGAGACATGAAAAAGTTCACTGCCTTCGTTGCCAAGCAAGGGCTGAAGATCCAGCAAGTTTCGCGCGGGGATGTTGTGGATTTTCTCAGCACGCTCTATCGCAAGGGGCTGGACAGCCGCTCAGTGGCCCGGCATCTCGCCACCATTCGCCATTTCTTCCGTTTCCTGCTGCTCGAGGGCGAGGTGAAGGAAGATCCGGCTGCCACCATCGAATCCCCGAAATTCCGCCAGGGCCTGCCCGATTTCCTGACGCTCGAGGAAGTGGACCGCCTGCTGGCTCAGCCGGATGTTTCGGACGCGCGCGGCCTGCGGGATAAGGCCATGATCGAGCTCATGTACTCGACCGGCCTGCGCGTTTCTGAGCTCTGCGGACTGCGTCTTGCCGACGTGCAAATGGAGGCCGGGTGCCTGCGCTGCCTAGGGAAGGGAAACAAGGAGCGGCTGGTACCCATCGGGCGGCGCGCGCTTACTGTTGTCGAGGAATATCTTCAGAAGTCGCGCCCGCAAATTCTGGGCGACGGTTCTTCGCAGTATGTTTTCATCAACAGCCACGCCAACAAAGTGGATCGCATCACTTTCTGGAAGACCCTGGCCGAGTACGGCCGCAAAGCTGGCTTGCGAAAAACTCCCACGCCGCACATGCTCCGCCACAGCTTTGCCACTCATCTGCTCGACCACGGCGCCGATCTCCGCTCTGTGCAAATGATGCTGGGCCATGCGGACATTTCTACAACGCAGATCTACACGCATGTGGTCGAGGAACGTCTGAAACAGGTGTACAAGGCGCATCACCCGCGCGCGTGATTTGGCTGGCGCGGTAATTCGAGGAGGCAGAAAAGCTCATGCCCGATTATATGTACTTGCTGGAAAGCCGGCTCTCCCCCGAGCAGCGCGCCGTGCTCGAGCGCGTCCAGGAGCTCTCCCGCGTGCAAGATGTGAATGTGTATTTAACCGGAGGGGCTGTTCGCGACCTAATTTCCGGCATGCCCATTCG
>Ga0307479_10005977_pt1 | contig 11152 bp, 9 predicted proteins | sample atmos_gasesECM4C_FD_203743 | JGI IMG/M metagenome (GOLD analysis project Ga0307479, IMG submission 203743) | Hardwood forest soil microbial communities from Morgan-Monroe State Forest, Indiana, United States - atmos_gasesECM4C_515 | ecosystem: Environmental > Terrestrial > Soil > Temperate... | reverse complement strand
AGTCCGTGGACCTGCGCCAGGCCTGTAAGGCCGACAGGGACTCGGTGGCGATCGTCGTAGTGGGGTACCTCCGCCTTGAACTGCTCGACGAAGAATGGCCGCTCGGGCCTGGGACCGACGATCGACATGTCTCCTCGGACCACGTTCCACAACTGGGGCAGCTCGTCCAGCCCGGTTTTCCGCAGGACCTTTCCAACCCTGGTGACGCGCGTCGCGGCACTCCACTCTGTGTCGGAACCGTCGTGGACGTACATGGACCGGAACTTGATAACGCGAACGATGGTGCCGCGCTGGCCCACCCGTTCTTGACAGAAGTGGACGGGGCCGCGGCTGGACACCTTCACAGCAAGGGCGAGCGCAGCGTACAAAGGGGACAGCAGCATTAGACCAAGGAGCGCTAGTGAGACGTCAAGGGCGCGCTTGGCGGTCGAGGCGTGGCTGCGCAGAGTGGGGCGACGCAGGTGTTCTAGCGGAAAACCCCAGACGTTGTCGACGTCGCGGCCATTGGGGGTCGCGAGCTCAAAAAACCGAGGTAGGACGTGGACATCGATCGAGGCATCGTCGCAAGCTCGGAAAATGTCGATCATCGAGTCCTCGCGTACCACGCCGAAGGCCACCACGACGTGCTCGATATGCTCTTCAGAGAGCACGAAACGCAATAAGTCAACGCCCCCAGATAAGGGCAACGCCAGCCCCGAGGCCTCTACGTCATCCACGAAGCCGATCGGGTCCAAGCCGTATTCACGGTGTCTCATGAGGATGCCGGCAAGCTGATGGCCCACTTGGCCGGCACCAACGATCAATGTGCGACGAAGAAGGCCTGCGCGAGTCCGCAGGGTTCTAATGGTTGAGTAGGCCACCGCCCGCATGGTCAGGACGGCGGCGCAGGTGAGGCCGCTGGCTTCTAGAAGGGTGGCCGGCGATGCTCCCCCAAGGCGGGCCGCAGCCAGCACAAGCAAGGGGATCGCTGTGATGGCAAAGACCGAACGAGCCTGGGAGGTCACGCTCAGCGTGAGGCGGTGCCGATAGTGGCCGGAACCAATCAGGCCAAGAATCACCACAGCCGTATATGCCCACAGCCACCAACCCATTGGTGACAGGGCAAGGGCTCCTGTGACGGTGGTCAGCGCCGCAAGGTCGGCAACCGCCATGGTGACCGGTTCGATGGAGGTCCTGAGCGCTCGTCGCGATGCTGTCGGTGGGTGCAGGCGCATGCGCGGAAAGCGCAGCGTGGAGGTTGGTTCGATGAAGCCGGATTCCGACACGGTTCTGGATCGCCGAGGTAACCGGCGAGGCTAGACGTGGAGCTGGCGGCGCCCGCGGGCCTCCAGCACGGATGACTGGGCCCGCGAAACCGACGGAACCCTCAGGGCCGAATAACCGAACCACCGCCCCGGGCTGAACGTGACCGGAGACGTCTTGGTTCTCAGTACCATCGTGGTTTCCTCCTTCGCCGGCGCATGCCCACACCCGTTTTCCACGCTCTGCGGGGGTGTCTCAAAGACACGACCGTCACCGCTTCCACGTGGTCCAGGTGGAGATGGACTGTTGTGCTACCGCCCCCCTTGGGGGATCTCACGCCTCCTCCGCGTGAGAGCGAAACCGATCCCACGATCGGTGCCAGACCCGCCGGCACCGATAGTGGACCACTCAACGGCCATTGATCAATAGTTGATTTTCCGCGGAGCCCTAGTTGGCGGAATGTTGTTTTTTTGTAGTGAGAGGCCGCGACTCCTCCAGGGGTAGCCCGAGCTACCCGACCTCGAAAAAGACCTTCTGGACCCGCTCTCATCTCCCGCGTTGTTTGCCATGACCACGAGATATGTCCGGGACATTCGAGCACTTGTGCCCCGGCGGAATTACCCAGACAAGCGGTGCAGGGAGGTGGGCCGGCCCGGCAGCTTCCTGACGAAGGTGCCGTGCACGGCCGCCACCGGAGGAGCTCGGCGTCTGGGCCGTCTCCGGGTTGGCCCGGCTCAGCTCGGCATAGGTCGGGTCAAGGAAAGGGAACTCAAGCCATGAGCTTGCTCGGCGGAATCGCTCTCGGCGACGTCCTATGGCGCGATGGCCGACCTGGCGACACCATCGGAAGCCCACATTCGGCTCGAGGCCGCCTGCTCTGGCCACGCCTTGGCTGGCTCCGCGAATCCCTAGCACTGGCCTCGATCCCAGCCACCAACCCAGGTCGCGATCTCAGGGCCGACCCTCAAAACGCCAACTTCTGCCGCGGCGCCGTCGACTTACTTCTTTGCGGAACTCGCCGGCGTCCTGGCGGGCGCCTCACCCTGTACCTCCTCGTCTGAGGGCCGGCGGGTAGCATCAGACCGATCTCGCCTATGGAGGACGTGACCTGTTCCTGCGTCGGAAAACTTCCAAGCTCGCGTACCGCTGCCGCGCAACCGGACCGGAAACCTTCCGCAGCGCGAATCCAGTGGTCTTGGTTACGACCTCAGCTCGGAGCTTCTCAGCTGAAACCGGACACGTAGTAGAACCGCCCTATAGGCCATAAGACCGGTGAGCTCCCAGATCCGGCGTCTGATCGCGAGCTGGGCAACCCGGCGTGAGAGGTTTGCCGGCGTCAGCATCCAGGGCTTAACTTGTCCAATGAAGTGAAGAACGTGTATTCCTTCAGGACCGCGCCACTTGTGGTCTTCCTGTCTCATGTAGTCGTCCAGATGTTCTACAAGGACGTTGTACCTTCCGTCGAGGTGTAGCTCTGGAGTTGTAATCCAATCCTTCCAGAACAGATTGATGACGCTTTGGACGCCCATACTCGGCGGACGCCCAACGGCCGCTCGCCAGCGTTTCTCGTGCTCGAATGCCTCTGGCAGAAATGCGGCGAGCTGATTGGTCAGGGTGGGCTCGGGCTCGATGACCATGAGACCAGCGTTAAGGTCGGTGCAGTCTTCGTTCCCAGGGTACCTATCAGCGATAACCGCCGAACGGGGCGGCCTGTCAAACAGCTCGTCAAGGTTCTTTATGACGAGGACATCGCTGTCTATGTAGACGATCTTCTCAAATTGGCATAAGGAGAAAACCCCTAATTTCTCGAATACGCCTGCCCAGTGTCGATGATGGTCACTCGCCACGTTTGCTTGTTTGATTTCCACAGGTACATTGATTGGCGGAGCGTCAATTTGTTCGATACGTACCCGTGCAAGAGTATCTCGAACATTATTGCTGACTTCGCTACCCACGAGAGCGTAGAGTCTGTATTTCGCCCTGCACATGCGCAAGGACTCGTTAAGGACGAGAACGCCATCGAGATAGTTATCGGTACTAAGTACTGTCACATAGGCAGTCGGGTCATAGTTCGTTGGCTCTTGACGCATTGTCGTGTCTCCTGCGACCTACGGCGTTGTCCTTCGTCACCCGATTGTCGGCCTGAGTATACGTTGTTTCTGGTCGTGCCACTTTGCAATATGCGCGACGATATCCAGAAGGCGCTGGCGAGGCACTCGCGATGGTACTGGCGCGGAGAAGTTCGGGGTGCCACATCTCGGCCATCGGCGCACCCCGGCGGTGACGACCCTTCGGCTGTAGGTCGCTTATTAGCTCTAGCGTTCCTCAGGCCTTACGTTGACGTAATTCTTGGGCCAGAGTTCTCGGGGGCAGGTCCACCGGGGTGGCCGAAGATTGATCGTCAAGCGACCTCTTTGCTGATCGCTGCCGAGCAACCGCCGAGCAATGAGCCAACCCGGATCCAGGCATCGGAACGTAAATTCGCTCTCCGCTCGCTCAGGCGGGGGAACAGCGTCCCTGGACCGCGAAATGAAGCGTTCGTCAGACGATTCGGGTTTCGGGGCGCCACGACGTGGTCTCCGACTCCGACCGTCGATTCCCAGTCGGAGACCGGCGGGATCACCCCACCACACCGGGCGACACAGTCGCGGCTCGGGCCATGACCAGCCAGATCGCGCGCTGGCCCGCAGCGCTGAACGCGCCCAGCAAGTCGGCGAACACCAGCGGGGGCAGTCGGTTGTTTTGCCTCATCCAGGTTGGGCAGACCCAAATTTGGAAGGTCCCGCCCTCGGGCGGGGAGGAAGGCGGAGCGCTCGGTGCACCCCATACGACGATCGTGTGTCGGTTGTGCGCGATCATTTGGATCTTGACCCAGAGCAGTATCAAGCAGCTCGTGGCGGTCGCCTGCTGGGGCGCTAGCAGGTGTTTGGCGATGGCCTCGATTTGGTGCTCCGTCCACCTGAACCTGAGCGGCAATCTTCACCGGCCGATTGGCACGTCATGGCCTACCGGTTCGGCACATCGCCACGGCTTGACCCTTGCAGCGGCCAACCATCGCGGTGACTGAGATGGCGACCGAGTCAGGCGCCGCCATCGGGCGCCTGACGACCCGCGCGGACCGGGTGGTGAGGGTGAAGCCTCGTAGCGGTTGGGCCTTACCGGACCTGAGCGAGATGCTCGCCTATCGCGAGCTGCTCTTAATTCTGGTGCGCCGCAACATCAAGATCCGCTACAAGCAAACCGCCCTGGGTGTGGCGTGGGCCGTGCTCCAACCGATCCTCGGCACAGTGGTGTTCACCGTCTTCTTCAACCATGTCGCTGGCATCAAGTCGCTCAAGGGGCTCCCGTACCCAGTATTCGCTCTGAGCGGCCTCGCCACTTGGAACTTCTTCTCCATTGGGCTCACCCAGGCCTCCGACAGCCTGGTGAGTGGGGCCGCCCTTGTCAGCAAAGTGTACTTCCCTCGCATGTTGGTCCCTTTGGCCGCCGTCCTCGCCGGCGGGATCGACTTCGTGGTGACCCTGATCCTGCTACTTGTGGTGATGGCGGCTTACGGATTAACGCCCGGTATCGCCGTGCTGTGGTTACCGGTCTTCGCCCTCCTGCTGGCCTCGGTCACGGTAGCGTTCAGCGTCTTCAGTTCCGCGCTCAACACGCGATATCGAGATGTCCGTTACGTCGTCCCCTTTTTAACCCAGCTGTGGCTGTTCTTGACACCCATCGTTTACCCCAGCAGTCTGCTTCACGGCCCATGGAGAACGATTATCGGGCTCAATCCGATGGTAGGGGTCGTAGACGGCGTGCGGTGGTGCATGATCGCCCGCTTCCCGCGCCCAGGCCTCGTGCTCGTGCCCTCGCTGCTCGTAACCGCGGTGGTCTTGTTCGGAAGCCTACTGTATTTCGCCCGAGCCGAGCGCACGATGGCGGACGTCGTGTAAAGGGGTCTGGAGACCGTGGCAAACACCGCCATAGCAGCGGAAGCGTTGGCAAAGGCGTACCGGGTGGGGAACCCGCGAGGAACTTATCCCACACTGCGCGACAGCATCGTGGAAGTTATGGGACGTCCGGTCCGCAGTCTTCGACGGCGGAGTCCGGCCGCGTCGACATCGGAGTTCTGGGCTTTGCGGGACTTGTCGTTCGAAGTACATATGGGCGACAAGTTGGGCTTCATCGGGCGGAACGGGGCGGGGAAAACCACCATTTTGAAGATCTTGTCGCGTATCACAGACCCCACACGGGGATGGGCGGACATCCGCGGCCGAGTCGGTTCGTTGCTCGAGGTGGGCACGGGCTTTCACCCTGAGCTCACAGGACGGGAAAACATCGAGCTCAACGGGGCCATCCTCGGAATGAAGCGCTCTGACATCCGAAAGCGCTTCGACGAGATCGTGAGCTTCGCCGAGGTGGACCAGTTCTTGGACACTCCGGTGAAGCACTATTCGAGTGGAATGTATGTGCGGCTCGCCTTTGCGGTAGCGGCCCACCTCGAACCGGAGATCCTCATGGTCGACGAGGTGCTGGCCGTCGGTGACGCTGCCTTTCAGAAGAAATGTCTGGGCAAGATGGGCGAAGTGGCACGTGAGGGCCGGACGGTCCTGTTCGTGAGCCACAACATGGCAGTTATCCAAGCGTTCTGCGGAAGGTGTTTGCTCGTCGAACGTGGTCAAGCGATCGAAGATGGACCGACCGACCACGTGGTAGCGACGTACTTACAGTCCCTCGAGCGCACCTCGTCTGTGCCCCTCTTAGAGAGGGACGACCGACGAGGTGAGGCATGGCTCGATGTGAAGCTATCCAGAATCGAAATCGAGGGCCCGCGAGGGGGAGCGCTTGCCACCGGTAGTCCGGCGCGATTCGTCTTTCACTTCGAGGGTCGTCAGCCCAACCTCTCGATCAGGTTCGTCGTCTATGACCAGCTCGGTCTTCCCGTCGTCCACTTTGACAGCAGCTTAAGGAGTCCAGAAGACACCGCCGACGGCAGCGAGCCTGTGGCGATCTGTGAGGTCGATGAGCTTCCGCTCCTTCCCGGCCGTTATCGGGTCGACGTCAAAGTATTCGGAGGCGGTCACCTTCAAGACGGGCTAGACGCCGCTGCCACTTTCGACGTCGAGCAGGGGGTCATGCGCGGCCGACCAGCGCCGCCGCCCGAGTCGGGTGCCAGCACGTTCATTCCCCATCGCTGGAAGGTTCCCACTGACCGCTAGAGCGAAGCACGGGAGGACGCCGTGACGGTGTCGCCGTCCATCCGCAGACGCGTCACGTCGGAGCCACACATTGCCCCCACGAGGAACCGACCGATCGATTCTCCCTAACCGAGCACCGTTGCGAGAGCCTCATCGACTTCGGCCAGATCCACGACGTAGTCGTACGGGCTAGGACCAAATGCGTCAGGCGGTCGGTGGGCACTGCTCTCTCCGACCAAATATGCGTAATGAAGGTCGCCGGCGACGGCCAGTGAGTAGTACATCGGCCATGCATTATCAGTGGGGACGATCTCGAGAAGCGTTGTCTTGTGCCTGCAGAACACGATATTGGCTAGGCCCGCCCCATGTGCCCCGACAACAACGGCTGCCCCAGCGAAGTCGGCCGGTTGGTTCGGATGGTCAGCGGGCTCGTAGACCTCGAATCCATACTGTGAGAGGAGCGCTTGAAGTTGGGGCTCGTTCGTGGCTTGCCGGCTGGCTCCACGGCGCGACACGTAGAGGTTTCTTCCGGGCTGCGGGGCCGTCATCTTCGACCTGAGGAAATCCACCAGCCAAGGGCGATACGCCAGAGAACCAGACGGGCAACTGGGCACCACTAGACAGTCGGTCGTGACGCCGAACTCTGGTCTCGCCTCGACGCGCTTGTCGGAGGGGATGCCGAGGAGGTCCAGGACGGAGGCGGCATTCGGTTTCGGCGGCGAGGGACAATAGACGTGGTCCACCTCGGACACGGAGAAGCCGGCTCGTTCGAAGAGCGCAAGTCGTCCCAACCCATCGAGGAGATAGTGGGCATAATTCTCGTTACACCAGTTGCTTACTAAGGCCAGCGTGGTTCCAGAGAGATGCCGGGTCTGTGTCGGTCCCGACCGAGGCGCCCGCCGCGTCGGTCCTCCATACCACGAGAGCTGGGGAAGCAAGATGCTGTCTTTACCGAACACCCAACCCTTGGTATCGACGCAACCGTCCTCAAGCTCCAAGACGCCCATGTCTAGCGTGGTGAGTGGGAGACGCTTTGCAAACACGTCGATAGGGGTTGCGCTCAGACACCGTGGCTGTGGCCATTGGAGACGCTGAGCCTTCTCCACGAGATGCCAGCGCCCTCCGAAATGGCTGAGGTATTCGGACAGTGTGCTTGATCCCGGATCAGACGGAGCTGACCTGCTCACTCGTCGAGCCGCTGACCGAAGCCTACGCCCGATAGCCATCGAGCATCTCGGTACCGCCGCGTTTGCCCGTCAGACCGGGTGATGGCGCCTTATTCAGCGAACCCACGACCACGACACAGACCCCTCGGTGCATCGCTACGGTCGGCGGGTCGGACAGCAGCGGACACAGCTCCCGGAGCGCGGCGCCACACTATCTCCAGCGCGGGCGCCACAATCAGCCGGAGCGCAGCCCCGGAGTGGGTGACACCAAAGAGGGGCCGCCTGGTGAGCGACCGATGCTGATGACGTCGCCGTACGCAAGTCCGAAGCGATCGTCCTCACCCCACCTTCGCCATTGGGAATCGAGGAGTAGATGATGGCGCGAGATCATTTCGGCGAAACGCTCTGCCGACATGTCACTCCGATACCCCATGAGCAGACCCTTCCGACGTGTCCACCCGACTATGCCGGCGTGATGAATGACGAAGCGGCCACCAGGGCGTAGTACCCGACCGACCTCTCCCATATACGACTCTATGTCCTGCGGGTCGACGTGTACAAAGCTGGCGAAGGTCCATACCAGGTCCACGGAGCGGTCGGGTATGGGCAGAGTACGACCATCGTTAACGTGAAAGAACACCTCCGGATGGCCCCCGAACCGCCTTCTGCACTCGTTGATGCAGCTACCAGAGACATCGACCAGACTCACAGAACGGGCGTGTCCAACTATGTGTTCGGACCAGCGACCGTGTCCAGGGCCCACCTCGAGCACGTCCACATCGGGACTCAGGTAGGGCGTCAGAAATTGGTCGACAACCGACTGCTTCCACTCAGGATACGGCTGATTGCAGGAGTCGGCGTGGAATGCCCAGCTAGCTTCTCCCCCATGCCAACTCTCGTCCCTGCTCCACGTCTCCTTGTTCCATTTAATCGACGGCATACCGGTTCCGCCTTGTGTATAGCCAAGGTTCGCACATTCTATGCCTGGGCCCAGCGTCCTGACAGCTCGGAGACTTTGGAACGCACTTGCAGCCCCACGTTATCAAGTCAGAACCGCAATTAGGGCGACAGCGTCAACTCGTTTCCTCAGCGACGCCGAAATCGGAGGGACGCCCATATTGTCTCGGTCGAACCCACGACCAGACCACGGTTTGGCCATGTTCGATCACAACTGATCCTTCAACGGAGAAGCCGACACCCGCGAAGAACGCCTCCAAGCCTTCTCGAGTGTACGAATGCCGCCACCCGCGGGCGCGCCTCTCGTGGGTGGTGAGACCCACTGGTGAATCGGCTATGACGTAGCTAATGATCAGGCGGGAGCAGCGACCCGGCAATCGCTGTGCGAATGTCTCAACGTCTGGAAGGTACTCGACCAAGCCGAGGCAGAATATAACGTCGAAGAAGTGGGGCGGAAGGCCCCGGCGGACGTCGAGGTACTCAACGGTGCTCGACTGGGGTCGTAAGTCGTATCCTCGATACCGAAACTCTCGATTAAGGTTCTTGGTGAGCGCCCACCGCAGTCGTTCGTTGCCGCAGCCCAAGTCAGCTATCTCGATTGGAGTGTTGGGTGAAGCGCTCTGGTCTAACATCTGGGCTAGAAGACGCGAGGCCACCGACGCCCGCTCGTCCCACCGAGGATCGTCCTGGTCGGCACAGTTGAATCGTCTGCCCGGTACGACCGTCGTCATTACGCGGCGTTTGATGTCTCGTGCCGTCCGGAGCGTCCGATTCCACATCCCACCTCTCGAACTGAAGACGATGGCTCGCGAATCTTCAACGCAGTGCAGTCGACGATAAGCGGCGCGGCCTGCCCCAATTTGCCGCTTGGTCGCTGCAAGGAGCGCCGGTTGTACATCACGTGCGGACCTCCAGGTCTCATTGATCGAACTGCGAAGCTCCTCCGCGGCAGATGGATGATTCAGCCGAACGAGAGGGCAGAGGCCGTTGAACTGATCAGCAAGACCGAGAAACTTCTCCGTGTAATAGTCCGATGCGGTCAAACCAATCGCGGGAATACCCTGTGCGAGAGCGAATACGGCCGCATGATAACTGCCGGCAACAACAAGACGGCACCTCTGCACGCGACCAATCGGACTCTCTGCTCTCTCTTGCTGGCCGGGTTCGTGAATCCTGGCGAGAACAACTGCATCGTTCTCCTTCGCTACCTCTGAGATTGGGATTGGGACCAGCCGAGCCTGCAGAGATCGGCCCAACTCTGTTACAACAGCAGCCACCATCTCTAAATGCGCTTGCGTCAGCCCTGAATAGCGAGCAACTCGAAGGCCCAGGCCAAGACCGTCGCCACTCGGCAAGTCTGCTCCGGCCGCGAATGCCAATTCCAAAGCGTCGTCCCCCGTCGTGACCATCTTCCGGTCCGGAACCCCCATGTCACGCAGGACGGGGCGACTCGTACGCTCTTCGCGCAAGCCGATGAGATCGACACGGGGGAGGACGACACGAGCCATGGCAACGAGCTCTTGGTCAGTGAAGCGGCTGACGCCCTGGCCCATTAGCGCAGTCGTAGCCTCCCGACGCACGGCCGAGTTGACGAGTTCGAGGACGGAAGTAGCTCGCCGTGCATACGCGTCGGTGAGCAATCCTGCCCCGCTCACAATGAGTACATCACATCGGTTCGACCAATCGAGAAAGTCTCTAAGTTCGCTGTTTCCAGCACCCTTCAGCTTCCGGCGTGTGCGGATCAGGGTGCTTGCAAGGTGGGGATGACTGGTCCGTAACCAACGCTCAAGCCACCTGAGACGAGTTGCAACCACCGTTGGGAGAGCCCTTTGTACGCGGGAGCTTACGAGTGGTTGCTCGAGCCAGATATGCCTCCCGATCGCTGAGACGGCGAACGTTCCGGGACACAAGGACGCTAAACGGTCGGGAGACTCTGTGATTACTCCAATCTGCGAGTCAGGCCATAACTCGCGAGCACGGCCTGCGGCCACTTGCAGCATGGCCGCGTCTCCGGCATTGAGGAGGTGGTGAGCGCTCGGCTCGATGAGAATACGTCTGGACGGAGGTCTCTTCCGGGGCTCCCCCTCGGGGGGTGGAGAGGCATCACCCGATTTGATGAGCGCCAAATGTTTCCCTCCTGGCCATCGGAGTCGATGGAATCGAGTACAGGTACACCCTATAGCGAGTAATCGTCTGGTCTGCTGAGAGTTCCTGTCATGCGCCCTGAAGGTAAACGCTATGGAAGAGGTCTCGCGACAGGTGTGATTGTCGCGATGCATCGCGAGCCGCCCTCATTTCCGAAGAGCCTCTACAAAGAGAGCACGCGGGTGACCCCATGCGAACCCATGTCGCTCGAGCTCTACGGCAACGAGTGACATCGGATACACGGCCAGTCGCAGGTTGCTTCGATTCTTGACCCGGTCGCGGAGCTCCTGAACCACACGAACCATCACGCGCGTCGAGGGGCGGATGGAGCTTACAGTCAGACCTACCCCAGAGAGTTTCGATGTGAGGATCTCTGCGTCGTATCCGTGCCGGACTTGATGTCTCCAAGTGGTCTCACTACGAGGTAGTACCGGCGTCCAGTCCCAAGCGGGGACATGT
>Ga0307479_10005976_pt1 | contig 11152 bp, 9 predicted proteins | sample atmos_gasesECM4C_FD_203743 | JGI IMG/M metagenome (GOLD analysis project Ga0307479, IMG submission 203743) | Hardwood forest soil microbial communities from Morgan-Monroe State Forest, Indiana, United States - atmos_gasesECM4C_515 | ecosystem: Environmental > Terrestrial > Soil > Temperate... | reverse complement strand
CCAGCGTCATCCTGATGCTCGTCGTCTTTCAACTGGCGCTTACCGGCTTGCACGAACTCAGCGAAGCCCAGTGGCTGCCATCCAGCAAGTCAGAAATGGCCATTGTCGGCCCGATCGTCAAGAACGATCTGTTCTTTTTTGTTTTTATCTTCGGTGCAGCGGCCCTGCTGATCTTCCGCGAATGGCAGTCGGCAACGCACGCCTCGGCGGTGACCCGTGCCCCAGGGGAAGCCGAGAAACGCCTGGCGGAAGCGCAAAACCGCCGCCAGCGCCGTTGGATGGCGGCCGCAGCCTCGGCGTGCTTAATCGTAATCCTCGCGCTGACTGCGGATTTTATCTATGCACGCGCGAATTCGGCACGCCCCAGCGTCACCCAACTGACCGCGCAGAATAACCAAGTGCGCGTCCCGATCAGCGAAGTGCAAGACGGGAGCATGCACTTGTTCGCGACCGATCTCGGCGGCGGCCAAACGGTTCGTTTCATGATCATCAAGAAACCTGACGGCTGGGGCACCGCGCTGGACGCCTGCCGTATTTGCGGCGCCGAAGGCTACCGCCAGGACGGCCAAAACGTAATCTGCCGCCACTGTGGCTCGGCCATCTATGTCCCCACCATAGGCCAAGCCGGTGGCTGCAATCCCATAGGAGTGCCCTCGCATGTAGACGGCACCGATCTAGTCATGGACATTTCAGCCCTGACGCAAGCCACAACCGAAATTCCGAAATAGGTAGCATAGGCACTCGTCGCTCCATAACGAACATGTTCCTACGCCTAGTAGCCGACTCCTTCACGCGCCGCCCGCGCCACAAACTCTTAACCGGCGCGGCCCTAGCCTTGGGCATGGCCGTAGTTACCGCCGCCTTAAGCGTGAGCCTCGACGTGGGCGACCGCCTCTCCCACGAATTCCGCAGCCTAGGCGCCAATCTCCTAGTCACTCCTCAAGCCGACACGTTACCCCTAGAAATCGGCGGCGTAGACTACCGCCCAGTAAACTCCGGTGCTTACCTGCCCGAGTCCGACCTCCCCAAAATCAAAATGGTCTTCTGGCACAACAACATCATCGCCTTCGCGCCGATTCTTGAGGCACCAGTGCGAATAGGGGATGTTAGCAGTTCTACAAAATTTTCTGATCCCCTGTTGTTCTATCCGACCGCCACGTCGGTCACCATGATGGGAACCTGGAATCAGCACGCCGTTCGACTTTCGGACGGTTCGTCGTTCGTCACCGGAATCGCGACGTCCGCGCCATGGTGGGGAATAGAAGGCCGGCTGTTTTCCGAAGGAGCCAACGAGTGTGTGGTAGGTCAGAAGCTTGCTCACCGTCTTGGTATTCATGTCGGAGATAGAATCACCGTCGAAACCAACAATCCGAAGTGGATGGTTCAACTCGCCGCGCGACCTCTCGTCACCGGCATCGTTTCAACGGGCGATGACGCCGACGAAGCAGTCGTGTCATCACTTTCCGACGTTCAGAGGCTTAATCGAATACCAGGCGTGTATCGACGGCTGTACGTCAGCGCCCTAACCAAACCCGAAGACGACTTCGCCCGCCGCGGTCCCGCCACCATGACGCCCGACGAGCTGGAACGTTGGAGTTGTAGCCCCTACGTCTCCTCAATTGCCTACTCGATCAAGCAAGTCCTCCCCGGCACCGACGTGCGCGTCATCCGCCGCGTAGCCGAAGGCGAAGGCCGCATCCTAACCAGAGTCCGCACGCTGCTATGGCTGGTAACGTTCGCCGCCCTGCTAGCCGCCGCCCTGGCCGTGGGCGCATCGTCCGCATCATCGGTCATCGAGCGCCGCACGGAAATCGGCCTGATGAAAGCCCTGGGCGCAGGCACAGCCACGGTCGGCTTCCTGCTAGCAGCAGAGCAACTGCTGATAGCGGTTGCAGGCGGCGGAGCAGGCTACGCCCTGGGCATCTTCCTGGCCCGCCTGGTCGGCGAGAAAATCTTCGGCGACGCCCCGCAACCCTCATTGCTAGTCATGGTCGTGATCGTGGGCCTGGCCACAACCGTGACGCTAGCGGGCAGCGCCCTCCCGCTACGCCGAGCAGCCCGCTACGAGCCAGCCCCCATCCTACGAGGCGAATGATCATGCACAATCATCTCGCTACGCACAGACCCGCCAAGCATAAGGGCACCGCACGCGTGTGCCTGTCCGCGCCATGGTCACCCGCAGGCTCTCCATGACTAGCCCCCACCACCCAAGCCGCGCAATGTTCTGGCGCATCATCCGCCGCCTGCTAACCGCGAACCGCGGCCGCCTTTTCGTAATCCTGCTAGCCCTAGGCGCCGGCGCAGCCGTAACTGCAGCCCTCCTAAACGTAAAAATCGACGCCAACCGCCGCCTCACCACCGAATTTCGCTCCCTCGGTGCAAACGTCGTCGTCGCCCCGCGCAATCCATCCGGCGAAGCAGACCACACACTTGACCAATCCGTTTTTCAACAGATTCCGTCTTCAATAGACCGACAGCACGTTGGCGTCTTGGCGATCCTCTACGTCACGGCGGACGCTTTTGCGCCGGCTTCGAAAAAATCCACACAAATTGTGGTCGCCGGCCAAAAGGGTGATCTTGGTGCGGAAATTACGGGCGTCGGATTCGGGAAAGGCATTGATTTTGTCGGTGGATCGTTCTCGAACAACAAGCCATCTTGCTGGCTGGGTGCCACGGCGGCCGGTTATCTGCACGTTAAGGCACCCGATCTTCTTACGTTGCGAAGCGACAGCCGAGAGGAAACCTGTAGAGTTGACCTTGTTCGTTCTGTCGGCGGCCCTGAAGATGATCAGGTCACCGTACCTCTGGACCTGGCACAACGTCTCGCGGCGCTGCCGGATAAGATCAGCCTGATCCAAATCAGCGTCGCCGGAACTCCGCGCGTCATCAACAACTACATCGCTGATCTGGCGTACCGTCTCCCCGACGCCGACGTCCACGGCGTCCGCCAATTCACCGAGGCCGAAGCCAAAATCTACGACCGCATAAGCGGCCTGCTAACGGCAACGGTAGCAGTAGTCTTGATCCTAACCACTCTCTGCGTAATGGCCGCCATGACCAACGTAGCCATGGAACGCAAAAACGACGTAGGCCTAATGAAAGCCATCGGTGGCGCTACCCGCCGCGTCCTTCGTCTGTTTCTAGCGGAGGCAGCCGTGCTAGGTCTGATCGGCGGCGTACTAGGCGCAGCCGCGGGCATCCTGCTTTCGATCGCCCTCGGCAGAGCCGTCTTCGGCGTGGCCGCACAGCCGCGCCTGATTGTGTATCCTATATCTGTAACGCTAACGATCCTGGTAGCCGTAGCAGGCGCCTATCCGTTGCGCCGCTTGGCCAGCATCCGTCCAGCGTCCGTTTTTCGAGGTGAAGCGTGACGCCGCAGGTCGCCATCGAATCACTAACAAAGCAGTACGGTGCGCTGCGAGCGGTCGACGCCCTCAGCTTCAAGATCGATCCCGGCGAATGGGTCGCGCTCATGGGTCCGTCCGGCTCCGGCAAGACCACGCTCATCAACGTTCTGGGCGGACTAGACACGCTAACTAGCGGCCGCGTTGTCGTGGACGGCGTCGATCTCGCAAAACTAACCGAAAGCCAATTGGTCCGGTACCGAGCCGAAAAAATCGGCTTCGTCTTCCAACAATTCCATCTAGTGCCCTACCTCAACGCCTTGGAAAATGTGATGCTGGCCCAATATTTCCACAGCGTGACCGACGAATCGCAAGCCGCGGAAGCCCTGCGCCGCGTAGGCCTGGGCGACCGGCTGACCCATCTCCCCGCCCAGCTCTCCGGCGGCGAGCAGCAGCGCGTAGCCATCGCCCGCGCCCTGATCAATCAACCCAAGCTCATCCTGGCCGACGAGCCCACAGGCAATCTCGACGAACCCAACGAAACCATTGTCATGGAAATTTTCCGCGAGCTCCACCGCGCCGGCCACACCATCTTGATGGTCACCCACGACGCCGACATCGCACGGCAAGCCGACCGCCGCATCGAGCTTCAACACGGCCATTTGCATTACGACAGCACGCAACACGGCCCCAATCATCCACTGCTCTGTCCACTTGCCAACACTGCCGACTGCTGCAGCCCCCCCACGGCCGACGACGAAATCCGTTTCGACCACCTCCTGGAACAAATCTGGGTCTTCGGCGAAGAAGGCAAGCCCGCCAGAGTGGACGCTCTTCACGCCACAGGTCCCGCAGGCACGCTTCCGCTGATCACCGACGAATTGCCCACTCGAGTCCTAAACCGCATGTCCGAATTGCAATTGGTGCAGGCCGAAAACGGTCACGTCCGCCTGACTCCCTCAGGCACACTCCGCGCCCGCGACGTAGTCCGCCGCCACCGCCTGGCCGAGCGCCTTTTCAAAGACACCTTCGCCGTAGACGACTCCGAAGCCCACAACCAAGCCTGCAAATTCGAACACATCATCAGCCCCGAACTAGACCAGCGCATCTGCACCTTCCTGGGCCACCCGAAAACGTGCCCCCACGGCAACCCGATCCCCCCAGGCCGCTGCTGCAACGGAAATAGCAAGTCGACAGTCGACAGCTAAAAGTCAAAAACAAAACCCTCTCAGGTCGACCTCATCGCCTCCTCGACGTTTCTTCCGACTGGCGCCTCCGCGAACCTCCGCGCCGCTCTGCGACTCTGCGTTATCTTTTCACCGTTCCGACCTCTCAACCTGTTTCCACCGCGGACTCTTCGTGATCTCTGTGCTCCGAACCTCCGCGCCCTCGGTGTTAATTCACCTGCTTTTTCCTTTTCCGACCGTTCAACTGTAAACTGTCGACTGTCGACCGTTTCTATGCCCACCCCCGCAGATCCCCGCAAAAAACCCTCGGCCGTGAAAATCCACGTGTCCACAGGCGCCGGTGTAGACATCACCTGGGCCGACGGCCACGCCAGCCATTACGATTTCCACTACCTTCGCGATGAGTGCCCCTGCGCCACCTGCAACGACGAGCGCGAAAAAAAATCCTCCTTCCCCGCCGCGGGCCTAGCCTCCTCCGCCGCCCTCCCTATGTTCAAGCCCAAGCCCACCGCCAAATCCGCCAACGCCGTAGGCAACTACGCCATCCAATTCACCTTCACCGACGGCCACGCCACCGGCATCTACAGCTACGACCACCTCCGCACCATCTGCCCCTGCCCCACCTGCGCCCAATCCTTCCGCCGCCCACCAGCAACCTGACTCGAAAATTCACGCTGACGAGGCGCCGCTTTCAGGCGGTCTCCCGGTGACCTTTGTGTCCCGACCTCCGTGGCCTCTGCGTTAAATCTTTTGCCTTTTGCCTTTTGCCTTTTGCCTTTGGAGACTCCTGGTTGCCGCCGCGAGGAACTTGTGGAATGCTTCGGGCCATTCCAAAATCGGAGAGGTGCCTCGATGGGTTCCAGTCCAGAAACACTTCGCGCCGTTCCCCTATTCTCACTGCTGGATGAAGACGAACTCGCCGTACTCGCGTGTCAGGTGGAGGTCAAGACCTTCGTCCCGCGCCAGCGCATCTACAAAATCGGAGATTGCGGCGGCCACGCGTACGTCATGGTTTCCGGTAAAGTTCGCGTCACAACGGTAGACGAAGACCACCAGGAAGTCGTCGTGGACGAGCCAACGCACGGCGAGTTCTTCGGCTTCGCATCCATGCTCGAGCAGACTCCGCATCAAACCAACGCGACCGCGCTGGAAGACACTGTCTGCATCGAGGTCGACCGCCGCGACATCGGCGTGCTCATCGAGCGCAAGCCGCACGCCGGCATGGATATGCTCACCGTGCTCGGCCGGCAGTTTCACGCCTCGCAACAGCTTGTGCGCGTCCGCGCAAGTCGCAATCCAAACGAAGTCATCGAACAAGACGCGACGTTCGGCGAGCGCATCGCGGACGCGGTCGCCCACTTTGGCGGTTCCTGGTCGTTCATCATCACGTGCATGACCCTGCTGATCGCCTACGTCGCCGCCAACGTAATTCTCCGAAACCAAGCGTGGGACCCCTATCCATTCATCTTGCTCAATTTATTCTTATCGATGCTCGCCGCGATTCAGGCGCCGGTGATCATGATGAGCCAAAACCGCCAGGACTCGAAAGATCGCGTTCGCGGCGAACTGGACTACGACGTCAATCGCCGCGCTGAACGAGAAATCCAAGCGGTAACTCACAAGCTGAATGTGCTGGACGACAAGATGGGCGACGTCGCCGAACTCCTCCGCCGCCACCTGGCGTTAGGCGAGACCGCCCACCCGCCGCGAAGCTAGTCGACTGGTATGAGCGCAGCGTACTTTAGCCTGCTCGGCGGAGAGAACGAAAGGCAGACTAGTTTGAAGAGCGCATCCCAACTTTGGCTGGCTGGCCCGCAAATGCCATGTATGACTGACTCTTCGCCGCGCGAGCGAAAATAAACGAGCTTCCTGAAAACGCTAGCGCCACAAACAGACTCGTCACCTCATCCTGATTGTGCAAGTTTGCAAAAACTCGAGGCGCATGTAGCAGAACGACCCACAGCAGGAACATGATGCCCAACATAATTCCCGCAGGGCGCGCCTGAATCCCAGTGGCAATTGCCAAACCCGCCGCCACCATGCACGCACCAGTGAAATAAATCCAGAACAGATGTGCCGGGAGCCACGCCATCACCAGCGTCGCCAGAAACTTCGCATACATGAAATGTTGCACGCCAAAAAGAATCATCGAGATCCCAACCAGCAGCCGCCCAAACAAAATCAGCTTCTCATCGTGGCTGCGCGATATTCCCACACCCAACCCTTCCGCCGGCGGTAACGCGGCCAGCGCGAATGCCGCGCCACTCAACGCCAAAGGCTCAAACGCCCGCGTGCGATCGGTGCCGTTGTGCAACACCGCATTGAAGTGAAGGAATTGAAGGAAAATCACGCACAACAGAAACAATCCGCCAATCACCAGCGCAGGCACGCGCGCCTTCCAGTTCATCGCAATACTCAAGCCGGTCGCAATCAAGATCGCTCCCACCAAGTAAGCCCCGACGGCCCCGCCCGGCGCCCAAGGCGGCACCGGCGGCAACCCTCCCTGATAACTTCCGAGCGCAAGGTACTGAATTCCGAAAACCACCATCGGAATCGCAAAAAGTATTCGCCCAACTCGAACCAGATTTTCTGTCATCGTCGTTTTGCCCGGCTTAGATACCGGGACGTCCTGTCGTGTCCATCAAATCGGGAGATCAATTTCATCCCGTGATACCTCGAAGAGTGACGATATTAGAGCACGTCTCAACCACACTTTAAGCTCGCAAATATCAACGAAAAGTGGTCATCACTCGGTTAATGAAAGTGGTTATTGACTGCCGCCGATCGCTTCTTGTGTTTGCGCCGGGTGAGACCGTTTCGCCTGGACCTCCGGAGCATCGCCCTTGCGCTCTGATCACATCGTGCAAACCCCCCTGCCTTACGCATCTAGACTTCGCAACCAAAAAATGCGAGCATTTTAATCTGCAGGTCGCCATCACCCATTCATGAGCAGCACTCCAACTAGCGCTGCCCCGCGGAGCCGGGGCAACGGCATTCCGCGCGTCATCGTTGCCACCACGGCGCTGTTGACGTTCATCTCCTTCTGGCGAGCGGCGGCCATTGTTCTGAACGATTTAGCGTCTTCAGCGTATTATGCGGGCGGCGAAGCTGAAGGCTTTGTCGGGAAGACCGCGCCGTGGTTCATCCTCGCGATCATGCTGTTTTCGTACGCGGTGCGCGCCGTGTATGTCGAAAGCTGCAGCATGTTCGTGCGCGGCGGCGTGTACCGCGCCGTAAAGCAGTCGCTGGGCGGAGCGCTCGCGAAATTCAGCGTTTCGGCCTTGATGTTCGACTACATTTTGACGGGGCCGATCAGCGGCGTCGCCGCCGGTCAATATCTCGGCGGACTGCTCAGCGAATTGTCGCAATACTTTCACCTGAGCGGCGCTTTTTCCGCGCGCACGCTGGGCGGAATTTCCGCGACTTTCGCCATAGCGGTCACCGTTTATTTCTGGTGGGAAAATACCAAGGGCGTCTCGGAATCCAGCGAAAAAGCCCTGCACATCATGAAGCTGGTTACCGTGATGGTCGTGATTTTGATTGGTTGGTGTATTTACACCGCCGTTCTACGTCATTCTTCCCTGCCGCCGTTTCCTTATCCAAGAAATATTCATCTGACGGCCAGCGCTCTCGGTTGGCTGGCTCACAGCAAGCTCCCGCAAATGTTCGGTATCGTCACCATCTTCATCGCCCTCGGACATTCCGTGCTGGCCATGAGCGGTGAGGAATCCCTCGCCCAGGTGTACCGCGAAATCGAAAGCCCAAAGCTGCAGAACTTGAAGAAGGCCGGCCTGGTCATCTTCGTGTACAGCCTGGTGTTCACTTCGCTGGTCTCTTTCTTCGCGGTGATGATCATTCCAGACGATGTTCGTCAGGGCTTCCTCGAGAACCTCATCGGCGGGCTGGCGATGAATCTGCAGGGCCCATTTCTGATTCGCTTGATCTTCCATGGATTCGTGGTGGTGGTTGGCACGCTGATCCTTGCGGGCGCCGTGAACACCGCAATCGTGGGCTCGAATGGCGTGCTAAACCGCGTTTCCGAAGACGGCGTGCTCAGCGAATGGTTCCGGCAGCCCCACCCCAAATTCGGCACTAGCTACCGCATCATCAACATCGTGGTCATGCTGCAGATCACCACCATCGTGATCAGCCGCGGCGATGTCACCTTCCTCGCGAACCTGTACGCTTTCGGCGTCATCTGGAGTTTCGCGATGAATGGCCTGGCGGTATTTGTGCTGCGCTACACCGCGCCCGGCCAGCGGGAATTCCAGGTGCCTTTCAATTTCACCATTCGCGGCATTCAGATACCTGTGGGGCTTGGGCTCATCACCCTGATCCTGTTCTTGATCGCCATCACCAACCTGTTTACCAAGCCGGTTGCCACCATGGCTGGCGGCGCTTTCTCCATTTTGCTCTATGCGGTATTCACCATTTCGGAGCGGCGCGGCCGGCACGGCGGGGTCGCGCGCGTAGAAATGGATCAGTTCAACCTGGAACTCGAAGGCGAGCTGAGTCCCGAAGCCGTAGGCGCGCGGCCCGGCAACATTCTCGTGCCGGTAAGCAACCACTTCAATCTGTACCACCTGGGAAACGTTCTGGATCGCGTGAAGCCTGGCCGGCGGGATGTCGTGGTTCTTCACGTGCGCTTGTTGCGGCGTTCCGGTTCGGGCGAAAACGAGTTGGAAGCCGATCAGCTTTTCGGCAGCATCGAGCAGCACTTATTTTCTCAAGCGCTCTCCATGGCCGAGAAACGCGGCAAATCCATTCGGCTGGCGGTCGTGGCCGCCAACGATTTATGGGACGGTATTTTGCGCGCGGCTACGTCGCTGCAATCCAGCACTATTGTCGTCGGCCACTCCTCGAAGGAGATGACCGAAGAGCAGGCGCGGCAGGTCGGCGAGGCCTGGGAAAAACTCGGCGACCAGAAGCCGCAGTTCAATCTGGAAATTCACATGCCCAACGGGGACAAGATATACAAAGTCCTCGGCCCGCATGCGCCAAACCTCACTGCCAACGAAGTACACCTATTGCACAGATTGTGGCTGCGTTTCAGTGAAGTCCTCGCGCGCGAAGAGCTCCATCATCATGACGTGGTGCACTTCGCGCTGGAAGAAGTACAAAAAGAAATCGACGAAGGCCACGAAGAATCGGTGGTCGGCCGCCTGCGCGCGCACCTGGAAGCCAATCAAAACAAACGCAAAACGAAAACTTAGATCGACTCGTAGCGCCGGTTTACCCTGAGTCGCGAAGGGCCTCCTGCCGGCTCTTTGCCTAACGCAAGTCGCTATAGGTCCCCGAAGGGTTCCACTAGGCGAGTTGCGAGGTGCAGTGTCCGCAGCGCTTAGCCGCAATCGGAATCGACATCGCGCACTGCGGGCAGTCTTTGGTGGCGGGGGGCGCCGACGGTGCCGGCTTATTAACCCAGTGATCTATCAACTGAATGATAATGAATATACAGAACGCCACAATCAAGAAATTGATGATGGCATTTAGGAAAACGCCGTAGTTCAGAGTCGGCGCGCCAGCTTTCTTCGCGTCTACCAGGCTAGCGTACAACTTGCCGTCCAAAGCGAAAAACAGATTGGAGAAATCGACGCCCTTCAGTAGCTTCCCGATGGGCGGCATCAAAATGTCATCAACCAGGGACGACACGATCTTGCCGAAGGCCGCGCCGATAATCACGCCGACCGCCAGATCCAGTACATTGCCGCGCATCACGAACGCTTTGAATTCTTTCAGCATACAGGCCTCCTCACATAGGGTTAGCAGTGGCCCGGATTATAGCGGAGGCGGCACGACTGTCTATAGGGGAACTTGGCCGCCAAAACAAAATAGGTAGGACTAACGAGGGCGAAGAATCAAAACGGAGCCGACCAACCCACGCAAAACCAAAACAAGTCCCGCCACCGCGAACAACTTTCCGACCCAGAGGAAAGGCGCGCGGGCGATGGCGAGCATCACCACGCCCAGGAGTACAAGGGAAAGTCCACGAGTCCAGCGCTCCCCGCGCAACCATGCGCGGCCCGGGCGGTAAAATGCATACGCGCCCCAAACAATCAGTGCCACGCTCAGGATCATCCATGGGGCAGTGCGGCGGTCGACGTAGATGCGTCCCGTGACTCCCAGCCACACGACCAGCGCGCCGAGCAGCACAAAGAGTATTTCGATGACCATGCGAAGCAGGCGATCAGGTGTGAGCATTGCGATTCACCGAATCACGACTATTGCATCCCGCCGCAAAATCGTCAGGCGACGCGCTCGATGCGTACCTTGTTCAGCGTCACCGGACTGCGCGGCCGGTCATTGGAATCTCGCGGCACTTTCGAGATTTTGTCGGCGATCTCTTGGCCTTCGACGACCTCACCGAAGATCGAGTGCTTGTTGTCGAGCCAAGGCGTCGCGGCCACAGTGAGAAAAAACTGGCTGCCGTTGGTTCCCGGTCCGGCGTTGGCCATCGACAGTTTGCCGGCCTTGTTGTGCTTCAGCGAAGGATGGAATTCATCGGGAAAGGTGTAGCCCGGTCCGCCGCGGCCATCGCCACGCGGGCAACCGCCCTGAATCATGAAATCTGGAATGACGCGGTGGAAGGTCAGTCCATCGTAATAATTTTTCTTTTGTTTC
>Ga0307479_10005975_pt1 | contig 11153 bp, 7 predicted proteins | sample atmos_gasesECM4C_FD_203743 | JGI IMG/M metagenome (GOLD analysis project Ga0307479, IMG submission 203743) | Hardwood forest soil microbial communities from Morgan-Monroe State Forest, Indiana, United States - atmos_gasesECM4C_515 | ecosystem: Environmental > Terrestrial > Soil > Temperate... | reverse complement strand
CTTAGACAGCAATTGATTCCGCGTCGCCGCAGCCGCAGTCTGGTCGATATCGAAAATCGCGGTGACCTCGGGATGTTGCAGTTGGACTCGCTGTGCATGGATGATGTCGCCCCAAAACAGGATTTTCTGCCCCTTTGACGAAAATTCATAGCCGGTATGTCCCGGGGTATGACCAGGCAGCGGGACGATTTGCATTCCGTCGACGATTGGCTCGGAACCACTGAACGTGTGCCACTTACCGGCCTTGATGTACGGCGCTGCGATGGCTTGGGCACTCTGGAAGAATGGTTGCGCATCCTTCGGCGCCTTAGCAGCAATTTCCGGCGACAACCAAAAGTCGCTTTCGGCCTTCGCGACGTAGACATCGGCATTTGGAAAGACGCGCTTTCCGTCCTGCGTGGTCAGGCCGCCGACGTGATCGGAATGGAGGTGCGTGATCAAGACGATGTCGACTTCTTCCGGCGTGTAGCCTGCGCTGCGGAGGCTGCCCGCCAAGCGCCCGAGCGCTGCCCCACCCCACCAGGTGCCGGCGCCCGCATCCACGAGGATTAGCTGCTTGCCCGTGTTGACCAGGAAGCCGCTATCAACAACATCCAGCATCTGCGGATCTTCCTGCAATGCCTTGACAACACCATCCATCGTCGCCTTCGATCCGTTCAGCCAGTGCGGATCGAATACGCCGGTGCCGTCGTATAGGGCCGTCACTTCGAGGTCGCCGACTTTCACTCGGTAGAAGCCCGGCACCTGATCATGATGCTGGGGTGCGGCAGCCAGAGCTGCGTTCGGACCGGCGACAAAGCTCGCGAGCACCGCCAGAAGAGTGGCGGCGAAGCGCATCGAATTTCTCTTGAGCACGTTTCTACTCCTAACAACTGGTGAACTCATAGCTTTACCTCAGTTGATCCAGACCCATGCAGACTAACCATGACAGGGATGGCTGCATGTACGAGGATCCCTTGTTATGCCTTTCCCGCGATTTGACCTTGCATAAGCTCCCACCTCACAGCTTTTGTCTCTGCTCTTCTTCCAAGGCGCTTACTTGACTGCGCTCAGAGACGGATTGCTACGTATGTCCCACCCGCCGCCAAGAGCGCGGAAGGTGCGCACCGCAGCACGAGCCGCATCCGCTCGGGTGCTCTCGACGTCATTTCGTGCAACAAGAAGTTGACTATCCGCATTAAGAACGTCCGTCAGCGGAATTGCGCCTGCCTTGTAGGCCCGTTCCGAAAGATCGCGAGCCCGCGTAAGCGAGGTAACTTCGCCCTGCAACTCCTCCAGCCGCACCTGAGTTTGCGCAAGCTCCATCAACGCGTTTTCTACATCTTCGGTGGCCCGCAAAGCCGCCTGCCGATACCCGGCGAGCGCTTCGGCATAGGCGCCGCGCGACTGCGCGACCTCAGCTGCGACCTTGCCAAAATCGAATAGACGCCACCGCAGCGCTCCCGTGCCAATGGGCTGAAACGCCTTCCCGTTGAAAAGAGTGCCTCCGTTGGTGCTGTCGAATCCAAGCGCGCCAGAAAGCGAAACCTTGGGGTAGTAGTCAGAGATCGCAACGCCGATTCGCTCGTTCGAGGCGGCAAGCCGACGCTCGGCCGCGATGATGTCGGGCCGCCGGCGCAGGACATCGAGAGGCTGGTCGGCGCCGCCAATCGCCGGAATTCCGGGAATCGCGCCCGGCTTGGAAAGCTCTTCTGCGTACGTTCCCGGCTGAGCACCCATGAGGACGTCAAGACGGTTCAGCTGCGCTTCGAGGGCCACACGCAAGGAGGGCACTGTTGACTTGGCCTGCTTGAGAAGTGCTTCCGCTTGGGCAACTTCCCGATCGTCTGCGACTCCCACGCGTCGACGTACCTCGACCAACTCCAGCAGATGTGTATCGGTGTCGATCAGTTGCTGCGCCACCGAGAGCCGTGCCTGAAACTCCCTCACCTGAAGGTAGGCGTCTGCCGCCTCGGCGGCCACGGTGATTCGAGTCCCAACCTGCTCGGCTTGCGCAGCCTGCAGTTCATCCGCGGCCGCCGCTTTGCCGCGGCGCAGCCCTCCGGAAAGATCGATTTCCCAGCTCGCCGCGGCGCCAACTGTGTACTCGCGTTGATCGCGGCTGTAGCCGGGAAAACTGTTCGCGACAGCGCCTAGCGGACTGACGACGCTCTGGTGCAGAGCTGTGCCCGTCGCCTCCAAATCAGCTGTCGGCAGAAGTTGCGCCCCCGCCGCCGCTGCTGCCGCTCGGGCCTGACGGACACGCGCAAACGCAGCGGCGAGATCGAGATTCTGGTCCAGGGCGCGCTGCACTACCGTCACAAGCATCGGATCGTTGAAGCCCGTCCACCAACTCTCGAGAGCCGGTGCCGGAAACTCCGGCTTCGCCGCACTGACGCCGGCGAGATTATGAAATGGAGCGAGATTCGTGGTGGGCTTCACATAGCGCGGGCCGACGGCACAACCACCTGCACATAGGCTGAGCGCAAGAACAATCGCCGTCGCCGCTTTGAGCGCGGCTTGGCTCAATGCGCGTTCCTTACGGCCGAAATTGCGGATGAAGGTGTAAAAGGCGGGCGTGAAGAGAAGACCAAAGCAAGTTACACCCAACATCCCGAACAGCACCGCCGTGCCCAGAGACCGCCGCATTTCGGCGCCTGCGCCGGTTGCGACCGCCAGCGGGGCAACCCCCAGGATGAACGCGAAGGACGTCATCAAGATCGGGCGGAGCCGTGTACGTGCGGCATGCACAGCCGCCTCTCCGGCGGCTGTGCCCTCTTCTTCCTTCTGTCGCGCGAATTCGACAATCAGGATCGCGTTTTTGGCGGCCAGGCCGACAAGTACGACGAAACCGATTTGCGCCAGGATGTCGATCGGCAGCCCACGTGCCAGCAGGCCGCTTACGGATGCGAGGAGGCACATCGGCACGATCAGAACGATCGCCATCGGCAACTTCCAACTTTCGTATTGCGCCACCAACACAAGAAACACGAAGAGAGCCGCTGCGCCGAAGACAACGAGCGTGGGAGTTCCGTGTTGCTGCTCTTGGAAGGAGAGATCCGTCCACTCGAATCCGATTCCTTGCGGGAGAACCTGGTGGGCTAGCTCCTCCATTCGGAGCAGCGCGGTACCAGAGGCGACACCCGGAGCAGCTACCCCTTGCACCTCCGCGGCTGGAAAGAGATCGTAGCGCGGCACACGGTACGGGATCGTATTGTCCCGCAGCTGCGCCACCGTCCCAATCGGCACCATTTCACCGGAACTGTTGCGTACTTTCAGCCGCGTGATGTCCGGCTGGTTGCGTCTGTATTGACCATCGGCTTGGACGACCACTTCGTACGTTCTGCCCAGTAAGTTGAAATCGTTCACGTATTGGGAGCCCAGATAGACTTGCAGCGTCGAAAACACGTCGGTCGGGGTGACTCCAACCTTCTCCGCTTTCACGCGATCGATGTCCGCGTAGACGGAGGGTGATCCCGTGTTGAACAACGTGAACGCCCCGGCGAAATGCGGATCCTTGTTCGCGGCAGCGACGAGATCATTCGCCGCCCTCACAACAGCCTCCGAACCAAGTCCGGCGCGGTCCTCCAGCATCATCTTGAAGCCACCGGCGCTCCCGAGGCCTTGTACAGGAGGAGGTGGGATGGTCAGCACGCGCGCTTCTTTGATCACGGAAAGACGCGCGCGCAGGTCGGCCAATACCGTGTTCGCGTTTACGCCGGGAATTTCGTGGTTGTAGAGTGAGGGCAGGCTGGAAAAAATCGTCCCGGAATTGGACGCTACCGTCGATGTCGTCGCATCAAGGCCCGCGAAGGGAGCAACGTGTTCAACGCCGCGCGTATTGAGGATGATATCGGTCGCCTGCTTCACCACCTCCTCTGTCCGTGCGAGCGTCGCTCCGGGAGGAAGCTGAACGATGGTGATTAGGTATCCCTGGTCCTGCTCCGGAATGAAACCCGTTTGTGCTCGCGAGAACTCCAGCCCGGCAACGCCGATCAACGCGACGTAGATCACGAGAACAATGGCAACTCCTGCCACAAGACGGCGTGTCAGATTTCTATATCCGTTCGACAAACTTTCGAAGCCACGGTTAAACCAGCCAAAACCTGAATGCAGAAAACGACCCACCAGGCCATGCGACGAAGCACCTTGTGGATCGTGGTCTTTGAAGAGCACCGCGCACAGAGCCGGGCTCAGGGTCAGCGAGACAAAGCACGAGATGACGGTCGATGCGGCGATCGTGACGGCAAATTGCCGAAAGAAGAGTCCGGATATTCCTGAGAGGAAAGCGGACGGAACGAAAACAGCACACAATGTCAGCGCAATCGAGATCAGCGCTCCGCCAACTTCGTCCATCGTCTTGTGAGCGGCATCCGACGCCGACATGCCGGAGCGCATGTTGCGCTCGACATTTTCGACAACAACGATCGCGTCATCGACGACGATGCCGACCGCGAGAACCAGGCCAAAAAGTGAAAGGTTGTTCAGCGATATCCCCAGCGGATACAGAACCGCAAACGTCCCGACAAGAGAGACCGGAATTGCAATCACCGGGATAATCGAGGCTCTCCAATTTTGAAGAAACAGGAACACGACGCCGAGCACGAGAAGGATGGCGATGAATATAGTGATGACCACCTCGCGGATCGACTTGGCGATGAAGGTCGTCGGATCGTAAATGATTTTGTAATCGACGCCTTGAGGGAACTCCTTCTTTAGGTCTTTCATCGCGGAGAGGACTTCTTTTTCAACCGCGAGCGAGTTTGCGCCCGGCTGGGCGTAAATCAGGAGCGCCGTCGCGTCGCTGCGGTCCATGTATGCAGTTGATCCATAATCAGCGGCACCCACCTCGACTCGACCGATGTCGCGCACCCGTGTCACCCTTCCTTGCTTATCGGATTTGACGACAATGTCTCCAAACTGCTGGGGTGTGGAAAGCCTGCCGAGTGCCTCAACGTTGATCTGATAAGCCTCGTGCCCCGGAGCTGGCGGCTGATTCAGAATCCCGGCAGAGACCTGTAGGTTCTGGGCGCGCAGTGCCGCGAGCACCTCACTGCCGTTGAGATTGTTCGCCGCAACCTTGTCGGGTTCGAGCCAGATGCGCATGGCGTACTCGCGGCCGCCCTGGAACTGCACATCTCCAACACCTTCGAGGCGCGCGAGAATGTCCTTCACGTGCAAGGTTGTGTAGTTTGAGAGATACAAGTTGTCACGCGAACTATCCGGCGAGTACACGTGAATGGCCAGGAGTATGCTCGGTGTCGCCTTCCTGACTTGCACACCGAGACGCTGTACGTCTTCCGGCAACCGTGGCAAAGCGTCCTGGACACGGTTTTGCGTCAGCATCTGTGCGACGTTTAAGTCGGTGCCGATGCGGAAGGTAACGGTGATGGTGAGCTTGCCGTCGCCGGTCGACTGGCTGCCCATGTAGAGCATGTTCTCGACGCCATTGATCTGCTGTTCGAGCGGCGTCGCCACGGTGCGCGACACCGTATCCGCGGATGCGCCCGGATACACCGTGGTGATCTGCACTGTGGGCGGCACGATTTCCGGGTACTGTGCGACCGGCAGAATTGCAAGCGCACCGAGCCCGAGCAGCGTTACGAAGGCGCTTAGTACGGTCGCGAAGCGAGGGCGTTCGATGAAGAAATGTGTCAGGCGCATGTTCTTGGCTCTCTTTAGTTCTGACCGCCGTCATAACGGATCGTGCCGTCCTGAGTGGCCACTTTGGTTCCGGGCGCGGCGTGCAGTAGCCCGTCTACGATGACTCGGTCGCTTGGTGCGAGCCCCGACCGGATCACTCGCAAACCGCCGCGAATCTCTCCTACCTCCACTCGCTTTGGCGCGACCGCCCCGTCCGCCGAAACCGTCATCACCATGTGTTGCGACTGGTCGGGTAGCACCGAGGTGTCCGGCACGAGGAGAGTCGGCGAGGGAGGGGCAACAACCAGTCGAACACGAGCGAACAAGCCGGGAGTCAAAACAAGATCGGAATTCGCGACCGTGGCCCTAGCGTGGATCGTGCCGCTCGAGCGGTCAAGGACATTGTCCAGGAAATCGAATACACCGTTCCGCGTGTGCCGTTTGTCATCGCCGAGCGCAACCTCAACCTTCTGAATGTGCCCTCCCTTGAGGTGCTCACGGTATGTGGAGTAAGTCAGGAAATCGGACTCGCTCATATCAAAATCGAGGTAAATCGGATCAAGAGACACGAGCGTCGCGAGCAATGTCGTTGGACTGGTCGCCGTGCGACTGCCGGCAATCAGATTGCCCACGGAAACGAGATGCGTCCCCATGCGCCCTGTGAACGGCGCCGTGATCCGGCAATGGTCGAGGTCGAACTGCGCATCGCGGATGCGGGCCTTCGCGTCTTCAACCGCAGCCCGAGCTGCTCGTTGATCAGATGTGCGCTGGTCTACGTTTTCCACGCTTCCAGCGTTGTTTTGCTCCAGATCCTTGGCACGGTCAAGTTGCCGGTCAGCCAGTTCCAGATGAGCCGTCGCAACATCGAGCTGGGCCGTAGCCTCGGCGAGTGTGATTTCGTAGGGGCGAGGGTCAATGGCAAAAAGGAGGTCGCCTTTCCGCACGATGTCGCCGTCCTTGAAAAATATTCCAGTGAGCGTGCCGCCTACCTGCGCGCGCAGCTCCACTTGCGAGACCGCCGAAAATTGACCAAGGAAGCCCAGCTGCGTGTCAAGATCCTGCACGAGTGGTTTGCTCACCACGACTTGTGGAAGTGCAGGAGGCGGAGCACCGGCGGAAGTTCCACTCGCGCCAGGCGAATACTTGAGCCATGCGGCCACAAAGACAACCAGAGCGATGCCTGCGCTAATCCACAATTTGGTTCGCACACGCCGGTCGGCCTGCGGCGCATTGCTTCCCGACAGTTCCCCGGACGCCAATTCCGTTCCTGTAACCATTCGTTCAGTCCCCCTGATGTATTGTTCTTTTAATCTGCACAATTCAAGGCAAAAAAAGTCAATGCGTCTTTTCCCGCATCTGACCAACCAGATCGGCCACCGTTATTTTCGCGAGCGATCTCTCGAAGCTGTACTGCGCTTGAGAAAAAACCCCCGCCATGCACTCCTTGAACTTGCCGCTGACTGGACACCTCTTCTCCACCGGATACGAATGAATCGCAAACGCCGCTGGTGCCGCGCTGGCACGGTATATGTCCAACAGCGTGATCTGGCGCGGCGGACGCGCAAGTACGCTCGCTCCGCTCTTGCCGCGTTTTGTCACGACCAAACCCGCTTTCGAGAGCTTGGAAAGCGACTTTCGAACGAAGGTGGGGTCGGCGTTCACACTGTCGGCCAGTGTCGCCGAGGAGATTTCCTCGCCGTGGTAGTAACCCAGGGCAGCCATGATGTGCGCGGCAACCGTAAATTGGACGCTCTTCACTGACATACCTTCTCCTGCGCACTATGTGATGTTCAACAGCACAATTCGGTTGCAATCTCTTATGGCAAAGAGCATCTCACCTGATTCCGTGCTGACGCGGCTGTTTCTTCGAACGCGTTGTATTGACGAGATTATCCGAGGCAACGCACCTCCTGCTTGGGAGGCAGTAGCATTAGCAACCATCTGCTTAGAAGGTGCGCAGTGCACAACTCTAAGTGCCGCTTACGAGGAAGCGCGCCATTTATCTCACGCTTGAATTTGGACCGAAGTTGGGCTGAAAACTTTGAGGTGAACCCCTGAGGTGGCACTGTCTATTGCGAGCATGCAAGAGGAGCCCTATCGCCGCTTACTCTTGCTCCCGAAACACCTGCCCGTAGGTTTTGCCGTAGGGGTAAAAGCGATTATGTTCACCGCGTTCCCAAGCGGCTTTCAGTTCGGGCCTGGTAATGTCCCAGTCCGGACGGCATTTCTTCAGCACGGCACGCAAGTCTTGCCGAAGCTCTTCGATGGTCGGCCGGCCAAAAAACCAGTAGCCGTTGTAAATCTTGAATATGACGAGGCCAGGTTCGAGGACGATGACATGCGGGATCATCGGATTGTGCTCGGGGTCGGTGTACTCGGCGATGTCGAGATCCTTCTGAACCTTTCGTCCCGGATCGGATAAAAAGGTCCAATGAGCGCCGACGCCGTCGCGGTACTCGTTCGTCAGAAGCATGTTGTCTGTACTGATGGTGACTAGGCGGGAGTAACCGACCTCCATCTCGTGGTGAAGCTGGACCAGACCTTCGGCCTGGCGTCGATCCTTCGGGCAGAATCCTCCGCGGCTAAGCACCAGGATCATGGGATCTGGCCCCTGTAGATCGGATAGCTTGCGACGCTTGCCTGCGTGATCGGTCAGCTCATAATCGGGAAAAAGTGCTCCAGCTACAATGTCCGCTCTCATTCGGTTCAACCTCCCCTAAGACAATACGACGTATCTGCTCCTATCGGCCACTCGCTCAGGTCGCGAACGTGCGGCCGAACATTGGCTGACCACTCTTTGATTGTTCTTGTGTGGCTTCATCTTGGATCACATCCCAATGCTCGACCAGAACGCCATCCTTGATGCGAACGATGTCCGCCGCAATCCAATTCACGGGAGCACCGAATCTGCTAAATCGCCCATGCACAATAACGAAGTCTCCCTCAGCCACAATCGTTCCGGGCTCATATTTGAGAGTCGGCGGAAGGCTCTTGATGAGATCGAACAGGCCCTCACGACCGGGAGCAATGTGCGCGCTGTGTTGGATGTAGTGAGGTGACCAAAACTTCTCCGCAGCCGCGTAATCACGCTTATTGAACAACGTGTCGAAGGCCTCTAGGACAATCGACTTGTTCTTTTCTTGCACGGTCATATTACTTTTCCTCCGCTGCCTGCGAACAAGATGCGCTTCGCCTATTTAGGTGTCAGTCTTCAGGCTACAAACCTCTTGCGGCATTCGTCTGCAGTTACAGAGTTGAAGCAAGCATCTCTGATCGCCGTTCATAGAACGGGTAATCGGTATAGCCGCGAGCGTCGAACGTGTAAAATGTGTCCCGGTCGTAAACATTCAGGGGCAGCCCGAGCCGGATGCGCCTTGGCAAGTCGGGATTGGCGAGGAAATGGCGCCCGAAGGCCACTAAATCCGCATCGCCCTCTCGAACCGCAGCCTCGGCAGTGCCCGGTTCAAAGCCTCCCGCGGCAATAATCGTTCCCGTGAAAACCTGTCGCAGCCTCGCGGTCGCGATGTGCCCTTGGCCCTCGGCGATCAGCACGTTCCCTTTGATGCGTGGTTCGATGATGTGCAAGTAAGCGAGTCCAAAGCGGTTCAATTGCTTGGCGACGTAGTCAAACAGCGCGACCGGATTGCTATCCGATACCCCATTCCAAGTTCCGCTGGGCGCGATGCGCACGGCGACACGGTTGCCGCCCCATACTGAAACCAGCGCTTCAACCACTTGAAGCAAGAAGCGGGTTCGATTTTCCAGCGAACCTCCATACATGTCGGTTCGCTTGTTGATGCCATCCTGCAGAAATTGATCGGGCAGGTAGCCGTTACCGGCGTGAAGCTCAACGCCATCAAAACCGGCGGCTTTTGCGCGCTCGGCGGCTTTGCGATAGTCCTCGACGATGCCCGGGATTTCTCTGATGTCAAGCGCGCGGTGAGGCGAAGGCTGCTGCCATCCACTAGGCGTGGACTCTTTTATCGTTGGATCCTGCCAATACTCCGGGTTGACGGAAGAGCTGACAGGAGTTACGCCGTGCGTCGAGTCCACATGCGACGCGCGCCCGGTATGCCAGAGTTGGGAGAACATGTATCCACGCTTCCCATGAACGGCGTCGGCGATTCTCTTCCATCCCATAACCTGCTGGTCGGAATACAAGCCGGGGGCTCCGAACCATCCTCCGGCTGCGATCGAAATCGAAGTCCCTTCGGAAACTATGAGTCCCCCATCCGAGGCCCGTTGCGAATAGTATTCGAGCATCAGGTCACCGGGAACAGCCCCCGGCTGAACGGACCGCGAGCGGGTGAGGGGAGCCATCACTACGCGGTGCTCCAACTTCATGGATCCGACTTGAATTGGTGTGAACAGCTTATTTGTAGTCAACGTTTTCATGTTTCGACTCCCGCAGAGTCCTTCTGCTATGAGTGCGGCACCTGCAATTGGGGCAGAGCCGCCTGTAACTGCCTATGAAACGGCCATGGAATTAGTGAGCCAGCTTTCCTCCATCCACTGGGATAGAGGAGCCGGTCATGTACGATGCGTTTGCCGAACCCACAAAGGCGATCACGTGAGCGATCTCCTCCGGTGTTGCCAGACGCTTGAGGGGTACTGTCGAGACAAGCGCCGCCTTATTCTCATTTGTGTTGGTGAAGCGTGTGAGCATGCCCGTATCCGTAGTGCCCACAGCGATTACGTTTACCCGAACTCCGGTCCCCGCGACTTCCAGTGCAGCGGATTTTGTCAGTCCTTCCACCGCATGTTTGCTGGCCACATAAACGGACGCCCCGGCAGCGCCGACACTTCCATAGGTCGACGAGATATTGACGATACTTCCGCTCCCCTGTGGCAGCATCACCCGCAGTTCGTGCTTCATGCTTAACAGCACACCAAGTACGTTGGTATCAAATGTAGCCGCGTAGCTCTCTGCGGTCTGTTCTGTAACGAGACCCCGCAATCCTTCCGTCCCGGCATTATTGACTGCAATATCCAAGCGGCCAAAGCGCGCGACGGTCTTATCGATGAGTGCCCGGATATCATCGTCGTGTCGAACGTCGGTTTTTACGAATTCCACTTCTGCACCAAGTTCGCGTAGTTCCTTCTCGAGTTTCTTGCCTTCCTGCTCACGACGGCCGGAGACGACGACGCGCGCGCCCTCTCTAGCGAAGATGACCGCAGTGGCGCGACCGATTCCTGTCAGCGCGCCGGTAATCAAAACAACTGGTGAACTCATAGTTCTACCTCCGCTGATCTAGACCCATGCAGACTGAGCATGACTGATGCGTTTGCCAGTCCGCTCTGGGCTAACTCAGATCACCCTGTTAGATGACGAGGCTAGCTCGTGGTAGCGCCGTTGAAGCATACTTTGTTAAGCTGGGAGCAATGCTTCGCAAGCATGGGAGTGGGAATGGAATTACGACATCTTCGGTATTTCGTCGCGGTCGCCGAGGCCGGAAGTCTGACGGTGGCAGCAGCGCGAAAACTGCACACGTCACAACCGTCGTTGAGTCGGCAGATTCGAGATCTTGAGA
>Ga0307479_10005974_pt1 | contig 11154 bp, 12 predicted proteins | sample atmos_gasesECM4C_FD_203743 | JGI IMG/M metagenome (GOLD analysis project Ga0307479, IMG submission 203743) | Hardwood forest soil microbial communities from Morgan-Monroe State Forest, Indiana, United States - atmos_gasesECM4C_515 | ecosystem: Environmental > Terrestrial > Soil > Temperate... | reverse complement strand
ACAATGGCGGTCTCCACCCGGCTCGGCAGCCACACGGCGACACGCTGACCGGACCGGATGCCGCGGCCGGCGAGGCGGGCGGCCAGCCGGTCGGCGGCGTCCACCAACGCGGCGTAGGTCAGCCGCCGATGACGGTCGCGCACCGCAAAGGCGCCCGGTGCCGTTCGCGCCTGCCGCTTGGCGAGGCGATAGATGGTCTCGTCGCCCCAGAAACCGGCGGCGGTATAGGCTGCGAGCGTCGACGGGTTGAGCCGGGTCGGCAGGACGTTGGTCATCGCATTCCGGGTTTCTTGCCGGCGCACGCGGCAACGTGCTCAGCCAAGTAACATATCCGGCGAAGGGCGCGCACTGTGCGCTGTGCCGGCGAAATTCAGCGCGCGATGGGCGACCGCGATTTGGATCTCGCCGAGGAGCGCCGCCTGCGATTTCGCATCGGCGTCAATCTCGGCGACGTAATCGCCGACGGCGGCGACATTTATGGCGACGGCGTCAACATCGCCGCGCGGCTGGAGGGGTTGGCGGCGCCGGGCAGCGTCTGCGTTTCCGGCACGGTCCGCGACCATATCGGCGACCGGCTCCCTTACGCCTTCGAGGACATGGGCGAGCAGAGCGTCAAGAACATTGCGCGGCCGGTTCGGGTCTATGCGTTGCGCCCTGAAGGCATAGCCGGCTCGCCGCCGGCAAATGTGTCGTCCACCACTTCGAATCCGCCGCCCGTCGCTGCGCCACGCCTGCCGATCGGGGTCCTTCCCTTCACCAACCTCAGCGACGACCGGGAGCTTAATTTAAGCTATCGAAAGCTATTATTCTATGATGCCAGCGCAACCCCCGCCTCCGGCCGTCAGGACGGAAGCGTCAGCTTTATCAGCCTCTCGGCGGCTCGGTCGGTCCGGTCGAGGCGACGGCAAGTGTCGATGAGTTCGATGAACTGAGCCTCGCTGATCGCGACGCCGGGGGTGAGGGGACGGATGCGCCTGGCTTGTTCTTCGAAGTCCCAGATGAACTCGCGGCCGGTGCCTTCTTTTGTGAAGCGGCGGCCGTCTTTTGTGAACACTGTGATCCGCGGGCCGAACAAAGTGCGGCGCACCGTCGGGATAAGGGTCACCCGGTGCATCAGCTCGAGCACCGCTGGCGGGTCGGTCTCGCCGGGGCCAGGCTGCGCGCCGCGTAACAAGGGATAGCCGCGCTCGACGGCGCCCCAGGCCGTGAAGTACTGGGTGCTGCCGACCTGTGGCGGGCTCTCGATGCCGCGGCTGGGGAAGGCCGGGCTCGGGTACTCGGTCTCGAGCCAGTTGACCAGGGCCTCGATGCGGTCGATGTCGGCGGCGGCAATGTTGTGCTCCTCGCATAACCGCGCGGTCACGTCGACATGGGCGATGTTGTAGCCGGCGGTCGAATAGATCCGATACAGCGTCTCGAGGAAGATCCAGTCCTGACCAAGGCCTCGCGTAATCTCGCCGAGGTCGGTGCGGTTCGCGCCGGTAAAGCTGTAGCGCAATTCGCCGCGGTTGCTGCCGGCATAGGCGTGGTAGAAGCCAGCCTCGCCCTCCAACGTCGTTTCGCCGCCCGGCGTGCCGTGCTTCGCCAATGCGACTGCGAGCAGGGCATTGCGCACAGCGCCTCCTTCCCGCAATGACCGCCCACCGCTGCGCGCGCCTTCGAGATTTCCCGCCGCCAGGTTGACGCATTGCGCGATCGCGCTGTGAAGCTGATTTTCGTCGAGGCGCTGCAATTTGGCGGCGGCGACCGCCGCGCCAAAGATCCCGAACACCGGACCTGCGTGAAAGCCACGCGACATGACGGTCGGGATGAACTCGGCGGCCATACGCTCCATGACCTCGTAGCCGGCGGCGACGGCGGTCAGGAACTCTCTGCCGGAAGCGCCGGTGATTTCCGCCGTGACAAGGGCGGCCGGCAGGATAGCGATGCCGGGATGGGTCAGCATGCGGAAGGTGTCCCATTTGCCGCCGGCGAAAACTGTCTCGGCATTGACAAACGCAGCCCCGGCTTTCGTCAGTCTGCTGCCGTGACACAGCACGGTCGCGGCCCCGCCGTCCCCCGCTTCTTCCTCCTGCATCAGCGCCAGCGCCTGCCGGCTCGCCGGCATGTCGTGCGCCACCAGCGCCGAACTCAGCGCCTGCAATGTGACGCCCTTAGCCCGGTCTACGACCTCCGGCGGCAGGTCGTGGTATGCGAGCTTGGCGACAAACGCGGCGAACTCCCGGCTCAGCGACATGGCAGCTTCCTTCGACCGTCGGTCATCGGACTCCGTCGGTGCTCGGCATTTACTCCGACAACCACCGCTTGTACCCGCGACGCAGCGCCTTCCCCAGCCGGTGGGGATTGTCCGTCCAATCGCCCTTGGGTGATGCGGGGGACGAGGATTGCCTCAGCGCCTTTGCCCACCTGCCGAGCTGAAAGGCGTTGTCCGTCCAGTCCCCGGCTGGGGCCCCGGCTTCTCTGAGCCGCCGTTCCAGGCGCGTCTTCAGCGCCTGCGCGTTGGCTCGCTCGTGCTCGGTGGCGGCGGGATCGGCGATTACCGCGACGACCGCCCGCAGCTTCCGGCGGACACTCCCGACCGATCCGACGAGGCCAACGATGCGCATCGTTGGCGATCCTAGCACGCGAGCCGGCGAACGTCGATCCGGGCAAGCTCCCGCCGTCGCAGAGCAGCCTAAACGCGGCGCATTATGAAGATTTGCTGTGAGCCGTAGGAAAACCAGATCCGTCGCGGTCTCAGGAAATCGATCCCGAGCACGAGGTCGGCATCGCTCAGACTCACGTCGGTCACGATAATTTCGGGATTGCGGATCCTCTCTGCCCCGATCTCCAATTGCGAGAACCGGTGGACGTGTGCGGCCAGCTGCTCCGCCGCCGCGCCGCGCACCGTAGCCACGCGGTCGCGCGCCAACACCGTTTCGCTCAAGCCGAGAGCGATCGCGGCGCGGGTCGAGAGCACGGTGAATTGCGAGCCGGTATCAACGAACGCATCGGTCCTGCGACCATCGAGCTGGACCGGAAAGAACAGATGGTCGCCCCTCGATCGACCCGCGCTGATCCTGGCGTAGGGTTCGGCCCAGGCCGGCGCCGCGCCCGGACAGGTTTGCTTTTCGTAAAGGACCATGCGGTGACCCGGCAGGTCGAGATCGACGTCAAAGCTGCTCAAAGAGTCGGCACCCAACACGCCGTCGAGCGGCCCCGAGAACACACTCGCCATATTGACCGGAGCAACGCGAACCCGGCGCCACGGTATAGCCACTCCACCGATGGTGAAGCTGCGCAGCTCCACCTCGGTCGTCTGCAGGGTGCCAGCAATCCCGTGCAGCTGCCTCTGAAATTCGATGCGGGGGCGTTCCGCGCCGATCCGCTGGGCCACGGCGGGCGTCAAGATCGTCCCTTCGGCGCCGGTATCGAGAACCAGAGTCACCGGCGCCTCGTTGGCGGACACGGTGACGATCGGCGCGTTGCGCAAGGTCGCGACCGTCGTTTCGCCCAAGCGAACCGTCCCGCAGCCGGCGGCCGCGGCGACCGGGTGCTCGGTGGCATATCCGGCAGCCGACACCAGCAAGGTCGTGACGATCGCCCCGCTAAGCCATCGATTCATAGGGAGGAGGTGACATTCGGCACCGCCCTGTGCAAGGGAAGTAACATCTCACCGTGAGTCCTCTGTCGAGCATCGTGGCCCGCCGGGCTTGCCTTCGGGGTCCGCGCGCCGTAAGTAACTTCGCGATACCTCACGCAGGGCCGCGGCCGCTGCCGTCGCGCAGCGGCCGCTCCGGTGTTGGTGTCTCCGAGACTGCTGGAGCACCAATTTTCCTGCGGCGGCCCAACCGGAGAAAGGACCGACAATGGCAATTCCGACCGTCAGCATGCGCCAGCTGCTCGAAGCCGGCGTCCATTTTGGCCACCATACCCGGCGCTGGAACCCCAAGATGGCACCGTACATTTTTGGCGTTCGCAACGGGATTCACATCATCGACCTCGAACAGGCCGAGCCGATGCTGCATCAGGGGCTGCAGGCGATCCGCGACGTCGTCGCCGGCGGCGGCCGCGTGCTGCTGGTCGGCACCAAACGCCAAGCGCAGGAACCGGTCGCGGAGGCCGCCAAGCGCTGCGGCCAATACCACGTCAACCATCGCTGGCTCGGCGGCATGCTAACCAACTTCAAGACCATTTCCCAGTCGATACGCCGGCTGCGCGAGGTCGAGGAACGAATCACGCAGGAGCAGAGCGGGCTGACCAAGCGCGAGCTGCTCGAGCTGACGCGGCGCCGCGACAAATATGAGCGCGCTCTTGGCGGGATTAAGGAGATGGGGGGGCTCCCCGACATACTCTTCGTCATCGACACCAACAAGGAAGCGATCGCGGTCAACGAGGCAAATACTCTTCGCATCCCGGTCGTGGCGATCCTCGATTCGAACTCGTCGCCCGACGGCATCGCGTACCCGATCCCGGGAAACGACGACGCGATGCGGGCGATTCAGCTCTACTGCGATTTGGTGGCGGCCTCGGTGCTCGATGGACTGCAGGCCGAGCTCGCCGCGTCGGGGGTGGATATCGGCGCCCGGGCAGAGGTCGAAAATGTCACGTTTCCTGAGGATCTGCCCGAGGAGGTTACCGGCGAGGTTGAAGTCGAGGGCTTACCCGACAGCGTGCTGCCAGGTGAGGCGGAGATCGCGACGATCGACGAAGCTCAGACGGGAGTTTAACGCAAATGGCGGAAGTGACCGCGACGCTGGTCAGGGAGCTGCGCGAGAAGACCGGCGCTGGTATGATGGATTGCAAGCGGGCACTCGGCGATACCGGCGGCGATATCGAGGCCGCGGTCGACTGGCTGAGGAAAAAGGGCTTGGCGGCGGCCGCCAGCAAAGCTGGTCGGGTTGCCGCCGAAGGTCTCATCGGAGTTGCAACGCGTGGCTTCGTCGGCGCGGTCGTCGAGGTCAACTCCGAGACCGACTTCGTGGCGCGCAACGAGGAATTCCAGAGCTTCGTTCGAGACGTCAGCGGGCTCGCACTCGATGGAGACGGCGAGATCGCGTCGCTGAAACAGGCTGCTTATCCGGGTACCGGACGCTCGGTCGAGGCCCAACTGACCCATCTGGTCTCGATGATCGGCGAAAATTTGGTGCTGCGGCGATCAAAGCGGCTGTCGGCCGGGCAGGGGGGTGTGTTCTCCTATGTTCACAACGCGCTCGGACCGGGGATCGGCAAGATCGGCGTTGTCGTTGCCCTGACCTCGACGGCCGACCCCGTCGCGTTGGCGGCGCTCGGCAAGCAATTGGCGATGCATATCGCGGCAGCCAGCCCGCTCTATCTCGACGTCGCCTCGGTGCCGAAATCGGCGCTGGACCGCGAGCGCGAGGTGTTGCGCGAGCAGGCCCGGGCGACCGGGAGGTCCGAGGAGATCATCGAGAAGATGGTCGGCGGACGGCTTCGCAAGTTTTACGAGGAGGTCGTCCTGCTCGAGCAAATTTTTGTCGTCGACCAGAAAACCAAGATATCCCTGGTGGTCGAGCAAGCGGCGAAGACCGCTGGCGCGCCGATTCGCGTAGCGGGCTTCGCGCGCTTCGCCCTCGGCGAGGGGATCGATCGGCATCGCCCCGACTTCGCGGCCGAGGTGGCGGCCCAGCTCAAGAGCTGACGACGGGCCGCGTCGGCCCTGGGCGAAGGAGCCAAGAGCTTGAGCGGAATCTCAAGCCTCGGGAGCTGCGACGACAGCCGAGTGCCGGCGGTTTCGACCCGCTGCGCACCATAGGCTATCGAAAGGTGCTAGGGACGACCGGTTTGGTGTATCCTCGACCGGGTCGCGAGACTGGACCATCCGGGCGGATCTGCGTAGGCCTCATGTCAGCCGATCTCAAGTATCGCCGCGTTCTTCTAAAGGTCTCCGGCGAAGCGTTGATGGGGACGCGGGAGTATGGTCTCGATCCCGAGATGGTCGCGCGCGTCGCCGACGAAATCCAATCTGTACACGCCCTGGGCGTCGAGTTGTGCCTGGTCATCGGCGGCGGCAACATCTTCCGTGGCATATCGGCTAGTGCTGTCGGGATGGAGCGCGCCTCGGGCGACTATATCGGCATGCTGGCCACGGTGATCAACTCGCTCGCCGTGCAGAACGAGCTCGAGCAGCGCGGGGTGACGACGCGAGTCCAGTCGGCAATCTCCATGCAGGCAATTTGTGAGCCCTACATTCGCCGCCGGGCGCTGCGCCACCTTGAAAAAAAACGGGTCGTCATCTTCGCTGCCGGAACAGGCAACCCGTTCTTCACGACGGATACCGCGGCGGCGTTACGGGCTTCCGAAATGGGCTGCAACGCGTTGTTGAAGGCGACCAAGGTCGACGGCGTCTATGACGCCGATCCAAACCAGGTACCGGGTGCAATGCGGTTCGAACGGCTCGGCTATCTCGACGTATTGTCGCGGGATTTGCAGGTGATGGATGCGTCGGCAATATCCCTGGCGCGTGAGAACCGCATCCCGATTCTCGTGTTCTCGATCTTTGAGAACGGCGGTTTCGCCAAGGTTCTCCTTGGCTGCGGGCGATGTACGATCATCGGCGAACCAAACTAAGCATCGACACGGAAAGACAGGCCATGCCGGAAGACGTGCTCCTCAAGGATCTCCGGCGCCGGATGGACGGCGCTCTCGAAGTGTTGCGCAAGGAATTCGGAGGGTTGCGAACGGGCCGCGCGTCGGCGAGCCTGCTCGAACCGGTCACCGTCCCCGCTTACGGCGGTACCTCGCCGCTCAGCCAGGTCGCCAATATCAGTGTGCCGGAGCCACGGATGATCACCGTCCAGGTGTGGGATCGCGCCATCGTCAAGGCCGTCGACAAGGCGATCCGGGAAGCTGGGCTGGGCCTCAATCCGCAAACCGAGGGTCAGACGATCCGCGTTCCGATCCCCGATTTGAATGAGGAGCGGAGGCGCGAGCTGACGCGGGTGTCGGCAAAATACGCCGAGCAGGCGCGCGTTGCGGTCCGCAATGTGCGCCGGGACGGTATCGAGGTGCTCAAGCGGCGGGAGAAGGACGCCGAGATATCGCAAGACCAACAGCGCAAGCAGCACCAAGAGATCCAGCATCTAACCGACGACTACATCAGGCGCATCGACGAAGCGCTAACGCAAAAGGACAGGGAGATCCTGCAGGTTTGATGGTCGGTCGGATGGGCGCGGTAGCTACGGCAAGGGCGTTGCCGCGACACATCGCCATAATCATGGACGGCAACGGCCGTTGGGCCAAGGCACGCAGCCTACCGCGGGTCGCTGGTCATCGACGCGGCGCCGAGGCGGCGCGCCGCACCGTGATCGCGGCGGCCGAACTGGGCGTCGGCTACCTGACGCTTTTCGGGTTCTCATCGGAAAACTGGAAGCGGCCGTCCGGCGAGATCCAGGATCTGATGGCGTTGTTGCGCCATTATTTGTGTGGCGAGATCGCTGAATTGCATCGCAATGGCGTTCGTCTGAAGGTCATCGGGCAACTCGCCCGTCTCGCGCCGGACATCATCAGCCTGATCGAACACGCCGAAACCGTGACGCGCGACAACTCCCGAATCATTCTGACGATCGCCCTGTCCTATGGTGGGCGCGCTGAAATCGTTGCGGCGGTGCGAGCGATAGCGGCACAGGCAGCGTGCGGGGCGCTTGCCGCTGCGGAGGTCGACGAGGATTGCATCGCCCGCCATCTGTTCACCGCGGATATTCCAGACCCCGACTTGTTAATCCGCACCAGTGGCGAGCAGCGCATCAGCAATTTTCTGCTCTGGCAATGCGCCTACTCCGAGCTGGTCTTCACCAAGACCCTGTGGCCGGACTTCTCCAAGCGCGACCTGGAGCGGGCGATCGATGAATTCTGCGGCCGGGAACGCCGCTACGGTGCGTCGGTTGGCTCACGCTGAATACGGCTCGCTACGGCGGCGCCTGCTGTCGGCGATTACGCTTGCCCCGTTGCCGATCGCGGCGATTTGGTTCGGGTCGCCTTGGCTTCCGTTGCTGACCGCATTGGCCGGCGCCGTGATGGCGTGGGAATGGGGACGGCTCTGTCGTCTGGGTCGCTTTGGCGCAACGGGGATCGTACTGGTGGGGGTCGTTCTCGCCACGATTGCGACGGCCACGCTCACCACCCTCGGGCTAGCCGTCGGATTCGCACTTCTCGGTGCCGGCATCGTCTTCTGGTCTGCTCGAGGGCGACCGGATCCCCATCCGGAGTGGACCGCCTTCGGTGCGCTCTGGGTGACCCTTCCTTGTATTTGCCTCCTGTGGCTCGCGCGCGGCGGCCCGAACGGCCGTGCGACACTGTTGTGGGTCCTTGCCGTCGTGTGGGCGACTGATATCGGCGCTTACGCGATCGGGAGGACGCTTGGTGGTCCGCAGCTCGCACCCCGCTGGAGCCCGCGCAAAACCTGGGCAGGGCTCGCCGGGGGCGCGGCATGTGCCGCGCTCGCCGGCTGGGCGACCGCGGTGTGGCTCGGGGTTTCGCCGGCCTTGCCGCTCGTGCTCCTCAGTGCGGGCCTTGCGATTGTCGAGCAGTTCGGCGATCTTGCCGAATCCCTGGCTAAGCGCAGGTTCGGCGTGAAGGACTCGAGCGGCCTCATTCCCGGCCATGGTGGCCTCCTCGACAGGCTCGACGGTCTGCTCGCCGTGATTCCGGTCGTGGCGCTACTGACCCTGATCGACGGCCGTAGCGTCCTAACATGGCAATGACCACGCCCGATCACCTCGCCGCCCGCAACGAAGGGGTGCGGCGTGTCACGATTCTCGGCTCGACTGGCTCTGTCGGGCAGAACACCGTTGACCTGCTGTTGCGGAACCCCGAGGCGTTCGAGGTCGACGGCCTTACGGCCAACCGGAACCCGGTCCGTTTGGCCGAGCAAGCGCGCGCGTTGCGGGCGCGGTTCGCTGCGATCGCCGACCCCGACCATTATCCGGCGCTGAAGGAGGCTCTCGCCGGAACCGGGATCGAAACGGCCTGTGGCGCGCGGGCTATTGTCGAGGCGGCGCTGCGTCCCGCCGACTGGGTGATGGCAGCGATCGTCGGGGCGGCCGGGCTGGCACCAACGTTGGCGGCGATCCAGCGCGGGGCCATCGTCGCTTTGGCCAACAAAGAAGCTCTCGTGTGCGCCGGCGACCTTGTCATGCAGGAAGTTACCCGCTGCCACGCGATGCTGTTGCCGGTCGACAGCGAGCACAATGCGATCTGGCAATGCTTTGATCTCGCCCGCGTCGACACGATCGAACGGATCATTCTGACGGCGAGCGGCGGCCCGTTTCGCGAGCGAAACTTCGAGGACATGCGGGGGGTCACGCCAGAACAGGCCGTCGCTCATCCGAATTGGCGCATGGGAGCCAAGATCTCGGTCGATTCGGCAACAATGATGAATAAGGGGCTCGAGCTCATCGAGGCCCATCATCTCTTCCGGCTGCCGTTGGATCGCGTCGAAGTCGTCGTCCATCCACAGTCGATTGTTCACGGCGCGGTGGTCTACCGCGACGGCTCGGTGCTGGCGCAACTCGGGTCACCCGACATGCGCACCCCGATCGCTTACGCGCTCGCATGGCCGGATCGAATCGAGACGCCGACCAAACGGCTCGACCTGACGGCGGTCGGTCGCCTTACGTTCGAGCCACCTGACGAGCGACGCTTCCCTGCTCTGCGCGTCGCCCGGGAAGCGCTGATCCGCGGCGGCGGCTGTCCGACCGTTTTGAATGCGGCGAATGAGACGGCGGTACATGCCTTTCTCGAGGGTCGCATCGGGTTTCTCGAAATCGTCGAAACGGTAGAGCGCACGCTCGATCAGCTGCCGGGTGGCAAGCTTGAATCCCTCGACGATGTCTATAATTTCGACACAACGGCGCGGGAAGTTGCCGCCAGGCTCTCCGGCGTCCGCCCCTTTCCGCGCACCTCTGCGCTAACGGATCTGCGATGATAGAGTTTCTGCATCACGGCCTGACTTACCTCATCCCGTTTCTATTGATTCTTACCGTGCTCGTCTTTGTTCACGAATTCGGGCACTACCTGGTCGCACGCTGGAATGGAGTTCGGGTCGAAGTTTTCTCGATCGGCTTTGGCTCGGAGTTGTTCGGGTGGTGGGACAGCGCCGGAACGCGCTGGAAATTCAGCACGATCCCGCTTGGTGGATACGTCAAGATGTTTGGCGACGCCGATGCGAGCTCCGGCCTTCCGGCTGCGGGGCTTGCACGGCTTGCGCAAACGGAGCGGGACGTCTCGTTCCATTACAAGAGGCTCGGCCAACGTGCGGCGATCGTCGCTGCCGGGCCTGCGGCGAATTTTGTGTTTGCGATCATTGTCTTGGCCGTTCTTTTCATGACCTTCGGCCAACCCTTCACACCGCCCGAAGTCGGACAGGTGCAGCCGGGCAGCGCGGCCGAACAGGGCGGCATCCGGCCTGGCGACGTGATGCTCAGCATCGACGGACGACCTATTGCGCGTTTCGAGGATGTGCAGCAGGCGGTTCGCCTCAATCCCGGCGTGCCGATGGTCATCGTGGTCAGGCGCGACGGTCGAGAGATCGAACTTCGCATCACGCCGAGTCGGACCGAGATGACCGATCGCTTTGGCAATCGTTACGAAATCGGCTTGCTCGGCATCTCTCGCAGCGGGATGGAGTACGTCAAACGGGATCCGTTGACCGCGGTTCTGCAGGCCGGGACCGAGACTTGGGATCTGTCTGTCGGGACGCTGAAGGCGATGTGGCAGATCGTCATCGGAACGCGCGCGGTAGACGAACTCGGGGGGCCGCTGCGTATTGCTCAGATGTCAGGAGAGGTCGCCCAGGGTGGGATGGTCGCGGTGCTGTGGTTCATGGCGGTCCTGTCGATTAATCTTGGATTGATTAATCTGTTCCCGGTCCCGGTTCTTGATGGCGGACACCTGCTGTTCTATGCAGCCGAGGCGGTGCGCGGGAAACCGCTCGGGCAGCGGGCGCAGGAATACGGCTTTCGCATCGGACTGGCCTTGGTTCTGACGCTGATGGTGTTCGCGACCTGGAATGATCTCGTCCATCTCCGGATCGTGGAGTTTGTCAAAGGCCTTGTGACTTAAGGCGATCGAAGACCCAGGGGGCGGATGACAACAGGGTGGGGGTGTTTTGCGTTGCATCCGCTTAACGTCCGTGTGGTGGACGGCGCTCGGCGC
>Ga0307479_10005973_pt1 | contig 11154 bp, 13 predicted proteins | sample atmos_gasesECM4C_FD_203743 | JGI IMG/M metagenome (GOLD analysis project Ga0307479, IMG submission 203743) | Hardwood forest soil microbial communities from Morgan-Monroe State Forest, Indiana, United States - atmos_gasesECM4C_515 | ecosystem: Environmental > Terrestrial > Soil > Temperate... | reverse complement strand
GAGTTGGCGAGCTGCGTGTTCACAATGGGCATAGTGTATTGCGTTTCTTTCCCGGGCACAACAAATTTTTTCGGCAGCCCGCCGGAAATCAGCCGCGGACGCGGACGGCGCTGAAGCTGAGCACCACGTGGCCGCCGGCCGTGGGACGGCCGAAGCTCAGCATGGGGCTGAAGCGGGAGAAGAGCAGCATCTGGTCGAGCTGGCGCCGGAGTTCCAGGCTGTTTGGGCCGGAGAGAATCTGATAATCGGTCATGTGGCCCTGGGCATCGACGGTGACGTCCAGCAAGAGGCCGTGCGGCAAGGAAAGTTCCAAGTCGTTCTGCTCCGGCGCCCAGGACTGCGGATAATCCGAAAGAGTAACCAGCTCGGCGGGGCGCATCAGATTGAGAGCCACGTCGTTCTGCACGGCGCGCACGGTGGTACCCGGCACGATCATCTGGAGCACCAGCACGAAAACGAGGATGGCGGAGAAGAATCCGCCGGTGGCCGGTACGGTCAACGGGCGGAAAACGTTGTCGAGCAAAATTTCGGCGCGATCCCTGATGCGGCGCATGCGGCCCTGCGAATGCTGCGCCTGAGCGGCAGCAACCTTGATGCGCACGGCGAGACCGGCCGGCGGAAGGTTCATGGGCACGCGCGAAAGCAAAACGGACAGCTTGCGGAAGCGTTCCAGCTCCTCGCGGCAATCGTTGCACGCTTCCAGGTGCTGGCGAATCTGGACGCGCTCTGCAACGCGCGCTCCGCCGGTTATCGCATCATCGAGATAGCCCGCCAGTTTAGTTCGTACTGTGTTGCACTTCATTGGACACCTTTGCCCGTGGAATTTGCCCGCGGGGACATCATTTCTGGCGACCGCAAAGCGGTCGACGTTTCTGGTGACCGCAGAGCGGCCAGCCCTTCGGAAGAAGGCGCGACCCGCCGCGCGGCGGAAAACGCATCGCCGAAAGGAGACGGTTGAGCCTCGGCAACATTGCCATGGGAAGACGTTTGCGCGTGACTCCCGTGAATCTGGTTTCCGCCCAAAAGCGGCTCCAGAATTTCTTTCAGCGCGCGGCGTCCGCGAAGGATGCGGGACTTCACGGTGCCGACGCTGCATTCCAGAACTTCCGAGACTTCCTCGTAACTCAGGCCTTCGAGGTCGCGCAAAATCACCGCGCTGCGAAAGACGTCGGGAATCTGTTGCAAAGCGCCCTGGACGGCCACGTGAATTTCCTGCGCGGCGAGTTGCTCGAAAGGGGTGGCACAAAGATCCTCGATTTCGATGCGGGCCTGCCCCTCTTCCGGTTCGGCGTCAATGGAAACGTTTTTTTGCAGATGGCGCTTAAACCAGCGCTTGTGATTCAACGCTTCGCGGATGGCGATGCGGTACAGCCATGTTTTCAAAGAGCTGCCCTGGCGGAAATGGCGGATGCCGCGAAAGGCTTTCAAGAAAACTTCCTGGGCACCGTCGGCGGCATCGGAAGTGTCGCCAAGCATGCCGAGGATGAGGTTATAGACCGGCGCATGATAGTGCGTGACGAGCCAGTCGAAGGCCGTCTCCGAGCCGGCTTGCAGCTCATGGACGAGTTCGGCTTCATCGCGGCCCCAAGAAAGGGCACTAGCGCAATCGGACACTGCCGGCCTTTCCGACTCGAGTCAACCGTCTGTCCTGCACGGAGGAGTTGCTCGGGCCACCCTGCTGCGGTCCAGTTAGCTCAGGGTTTGTAAGTACAAACCCTGAAACCCGCGTTAGAACGCCTTTGCGTTAGAACGGTGGACCCAGGCACGACTTGCGTTGGGGACCAAGATCGAGCTGTCCCCGATGTCCGCTCACTATTCTTAGACACCGGGGGGAGCGGAGTTGTTTCCCCGGATGGTGAAGAAATCTCGCGCCTTTGGGGATTGTTGCACCAAAGGCGTTTGGCTGCAATGGGACGGGCGATACGATGGAATGTTGAAACGTGAAATGTTGGGGGCACCCCCACCCCGGGTGGTTTTTGTGAAAGAGTGCAGAAACGCTTGAAAACAAAGGAGTTGATTTTTTGGAGAGTGCAAAAGAGTGCGCAAGAATTTGAAAAGAAACGGGATAGCTCAGAAACCCGTGGAAACATCTGCAAGTCTGAGTGTTTGAACGTTGAGGAAGCGTCAACAGTTCCAGAATGGGAAGAATACCCCCACACCCCTGCAGGTTTCGTAAAACTGGCAAACAAAGGACTTACAGCATACGGAACTTGGAAGAATGTACGGAAGATGCGGAAAGGGCGGATAGCGGGGGACTTACGGGTTCGGCGGAGAGTAGAGCGATCAATCACAACCCATGATATCATTAAACGCTAATCCTGTCAATAGCTAACTTAGTGGTACTGGTATCGCAAGCCTCCGATCGGGGCGCTGGAGGACAATCCTTACTCCTGGGGGAGGTTAACAGTCGACAGTTAAAAGTTGAAAGGAGCCGGAGAAGACAGGAATCTCCGCACGCACCTTTAGTGGATGCGGAGAACCAAGGTAGAAGGGCGCCCGCCGCTACGGCGGCCCTCGATTAGGACTTGGGTGGTTCCTTCGCCGGGGTTTCGGCGGGGGCTGGGGCCCTGTTGTAGATGATCTTCTTCGTGCCGCCGTCGCAAGTCCCGACGACTTTGCCTTCCGCGTCCTTGTCCTTCGCGACGATATCCAGGGTGTACCCCTTCACGCCTTTTGCGTCGAGCTTCTTGGTGATTTCGTCCTTCAGCTCTTCGCAAGACTTAGGCCCTTGTGGTTGAGCTTGTGTTTGTGCGTGAGCGGGAACCGAGACAAACAGTAGAACGCCGATTGCAGCTAATACTTTCATGGTGTCGCCTCCGTGGCCGGATGCCGGATCACCAGGAAGCATACCATCGGTTCAGGGCATCCAAACGCCCGGTGCGTAGCACCTTCACCCTAAGAGATACGGGACAGGTTCAAGCTGCCACGCGCCAAGGTCAAAAGCCCCAGGTGTAAAAACCGACGCCTGGGGCACCTGGCAAACCGGCACCCGTGTCCCCCCGGCTTTTGGTATCATCAGCCTTCAATTATCTTTCTCTTTGCCTGAAAGAGCGTCGAATGAGTTTAATTCCCATTCGTTTAATGAAAGAACGGATCGAGGTGGCCCGACAAGATTCGGATACGGCTCTCTTTTTTCACCTCCTTTATTTCGGAGAAATGATTCTGAAGCTAACGGCCGCGGCACTGGTGGCTACAATCGGAGATGATCGTGACCGGCATCGGTATCGCCAACTGTATCGACTTGTACGCGCGGACGGGATTGGGGAGTGGAGCACTGCAATCGATGACACACTTACTGGCCCCACTGCCCAATTCCTGACGCTAGAGGCCCGACTCGAACAAAAGGAGCTTACGCAACGCAATCAAGAAGGCACGTGGCAATACGATTCGGTTTACCTAATGCATCGCTGCCTGGAGGAGGTGGAACCCGGCCGCGAGAAGATGCCCGGAAAGATCGATGGCCGAAGATGGTACTCTCTTTTCGCTTCGTTCAGAAACAAGACCAGAGGACACGGAGCTACGCAAGGCGCTCTCTGTAGTAAGCTAGCGCCGCCGCTGGAGCGGTCAATAAACTTAATCGTTGACAACTTTCACCTCTGGCGTCGGCCGTGGGCTTACCTCTACCGGAATCTGTCAAAGAAATACCGAGTCACCAGATTGACAGATCAACCGGGGCCCTTCGATTACTTGCGCTCGGATGGCACTCCGAATCTTGAGAACGGAGTTTACATACAGTTTGACTCACACTCCAGGGTCGAACTGGTGTGCTCCGACCCGGATGCCTCTGATTTCTTTTTCCCCAACGGTGGTTTCTCAGACAAGAAGTTTGAACAAATTTCGTATATCAGTGACAACAGACTGAGGGGTGATGCTAGCGCGTATCTGGTACCTGCTACTGAGCTGCCAGCGAGCGAAACCCATGGACTCGGGACGCTCGACGTACAAGGGAATTGCTTCGGTAACCTGCCGCCGTTACCCTCGAATTATGTCCACCGCCCACCGTTGGAAGATGAACTTCTCAGCAAGCTAAAGGATGATCGCCATCCTGTAATAACAGTAAGAGGGGCCGGTGGGATTGGAAAAACTTCGTTGGCGATCACCGTTCTGCAGCGACTGGCGCATGAAGGGAGGTACGGCGCAATTATATGGTTCAGTGCACGGGACATTGACTTGCTGCGAGAAGGACCCAAGGATGTTAAGCCGAATGTGCTAACTGAAGATGACATCGCGCGAGAATTCGCTCAACTGGTCCCGCCGATCCAGGCTCCGGATCGTCACTTTAGGCCGAGTAAGTACTTGGCGGATTCCCTCACTTCGAGTCCTATCGGCGATCCGATACTCTTCGTCTTCGACAACTTCGAGACTGTTAGGAGTCCTGCTACGTTGTTCTCATGGATAGACACTTACATCAGGAATCCGAATAAGGTTTTCATCACCACTCGTTTTAGTGACTTTAAGGGGGATTATCCAGTAGAAGTGCTCGGCATGTCCGAGGCAGAGGCACAAGAACTGATCAGCGAGACAGCGCATTCTCTTGGAATTCGCAAGCTCCTAACAGCCGAGTATGAGCGCGAGCTGTATCGTGAGTCTGATGGCCACCCGTACGTCATTAAGATTCTGTTAGGTGAAGTCGCAAAGGCCGGGCGCATTCAAAAAATAGAAAGAATTATTTCAGGCCGAGTTGATATATTGGATGCTCTTTTCGAGCGGACTTATTCCGGACTCTCCCCTGCCGCGAGAATAGTCTTCATGACTCTGTGTAATTGGCGCTCGACAGTTCCCCAACTCGCTGTGGAAGCTGTGATGCTGCGGCCACAAAATGAAAAGTTCGATGTAGACGCCGCACTGGAGGAGTTAAAGAGGAGTTCACTCGTCGAAACAAGAGCAGCGAGCGAGGGAAGTGTGTTTTTGACCGTCCCACTCGTAGCTGCAATCTTTGGAAAGAGGAAGCTCTCTGTTAGTGCTGAGAAGACAATCGTAGAAGCAAACGCTGAGATACTTCGATTTCTCGGCGCTGCACAAAAAACGGACATTCAGCGTGGGGTTGGCCCACGCCTCAAAGCAATGTTCGGCCAGATGGCCGAGAGGTTGGGCAGAGATAGAGAGAAGTTGAAGGAGTATCTTCCGATTATGGAGTTTGTCGCGAACAGATATCCGGCAGCGTGGCTCCTCTTGGCGCGACTCTACGAGGAGAGTTCGATTGAGAACCAACTAGATAGAGCGAAGGAAGCGACAAGGCGATATCTCGAGCTGACGCCAAAGGCTGAGGATCAGCTGGCGGCATGGAAAAAGCTGGCGGAATACTGTCGACGCACTGAGGATTGGCTTGGGGAGATACACGCGCTAGTAGCAATGGTCGAGATCCCAAGTACAACGCTGGAAGACATAAGCAACGCTGCGAACCGCCTCAATGGACTTTTTGTTTCCCACCAGTTTCTAATAGAGGATGAAAGAAATCTACTGGTAACGCGGCTTGCTAAAGTTATGGAGCCGCATGTTGAAGAGTTTAATGCAACGGATTGTTCAAGGCTCGCTTGGCTCTACCTCAAACTTCATATGGAAGATAAGGCCAGGGCGCAAGTTGAGAAGGGCTTAGCTCTTGAGCCATTTAATGAGTATTGTTTGAAACTCCGGGATAAATTTGCTCAGGGTCAGAGAATAGAGGCACGACGGCCCACATATTGAGAGCGCGGGACTCCTTCGGCTGCGCTCAGGACAAGTTCCGGCCTGCCACTACAAAAAGGAAAAGAAGAGCACGACATCGTGCCCCTACAATTGGGACCGTTCAGGAATGAGGAGAGGTGCGGTAGTGGAGGTGGACTACGCCGTCGGGGAAGGCTTTGGTGGAGAGGAGCTTGAGGCGGATGGAGCGATGGCGAGGCTGAATGAGGGGGATGCCTTCGCCGATGAGGATGGGGATGACGTGGATGCGGAACTCGTCGATTTCGCCCTGGTCCAAAAAGGAGGCGATGATTTCGCCGCCGCCCATCATCCAGATATGTTTGCCGGGCTGGGCGCGCAGGCGCTGGGCGAATGGTTTGATTGGCTCGTTGACGAATTCGAAGGTTGGCAGTGGCGCCTCGCGCGGTTGGCGGGAAAATACGTAGTTCTTGATTTTCGGGCCGAAGCCGTAGGACTTCATGTTCTTCCCCATGCCCATTTCGAGGCCCTTGGCGTAGGTCTTGTAGCCCCAGAGGATGGTGTCGACGGATTTGAAGAAGGCGGAATAGCCGTAATTGCCCTTGGGGCGGGGACGGTCGAGCCAGGCCACGTCGCCATCGGGGCGGGCGATGAAGCCGTCGGCGCTGGTGGCGATGTGGACGATGATTTTTCGGGGGCTTTTCATTGGGGCTTCGCCTCGAGGAGTTTTTGGGGATTATAACGCTGCCGCGAGTGACACGTGTTCGGATTTCTGGGCGATCAAGGCCAAGAGCGGTGAGATTCCTCGAACAGCCCGTGCGGATTCCTTTCCTAGCCCGCCTGCGCGCGCGAAAGCACCCCACCTTTGAGTTCGCGTTCGGCTTGGAGCCAATCATCCAGCTCACGGCCTGGTTGTTCGCCGCGTTGGAGATAGATTTCGTAGGCGCGACGTCTGATTTCCTCGTCATGCGCCGCGTTCCTTACCGAAGTTTCTCCCGTCTCCGCCACCTGGGTGGCGATAGAGTGGGACCCTGTAGTTCCATTTCCCTTTGGTTTCGATGACATACACCTCTCCCTCTTCCTTGTGATTGGATTGCTGTTGATCGACCCCTACAGAATTACAGAGGCTTCCTCAAAATTCAGGCGAGGATTGCGTGGGTAGAGCTTGCTTGGGTCTCCATAGCCTAGATTGCAGAGAAGGTTGACCTTCCACTTGCCGTCAGGAAAGAATTCCGCATTGAGTTTATCGGCATCGAAGCCGGACATCGGCCCGCAATCCAAGCCCAAAGAGCGCGCAGCCAGGATAAAGTATGCGGCCTGCAGTGAGCTGTTGCGGAAGGCGGTCTGGTCAATTAGGGTTTGGTTCCCGATAAAGTAGGAGCGGACGTCCGCCTGTGGAAAGAGCCTGGGAAGATTCTCGTGGAATTCCGTGTCCCAGGCGATGACAGCCGTCACCGGAGCGGCCATGGTTTTTTCGACATTGCCGGGCGCAAGAACTGCCTTGAGGCGCGCCTTGGCGCTTGGAGTGGTTAGAAAGACGAATCTCGCAGGCGAAGCGTTGGCACTGGTTGGCGCGAGGCGCGCCAATTCATAAGCCTTGCGCAGGAGCTCTACTGGCACGGGTTCGGGAAGCCACGTGGAGTGTGTCCGCGCTTCGCGAAATAGCTGAGCGAGGGCCTCCCGTGAGATCGGGGTTTTGATGGCAGCAAGAGTCGGTGGTTCAGATTGATTGCGCATTTTTGGTTCTTCCTTTTTAGTAGATTCCCTTCTGTAACCGAAAATTTCGTCACAGTTTTCCAGAGCGGAGCCGGATCAGGCGCGCTCAGCGCGAGCGCCGGGCATCCAGGCTGAACGGTCCTGCTCCGAACTGAGAAATCAGCAAGGCGCCGCCGAGCATGGAGACGTTTTTCATGAACAGAATCATTTGAATCTGCGCCATCATGGGATCCTGCACGGTCCAGAACTTGTGCATCATCAAGGTAACGGGAACCAGGAAGAGCACGATGAGCCAGGCGCCAAGTTTTGCGCGATAGCCGAGCAAGATGCTGAGGCCGCCAGCGATGGACAGCACACCAGAAAGTGGAACCGCGATGGAAGCCAAAGGCACGCCTTGAGAAGCGGAGAAGGCGATGGTTTGCCTGGAAAAGTGATTGGCGCCCGCCATCAGGAAAATCAGCGCGAAGAAGAACCGCCCCAAAACGACCACCGCACCTTGGGAAAAGCTTCTTGCCTCCACACCGTGGGAAATTGCCATTGAATTCGTTGCCATGTTCTTTCCTCCTTATGCGCGTTGGATGAGCAGAGGCGCTTCTTGGTTACTATAAATAACTACTTGCATTTGTACAGTAGGAACTTTAAAGTAACCAAGTGAGGAGCTACCATGCGACAGTCCGCGATAGAACCACCCCATTGCCCCTTCGGTGAGTTGCTGGAGGTCCTGGCCCGGCCCTGGACCATGCACGTTCTGTGGGTTCTGAGCACGAACGGCCCCACGCGCTTCGGAGCGCTACGGCGGCAAGTGGCGGGGATTTCTTCGCGGGTGCTGACGGAGCGCCTCCGCGTTCTGGAGCAAAAGGGCTTCGTCTTCCGGGACTATGAGCCGACCATCCCGCCTTCGGTAACCTACAGCATCACGAATCGCATGAAGGACATCAGCAAGGTGCTGAGCGGTTTGGACGAACTGGCGCGGAAGTGGCAGCAGGAGGACGCCCACGTGCGAAGCAAGCCGGAGGGCCGTAGAGTCCGTGCTCGACACGCGGATCTTCGAGAAGGGGTCCCCGCTTAACCGTTCGTGACGGTGTGGCTTCAGGGGAATGAGAGACAGGCCAAATTCTTGGGAGAACGGCGCAGAGTCTAAAGACAGTGCCACTGGTGCGGAGAAAGGCGCGCAGCCTGAAGCCTGTGCCACTGAGGCGCGTACACCGGGTCAGTTGGAATCGGAGTCGTCGGAGTCGGGGGATTCGAGGCCCGCGCGGGCTATCAGGTGGCGGAGGGCGTCTTCGCCGCCAGCGCCCCGCTGGGTTCCGGCGATATTGCCGTCGCGGTCGATCACAACATAGATCGGATAGGCCGTGGCTGCGTACATGGCGGCGAGATTGGTGTCTTCCATCATGACGAGCTTGCAACTGCGGGGATGCTGCTCAAGATATTTTTTGACGGTCTTTTTGGACTCACCGACGTTGATGGCGAGGAGGATGAGGCCTTTATCGGCGAGTTCGTGGCCGATTTTGTCGACGAAGGCAGCTTCGTCGGCGCAGAAGCCGCACCAGGTGGTCCAAAATTCGAGGAGGACGACCTTGCCTTTGATGGAGTCGTTGGTGAATTTTTCGCCGGTGGTGGTGGTGGCGTTGAAGCGGGGGGCTGGCTCTTTGTTCTTCGGAGCGGCAAGCGCGCAAAGAGCGGCGAGGATCAACGTGCAGGAGAGGGTCATTCGCATTAGGACGCTTCGCGCCATGATTTGGGAAATGTAACAGAGTGGGACTATCGGCTGTCAATTACTTTATTGTAACAAGCCGGCTGGGGCCTGGGGGATCGAGGAAAAGTAAAAGTGGCCACCCTCAAGAACCAATGGTCGGGCACCCTGCGAGAGGGCGCGCGATCAATCTTGTAGTTTGTGCCACCACTCGCGGAGGGAGCGGCAGCGGCCATTTTCGTCGAGAGAGATGAGGAAGATGCCATCGAGCTTGGTTTGAAGGCCGGGCGGAACAATAACAAAGGAAGCCCACCAGCGGGCGATTCCCTGCTCCGGGGGCACGGAGAGGATCTCGTATCCAAATTGAATGTCCTGCTCGGTCTGGGTTACGTGTGTCCAGTAGTCGAGAATGGCTTGCCTGCCGCGCAGGGGCTCGGCGAACGGCGTGACCTGATAGGTGCCGTGTTCCGTGAATAGGTCCGCTGCGGCTTGCGCGTCGCGACTTGTCCACGCGCGACCGTAAGCATCCAGCCAGGATGCGCATGCGTTCGGCGTCATGCCCATGTCAGCGTCAGAGAGTACACCAAGAGTCTCGGCTAGTCGCGTGCTCCTTCGGCGCTCCCGATGGAGGAGTATCGGCGCGAGTAGTATTCGGGGCGGGCATGTGTTAAAGAGGGGCCGCAAGAACAGGAGGGATCATGCGCGGAAAAATGAAATTCGGGCTCATCCTACTGTTGGCGATGATTGCGGTTCCGGTATTCGGCCAGGGGCAGCCGCCGGACAAAACGATCACCGTGTTTGGACAATCGATCCATTATTTCGATATGGGCTCGGGGCCCGTGGTGGTGCTGCTGCACGGGTTGGGGGCCCGCAAGGAAGATTGGCTTCCGGTGTTCGAGCCGATGGCTCAAAAATACCGGTTGCTGGTGCCGGACCAGATTGGATTTGGGAAATCGGACAAGCCGCTGCTGGATTACAGCGTGCAGACGTATGTGGATTTTCTGAACGAGTTTTTGCGGCAATTGAAGGTGGAAAAGGCGAGCCTGGTGGGTGAATCGCTGGGCGGATGGATTGCGGCGCTGTACGTGGCGGAGATAGGAGGCAGCGCGCACTTGATACCTGTGGACAGGCTGGTGCTGGTGGACGCGGCGGGGCTGAAGCAGGACCAGCCGATACCGGATTTGAATCCGAGTTCACTGGCGGCGATGCGCGGAGTGATGGAAGCGGTTTTCTATGATACGAGCTGGCTGAATGAGGACGCACTGCGGAGGATTTTTACAGACAAGCTGGCGGTGCGCGATAGCTATACCGTGCGGAGTTTCCTGGGAAATCCCACGCGCGAGAAGGAACGACTGGACGATCGGCTGGCGAGCATCAAGACGCCGACGCTGGTGGTGTGGGGGAGGCAGGACAAATTGTTGCCGGTCGCGTCCGGTGAACGGTACGCCGCGGGGATCGCGGGGGCGAAGCTGGTCAGCTTTGAGAAGTGCGGACATGTGCCGCCGATGGAAAAAACGGAGGAGTTTCTTGCGGCGGTAATGCCTTTTCTTGGGGGCGGGGCGGCGGCGCCCTGAACGGGGCGGGAGGGGCGAAGAATCCTGGATGGAGACATGCCCGTTCAGGGTGGAGAAGAAGCGAGAAGTGTACGCGGCACGGTCGTGGCCGGATTCGCTGGCGCCCGAACCGACCGACGCAGGTCTTTTTCTTGCGGCATAGGCCGGCTTCCGCGACGTGTTGCTATTTGGAGAGGGCACGGTCGATGGAAAAGGCGCCGGAGCCTTTGATCATAATGGCCAGGGCAATGGCGACGGCCAGTATGTGGTATTCGTAGCCTTCTCCCTTCTGCGTGCCATACCAATTGGCAAACAGACCGAAATGGCGGTGGACCATCGCGATAGCCACCAGCATATTGCAGGCGATGCCGAAGGCGGCGACCCGGCCGAGTAGCCCCAGGAGCAAGCCGATGCCGCCTAGGAATTCGGCACAGATGGCCAGAAATGCCAGCGGGGCGGGGATGTGCGCCTGTTGCGTGAAGAAGCCCATGGTAGCTGAGAAGCCGAAGCCCCCGAACCAGCCGAGAGCTTTCTGAGCGCCATGGGCAA
>Ga0307479_10005972_pt1 | contig 11155 bp, 11 predicted proteins | sample atmos_gasesECM4C_FD_203743 | JGI IMG/M metagenome (GOLD analysis project Ga0307479, IMG submission 203743) | Hardwood forest soil microbial communities from Morgan-Monroe State Forest, Indiana, United States - atmos_gasesECM4C_515 | ecosystem: Environmental > Terrestrial > Soil > Temperate... | reverse complement strand
GACATGGCACTCGGTCTCAATGATGAGGCGAAGGCCAATGCCGCAGTCCTCGGCTACAACTTCCCGGGGAGCGAGTGGTATCAGGATACCTATGCCCTCGTCACCGGGACCGGCAGCCCCGGCCTACCCAAGGAAGGTTGGTTCGCCCGCAACCTCGGGAGCCTCTTCTGATCTGCTTGGCACAGTCGCGTCCCGCAACATGAAAAATTGTTAATTTCAGACGGACTGTCGGGAGGCGTATTCAGCGCGCCGGTAGGTACCTTCGGTCCCTCTCGCGCACATCCCCTCTGTTGCGGTTGGGATTAGTATCTACAACGAGCATTGGAGCGTTTGAGGATGCTGCGGCGGCTTCTCGTGGTCTGGTTTCTCGTCCTTGCGAGCGTCGCTGCTGGTGCTGCCGACAAGCCGTCCGGGGTCACCGGACTCTATCTGACGACCCGTTATCCCGCTCTGACCGTACGAGCCGGCGAGACCACGACGATCGATCTGTCGCTGCGCAACTTCAACCTTCCGCCGCAACAGCTGGCGCTGTCGGTGCCGCAGCTGGCGAGCGGGTGGAAGGCAACGATTCTTGGCGGAGGCCAGCCGATCGAGTCGGCGATTGTCGCACCGGATAGCGAAGAGAAGCTGCAGCTGCGCCTCGAACCCCCGTCGGGCACCGGACCCGGCAGTTATTCATTTCTCGTCGAAGCGCAGGGCGGCGGAAGCACATTGAAACTCCCGATAACCGTCACGATCGGGCAAGAGCTGCCCGCCAAGCTGAAGCTCACCACGAACTTTCCGGCGCTGCGCGGCACCGCTACCACCTCGTTCAAGTTCAAGGTCACAGTCGCCAATGACAGCGGGCGCGACGCGACGATCAATTTCAGCGCCGACGCGCCGAAGAACTTCCAAGTCACTTTTACCGAGGCCTATGGCACCCAGCAGCTCACCAGCATCCCGATAGAGGCCGGCAAGTCGAAGGACATCGAAGCTGCCGTGGCATTGCCGCGCGATACGCCGGCCGGCGAGTACAAGCTCGCGCTGCACGCCAAGAGCGAGGCCGCGTCTGCCGATCTCGACCTGACCATTACCCTCATCGGTCAAGCCCGGCTGGCGCTCGCTGGCGAAGGCGGCCGTCTCAGCGGCGAAGCCTATGCCGGCCAGGACAGCCAGTTGACCGTTGTCGCAAAGAACGACGGCAGCGAAAGGGCACGCGATATAGAATTCAGCGCGACGGCGCCGGAGGGCTGGAAAACGAGCTTCGATCCCAAAGAGCTGCCCGAACTCGACGCCGGCAAGTCTCAGTCGATCAAGGTCACGTTGACACCCGCCTCCCGCGCTATCGCCGGGGATTATCAGACGACAATCCGCGCCAGCTCGGCCGGCGGCCAGTCAGAATCGGCGAATTTTCGCATTACCGTCCTGACCTCGACGGTGTGGGGCGCTGTCGGCATCGGCGTTATTGCGATCGCCCTGCTCGTCGTGGTCTTCGCCGTCGCGCGGTTTGGCAGGCGTTAGCGAGGGCGTCATGGCTGACGAGGTCGTGATCCGGGCCACGGGGTTGACCAAGCGCTACGCCGCGACCCTCGCGGTCGACCACATCGGCCTCGAGGTTCGCTCCGGCGAGATCGTCGGTATCCTGGGGCCGAACGGATCGGGCAAGACGACGACGATCCTAATGCTGCTCGGGCTGACCGAGCCGACCGAAGGCCGCGCCGAGGTCGCCGGCTTCGACCCTCTGCGCGAGCCGCTGGAGGTCAAGCGCCGGGTCGGCTATCTGCCCGATTCGGTCGGCTTTTATGATGGCCTGTCAGCGCATGACAACCTCGCCTATACCGCGCGGCTCGCCGGGATGTCCCGGCGCGAGATCGATGAGCGCTTTGCCGAGGCGCTCGCGAGGGTTGGGCTTCCCGAGGTCGGCCGGGAGCGGGTCGGGACGTTTTCGCGCGGTATGCGCCAGCGGCTCGGCCTCGCCGAGATTCTGATGAAGCGTCCGAGCATCGCGATTCTCGACGAGCCAACCGCGACATTGGACCCGCATTCGACGCAGGAATTCCTCGGCATGATACGAGCGCTAAAGACCGACGGCACCGCCGTTCTGCTCTCCTCCCATCATCTCGATCAGGTGCAGAGCGTATGCGATCGGGTGGCACTGTTTAACCACGGGCAGATCGTGCTGTCCGGCAGCGTGACCGAGCTTGCCCAGCGGGTGCTCGGCGGCGGGCATGTGATCGATGTCGAGGTGAGCGGCGCCGGGGTCCGCGACCGACTCGCCAGCATGCCGGGCGTAGTGCGGGTGCAGGTGCGCGGACCGGAGCTCTACCGGGTCGACTGCGAGCGCGATCTGCGGCCCGAGATCGCCCGGCTTCTCGCGCCATCTTGTGAGCTGACCGGCATCCGTTTCGCCGAGCCGAGCCTCAACGAGGTCTACACCCGCTACTTCGACGAGGTCCGCCATGCGGCGTAGCGGCTCGCCCTTTACCGGGGCGGGGATCGTCCTCGCCAAGGAGGCGGCGGACCAGCTGAGCGGAACTCGTATGGTTGTGATCGAGGCGCTGGTTTTCCTGATAGCGCTCGTTCTGACCTGGTTTTCCACCACGGCAATCCGCGAATCCATTGGCCAGAGCCCGTTTCTATTTCTTCGTTTGCTGACGATGGCGCCGGATCCGATTCCGTTTTCGTTCATCGACACGGTTGGGCTGGTGACACCGGTTATTGCGATTGCATTGGGCTTTGATGCGGTCAACGCAGAGTTCAATCAGCGGACCTTGAGCCGCATCCTGGCGCAGCCGATCTATCGCGACGCCCTGCTACTTGGAAAATTCCTCGCTCGCCTGCTCGCATTGGCCATAGCACTGCTCTCGCTGTGGCTACTGGTGTTGGGTGTCGGCTTTCTGCGCCTCGGGCTGCCGCCGAGCGGCGAGGAGCTGATCCGGATGTTGGGCTTTCTCGTCGCGACCATCGCTTATGGGGGCGTGTGGCTTGCGGTCGCGTTCTTGTTCTCGATCCTGTTTCGAGCACCGGCGACAGCGGCGCTCGCGGCGTTGGGCCTCTGGCTCGTCTTCTCGTTCTTCTGGTCATTGGTCATCAAACCGCTCGCGGCGACCCTGATCGCCGGGCCGCCGGAGGATATCTTCGGTCCCAACCTTGCCTATATTCAGACCTCGCAGGCGCTCGATCGGATCTCGCCGAACACGCTTTACGCCGAGATCGCGCTGGCCCTGCTGCAACCGGCAACGCGTACCCTCGGTCCAGTGTTCATCAGCCAGCTCCGCGGGGCGCTGCTCGGCGCGCCGTTGCCGGCCTCGCAAAGCTTCATCCTGGTCTGGCCGCAGCTGACCGGGCTGATTGCCGCGATGATCCTGATCTTTGCGGCCGGGTACGTCGTCTTCCAGCGCCAGGAAATCCGTGCGTGACCACGGTTGACCAGCAGAAGATCCGGCGCGCCCGGACGGGGCTCATCGCCCACGATCCGGTGTTGGCGCAGCCGGGTTATACCCTCTTCGCGCCGATGTATGGCGACGGGACCGTCTACCTCGTGGGCATGGACGGACATGTGGTCCACACCTGGCATATGCCATACCGGCCAGGCCTCTACGGCTACCTGCTCGACGACGGCCATCTCTTTTATGGCGGCAAGGTCATGGAGGATCTCGAACGGTTCGAGGCGTGGCCCCGCTTCAAGGCCGGAGCGGTGCTCGAGGCCGACTGGAACGGACGGGTGCTGTGGGAGGTGCGGCACGCCGATCACCACCACGATGCCCGCCGGCTGCGCAACGGCAATGTCCTGCTATTGTGCCTGCGACCGCTGCCCGACGAAATCGCCGGCCGTGTTCGCGGCGGACTGCACGGCAGTGAAGCGGGCGGCACGATTTATGCCGATTATCTGCTCGAAATGACCACGAGCGGCGAGGTTGTATGGGAGTGGCGGAGCTGGGAGCATCTTGACCCCGAGGCTTGTCCGATCACGCTGCAAGACCATCGCGCAGAATGGACGCACGGCAACACTGTGGCGGAGACGGCCGAGGGTCACATCGTGGCCAGCTTTCGCAACATCTCGACCGTGGTGATGATCGAGCGGGCGACCGGCAAGATCATCTGGCGGCTCGGCGCTCCGCCGCTAGCGCAGCAACATGACCCGCGGCCGCTGCCGAACGGCAACATCCTAATCTTCGACAACGGCACCCACCGCGCCGACCATCCGGCAACCTTCTCACGCGTGATCGAGGTCGATCCGCACACGAACGCGATCGTGTGGGAGTATGCCGATCAGTCGCTCTTCGAATTCTTCAGTCCGTACATCTCTGGCGCGCAGCGGCTCAAGAACGGCAATACGCTGATCTGTGAAGGCTGTCACGGGCGCATTTTTGAGGTCACACCCGGGCACGAGGTGGTCTGGGAGTATGTCAGCCCGCACTTCTTCCAGGAGCCCGGCCGCGCCGGGTTGAACAATTGGATCTTCCGAGCCTTCCGCTATACGCCGGAAGAGATCGAGGCTGCGCGCCTTGCGTGACGAGAAGGGGCGGTCCGATCGGACCGCCCTGGCTGATGCTAGTGTCCAAGCGTTGATTTCCGAGGTGATCAGCGCATAGTGGAGCCAAGATTGCGGCTAGCGGATTCCTCGACATGCTCCCGACACCCGGTTTCCATCACCTACATCTGAACTCGGTCGATCCCCAGCGCGCGATCGACTTCTACACCCGGCAGTTCCCAAGCACGTCGAAAGGGAGCTGGGGCGGCTTTCCGGCGCTTAAATCTCCCAACAACGTTCTCGTGCTGTTCAATAAGGTTGACGCGGCGCCCCGCACCGAGCCGCAGAGCGCTATCTGGCATTTCGGCTGGCACGTCACCGACGCGCGCCACAGCCTCGAGACCTACAAACAGCGGCCGGAAGTCGAACTGCTGCCGTTGTACACGACCGAGGAAGGCGGCTCGGTGTTGATCAGCAGCGACACCTGGCCCAACATCGGCAATGTGCTGGGATTGACCAAGGCCCAGATCGCGGAGGCCAAGGCCAAGGGGGTCGGACCGGCCGGCGGCGGCGGGTTCTCTTATATGAGGGGTCCCGACGACGCCCTCGTCGAATATGCGGGGAATCACGCGGCCGAGCGCTTCAACCACGTGCATCTCTATCAGGAGGACCCGATCGGCGCCCTTCATTGGTATCAAGAGCACCTCAACGCGCCGATGCGGCCGGGCTACGCACCGACAGCGGCCGACGGCAACCTTACCCGCGGACCCGATCGCACTTGGCCGGCGCTCAATCGCGAAGGGATGTTCCGGACGCCGCGGGCTGGCGTCGAATTCGGCGACGTGTCGATGATGTGGTACGCCAATCAAGGCGATCGGCCGCTGGCCGGCTCGCGCGGACAGCTGCAGGATCACATCGCGCTCAGCGTCGGAGATCTCGACGGGTGGATCGATAAGTTGCGGGGCGAGGGCGTCAAATTCCTCGAAGAGGCCTACCCGCTCGGCAACACGCGCGCTGTGATGATCGAAGGCCCGAGCCGCGAAGCGCTAGAGCTGGTCGAGGTCAAATAACCAGAGTTTCCCTGGCACCCCTCAGCCGAGAGGCCGGCCGCGACGGGCGATGAATTCGGGAAACGCCTCCTCGGCCCTGGCGCCACGGACGACGTGTGTCGTGAAATGCCGCTCCTCGGCCCATTGCTCTTCGAGGCTCTGCGTCATCTGCTTCAATAGCAGCGTCTTGATGCCCATCACCGCCGCACGGTTGTTGCCAGCGATCATGCGGGCGAGCTCCATGGCCTTCGCCCGCAACTGGTCACGCGGCACGAGGTGGTTCAGCAGACCGATGCGATGGGCTTCCTCGGCCTCGACGACACGCGCGGTAAACAAAAGCTCCTTGGCGATCGGCCAGCCGACCTGGTTGGGCAGGGTCCAGGTGCTGTTGATCCGGCCATAGGCCGCCGCCAGAAAGCGAAAGCGGCTGTCCTCGCAGCCGACGCGCATGTCGAGCGATGAGGCCAGCACCGCGGCACCGCCATAAGCCAGACCGTTGATCATGCCGATTGTCGGCTTTGCCGAGGCGGCGATTTCATAGCTGCCACGGCGCGGAGGGCGGATCGCATCCAACTCTTCCTGCGCGTAGCGGCGGTCGTCTTCGCGCTGCTCGTGGATATCACCTCCTGCCGAGAACGCGCGGGTTCCGGCACCGGTGATGACAATGCAGCCGATCGCGTCGTCGGCATCCAGCTGCTTGACTGCATCGCGTAATTCGCCCGACAGCTGTCGGTTCATCGCGTTGAGCTTGTCGGGACGGTTGAGGGTTACGATCCCGACGCCATCCTCCGTGTCCACCAGGATATGCTCGTAGGCCATCCGTTCCTCCAATTTTAAGCGAAACCGAATTCGCGTTCGGCGAGCGAGAGGCTCTCGTCGACGATCGTCACCATCTGGTCGATCTCGTTCCTGCTGACGACCAGCGGCGGACAGAGCTGAAGCGCCATGAAGACGCGCGTAAGGAGGCCGCGCTCTTCCATCAGCTCCAGCAGGCGGCGGCAATAAGGATCGCCCGCAGTGGCCGGGCCGACGCCGAAAGGTTCTTTGGTCGCCTTGTCTTTGACGAGCTCGACGGCGCACATCAAGCCGAGCCCGCGCACGTCGCCCACCGTCGGATGCGACCGCAGTTCTTGCAGGAGGCCGAGCAGGTACTTGCCGTGCTGCGCGCTGCGCTGCGGCAATTCCTCGCGCTGCAGGATCTCGATATTCTTGAGCGCCGCCGCGCAGGACACCGCCTGGCCGCCGAAGGTCAGGAGATGCGCGAGAGCCACGTCCTGCTTCTTGAACTCCTCAAACAACGCCTTGCCTACCCCGACCGCGGCAATCGGCGCGTAACCGGACGACAGCCCCTTGGCCATCGTCATCAGATCCGGCACGACGCCGAACTGCGCGGTCGCGAACATTGTACCGGTGCGGCCGAACCCGTTGATTACCTCGTCCATGATCAGCAATACGCCATGCGCATCGCAGATCTGCCGGACCCGCTGCCAGTAGCGCGGCGACGGGACGTGGTTCGAATTGGACACCGAGATCGGCTCGCCGATCACCGCCGCCACCGTATCGGGCCCCTGTGCCAGGATCTCCTGCTCGATCGCCTCGGCGCAGAGCAGATCGCCCGCCTCGCCCTCGACCCCGAAATCGTTGCGGTAGCGATTGGGCGACGGCACGAAGCTCACCCCGTACATGAACGGGCCGAAGAATTTCTCGCTGCGCGACGAGGTAATGCTCATCGCGCCAAAAGTCGCACCGTGGTAGCCGCCGCGCCGGGCGATGATCTTGTAGCGTTTGGGGAAGCCGCGCATCGCCTGCACCTGCTTGGCGATCTTCATCGCGCTCTCGATCGCTTCCGAGCCGCCGGAGCAGAAGAAGAACCGGTCGAGATCGCCCGGCGTCAGCCCGGCGAGCACATCGCCGAGCTGGACCGCCGCCAGGTTTGTGTAGCTGGCGGCGGAGACATAGGCCAGCTCGCGCGCCTGCTTGGCCATCGCCTCACCGATTTCGGCGCGGCCGTGACCGACATTGACGACGTAGAGCCCGGAGAGACCGTCGAGATAGGAGCGGCCCTGCGCGTCGTAGAGCCGGCAGCCCTCGCCCCGCACCATGACCTTGAGCCCGTCGCGCTCGGCAAGGTCGAGCCAGCGCGCGCTGTGGATCCAGACATGCTCGAGCGCCTGCCGTTCGATCGGCGAGAATTCGCGTGCCGTCGTCGCGTCGTCATCCATGGGGCCAAGCCCTGTTGTTCCCGAACAAGATCGTCTAGCATGCCATAAAGATCATGAAAGGACACCGACATGCCGAGCTTTGACCACCACGGCGCTCATATTTACTACGAGGAGTTCGGCCAGGGCTTCCCGATCCTGACCTTTGCGCCGGCGGGCCTGGCGTCGGTGATTGCCGTCTGGAGCCAGCCCTCGGCTCCGATCAATCCGACCACCGAGTGGGCGGCGAACTACCGCGTGATCGCGATGGATCAGCGCAATGCCGGCGGCCAGTCGCGCGCTCCGATCACCGCGCAGGACGGCTGGGATTCCTTCACCGCCGATCATATCGCGCTGCTCGACCATCTGCGCATCGATCGCTGCCATCTCTATGGCCAGTGCATCGGCGGCTCGTTCATCCTGAACCTGATCAAGGCGCAGCCGGAGCGCGTCCAGTCCGCTGTGCTGGCACAGCCGATCGGGCGCGTCGGCGCGATGGCACCCGGCCGGCCGGCCCGGTTCGATGCATGGGCGGAAACACTCAAGGACCACCCGGAGGCGACCGAGCCGGTGCTCGACGCCTTCTGCCGCAACCTCTATGCGCCCGGCTTTGTCTACTGCGTCGACCGCGCTTTTGTCTCAACGGTGCGGACACCGTGTATGGTCCTGGCCGGCAACGACGAGGCGCACCCCTACCCGATCTCGGAGGAGCTCTCGAAACTGATCCCGAACTGCGAGTTCATCCCGGAGTGGAAGAGCGGAGCAGCCCTGACTTCGGCGAAAGCTCGCATCGCGGCGTTTCTGGCGAAGCACACGCCACCCCGGGCGTAGCCCGGCGGCGTTCGTCGTGCAGTGGGGTCGGTTGGCGGCTGGCTCCGGCCGCGTCTCCCGCTGCCGTCAGCGGAATAACGCCTTTCAGCCCCGAAATTTGCCCTCTCAACGGCAAAAACCCGTTGTACATCAGCAATATGGGTCTGATTTGGCCGAACCTCCGACAGTGGAATTTTGGCGCCTTAAAACGCCGCCGGCAGCGGACCGGCAGTGGAATTCAGGACCCGGCTTCTGAGAGGGGAAATCTCTCCGATGGAGGCACGTTGTTTCTGTATTTATCATAAATATCCCATTAATAATTACGAGTTACGCACGTGCCTCCCGAATCTAGTAAGGGTCCTCCTTTATGCAAGGGCGGCGGCCGGCCGCGCTCGATTCAGACGACGAGGTTGAGCCCGCGTGCCGGCAGCTCCACCTTGCCGCCGCATTCGCGCGCGATCACCGGCATCACCTCCTCGGCGAAGATCTGCATCTGCTCCTCGGTCTCTTTAGCCGCGAAGCCGCCGAGCTCGAACCAGCCGAGGAAACAGAAATCGTCGTAGCCGCACTCCTTTCGCATCTTCATGATCGTGTCGATGACGTACTGCTTGGAGCCATGGATGGCGATTTCGCGCTCGCGCAGCATTTGCGCGGTCACTTTTTTGTTGAGGTCGAACATCGGCTCGTCGAGCCGCGCCACGACGGCGCCGAAGCCGAACGGCCCGTAATAGTCGAACTGCAGCTCGAGCGCCCGCGCCGCGCGGTCCAGCGCCTGCTTCTCCTTGCCGGGGCGAGTGATGTGCAGGTAGCGGCTGGTCATGATCCCGCGCCGCTTCTCGGCGTCCCAACCGAACTTGAACCGGCCGCGGTTGTTCATGTCGGGGAAACCCGCCTTCTCCGCCGCCTCGTAATAGATCTCGATGTTGCGGCGCAGCCGGTCGTTCGGTTCGGCGATCATCACGCCGTTGATCCCGTGCTCGGCCGCAAACTTGAGTGATCGGGAGCTGGTCAGCGGCTCCCACAATTGCGGGTGCGGCTTCTGTAGTGGCTGCGGAAAGACCTGCAGCTCCTTGAGTGTGGTGGTGGTCGCCTGCACTGGATTGCCGGCCGAGTACATGTCGGGATCGCCGAGGGCAAGCACGTCTTCGAGCTGCCGCCCCATCCCGTCGCGCTGAAAGTAGGCAATCGTCTGCTTGTGGTTCCACTTGGTGTAGGTAGGCGGGACCGAGAAGAACTCGCCGTGGTGCGAGAACGAGGGCTCGGTCCAGCATTTCTTCATGATCGCGATGGATTCCTCAAACGCTTTGCGGTTGCGCTCCTGGTCCTGGATCGTCGAGCCGTACGGGCGGCCTAATGTTTCGTTCTCGCGTGGCTGATAGCCGCGGCCGATGCCGCATTCGACCCGCCCGCCGCTGATCACGTCGAGCGTGGCGATCTGCTCGGCGAGCCGGACCGGGTGGTGCCAGACGATGATGTTGGCGGCTTGCCCCAGCCGGATGCGCTTGGTGTGCGCCGCCACGCTCATCTGCACCATAAGCGGGTTCGGGCTCATCTCCGCGCCCTCGGGCTGGAAATGGTGTTCGGTGAGCCAGAACGACTGGAACCCGAGCTTTTCGGCGAGAATCCCTTGGCGCACCTGGTTCACCAGAGTCTCCTGTGCCGCCCGGTGGACCTCCGGCAGCGCGCCGTCATTGAATGTGACGCCGTCCTTGCTCGTGATGACCGGCAGGCTGGACGCCCCGTTGTGAAACAAGCCGATTTCCAACATCGATGCTTCCTCCCTTTATCTCCACGTAAGTGGTCGGGCAGAGGTTCGCGCGGAGCCTACGATCAACACTGTGGCGGAAGCGCGGCGAAGACGGAAGGCTGTGCCGGGCTTCGATGCGGTCCAACGCGGCGCCTGAGCGACCCTTGATATCCCCCGCGTAGCGGCGCGACATCTCCGCCGAGCGGCTGCCGCTTCATCCCATTGAGCGCTCGTCATTGAGCGCTCGGTTTATCCGTTCTCGGTCGCGCACTCCCATGCGCCGCAGCGATCGCGCAGCGTCGTTACTCAGTCGGAAGTCCCAACTCACGCTGCAGATCCTCGAGGCGAATGTATTCGCCGCGCGCGATTTGCTCCTTTCCCCGACGGATCGCCTCGATCTCATCCGGCAATGGCTCTTCCTCCGCCGGAGGCAGGGATCGCATAGCACCGATGTACCAGCGGATCGCGTCGCGCAGGGCTTGAGACCGGCTGAGAGACTGGCGGTTGCACACGCGGTCGAACTCGGCAAGCTCATCCAGCGGTAGCGTTGTCGTGATCGTCCGCTTCTTGCTTGTGGTCATTTCCGACACCTGTCTCGAGTCCCGGGCTGGCGTCTAGCATATCGTCACCGGCTTCGCAGGGCGCGCCGAACTGCATTTCGTTCCGTATCTGTATGCCGCTCGGCGGCCCGGGATCGGCTGCGGTCGGCTCTCAGCGTCTCTGTGCCGCGCGGATCACGCGCCAGACTTTTTTGGGTGTCGCCGGCATGTCGATATGGGCGATGCCGAGCGGGCTGAGCGCGTCGACGATGGCGTTCATGATGGCGGTTTAAGGGGCCGCTTCAGAATATGCTTCAGAATATTACGGCTTAGTCTGGCATGTTCGCGCCGGTCAGAGG
>Ga0307479_10005971_pt1 | contig 11155 bp, 15 predicted proteins | sample atmos_gasesECM4C_FD_203743 | JGI IMG/M metagenome (GOLD analysis project Ga0307479, IMG submission 203743) | Hardwood forest soil microbial communities from Morgan-Monroe State Forest, Indiana, United States - atmos_gasesECM4C_515 | ecosystem: Environmental > Terrestrial > Soil > Temperate... | reverse complement strand
CCCGTCTTCAACCGCCCCGGCGCGCCCTGGCTCGACGCGATCATGGCGGCTGCCTCCAACCGCGGCGTGCTGCTGCTCATCGCGCTGGTCGCCGCCGTTTACGTCTGGTTCAAGTCGCCGCACGGCGCGCTGGCGGCGGTGACGCTGGCGCTGTCGATCGGCGCGGCCGATCTCATCTCGGTGCGGCTGGTCAAGCCGCACGTCGCGCGCGCCCGGCCGTGCAAGGTGGACCCGGTGCACGTGCAGTATCCGCTCGGCTGCGGGGCGGGCTTGTCGTTCCCCTCCACGCACGCGAGCGACACCGCCGCGGCTGCGGCCGTCTTCGCCTGGGCCGCGCCGCGCCTTTCGTCGGTGGGGATTGCGCTCGCCGTGCTGGTGGGGATCTCTCGCGTCTACCTCGGCGTGCACTGGCCCACCGACGTGATCGCCGGCTGGGCGCTCGGCGCAGCCATAGGAGCGGCCCTGGTGGCGCTCGGTCGGTTGCGGTTCCTGGTGCGCTGAGCGTGCGCAAGTTGTGCGCGTGCACGTCCTCGGCTTCATCTGCTTCGGCTTGATCATCGGCCTGCTCGCGCGCGCCTTCTATCCCGGCCGCCAGCCGATGGGATGGCTGGCCACCGCGCTTCTCGGCATGGTTGGTTCGCTCGTCGGGGGAGCGATTGGGCACGGGTTGTTCGGCGGCGGCCCCAACGCCGACGGGTCGTGGGGCTTCACTCCCGGCGGATGGATCTCCTCGCTGGCCGGCGCCATCCTCGCGCTCTGGCTCTGGCTCGCCCTCGCCGGCCGCCGCACGCGCGCCAGCTGAACCGGCCGCCATGTTAAATCGAGCGAGTGCCGCTGCGCACCGATCTCTGGCTCTTCGCCGCCGGCCTCCTCGCCAGCAGCGTGAACGCGGCGGCGGGAGGGGGAACGCTCCTCAGCTTTCCCGCGCTGCTCGCGGCGGGGCTCTCGCCCATTGCGGCCAACGCCACCTCCACCGTGGGACTGCTCTGCGGCTACCTGACCTCGCTGGCCGGCTATCGCGCGCACTTGAGGCAGCTGCGCGGCGAGGTGATCTTCGCCGTCGTTCCCTCGCTCATCGGCGGCGCGCTCGGCGCCAAGCTGCTCCTCGTGCTGGGACCGGTATTCTTCGCCCGCGTCGTTCCCGGCCTGCTCGCCGGGGCCGCGCTGCTCTTGCTCGCCCAGCCGCTGCTCGGCATGTTGCTGCGGCGCCGCGCGCGATTCGACCACCCGGCCGCGCTCTTCGTGGCGCTGTTCGTGATCGCGCTCTACGGCGGCTACTTCGGCGCGGGGGCGGGCATCCTCTTTCTCGCCGCCATGGGCCTGCTCTACGGACGTGATCTGCGCCAGGTGAACGCCATCAAGGTCTTCGTCAGCCTGCTCGCCAACGTGATCGCCGCGGCCACTTTCGTGGCGCTGGAAATCTCCCATCCCACCGGCGCGCTCGCCTGGCGCGCCGCCGCCCCGCTCAGCTTGGGCGCAATCGCGGGCGGCTCGATCGGAGTTCGCGTGGCCCGCCGGTTGCCGGCCGCCGGCTTGCGCGGCTTCTCCGCGCTTCTGGGCCTGGCGATGGCCGCGTATTTTCTCGTCTTCAGGGGCTAGCGCAAGAATCGTTTGACCTCAAACGAACTCCCCGTTTAGATTTGGTTGCGCGCCGCGGACAACCCGGGCATACGCAGGGCGCCGCGGATGTTCTTCACCGGACCCTCGGGAGGCACCGATGACATTCACTGAGACCAGAGCACATCTCTTCGCCGTCGCCGTTGCGGCGGGCATCGCTGCCTGCAGCCACGCGCAGCCGACGCCGGACGCCAGCTCGAAGCAGGCGGAAGCGAAGCCGGCGCAGGCCGTCCAGGAGGCGAGCAAGAAGCCGACGGCGGCCGAGGCCTATCACGCGCAGGGCCAGGCCGATCTGGACAAGGCGCTGGAGCAATTGCGCGGCGTGAGCGTCTTCTTCGAGTTCGACTCGGCGCAGCTGACCAAGGACGCGCAGGACAAGCTCAGCTCCGTGGCCGACATCCTGGTCAAGCACCCCGAGCTCACCGTCCGCATCGAGGGCAACGCCGACGAGCGCGGCAGCGAGCAGTACAACCTGGCGCTCGGCCAGCGTCGCGCCGACGCGGCCAAGAAGTACCTCGACAACCTCGGGGTGAAGGCCGAACAGATCACCGCCATCAGCTTCGGCGCGGAGAAGCCCAAGGCGCCGGGCCACGACGAAGAGGCCTGGAAGCAGAACCGCCGCGACGACGTCAACGCGAAGAAATAGAGGTTTCTCGGAGCACCGCGAGCATCGCCGCGTGCAGGCCCCTGCCTGACGCGGCGATCTCGCCTCCGGCCAGGGTCAGCGGGCTCCCGTCGAAGCGGGTGACCACGCCGCCGGCCTCCTCGACCAGGAGCTGTCCGGCCGCCACGTCCCAGGCGTGCAGGCCCCACTCCCAGAATGCGTCCAACCGTCCCGCGGCGACGTAGGCCAGATCGAGCGCGGCGCTGCCCAGCCGGCGCGAGCCGCGCGACAGCTCGGTGAAGCGCCCGAAAGCGGCGATCATCTGCGGCAGCATCTCGCGGTGGCTGGTGGGAAATCCGGTGCACACCAGCGCCTGCACCAGCTCCGTCGTCGGCGAGACCTGAAGCCGCTTCTCGCCCGCCCACGCGCCCTGGCCGCGCGCGACGTGGAAGACCTCGCCGCGCAGCGGATCGATGGTGCAGCCGGCCACCACCGCGCCGGCCTCCTGCGCGGCGACGGTGCAGGAAAAGAGCGGCAGGCCGTGCGCGTAGTTGGTGGTGCCGTCGAGCGGGTCGACGATGAAACAGTCATCACCGGTACCGCTCTCGCCGCTCTCCTCGGCCAGCACGCGGACGCCGGGCATGCGCTCGCGCAGCACGCGGAGCACCGCTTCTTCCGAGGCGCGGTCCGCGTCGGTGACCAGATCGATGCGACCCTTGAAGTGCAGCTCGCGCGGGCGATCGTGCAGCTCGAGCAGCACGCGCGCGCCAGCCTGCGCGGCGGCCATGCACACCTCGCGCAGCTCGACGGGCGTGCGGCTCATGACAGCGCCTTGAGCAGCTTGTCGTGCAAGCCGCCGAAGGAGCCGTTGGACATGGCCAGCACCACGTCGCCGGACCGCAGCTCCCGGGCCAGCGCGGCAACGATGGCGTCGGGCGATTCCATCCAGCGCGCGCGCGTGCCGGCGGCGTCGATGTCCAGGGCCATGCGCTTGGCGTCGACGCGCTCGCTCTCTGGAACCTTGGCGATGGCGGTGGGCTGGCTGATCACCGCCTCGGCCGCGCCGGTGAACGCGTGCGCGTACTCCTCCTGGTGGATCTTGCGCATGGCGGTGTTGCTGCGCGGCTCGAAGACGGCCACCAGCCGCCGGCCCGGGTACTGCGCCGAAACCGCGGCGATGGTCTCGCGCACCGCCGTGGGATGGTGCGCGAAGTCGTCGATCACCGCGATGCCGCGCACCTCGCCGCGCAGCTCCTGGCGGCGCTTGACGCCGCGGAAGCTCTGGAACCCGGCGGCGATCTCGTCGGGCTTGAGGCCGAGGGCGCGGCAGGCGGCGTACACGCCGAGAGCGTTCTCGACGTTGTGGCGGCCGGCGGCGGGCAGGGTGACGCGGATCTCCGGCTTCTCCTTGTAGTCCACCTCGAAGGTCGCGCCCGCCGGGCCCAGGTTCACCCAGCGTGAATGCCAGTCGGCCTCGATCTCGTCTCGCGCGCAGTACGTCTCGATCTTGCATTTGGAAGAAGAGGCCAGCTTTCTTGCATTTGAAAATCCGGTGCAGACGGCGGCGAAGCCGTCGGCCGGGAGCAGCGCGAAGAACTTCTCGAAAGCGCTCTCGTAGTGCGCGGTGTCGCGGTAGATGTCCGCGTGGTCGAACTCCGCGCCGGTGAAGATGGCGGTGCGCGGCCGGTAGTGGAGGAACTTGGGGCCCTTGTCGAAGTATGCGGTGTCGTACTCGTCGCCCTCGAGGACGAAGTGCTCGCCCCGGCCGAGGCGAAAGCCTTCGTTGAAGTTGAGGGGAACCCCGCCCACCAGCAGCGAAGGATCGCGCCCCGCGTGGTGCAGCACCTGCGCGCAGAGGCTGGTGGTGGTGGTCTTGCCGTGCGTGCCGACGACTACCACCGGATGGCGCGTCTGCAAGAACAATTCCTCCAGCGCCTCGGGAAAGCTCATGTGCGGGATGCCGCGGCGCCTCACGGCCTTGGCCTCGACGTTCTCGGCGCGGATGACGTTGCCCACCACCGCCAGGTCGACGGGCGCCCGGTCGAGATTCTCGGCGGCGTAGGGCGTGAAGTAGGTGATGCCCCAGTCGCGGAGCTTGTCGCTCATGGGCGGGTAGACGTTCTCGTCGGAGCCGGCGACTTCGTGGCCGGCCTTTCGCAAGAGGCCCGCGAAGGATCCCATTCCGGTTCCGGCGATGCCCAGCAGGTAGATTTTCATGTCGTGGGTCGTTCCAGAGGTGTGAGGCGGCCCTGCTCGGCGTCGAGTGCATGCGCGCAGCCGAAGGCCACCGGCAGGTTGCGGCCGGCGTGGCCGAAGGGAGCGCCGAAGACGACCGGCACGCGCAGCGCCTCCAGCCTCTCGGCCACCGCCTCGACGCGTCCCGACGGATCTTCGCCGGGGCTGGTGAGATCGCCGACCACGAAGCCGCGCGCGCCGTCGAATGCTTGCGAAAGCAATAGTTGCGTCAGCAAGCGATCCAGGCGGTAGGGAGGTTCGTTGAGGTCTTCGAGGAGGACGATGGCGTCGGCGAAGCGCGGTTGCAGCGGCGTCCCGCACAGCGAGGCCAGGCTGGCGAGATTTCCGCCGCGCAGCGGGCCCTCGGCACGGCCGCCGCGCGCGGTGTCCGGTTCCCAGTCGATGGCTCCCGGATCTTCGCCTTTCAAGAGCGCGCTGAGCCGCGCCAGCGCTGCAGGGTCTTCGCCTAGCTGCGTGCACATGGGGCCGTGGATGGAAGGCACCCCGGCGCGCCACCACAGCTCGTGCAGGACCGTGGCGTCGCTGTAGCCGATGAGCAGCTTCTCCGGCGGTTCGGGGAGCGAGGTGGCGAAGCGCAACAATCCGTACCCTCCGCGCGCGAGGATGACTGCCCGCGACTCGCTCTGCAACGCCTGGATCAACTCGCGCTTGCGGCGCTGATCGTCGCCGGCGAGATGTCCCAGCTGCGCGAACACGCCCTCTCCGTAGCGGGGCTGCAGGCCGACGTCGCGGAGCGCCTGCACGCCGCTTTCGAAGCGCGCGCGATCGAAGGGGCTGGAGGGCGCGATCACGTCGATGGGATCGCCGCGGCGGAGCGGCGCGGGCTTGCGCACGCGCACATTCTATCGTAGATACGCGCCCCCGCCGGCCTGTTCCCCGATAGCTCAGCTGGCAGAGCAACGGACTGTTAATCCGTGGGTCGCTGGTTCGAACCCAGCTCGGGGAGCCAATTTCCAGAGGGCGGGATGCCGCTGCGCCGCGGCATTGAATATCGCGACTGTGCCAAAACCGAGTCAGAACATGGCACCGAATGCGTCTTCGCGCAGACGTCTGCACCATTTGCCGGGCTGAGCCGTCTACAGGGTGTCCGCCAACGGTCTGCCGGCCGGGCAGCCCGATTGCATGACGCAGTCGGATAGGCGAGAAGGCGGCGCCTGGGTTGGATGGAGGACGTGCGTGCTCGTTGGCTCTTGTCGGCGGTGGTCACAAGACCCACCTCTTTACTTGACCCGCGATCCTCTCTGGAGGAGGCTGCGCGTAGTGAACTTTTTGTCTGCCACGGGACCTGCCCGCCATGGCTGACAATTATCGCCGGCCGGCTGACCTCCCCGAATACGACCGCCCTGCTGTCAACGAGACGGTGATGGGTGTCGACTTCGCGCCGTTGCGCGGCTGGAACGTCACGCACTACGGGTTGCTCTTCAAGCGCTTCGAAGAGCGATATCCCAACGTGCAGACGCAACCGCCGCTGGTGCAGCAGATCGAAGATTTCGGGGCCAGTACGCCGGCGCCGCAACAGCCTTTCGAGTTCTCCGTTGGCAGCGGAGCCATGGACACGCGCTGCTGGTTCATCGACCAGTCCGACACCGAGCTGCTCCAAGTGCAGGCCGACCGCTTTCTGCGGAACTGGCGGCAGCGCTCGAACGCGCAATACCCCCGGTACATCAAGGTGAGGAAGGACTTCGCCGAGGACTGGGAGCGCTATCTTGGTTTCCTGCGCGACCACCGGCTCGGCGAGCCCGAGGTGCGTCAGGTCGAGCTCAGCTACATCAACCTCATCGAGAGCACGCACCTGCACGACGTGCTCTCGTCGTGGCGAGAGCGAGCTGAGGGCGCCTTCTTGCCGACGCCAGAGCGAGGCTCGATGACGCTCTCGTTCCGCGTTCCTTCCAAGCCGATGCGCTTTCACGTCGCGGTGCAGCCGGTGGTCCGGGTCTCCGATGGCAAAGAAGTGCTGCAGATGACCCTCACGGTACGTGGCGTAATGCAGTCGCCAGCCGGGAAGGATCTGCTCGCATGGTTCGACGAAGCCCATACGTGGGCGGTCAAGGGCTTCGACGAGCTGACGACGACGAAGATGCATCAAGAATGGGGAAAGCGAGGGGGCCCATGAGCTTTGTTACTGGTGGCGACCGACAGATCAGGTCGCGACGAAGACCGATTTCTGAGCTCAACACGGCGCAGGGGGACAGGTTCGTTCCTGTCGGCGACCCAGCGCTCTGGATGGACGATGCTCTCGCCGACGTCGACCGCTTCGATAACCTGCAAAGCGGATGGGACGGCGGGAACAGCGTGTCGCCCGGTCCCGAGGTCCTCGAGCTTGCGCGACGGATCATCATCGCCGCCGCACATAAGCCCAACGCGCCGGCACCGCATATTGCGCCCGTATCTGGCGGCGGCGTGCAGCTCGAGTGGCACGTCGGCACACGCGACCTCGAGCTCGAGCTGCTCCCGAACGGCCTACTCGCCTATCTGCGTTCGCAGGGGGAGGCCGAAGATAGCGGCGACCTTACGATCGGGCGCGTCGAGAAAGCCGCCGAGCTCGTCGAATGGCTGACGCAGTAGGAGCCGCCGCTCCGCCACCGCCCGCTCAACCGCCGCCTGTTGAAGACGGCGAGTTCCTGTGGCGCCTGCTTAATGAGTACTGGATCGTTCCAGCCGACAAGGGCGGCCCACGCATTTCATCGGCCGCGTTCAAGGATCGAACCACTGCCGAATGTGCGGTCTCCGTTTTTCGCCGCGACATGATGTCCAACCAGCTAAGAGGCGGCAATGCGCGAGTGTTCGCGAAGGCCGCCGAGCTGACCGCTGCGGTGCCGCGAGCCATCGAACATCGTGTTGAGCCCGACGTCGATAACGATCAGGATATCTCGCACGCCGTCATCATCCCGCGGCACAAGGGCAATAATCACTGGGAGCGAGACGCGAGGACCCTCGCGAAGAAATCTATAATGGTCGACGTGGCGCCTCCGCCTGCTCCACCGCCATCGGCGTAACACCTCACGCTATCGTACGCGCGTTACCATCTCTGTCAGTCCTCAGCGCTATCGTTCCGCCATGGAGATCGACGAGCGCAAGCTCCCGCGGTTGCCTAAGACCGGCGGTTGCATCTGCGGCGCGAACTACTTCTACGTGCGCGGCCAGCACGTCGGGGACTCCGGCCACTTCTGGTGCAAGCGCTGCGGCCGGCGGTATAGGTTCTGGGACGAGGAGCCATGGAACCCGGGAGCAAATCCGCCCAGCCCGACCAGGTGACCGACGCCGAGCTCGAGGAGCTGCTCGAGCGGCCAGAGATGCCGGAGGAGAAGGCCGCGCTGGACGAGCTCGAGCGCGACCCTGAGTTGGTGCTCGAGCAGGCACGGAAGCGCGCGAAGGACCAGCTGCCGCTGAAATAGCAAGAGCGGCGGCAGCCCGAAGGCCACCGCCGCTGCGTGTGCGGACGTCCGCAAACTCTATCTACGTCACCTGCGCGTGCTCCTCCGGCGGCGTGCAGACGAAGACGTCGTCGCCCACCAGGATCCCGCCTCCGGCGGTCGGCTTCCACTTCCGGTGCCGGATGACCAGGCTGCCGCAGTGCGCGCAAGTCGCCTCGAGCGCGTTGCCCATGATCGGCCCCGGGTCGAGCTCGGGCTCGCACAGCCCGCAGTGGAGGATCACCTTCAAGGCCGCAGCTTCCGCGCAACGCCGAAGACCGTCACCGCGATCGCGATGACCGCCAGCGCCCAGAGGTAGCCGCCGGCGGCACAGGACGCGGCGGGGTGCATCTCGTCCTTCGACTGCTGGTGCAGCGTGGTCTTGTCGTCGTGCGTAGCCACCACGCCGGCGTCGAGCTCGATGTGCTCCTCGCCGGCCATCGACGCGGACTGCCACGCCTCGAGCTTGCGAGGGCCCCAGCGCCGGGTCACGCGCTCGGCGAGACCGCCGTCGGGCGTGAAGTGCTCGACGATCTCCTCCCCCGGGCCCGAGGTGACGAGCTGGTGCTCGTCGAGGTGGGCCTGTTCGGCCGCGTCGACGTGGAGCTGCTCGGTGGCGAGGACCTGGTCGTGGTCGGCCTGGACGACGTCGAGTTGCTTGGTGTGCGTAGTGGAGCAAGCAATGACCAGTGCCAAGAGCGAGAATGCTTGCCTCATGGCTGCTGCCTCTTCTCCCCACCACCGTGTGTCGCGCAGCTCGCCGGCGCGTTGGTGTCCCACCAGCGCTGGTCAGCGGCGCACTGCGCGTCGTCCTCGGTCCAGGGGAACAGCGCAGCGAACGAGTCGCACCAGCAGAGGACGCCGGCGGCGCGCTCCTCCTGGCCAGATGCGCGTTGGCAGGGATTCAGGCACACGCCCGACGCACAGCCACACCAGCTCAGCAGCAAGAGCGCGAGCACAAGGCGCTCCAAGTACTTCACTGCGCGACCACGCCTTCGGGCGCCGGCGGCGCTTGGGCGCCGTCCATCGCGGAGACCTTCAAGTCAGTGCGCTTCGATACGTACCAGGCCGCCTTCACGCCGGCGACGATGAGCGCGGCGATCACTTGCGACGGCGGCCGCGTCTTGTCCACCACCACGTATGCCGAGAGCACGGCCACGCCGACGGTGATCCAGAACTCGGTGGAGCGAAACCCACTACGAATCTGGTTCATGCTATCCTCTTTTCATGCCGATGCCGAAGCGTGGTCGATGGCTTGAATGCCTCACCTGCTCTGCGCCGGTCTGGCGAACTCCGGCCGATGAGCGGAAGGCTCCAGCGGGTCGCTTCTACTGTTCGAAGGTTTGCCGCCGCGTCGAATCGCGTTCACAGGAACGACGAGCGAGATCCATCCTCGGACAGGCAGTCTTTCGCGGGAAGATCGTCAAACCCGACGCGTGCGCCAGATGCGGGAAGGTCGGCCCAGTCGAAGGGCATCACGAAAACTACGCCAAGCCGCTCCATGTCGAATGGCTCTGTCGTGAGTGCCACGATGTTGAATCGCATGCCGCTCGGCTCGCTGTGGTCGACTCACGCCGCAAGCACTTCGCTCCCTGCGCATGCGGCGAACCAGCGGTCGCCAGGGGACGGTGCAAGGGGTGCTACATGCGCTGGCGTGCGGCAAGTCCAACAGCAACGTGCCAAGCTCCGAACTGTCCGCGACCCAGCCACACGCGAGGCCTGTGCAACCTCCACTACATTCGAGCGCGGCGTTCCGGAGATCTGCAAGCACTCGCCCCAAAAGTAAAGCCAGGGCCTCGCGCTGGGTTCATGTGACCCCCACGGGCGTGTTCCAGAGCTCGACCTCGGCGGCGCGTCGATGGACCAGGCCGGCGTCGATGACGAGCTGGCCGGTGCGCGGGTCGTGGATCTTGTTCCAGAGCAGGATCGCGCCCGGCACGTCCTCGAGCGCGCCCATGATCACGCGCCGCAGCGCCGAGCTCGCGGCGAACGAGGCCAGGCCGATGTTGAACGCGAGGATGACCAGCGCGGAGAACTGGTTGTCGTTCAGCGGCGCGTAGCCCACCAGCTTGCCGACGCCGGAGATGAAGCGCTGCAGGTCATAGCCGAGCTGCAGGTCCGCCTGCTCCTGCGTCCAGACCAAGCCGGGCAGCACGTCGTGCCCGGTGTGGCCGTATCCGATGGTCCACACGCCAGCCTGGTCGACGTACGCCTGCAGACGACAACCCTCGAGGCGCTCGAGCAGCGCCCGCGCCTGGTCGGTGAAGGTCATGGTGGACCTCTCGCTACTGCTGCTTGCTGGCTTCGAAAGGCGTCTCGACGTCGACGACGCCCGTCATCACGCAGCCGTCGATCGCGGCGCTCAGAGTCCAAGCTCCGTCGCGGCTGACGAGGCGCACGTCGCGGCCGTCGACGTAGCCGCTCACGTAGTGAGCGTGCGTGTCGGATCCGACGAGCTCGCCGGCGGTGCTGGCCACCAGCGAGAGAACGCCGCCGGTGTAGAACCACTGGCCGCCCGCCTCGTCGGGGCGCGCGCACGGCGGCACCGAGCCGCACGCACACGCGAGGGCGAGAAGACAAGCCACGAGTCGCATCGCTCAGCCGATCAAGCCCGACACGCGTTGGCCCAGGAACTTGAAGTAGTCGAGCGCCAACGTCTTTGCGGCCGCGGCCGTTCTCGAGTACACGACCGCATAAGGGAGGAAGTTCGCCGTCCCGGTCGTGGGCGGAAGGTTTTGCGTGGAGCCGGAATGATTGGCTCCTCCCGTGTTGGGCAGCGACTGACCGTTGATCATGCCGAGCGCGCCGTTCCCGTTGGTCAAGCCTTGGGCAATCGATAAGCCCAAGCGCGTCCACGTTGCAGCTACGGCGGTGATGCCGGTCGGATTGGTCGTCAGCGTGCCGGCGTTGCCCGTCCTGAAGCGCCAGTCGGTGCCGAGGGTCGAGTCGTAGATCCAGGCCGAGCCGCTCCAGCTGCCGCCGGTCGACGGTACTCCCCCTGCGCTGATGCCGAATTCGACTGCAACGTTGGCGAGGCTCGGAATGGATACCAGAGCCTCGGCGAAGGGCATGTACGTGCCCCAGCCAGAAAAGCTATCAGACCCGGCGCTCTGGTTCGGCTCCGGAAATATGTACTGCGAGTCTCCGATTGCGGTCGCGGCGGTCGTAAGATCCCAGCCTCCGAACGCCGGAGAGCTGAGAGATCCAGCTATGGTTCCCGCGTTGGTGCCATGCCCAAAGCCCCACCACACCTGAAGAAGGGTCG
>Ga0307479_10005970_pt1 | contig 11157 bp, 8 predicted proteins | sample atmos_gasesECM4C_FD_203743 | JGI IMG/M metagenome (GOLD analysis project Ga0307479, IMG submission 203743) | Hardwood forest soil microbial communities from Morgan-Monroe State Forest, Indiana, United States - atmos_gasesECM4C_515 | ecosystem: Environmental > Terrestrial > Soil > Temperate... | reverse complement strand
GTTAGGTCAAGAGCGCGCACTGCCCCCGGCGTTACGTGGACTAGAAAAGTTGCTCCTGCTTTTACGCGGAGGGCGACGATGGTGCCCCGGATTTCCACGGATTCGATGGTGCCGGGAAGGACGTTTCGGGCGCTGAGGAAATGTGGAGGTTCGGTGGCGACAAGGATGTCGCCGGCGCGGATGGCTATGCGGATTTCCGTGCCGGGGGGCGCATCGCCGAGAGGAATTTCGATTTCGCAGGCGGCGTGATCGGGCGAGACACGCATGACGCCGTCGGCGGTGCGGTGTTCGATGACAATCGCGGAGAGAACGTTTTCGAAGCCGGCGGCGCTGGCTAGTTCGAGGCTCCGTGGGGCATCGAGGACAGCACGCGGCACACCGGTCTCGTGAATGCGGCCGTTCACAAGGGTGACTACGCGCTCGCTGATGGCATCGACTTCTTCGCGATTGTGCGTGACGTAAAGAATTGGAATGCGGTTGGCTTCGTTCCACGCGCGGAGGTCTTCGAGGATGGAACGACGAAGGGCGGAGTCGAGGCCGGTGAGCGGCTCGTCCAGAAGCAGGACACGCGGGCTGGTGACGAGGGCGCGGGCGAGAGCGACGCGCTGCTTTTCACCGCCGGAAAGATCGCCGGGGCGGCGAGATAGCAGATTTCCGATGCGAAAGGTTCTTGCAATGCTGTTCGAGCGTTCGGTTTGTTCGGAGAGAGTGAGCTTTGCGAGGCCGTAGCGGATATTTTGTTCGACGGAAAGATGCGGGAACAGCGCGAGTGATTGAAACACGTAGGCGAGTTCACGGCGCTGCGGCGGGAGTGAGAGATTGCCGGCAGCGTCAAAGAACAATTTCCCGTCGAGGCGGATTTCGCCGGTGTCAGGTTGCTGCAATCCGGCGATGCAATCGAGCAACGTGGATTTTCCCGCGCCTGAGGGGCCGAACAGGACGGTGAAGCCAGGTGCGAAAGATGCATCCACATCCAGGACGAATGGTTGCGCGCCGTTCGAGCGAAATTGCTTGCGGATTTGAACGTTCAACATAGCGGTGTTTATTTCGCCGGCCACGGCGACCAGACGCGGCGATTCACGCCATAAACAATCGAGAGCACCACGAACGAAAGGAGAAGGAGAAGCAGCGCGGTCTGGTGCGCGGCGGCGTAATCGAGCCCCTGGACGCGGTCATAAATGTCGATGGAGACCGTGCGGGTGATGCCGGGAAGATTGCCGCCGACCATCAGGACCACGCCGAATTCGCCAAGCGTGTGCGCAAAGCTGAGGACCAGAGCGGTGAGCACGCCGGGCCAGGCCAGGGGAAGGATCACGCGAGATAACGTGCGCGCACGGTCGGCGCCGAGGACGGCGGAGGCGTCGAGCAGCCGTCGATCGAGGGATTCGAAGGAAGCGACCAAAGGCTGGACGGCGAAAGGTAGGCTGTAGAGCATGGACGCGAGCACGAGCCCCGCAAAGGTGAAGGCCAGCGGGTGGCCGAAGAGCGATTGCCAGATTTTGCCGAGCGGGCCGCGGGGGCCCATGGCGATGAGCGCGTAGAAGCCGAGGACTGTGGGGGGAAGCACGAGTGGGAGAGCGACAACGGATTCAACGAGGAATTTTCCGCGCCAGTGAAAGAAGGAGATGGTGTAGGCAAGGGGCAAGGCAAGCGCCAGAAGGAACAGCGAAACGGTTGCCGAGAGGCGGAAGGAGAGCAGCAGAGCTTCGGTATTCATAGCTTATGTTTCGTTGCAGGTGCGGCAGGAGGTAGGAAGAAACCATATCGCTCAAGGGTAGCGCGGGCTGCGGGAGCTTTCAGAAAGGCAAGGAACGACATGGCGGCCTGCTTGCTGGAGGAAGCGGTGAGCAGGACGGCGGCTTGTTCCACCGGGGGATATTTATCTGCAGGTATCGTCCAAAACTTTCCGGATTTCATAGCGGGAGAAAACGTCAGGGAGTGAGCAAGGAGTCCAGCTTGCGCGCTGCCGGATTGCACGAATTGCGCGGCTTGCGAAATGTTTTCGCCAAAGACAAGTTTTGGTTTGAGCTGGTCGTAGAGGCCGGCATCGCGAAGAACCGCAACGGCAGCGCGGCCATATGGGGCGTGGTCCGGATTCGCGATGGCTATTTTCTGGATGCGAGGGTCTAGAAGAATCTTGAGACCCGCGGAAGGATCAAGAGGTGAGTCTGGTGGAAGCCAGAGGACGAGGTGGCCCACGGCATAGATCTCAAGAGACGAAACGTCCGCCAGTTGCGCGACAACCAGCTTGTGTGGGTAGCTGACGTCCGCAGAGAGGAAGACATCGAAGGGGGCGCCGTTTTGGATTTGGGCGAAGAAGTTGCCGCTGGAGCCATAGGTGATGGCAAGCTTTACGCCAGTTTGTTTTTCGTACTCGGCGGCCAGATCGGGCAACGCGAATTGGAGGTCGGAGGCGGCGGCAATGCGGAGGGTTTGGGCGCCGGCGACGGGGGGTAAAAAGAAAGAAATGAGAAAAAGCGCCCGCCACAGTCGGCGGCCGCTACAAAGGCGAGTTGGATTGCCGTTCAGCTTGCGCATCGGAGTCAGACGCGGAGGATCATGACTTCGGTGGATTTGACGAGGGCGGCGACGCGTTCGCCGGGCTTGAGGCGCATTTCCTTGGCGGCGTCGGCGGTGATGATGGAGGTGATGTGCTGCTCTCCGATGGCGAGGGTGATTTGCGCGAGGAGACCGCTGTATTTGATGGCGGTGACGCGGCCGACGAGCTGGTTGCGGCCGCTGATTTTGCGGAAATTGCCGCGGCGGGAGGAGGGCTCGCCACGGTTGAGGGAAGCGGGGATGAGGCGGTCGATTTCGGATTCGGGGACGCGGTGGTGGCCGCCGGGGGTTTTGGCGGTTTTGAGTTTGCCGCGGTAGATCCATTGTTTCAGCGTAGGATAGCTGATGCCGAGGATGTTGGCGGCTTCGCGGGGGGCGAGAAGTCTTTGCATGAAGATGAGGATAGACGATTTTAAGCGAGAGGACAATACGATTTTAGGTGAATCGAGACGAAGAAAGCTTAATGCAGAGACGCTGAGGGCACAGAGAAGAAGGCACGATGTATCGTGCCCCTACGGTGGTTAGTTGCGGAGGGGTTTGCCGGTTTTTAGGGTGTGGGCGATGCGTTCCTGGGTTTTCTTTTCGCCGCAGAGGGAGACGAAGGCTTCGCGCTCGAGATCTAGGACGTACTGTTCGCTGACGAGTTGCGGCGAGGAGAGAGCGCCGCCGGCCAGGATGTTGGCTAGTTTGCGGGCAACGTGGGCGTCGTAATCGGAGGCGTAGCCGCCGCGAGTCATTATGTGAATGGCCAGCTTCGCGGCGGCGAGGAAGGATTCGCCGAGAACTTTGATTTGCGTGGTTTGCGCGCCTTCTTGCCAGGAAGAAGCGGCGGGCTTCCAGCCGGCGCGGACGAGAGCGAGAGCGGTCTGCTTGGCGTCAGCGACCAGGCGTTCGCGATTCATCGAATAGGTGTCCGTGCGGCGGAGGTAGCCGAGGGCGCGGCACTCTTCGGCGCTGGTGCCGACTTTGGCGGTGGCGATGTTTTCGAAAAAAGGCCGGAGCGTGTGGAAGAGATCGAGGTCGTCGCCGGAAGCCGCATTTTCATTGGCGCGGATGAGCATTTCTTTGGTGCCGCCGCCGCCGGGAATCAGGCCAACGCCGACTTCGACAAGGCCAATGTAGGCTTCCGAGGCGGAATGAATTTTTGCGGCGTGCAGGCCGATTTCGCAGCCGCCGCCGAGGGCCATGCCTTGCGGCGCGGCGACGACGGGCTTCCCCGCGTATTTGATGGCGAGATTGATGTTCTGGAACTGCTTCACGGCCATGTGGAGTTCGTCCCATTCCTGTTCTTGCGCGCCCACGAGAACGAGCATGAGGTTGGCGCCGACGGAAAAATTGGTGGCCTGATTGGCAATGACCATGGCGTCGAAATCGGTTTCGAGGCGCTTGAGTCCTTTGTGAATCATGGCGATCAGGTCGGCGCCGATGGCATTCATCTTGGAATGGAATTCACAGCAGACCACGCCGTCGCCGAGATCGATAAGGCTGGCGCCGGAGTTGTGTTCGACCTCGTGGCCGGCGTCTTTGAGCGTTTTGAGGATGAGGATGCCTGCAGGCTCCTCGACCTTTTTGGTTTTGCTGGTAGCGAGATCAAAGACGGAGGTTTCGCCCTTGCTGGATTCGTAGAAACTGGTGCGGCCGGTGGCCAGCGCCTTTTCGAACACTTGCGGCAGCGCTCGGTTTTCTTTTTTGATTTGCGCGGCGAACGCAGCGAGTCCAATTGCGTCGGCCATTTCGAAGGGGCCGAGTTCCCAGGCGAAGCCCCAGCGCATGGCACGATCGACGTCCACAATGTTGTCCGCAATTTCGCGCATGCGGCGCCCAGCGTAGAGGCACATTTCGGAAAGGCCGCCCCAGATGAACTGCTGGGCCTTGTCTGTTTTCTGGCCTTCGAAGAGCGGCGTTAGCAGGGCGCGCAAACGCTCGCGGGTATCTTCGACTGCCTTGCCAGCTTCGATAGAGGCGAAGCGCGCTTTCTGCTTTTCTCGATACTCCATGGTGTTGAGGTCGAGGGTGAGAATCTCTTTTTCGCCCTGGCCACCCTTCACCCGTTTGTAAAAGCCCTGGCCGGTTTTGTCGCCGAGCCATTTGCGCTTGGCCATTTCTTCTACAAAGGAAGGAATTTTGTAGGTTTCGCGCGATTCATCATAGGGAGCGGTTTCATAAATATTTTTGACGACGTGCATCAGGACGTCGAGGCCGACGATGTCGGCAGTGCGGAAGGTGGCGGACTTAGGCCAGCCGACAGCGGGGCCGGTGCAAGCGTCGACTTCTTCGATGGTCATGGCGAGCGATTGCATCAGGCGCAGCGCGTTGAGCATCGAGAAGGTCCCGATGCGATTGGCGATGAAATTTGGCGTGTCTTTGGCGAGGACGACGCCTTTGCCGAGCTGGCGGTCGCAGAAATCGGAAAGTGTTTGGAGGATTTCGGGCGAAGTCTTTGGGCCGGGGATCACTTCGACGAGCTTCATGTAGCGCGGCGGATTGAAGAAGTGGGTCCCAGCCCAGTGCTGCTGAAATTCTTCCGGCAGACCTTCGGCGATCAAATGGACGGGCAAGCCTGACGTGTTTGTAGTGACGATGGAGCCGGGCTTGCGGAATTGCGAGACTTTGGCGAGGAGGCTGCGCTTGATTTCGAGATTTTCGGCGACGACCTCGATGATCCAGTTGGCATCGGCGATGCGTGGAAGATCGTCTTCAAAATTGCCGATGGAAACCTTGGAAGCGAGCACGGGTGTGAAAAACGCGGCGGGCTTGGCTTTCTTGGCTGCGTCCAGGCCGGCGAGCACGATTTTGTTGCGGTCCGCGGGAGCGGCGTCCTTTGGAACGATATCGAGTAGCAGGCAGGGGAGGCCGGCATTGGCGAAATGCGCGGCGATGCGGGCGCCCATGGTGCCGGCGCCGAGAACGACTGCTTTCTGAATTCGATGAGTCATAAGCTGACCTTGCTGAACGGGAATAGGACGGCAGAACAGGTTACAAAATGGGAAGCCATGGGTCAAACAGGTGTTTGGTAACGGGCGGGAGGAGACTAAAATCGGGGTATGGCTAACGGGAAGGAAGCGAACGCTCAGAGCTTGCTGCGGAGCGCGAAAGAGTGGTTTCGCGCGTTCACCAACGGGTACGCGGCGGCGGGCGAGCGGCGGCCAAAGGTGGGGCTGGCGCTGGCGGGCGGATTTGCGCGTGGCATCGCCCACATCGGCGTGCTGCGCGTGTTTCGCGAAGCGGGGATTCCAATTGATATGGTGGCGGGCACGAGCGTTGGCGCGCTGATCGGTGCGAGCTATTGCGCCGGGGCATCGCTGGAAATGATGGAGGAGATCGCGTGTGGGACGAAGTTCACGGATTTCGGGCGGTGGACTCCGTCCTGGCTGGGTTTGGCCACGAACCAGCGGATGGAGCAGTTCCTGGCGCGCTTTTCTTCGATCAAGAATTTTGAAGAGCTGAAAACTCCGCTGGCAATTGCGGCAACGGACATCAATGCGGGCTTGCCGGTTTATTACTATCAGAAGGGGCCGATCGCGCCGGCACTGCGGGCTTCGTGCGCCTACCCGGGATTGTTCGTGCCGATTCAGTATGACGGGCGAACGCTGGTGGACGGATTCCTGACCGCGCTGGTGCCTTACGAAGGATTGCTGCTTATGGGCGCGGAGGTGGTGATCGCCGTGTTCCTGGAGCCAGGAATGAGCGGGGAGCCGCGGACGTTTACGGATGTGTTGAGCCGGTCGTTCACGATTATTCAGAGGCATGCGGACCTGGAATGGCGGCAGTATGTGGACGTAACTATCGAGCCGGATGTGACGCCATTTGTCTGGGACGACTTTACGAAGACGCCGGAGATGGTGCGGGCGGGAGAGGAAGCGGCAATGAAGATGTTGCCGGAAATCCGCGCGGCGATTGAGGGGAAGACGAAGAGGCTGGAGGAGTAAGTGGTAGTGTTGGCATCCTGCTTGCCCTGACAAGGGAAGGGCCGGCTGTGTTGTTCCGGGAAAAACGCCCGCCTCGGAAGGCGGCCGCTACAAAATCTTCACTTCAACCTGGACGGATTGGCCTTCGCCTTTGCCGCGCTGGGTGAGCCAAGCGGCCAGGCCTTCGGCGAAGCGCTCGGGGGTCAGCCGGAAGCCGGCTTCGAGGCGGCCATCGGCGAGGGGTAGGGTGTCGTCAAAATCAGCGGAGTTGGTGAAATTCCGCATCGAGAATTGGTCCAGCCATTCGAGCGGGCACGCCCGCCGCTCCCCGCGAATCAGCACATCCACCTGAAATTTTTGCGCGTACATAAGGGAAGAATACCATTGGCAGGCAGCGACCCGGCTAGTGGGCCATCTTCAGCGCGTTTTGCGACCCGTCAGAGTCAAGGTGTCGCCGGTGTCGTAGCTGAACGAGTGGGCCGGATTCGATTCACGATGTCGATGGCCAGCCGCTGTGCCGCTCCAGGGCCGTCAATTGCCCGGACTTTCCCTTCGCCAACAACCATACCTGTTTTGGGGTTGATCATGATGAAGTTCCAGTCGTACGTCAGCCAGGGCCGCGTGACATCAACGTAGATGTCGGCCTCGTCCCGGTTGTCGACGATGCGAATGCCCCACTCGCGGATCTCGGGACGCACGTAAAGCGCATCCTGTAACAAATTGCCTTTCATCCAGATGGTATGCGATTCCACAAAAATTGACCGGGCCTTACGAACAATTTCATCCGCTTCGTTTGCCTCGATGCGAGCCGCCGTTTTGCTCGCTGCGAATGTACCCGTTGGCTTGTCGAGTTCCGCGCGCGGCAGCATCACCGCAGCCGCCAACTGCTCCACAATGGCGGCCGCCAGCTTCGGGCCCGCGTCAAATTCGTCCGTTGCCTCAATCGTTCCGGAACTGAGCGTCAGCGACTTCGGTTGATAGACCACCGTGTAGGTCCAGTCAAAGGTCATCACCGGACGGTCGACAGTGATCGCGACGTCCGCGGTTTGCCCGTAATCCGCGTAGTGCAATCCAAGTTGCGGAAACATGGGCGTCTTTTGAATGTCATCCTGGAGCCTTTCGCGGCGCAGGTAAATCGTCTTGGATAGAACCGATATGGTGTGAATCTGCCGCTGTTCCGGCCGGGGCGCGGTAAATCCAGGCGGAGGCCCCGTGGCTGTCGGAGGGTTGGAAGGAGCCGAAGCGACAGACGCGGCTTTGAAGCCGGATGGTTGCAGACGCGCTCCCGAGTCAAATCGCGTGCCGCCAGAGGTATTGCCGAGGCCGGCGATGCTGTCGATGGGCACGGCAAAATTGACATTCTGGCCGACGCTCAGTGAACCGACGACGATGCCGAGAATCCTCGCCTCCGCATCCACGAGCACGCCGCCGCTGGACCCCGGCGACAGAGGTGCCGTGAACTGCAAGATCCGGTAGCCACTGCCGGCGCCGGGTACATCGTCGGCTATTCGCGTTGCACTCAAAATGCCGGAGGACGCGGTCCACGGCAGACCGACGGCATTCGACACCACAAAAACGGTCGCGCCGGATGCCGCATTCGCCGAATTGCCCATGTTCAGAACGGGAAGCCCGCTGGCAGCGATCCGCAGCGCCGCAACGTCGCGGCGTTCATCCGCGGCGATCAGTTCGACCTGATCGTAGACCTCGCCGCTCTTCAGGCGCACTTGCACCTCACGCATCCCCTTCACAACATGATTGGCGGTGAGGAGCACTCCGTCGCTCCGAATAATCACGCCGGAAGCGACGCCCGCAACCTGGCCGTCACCTTTGCCAACCAGAATGGATACGGCCGAAGGAGAAACCCGCTCAACGACCTGATCTCCGGAGAGAGCTTGAGGTGTTCCACCCTGGCTCGTCAGGTTTGAAGGGAACATTTCACAGAAAACAGCAATGGCTAACAAATTGAGAAATCGCATGGCTCCTCCTTTCGAATGGAAAATCTGAGATCAGCGGACCGGGCTCGTCGCGCCACGCCGGCCACAGATGGGATATGTTTTGCGGTTTCCAAGCGAGATTTATTTCAGGTCTTAATTGGCTTGAGTATACACCCACAGGCCTTGGATACAGCCGCTTCAGAATTTGAAGACGACCCCTACGCCCAGCCGGGCGTCGTTGAACCATGAGGTGCTCAGACGGGTCCGCAGGTAGTCTGCCTGGATCATGCGAACAGCGAAGTGTTCGCTGACGTTATAGTCCAGGCCACCGCCTACGCCCCACGCGAAACCATTCGTGGAGTGCCCAGCTGCACGCAAGGTATTAGCGCCAACCAGTGCATGTCCGAAGAGGCTGGCGCGGTGTCCGCGGGCCGTAAATTGCGGCCCGAACAAATATTCATACTGCGACACTCGGTTTCCGGAAATGCTGCGGTATTGTCCGCCGAAGTCCGTCGTGACGCCGAAGTGAGAGCTGAAATTGTAACTGCCCGCTGCCTGCCAGCCGCCGTACAAGGAGAAACTGGGAGCGGTGGCACCGTTGCGCATGACCGAGGGGCCGGCGAAGATTTCCACCGAAGGATTTTTGTCGGCCTGGGCACGCGCCGTTCCTGCCAGCGAAAAAACCAATCCCAAACACACGATGAGTTTCCTCATGTTGCACCTGACGTAAAAGTTTTTTAGGAGCCCGCTACTTGGATTCGATCCCGAGCCGTCTGCCTCTTTGCATTCGTCCCGGCATCTTGATGAAAGTGAGGAGTGCAATCGAACTGCCGGAATGCTGGAGTGAAATTACGCTAGACCGGAAGGACTTACAGAACGTGCCTGTCAGGCGCCATTTCCAGGCTGCAATATGCCGCTGACACTGAAAGCCAAACACGGCACCAGTGCATCCGTGGTCCTTTACAGACATTTTTTGGCCTTTGATCTGAACCCCGGACCCGCTAAACGCTAGTCCTGCCCAGTGGCCCCGCCGCAGGTGACCCGCAAACTTGCCTCCGGGGTTCCCGGTAACATAAACTGGGCAGGTTTGAAGAACGTTCCAGAGTGCTCCGCCAGTCTCAGATGCATGTCCGCGCGATCAGGACGGGCCGGGTCGGGCGCATCCATTCCATTCTTCGATGCAGCCCATTGAAAATTTGGGGGTAATACCGTGGCGACGCCAATGGAAGCCTGGGTAGAGGAAGCAGCCCGGCTGACCAAGCCAGATAGAATTGTTTTTTGCGATGGGTCGGAAGCTGAGAACCAGGCCATCCTGCAGGAAATGCTGAAAAAGGGCGACTCTTTCCGCCTGAACGAGAAATCCTACCCGAACTGCTACCTACACCGAAGCGACCCGAGCGACGTGGCTCGCACCGAACACCTGACGTTTATCTGCACGCCGGACAAAGAGGAAGTCGGCCCCACCAACAACTGGATGGACCCTGAGGGGGCGAAGTTCAAGATCGGGAAACTGCTGGACGGGGCGATGCGCGGGCGGACGATGTATGTGGTGCCCTACATTATGGGGCCGGCGAATTCGCCCATCAGCAAAATCGGTGTGGAAGTGACGGACAGCCCGTATGTGGTGGCGAACATGCGGATTATGTGCCGCATGGGCAAGGTGGCGCAGGATAAGCTGGGAAGTTCGAAGGATTTTGTCCCGGGGCTTCACTCGATGGGAGACCTGGACCCGCTTCGGCGGCTCATCGCACACTTTCCGGAGGAGCGGCTGATCTGGAGCGTGGGCTCGGGCTACGGCGGGAACGCACTGCTGGGAAAGAAGTGCTTTGCGCTGCGGATTGCGAGCTACATGGCGCGGCAGCAGGGCTGGATGGCCGAGCACATGCTGATTCTTGGGCTGGAATCGCCGGGCGGAAAAGTGACGTACATGGCTGCGGCGTTTCCGAGCGCCTGCGGGAAGACCAACCTGGCAATGATGGTGTCCGCTCTGGAGAGCCAGGGATATAAGGTTTGGACGGTTGGCGACGACATCGCGTGGATGAAGATCGGCGCGGACGGATACTTGCACGCGATTAACCCGGAGTCGGGATTCTTTGGCGTGGCACCGGGGACAGGCCGGAAGACGAATCCGAACGTGATGGAAGCGCTAACGCACGACACGATTTTCACGAACACGGGCCTGACGTCTGAGAATGAGCCATGGTGGGAAGGGATTGGCGGTGAGCCGCCGTCGGGATTGATTACCTGGCGCGGGGAGAAGTGGGATCCCTCGAAGGGCGCGGCAGCGCATCCGAACGCGCGGTACACGGTTCCGGCGAATCAATCGCCGAGCATTTCGCCGAAGTGGGAGGCGCCGGAGGGCGTACCGATTTCGGCGTTTATTTTTGGCGGACGGCGGGCGCGGCTGGCTCCGCTGGTGTATCAGTCGCTCAACTGGCAACATGGCGTGTTTGTCGGGGCGACGATGGCTTCGGAGACGACGGCGGCGACGACGGGCGATGTGGGAGTCACAAGGCGGGACCCGATGGCGATGCTGCCCTTCTGCGGTTACAACATGGCGGATTATTTCCAACACTGGCTGGATATGGGTAAGAAGATTCCGAATCCTCCGAAAATTTTCCATGTGAACTGGTTCCGGAAGGGCGCGGATGGGAAATTCCTGTGGCCGGGCTACGGGGAGAACGTGCGCGTGCTGAAGTGGATTCTGGAGCGTGTGGAAGGACGCGGCGAGGCGAAGGAAACGCCGATCGGATACG
>Ga0307479_10005968_pt1 | contig 11159 bp, 6 predicted proteins | sample atmos_gasesECM4C_FD_203743 | JGI IMG/M metagenome (GOLD analysis project Ga0307479, IMG submission 203743) | Hardwood forest soil microbial communities from Morgan-Monroe State Forest, Indiana, United States - atmos_gasesECM4C_515 | ecosystem: Environmental > Terrestrial > Soil > Temperate... | reverse complement strand
TAATTTGCCACGACCGATTCATGGTCGCCAAAATTTCGGTAAGCGAGCCGATGCATTAAGCGGTCGCCGATGCCATCCAAACTGCTTCCTGAGGAAACGCCGAGTTGCGGCACGCAGGAACGCGAATTCGGACAAAGCGCGGTAAAACCCGCAGCCGGCGGCAAAGCAAACGTGGTGAACGTGGAATTCGACGGCGTGGCGAAGTCCACATGAAAGTGATACGTGGTGTAGTTGGGATTAGAGGATTGTCCCGGGAATCCGACGAACGTTTCCGGCGCGCCAGCAAGCGGTAATGTTGCACCGTCCGCGTCCGCCGGTAAAAAGGGATCGATGTTGCCACCCAGAGGGCCGGTCGGGCTGATGAAAGTGGCCGGCTGGCCAGCGAGCATTTTCGTGCGATCGAAAGCAAACGCCTGCGGGCCGAGATACGAACTACCAGAGGAGTTAAAGACGTTCATGCTCATGTAATAAGCGTCCGGCCAAACGCTCAGCTTGGGATAATCGAAAAAGTTGGAACCGAGGTGAAAGCCGTAACGGTTGTAGGTGCCGGTGGCGTCCGAAGTTGTGGAAACGGCGACGCACTCATCGGTAATTGGGCCGCCGGCCGCGCCTGCGAACTGGCTGATGACCCACCGATTAGCGAGGTGATCGTAGAGCATTATTGGATCACCGTTTCCGCCCGTTTCACACACTCCGCCAAAGCCAGTCCAAACTGAAGAGATACTGTTTGGTCCCAAGACCGATGCCCCAGTGGCTTTATCAAAGACCTGGTACCCTTCATTCACGATTTGGACGTATTGAGTGTTCCCGACTGCTCCGTTCGGGTCAGGGGGTGCGCAGTTGCACCCCACTCCAGGAAAAGGAATGCCGTCAAAGTTCAGAATCGGGCTGGGCAAATTAGCTGCCGCTGCCACCATATCGAGCATCGCACCAAGGCTATGCTGGATCACGGGGTCGGCGCTGTCGTGATGCCGATACGATACCTTCGGGTTTTCATTGGCCTCGTGCTGCTGTTTGAACTCGGCACCCGTCCACTCTGGCAGATCCCGCAGCGGCGGGGAGACGTCGTTCTGATACGAAGCAACAACTTGCGGTCCGCCGGCAATTTGATTTTGATTCGATCCCTGAGCCGAGGCCGATCCGCCTGACAAAAGGCCAAGTGCAAGTAAGGCCAGAAGAGTACCGACCAAGCAGAACACGGAACCAATTACAAGGCGCGGAATAAAAAAGGCAGATTCAGACGTGGACGTTTTTTTCATAAGCAATTGCTTCTGTCGGCGGAATCGGCAGTCGCCGTAATTTTGAAATTAGTAGCAAGAAGCGCGCTTGTGTCACGCGGCAAGGTGAAGAAAACGAGTCGTTGAAAAGTTGAAACGACGAACACATCCGCGCACCAGATCGTGTCCTACACGATCATTTGTTAGGCAATCCGGGGTCGTATCCGCTCATTGCTTAATGAGTTAGCGAATTGGCCATTCACGATTGCGGGCTAATTGTCTGATTTTTGGAAGTTTGACCGCTCCAAATCGGACAATTAGGTAGCGCGGGGACATCGTTGTCCCTTTACGGAATAATTGAGTCATTTTTAAAAAGCGCGAATTGGCCCGAGAGAGCGCGAATTAGCCTGATTTGGCGCGATTTACTACGGCTGCGATCCCAGCCTGTTCACACAATATTTAAGTACTTTTTTCAGATTTGAGTTCCTTACGTTGTGCAAACGCCTTCACATCTCCACGGCGGTTTTTGCGAGAGAAGCTGGATAGATCTGGACCGTGATTCGAATCACCGAATTCCGCAAAGATTATCCGGCCGATACAAACGGCATCCGCGAGTACGAAACGTTTACCCACAACAGCTCGGACAGACATTAACTCACCGAATGAAAACCGGCGCGTACGAGACTGATTTCGACTGAAGACTAGCGGCAAATAACACAAAGGTACCGGACCCCGTAAGGTTCGATCTGGCGGATTGAAAATTTCTCTGGGATTAGGCTTTACGCTTAGCAAAAAATGGCAGCAATGTGACAGCGTGTTATTCAGTTGACGGTTCCTTTTTCTCGCTCCCAAGCGAACCTGATCAATCGGAAAATAAACGGTATTTATGCTGATAAGAAATGCAGCTTCTCAATCCGGACGCTTTGATCCACGCGTCTTGCTCGTTTTTAGTCTTTGTTCAAGTGGGGTGTTTCTCGCACTGCTCAGTTTCGCCGCAAGTGCACCGAGGGTAACAGGCTTCGATGCCAAGCCCCCAAGGGGACCTGACCTAGCCCCCATCAAACTCGCACCGTCTGCTGTCGGACAACAGGTGCACGGTCTTTACCGCGGCATGCCCGTTACCTACGTGGTCAGGAACGGCAAAGCCATTTTCCAGGGCGATATTATTCTTGATGACTCCGCAATTGACTCCGTCAGCGTCGCTTACAACCAATACCTGTGGCCCAAAGTTGGTAATCAGTACCAGATTCCTTACATCGTGGCTTCCGGGAGCGGCAATCTTACCAATCTCAATACCGCGATCGCCCAATTCAATAGCACGTTTTCCAACATCAAATTCGTCGCCCGCACCACTGAAACCGATTACGTCAACTTCTCCTTCAATCCTAGCGATAACAGCGCGCAATGCGAAGCCAATGTCGGCCGTGTTGGCGGCGAACAACAAGTCGGAGGCGCAGGCGGATCGTCCAACCCCTGCACCGTTGGCACCATCCTGCACGAAATGGGACACACCATTGGCCTCTGGCACGAGCAATCCCGTCCCGACCGCAACACCTACATCTCGGTCAATTACGCCAATTTGATCAAAGGCTCCATTTCCAACTTTAATCAGATCTTCGATAATGCGCAGACGCCCACGTTATTCGACTACGCGTCGATCATGGAATACCCGGCGTTTTCCTTTTCCCGCAACGGCGGCCCAGCGATCGAATCTATTCCCGCCGGAATCCCTCTCTCGAACCTGACCGGTTACACTGCGACTGACATCGACGGAATCGAACGCCTCTATAGCAATGCTCCGACAGCCGTTACTGTCACAAGCAACCCTGCCGGACTGCAGGTCATCGTCGACAGCGTTACCGTCACGACGCCGCAGGTTTTCAACTGGGCACTGAATTCGACCCACACGCTCAATATTCCCGCCGGCGTCCAGACCCAGTCCGGCAATATCGTCAACAGCAACACACCTACGACGTTTTATTACACCTTCGGACGGTGGAACGATTCTAACGCCGCCTCCCATAGTGTCACCGTTCTTCCCGGAAACGGACAACCGGCTACTCCTACAACTTCTCCAGCCGTGACCACTTACTCGGCGAACTTCATCCAGCTCGTCCCCTACGCCGCCACCGTTTTTCCTACCGGTACCGGAACAGTCACTCCGTCGCCGGCGCCGCAAAGCTATTCCGGATCTTCGCTCGTCTTCTACACCGCGCGTCAGCAAGTCACGCTCACTGCTACTCCGAACTCAGGGCAAAACTTCTACGAATTTAACAATACGCACTTTTTCCTTCCTGGTGGCGTGGGTGCCAATCCCAAGACTTTCTACGTTCCAGATACGGGTCTCGCCGTTGACACTACCGCCGAGTTCTCTCCCAACTCGGTTTACACCGTGAACGTCTCGCCGAGCCCATTCAGCTCTAATCTTTACATCCGCGCTGACGGTGGCTTTTGGTATACGCCCAAGAACTTCTCTGTTTTCTACGATTCGACCTGGACTTCTGGGAGCACGCACACGCTCAGCGTGGATAACCCCGAAGAACCCTACAGCTTCAACAGCCGCTACGCCTTCCACAACTGGAGCGACGGCGGAGCTGTCTCACACAGCGTCGTTCTCCCGTCCACCAGCACTACCTACACTGCGAACCTCACCCCCCAGTTCTTTGTCACCGACTACGTCAACGAAGCATGCGCCGGCTCCATCAACGTAAGTCCCGCCTCGCCAACTGGCGACGGTTTCTATCCCGCTAGCGCGGCCCTCACCTTCAGCGAAACGCCCAACTCCGGCTGGGTCTTCAGCGGATGGCAGTACGACCTTAACGGAACTTCCGCCTCGCAACCGCTTATGGTGACTGACGAAGTTCTGGTCACTGCCGACTATAACACCGTCGCGACATCTCTTACTCTGACGAGTCTGAGTCCGGCCACAACTGTTCCTTGGAGTTCTGGTTTTACGCTGACGCTAAACGGTACTGGCTTCACTCCAAGCTCGGTCGTCTCGGTGAACGGAACATTCCCTTCGGTAACATTCATCAGCAGCGCACAGCTACGTGTGCCCGTAACCACCGCGCAGATCGCGACACCCGGGGCGTTCCAAGTCTGGGTCGAAAACTTCCCTAGCGGAGCCAGCTGCGCCGCTTTCGCCGCTCTCCCCTTCACCGTAGCCAACAACCCCATCGTCGTTTCTCGCCTGACCCACGGTAGTGGCACGTTCGACGTTAGTTTACCGCTCACCGGGACTCGTGGAGTCGAATGCCGGAGTAGTGCTTCACTGGGCGCGGGCAACTATGAGCTGGTCTTTACCTTCCCCAATCTTCTGAGCAGCGTTACCAGTGCTAGCGTGACCGCCCACAACCCAACCAGCGGGACGGGGACGGTCAGCAGCAGTACGATCGATAGCAGCGATCATCACAACTACATCGTGAACCTTACCAACGTGAGTAATGCCCAGTATATCACCGTCACGTTAAATAACGTGTTGGACGCGGCAAGCAACAATGGCAACGTGACCGGGCCGCAAATGGGCGTGCTCATTGGCGATGTTGACGCAAGCGGTCGGGTTGACTCAACTGATGTCTTCCAGGTGAGACAGCAGACTTTGCAGAACGTGAACTCCTCCAATTTCCGAACGGACGTTGACGCGAGCGGTCGCATCGATTCGACGGACGTTTTCATCACCCGGCAACAGAGCCTTAGTTCACTTCCATCATCTCCATAACAGGAACAGTGCGGGTTGCTCGAATCGTTGGGATTCTTCGGATGTCGCAAGGAGACGAAAAAATTCGAACACTTGACCCGGTCGAGAAATCACGATGTCATCTAACGGTCAATGAAGCCAACGGCCCCGCGGCAAAGCCAAACACGTCGTCAAAAAAGTCTATTCTTCGATTGGTAGCGCCTTAGCGACTGAACCGGGCTGCAAAGCCATTGCAGCGCAGTTTTCGGACATTGGACATGCTGAAAAGACTCAAAATTCCGCGAAGGTACACTTCCAAAGGAGTCAGGTCGGACTCAGAGCAGATGAACTCCGCAATCGCCGATTCGCTGTCTGAAGTTCGGCGATCATCTCGTGGAGTTCGGAGGTGCGTTCGCGAACCGCGTCTTCCAAAGCGGAACGCTGATTCTCCAGAACCAGGTGAAGGCGGCGCGTTTCTAGAAGATTGCGGATGCGCAAGAGCGCTTCTGTTTGGCTAACGGGTTTGACCAAAAAATCAGTGGCTCCTGCTTCCAAAGCGCGAGCTTTGGCGTCCTCACTTGTATCCCCAGTCAATACTACGATTGGCAGAAAATTTTCAGAACCGTCCTCCCGAAGGGCTTCCAGCAAAGTAAACCCATCCATTTCCGGCATGATCAGATCGAGCAAAATCAGATCCGGATCGAACGTAGTGCAGATTTCGAGCGCCTGGCGTGAATCCGTGATCCCCATCACGTGACTGTAGCCGTGCCTTTGCAAGAGTTGCTCCAGCAAGGTGACGCTCATGCGGTCGTCATCGACGACCAGTACTTTCATCCGGTGAAGCAATGGTTCGGAAATCATTGTGTGCCGTTGACTGGCAGCACTTCTCATTCCGGCAACAGGCCGAATAACCGGTCTTGCGTCGTTAGGCGAGCGCTTCCAGCCGGTTGAGCAAGTCTTTCTTGCTCGTCATCCCCGTAACCTGATCGCGAAGCTGGCCGTTCTTGAAAAACAGCAGCGATGGAATCGCGCGGATGTTGTATTTGAAGGAGAGGCTTTGATTTTCGTCCACGTTTACTTTCGCCACTTTGACCATATCGGCCTTCTCGCGTGCGATTTCGTCGAGTAACGGAGCGATCAGCTTGCACGGCCCGCACCATTCCGCCCAAAAATCCACCAACACCGGCTTATCGCCGTTTATTTCACGATCAAAGTTTGATTCGTCCAGTTTGATTGCTCCCGAGTTGTCCATGGTTTCAGGAAACATAATTCCAAATTTGCAGAATCAAAATCGCAGCTGAAGCGCCGAGCAACGCCCAGCAAAGCGGCATCGGAATTTCGTCGGTTCGTGAGATTGGCGTCGGCCGCATTTGCGGCTCGACTTTGCCTGTAGTCGCGGGCGTGTCGACAGCGCGAAGGTCGATCAATGGTTGCGTTTTTTTTTCATCTCCACCGCGCAGTTGGCCGGCGGAGCGGCGGACATCCAGTTCGCCAGATCTTCTTTTGGCGCCTGAGGAGTGATGGGTCCCGGGATGACCGCTGTAGCAGCGCTGACAGGCGATAGTGAGTCTGAAGGAGGCGGCGGATCGGACGGTTGTCGTGTCGGCAGATGCATTCCTACCGTCTTGGGGTGGGCCGAATGATAAGGCGAGTCCGCTTTGGCTAACGACGAAACCATGATCCGCACGGTTTCTTTCTTTGGTTCGGGGGAACCTGTCATATGTAGTCTTACGTCGGACGTTGCCCTACAAAGACGACTTTGTCACGTCCGAAGTTAATTTCGGCGCAAGAATTTCTGCGTAACTCACGCGACCAAATCGTAACCGCGCGCTCCCGTAATTCGCTTTGTCACGAATTGGCCGACCGCTTCCGGCTTCGCCAAGATGACTCGGGCGTCCACGTCGGGCGCGTCTGCTTCCGTTCGCGCAATCAATGGCTGGTCGACCAGCAACTTCAATTCCTGGCCGATCTTCTCGCGCGCCATCTCGTGCGCGATCTCTTGTTGGATGGACATCGCAGCCCGATGACGGGCGTTTTTGATGTTGGCTCGGATCTGACCGGACATCTTCGCTGCGCGCGATCCGTCTTCGCGCGAATATTTGAAAATGCCGAGGCGGTCGAATTTCATTCGACGAATAAATTCGAGCAGCGAGCTGAACTCTTCGTCGGTCTCGCCGGGAAAGCCGACAATAAACGTGGTCCGTAGCGCCAAGCCCGGAATACCGGCGCGCAGCCTGCCAATCAAATCCTCGATATGCGCCCGCGATGTCTCCCGCCTCATTCGTTGCAACATCGATTCGTGAATGTGTTGAAGGGGAATGTCGATGTAACGGGCGACTTTGTCGCACGCGGCGATCGTTTCGATCAACTCTTCACTCCAATGAGCGGGATGGGTGTAGAGAAGACGAACCCAAAAGTCGCCCTCGATCTTCTGAATCGCGCGCAGCAAACGCGAAAGGGTAGGACCACGCGATGAATCAACTGGCTGACGCGGACCGGCCTTTTCGCTCCACAAATCCATTCCATAAAATGTCGTATCTTGGCTAATCAGATTGAACTCGCGCACGCCTTCCGCGAGGAGTCCGCGAATCTCCGCCAGCACAGATTCCATAGTGCGGCTGCGGTGTCTCCCGCGCATTTGTGGGATCACGCAGAAAGTGCACGGGTGATTGCAGCCCTCGGCGATCTTTATGTAAACCGAATGTGCCGGTGTGAGCCGAAACCGCGGCGTATCATAATCCGGAATGTAAGTTGGCCGCGAATAAGCGAAGCCAAGATCGACATCTTCATTGGCCATCACTTTTTCGACGATCGCGCCCAGCTCCTTGACCTCGTCCAATCCGATAAAGGCGTCGACTTCGGGCATCTCTTCGCGCAGCTCACGTGCAAATCGCTGTGACATGCAACCGCTCACGATCAATTTTTGTCCTGGCCGCTTGTTAAAACCGCGCGCCTGATGAGCGCTGAGAATCGCATCGATCGATTCCTCCTTCGCAGAATCAATGAACGCGCACGTGTTGACCACCAGAACATCGGCATCGTCGGCCGAGGAGGTGATTTTCATTCCGCGCTGCAAAACGCTGCCCAGCATAATCTCGGCATCGACGAGATTTTTGGCGCAACCAAGACTGATCATGCCGATTTTGGTGCTCATTTGAGAATGAATCGCGTTGCCCAAGCTACTCGACGGTGACGTCCTCGTCTCCGCCTGCTACCGGCTTGCCGTTCTTCCTGATCTGGATCGCGTCGCGGTCCAACACGCGGACAGCGATTTTCTGGCCGCGAAATTCAACCGTTCCATCCGCCGGCGAAATCCACCGTTCGAACGCGGGCTGAAGCGATTCGTTATCTACCACGACTTTGATGTAGGTTTTCTTGAGCGGCTTGATTGCGACCTGATTTGGGCCTTGTGCTTCAGCTGGTTTTTGCGTGACACCGGCTTTGGCCAAATCTTCCGGACGAACCGGTTCGGCTCGACGAACCTCCGGTTCCCTCGTCGGAGCGACGCCTGCCTTTGCTGCGGCGTTCGCATTCGCGAAAGCGGGCACAAACGCTTCCGGTATTGGAATTGACGGCGCTGGCGTCGCCGGTTTCTTCGTGGCTTCGACCATCGCCACCGGAACTTGAGAAGACGCGCGCGACGGCGCTTCTGCGACCGGCGCGATCGAAGGTGCAGGCGTCTGCGGTTTAGCGATTTGCTGCGGCGTCGCTTGCACTTGCGGAAGCGGAGTTTGCGCTGGCGCTTCCGAGGCAGCTGGTTGCGGAACGCCCACCATTTGATGCGGCGAAATTCGTTGAATGTTCAAAATTAATCGCATCAAGACAAACCCGACCACGATGACTCCGACCGCGATGAGGACCGGGAATGGCGAAGAACGATCACGCGTCCGTCTTGGACTTCGCGCAACTGGCGCACGCGTCGTCCGAACGCGCCGCGGTTTTGGGGCGGGCTGGTCTTGTAAATAAGAATAACCGTCCACTGTCATCTGCTGCGACGTTTCGAACGCGTCGAGATAAGGCGTTACATCGACATCAAGAAACTTTCCATAAATCAGAAGGAACCCTTTGGCGTAAGCCAGACTCGGGAATTGCGAAAAATCGTCGGCCTCGATTTCGGCCAGCCGCGACGGCCGGATCTTCGTCAATCGCGCGGCTTCATCGAGGGTAAGGCCGCGGGCCAGCCTCGCTTCCTGAAATTTTTTGCCAAGACCTTCGATCGTCATCGTGGGTTCGCCGGCTAAACGGCGGCGTCGAGATCGACCAAAATCTCGCGCGGTTTGGCGCCTTCGCCGGGACCCAAAATACCGCGCTGCTCCAGAATATCAACGATCCGCGCTGCCCGGGTGTAGCCGAGTCGCAATCTTCGCTGGAGCAGCGAAGTAGACGCGCGTTTTTCCTGACGAATAATCTCCAGACATTTCTCGACCAGCTCTTCGTCTTCATCGCTGACCTCTTCAGTCGAACTCGACGCGGCCTCAAGTTTTTCGTGCATGGCGGGATCGAACGCCGGCCTGGCTTGCGCTGAAACAAATTCAACCAAACGACGAATCTCTTCATCCGTTACCAAAACACCTTGGGCGCGAATCAAGCGCGACGCGCTGGGCGGGAGATAAAGCATGTCGCCCTGGCCAAGCAAACGATCGGCGCCGTTTTCATCGAGAATCACGCGACTGTCGATCTTGCTTGCCACCTGAAACGCGATCCGGCTCGGGATGTTCGCCTTTATCACACCGGTGATCACGTCTGCGCGCGGCGTTTGGGTGGCGACAATCAAATGGATTCCGGCCGCGCGCGCCATCTGGGTGATCCGCGCGATTGCGCTTTCCACATCGGCCGGCGCGGTTTGCATGAGATCGGCGAGCTCGTCAATCACGACTACGATGTACGGAATTTTTTCTGGAATCGGAATCTCGTTCTCTCGCGGAACTTTCATTTCGCCAGTGTCCTGCTCGGCAGTCTCGCCCATTTCGGCGGCTGATTTTTTCTTGGGCCGGGCGTTGAAGCTGTTGATGTTGCGCACGCCGACACGCGCGAAGATTTTGTATCGCCGCTCCATTTCGTCGATCAACCACCGCAGCGCGAGCAACACTTTTTTGGGATCGGTGACTACCGGAAACGCGAGATGCGGCAACGCGTTGTAATGTTGAAGCTCGACTACTTTCGGATCGATCATAATGAAACGCATTTCTTCCGGGGTAAATCGGAAGAGCATGCTGGCGATGAGCGCATTGATGCAGACACTTTTGCCAGCACCCGTCGTACCGGCGACGAGCAGGTGCGGCATTTGCGCGAGATCCGTGATGATCGCCTTTCCGTAAACGTCCTTGCCCAGAGCGAGTGGAATTTTGCTGCGCGCTTTCGCTTCCTCCCAATCCGCCGATTCGAGTAACTCGCGCAACGTAACCGTGACTTTGCGCGTGTTTGCGAGCTCGATGCCGACTGTGTCTTTGCCGGGAATCGGCGCGAGAATGTTGATCCGCTCCGCGCGCGTGGCACGGGCGAGATCGCGCTCGAGACTGACGATCTTATCCACGCGAACGCCTTTGGCCGGATAAACTTCGTAGCGCGTGATTGTCGGACCTTTCGTGATATCGCCGGCCGCGACCGCGATCCCGAATTGACCGAGTGTATCGATCAACGTTTGCTGAACGCGCTGCAGCTCGCCTGGATCCGCGCCGCCGCGTCCCTCGGGATCATGCTCGTTCAGCAAATCGAGCCCGGGCAAAACATAATTCTTCGCATCCCACCCGCGGCTCGTTAGGCCGGTCCGAGCCGGACTGGCGCCTGATGTCGATCTTGATGATGCGCCGCGCAATTCCGCGAGCGACGGTTTCTTTCGCGCGCCAGCGGATTCTTCCGGAAGCGCGGTAGTGTCGACAACTTTTGGCGCGGGACGGTCTGCCAATTCTTCCGGCGAAATAAACGCTGTTGCCGGTTCGGCAACTGGCGCGCCTTTTTTCTTCAGCTGTTTTTCAATCGATCGCCGCTGCTTCACCAATTCGCGCCGGCTGATCTCAAGCTGTCCCTTGATATCGGCTTTGCGCAGTTGTCGATGCACTCTCCATTGATGCAATCTGGCAAATGCCGAGCGCGTGCCAGCGACGGATTGTCGTACGACGTGAATTGGCCGCAGACCAGTGACCAGGATCAAACTCGCAGCATAAATTCCTCCCAGTAGAACCAAGGAGCCGACTTTGCCCATCGAAGTGAGCAACAGAGTTTTTCCGAATAAGTAGCCAAGCCATCCTCCCGGCCCACGGACGTTC
>Ga0307479_10005967_pt1 | contig 11160 bp, 9 predicted proteins | sample atmos_gasesECM4C_FD_203743 | JGI IMG/M metagenome (GOLD analysis project Ga0307479, IMG submission 203743) | Hardwood forest soil microbial communities from Morgan-Monroe State Forest, Indiana, United States - atmos_gasesECM4C_515 | ecosystem: Environmental > Terrestrial > Soil > Temperate... | reverse complement strand
TCCACCAAGGGCGGCAACTCAGTGACTTCAACCACAAGGTTCACCGCGCCCACTCTTAGCGTCAGGTTCAGGGCTCTTTCAGAACCAACCGTCAACGACACGCCCTTCACAACGGTCTTTGAAAAGCTGTGGGCGGTAGCCTCGATGTCGTAATCGCCTGGCAGCAGGTTCGGGGCTGAGTACAACCCTTCGGCATTCGACTGCACCTCTCGGATGACGCCGGTGGCCATATTCTTGATGGAGACCACCACGTTAGGAACAACTCTGCCTGAGGCATCCATAACAACTCCGTTGAGGTTTGCGCCTGCCAATTGAGCGGTCGCCGGAGGCGCTACGACCAAGACAACGAACAGAACCATTGACAAACCGCTTTGAACACAGGGTCGCTGGCTTCGAGACGAATTCATAACCGGGCTCCTTTCCACAACATGGTGGCTTTTTGGTTCGCCGGGTCAAAAGTCCGTGTTTTAGGATATCCTTCCTATGTATACCTATCGTACTCTGTATGAGTTCGTAATGTATACCACACTTAACAGAATTGCAACTCGAATGCTATAGTGGAGGATCGAGGGGCCACGTGAAAGAGGAGGACTGGCGCCAGCATGGCGGGATGGATACCTTGCGGAACAAGGCCAGAAGTACAATTAAGCGAGTAGAAGATCTGGAAGCTGCCCGCAACACCAGCCGGTCGGCCCAGCCTTCGGACGGACGGTCACTCTCCGATGTCGCGTATGCAAAGGTAGTGGATATGCTTCGTTCGCGGGAACTCAGCCCCAACGATGTAATTCTAGAGACTCGTCTTTCCCGCCAGCTCAACATCTCCCGTACACCGCTCCGCGAAGCAATTAGGAGGCTGGAAGGCGAGAAGATTCTCGAGCGACAAAAAAGCGGCACGCTTGTGGTAAGAGCGATTTCCATCGAAGATCTTTTGCACATTTGGCAAATTCGCATCCTGCTCGAAGGGGATGCGGCCCGGCGCGCGGCTGGCCAGGTCTCTGTACGAGATCTTAAGCCTTTGCGGTCGAGATTAATCGCCATGAAAACCAACGGAAATCCGACCCCGGAAGACCTCCGCGCAGTGGGCCGCGATTTACATTCCCTCATCGCGCAGGCTTCTGGAAATCCCCTGCTCGCCACCATTATTGAAGACTTCAGAAAACGCACCCAGTTGCTTACCATCCGCCGAGTGCCCGAACGCGCCATCAAGGTCTGCGAGGAACATCTAGCCATCGTCGACGCCCTGTTGGCGGGGAATGGCGATGAGGCCAGGTCAGCGATGCAACGCCACATTGAGGGCGTTCGGGCTTACACGCTTGAAAAGCTTGGAGCCCTCTGAACGTCCGGTGGCTTAGGCACTGAGCTAATCTTTCCTTGTGCTACAGGGCAGCCGAAGTTGGCTTCGTCTCCAATCCCTTCCCCGAAATCTTTCCGTTGGGGTGGAGGGACTGGCTAAGCTCCGGCACCAAACCGGGGCTCCAGTTTCAGTCCACCTCTGCGGCGGCTTTGTACAGTCGGTCGACATTGTGTATACACGTGTGATACGCTGTCAGCCGTTCAGAGATATCTAATCGTACCGGAGGCCTGATCAATGAATCGTTGTCTTTTCCTTTTTGCGCTCTTTCTTGGGATGTCTTCGCCCTTGGTTAACGCTGAGAGCTACAAAGTCACGGGTTCGATTCCGATTGGAGGAATAGGCCACTGGGATTACCTGTTGGCCGATTCAGAAAATCGCCGCCTGTATGTGTCACATAATGCCGAAGTGGTGGTCATCGACCTCGACTCGCAACAGCTCTTGGGAAAGATTTCCGTCGGTGGATTCAGCCATGGCATTGCCATCGCACCTAATGCGAACCTGGGGTTCGTCACGACCGGTGTCAGCGGTACAGATCCTCGCAGGTACCCCACTGAGGTCGTCTCCTTCGATTTGAAAACTCTCGAGATCAAAGACAGGATCAAGGTTGGTGAGGATCCAGATGCAATTGTTTACGATTCGCCTTCGGGACGGGTGTTTGCTTTCAACGGCGATATTTCCCAGGCGACAGTGATCAACCCCAAGAGTGCCAAGGTGGAGAGGGTCATCTCCCTCGGAGGTAAGCCCGAATTCTCGGTGAGCGACGGAAAAGGCAGCGTATACGTGAATCTTGAGGACAAAAGCGAGATAACGCAGATCGACACCGGCAGCTTGACGGTTAAAGCACACTGGCCCTTAGCCCCCTGCGAGGAACCTGCCGGGCTGGCCTTGGACCGCGAAAACCGACGATTGTTTTCGACCTGCGGGAACAAGACCATGGTCGTGGTGGATGCCGACAGCGGCAAGGTCATTGCAAATCTTCCGATTGGCGAACACCCGGACGGCGCTCTGTACGATCCCGCAACCAAACAGGTTTTTTCATCCAACATAGACTCAACCCTTACCGTGGTTCGTCAGGAAGGGAAAGACAAGTATTGTGTGCTCGAGACGGTGACGACCGAACCCGGTGCGCGCACCATGGCGATGGACCTGAAGACTCATATCATCTATCTTTCGTCGGCCAAATTCGGACCAAAACCTGAGGGCAGCAGGTTTCCTTCAGTGGTCCCGGATACGTTCAAAGTGCTGATCTTAAAGCAACCGTAGAAATGGCTTCATGACGGTTCGTGAGACTAGCCACAATAAAGGGCGCTGATGCGGCTCTCTGGCCAGTCGTTCCAGATGAATCCCATTCCTAATAGGAGTGTGATTCACGGCGAATATCATGCAGGTTAACAACACATGAAGAGAGGCCTTATACATCCATGAAAAAGGGACTCAAGATCGCGTCGACGATTGCTCTAGTGCTCATCGGTGTCGCCGCCGCGGTATTGATATACCTGGTCTATCCGGGAACGCCGGGTCGGTCTCGCTTTATGACCTTCCAGGGTTTTATCGAGCTTCCACAAACCGGACGACTCAATGTGCTCGATTACCTCACGCTAAGAGATCACGTCCTATTCGTCACATCTGAGTCTTCGGGGAAAGTGTTTAAAGTAACGCTGGATCCCGGGACGCAAACCACCGCCACTAACGTCTCCGCACTGCTCGGCGGTGGCGCGGTTCACGGCGTGGTGCTGATGCCGTCGGAGAATATAGGTTTTGTGACGCGCGGCGAAGAAAATACGGTGGATGTTTTCGACCCGATCAATCTTCAGTCAATCAAACGGATCCCTGTCGCGGACGATGCAGATGCCATACTCTTCGACCCTGCGACGAAGCTCGTCTACGTCGCCAATGGCGACGCGCATTTGGCCACTCTGATCGATCCTGGTTCACGCACCACAGTCGCAACCATCGCTCTGGATGCCAAACCCGAGTATCCGGCATTGGACATTCAAACGGGCTTGCTCTATCAAAACCTTACAGATACCAACATGGTTGCCGCCATCAACCTTGCTCAGAGATCGGTGGTTGGAAAATGGTCGCTTGCTCCCTGCGAGGGACCGAGCGGAATGGCGATCGAGTCCGAACAACGACGGCTCTTTGCGGTCTGTTCGCGCAATGCGACCCTGGTGGTTTTTGACCTGGAACGTCATCAAGTGAAAGCCTCTTTGAAGATTGGGGGAGGTCCGGATTCCCTTGCATTTGACGCTGCTCTGCACAGAATCTATGCCGCCGGTAAATCTGGGAAGCTAGACGTAGTTCAACAGGATGGTCCCGACAGATACCGGCTGTTGGACCAGATCGGTACTCATTACGGGGCCCACACTCTGGTTGTGGATCCCGCATCGCACCAGGTCTTTGTCGGCTATGCGAGCCTGTTCAACCATCCGAGAATTGCAGTCTTCTCTCCAACAACTGTTCCCGGCGTACTGGGAAAAGACTGACTGGTTGTCGATTAGTAGGCGGGTCGTATGCTGAGCGACCAGGACGCTTGGTCGGAATGCAAGAAGTCGAAGGAGACTTTCGATGCCGCTCGTAGTGCTGAACGATGTACGAGCGCTGAAGGAATTTGTCGGCCGCGAAATTGGCGTCAGCGACTGGTTTAGCCTTACGCAGGAACGGATCGAGCAATTCGCCGAAGCTACAGACGACCGCCAGTGGATTCATCTGGATGGTGAGCGGGCGCGCGCGGAGTCACCGTACGGCGCAACGATCGCCCAGGGTTTCTTGACTCTGTCTTTGGTGAGCCGTTTCGCGAAAGAGGTGATAGCAATTCAAGGGGGAGTGCACATGGCCGTGAACTACGGACTGAATCGTGTGCGCTTCCCTTCCCCCGTTTGCGGCGAGTCGAAGATTCGGGCGCGCATTGCTCTTCTGACATTAAAAGAGTTGTCCGACGCTGTGGAAGTAACTTTTGCCGTCACGATCGAGAGCGAAACCTCCCACAAGCCATGTTGCGTTGCGGAGTGGGTGGTTCGTTATTACCACTAAGCACGATGGTTGAGTCCGAGATCGCAAGGAATCGTGAGGAAGGCCGGTTTCGAGTGAACGTCAAGCAACTCTTTGATTTGACCGGATGCGTAGCCATTGTCTCAACTGGCTCGATGGGACTTGGGTTTGCAGATGGCGGAGGGCCTGGCCGAGATGGGGGCGAATCTGTTGATCTGCGCGCGCAAAAAGGGGCGCCGCGAGGACGCCGCGGAAGGGTTGCGCAGCCACGGCGTCCGGGCACTGGCGTTGGGATGCGATGTCAAAGACAAGGCGGCGATTGAGCAGGTCGTGGAAGAGACGCTGCAGAGTTCGGAACCAATCCGACTAGCGACGCGATGTTGATGATCTTGCCTCATGTCCGGCTGGATCACCAAGCATCGTCAAGATTCACTATTGGCAAAGATTTCGCTTGGCCTGGAGCTTCGGAAAAGTGGAGCACGCCACAGACCTCGCAGCGCTGATCGCTCTGCTGGCTCCCTTCTAGACTCCTGATGAAGTCGATCAACCGGAGATTCTGGCTGACGAATGAATTCCGATCTGTCCCGTGGCGTTTGGAAACATTGGGTCCCTTCCGCATTTCGACGCGGAAGGGTCAAAGATGGAGTCTAGATTTGTAAGCCTCAATGCTTGGCGTACCGTCTCGGAAGGCTCGACCAGCCTCAGATGCGTACCACCTGTTTGAAGCGAGACGAGGGCTCCTATTCCCGCCGCGTCAATTGCAGTCACGCCGCTCAGGTCCACAATGACGTCTCTCGGGGCGCGAGGAACAACCGCGCGAAAGACGGCGGATTCACAACCGTAAACCAGTCTGCCATAACAGCGGACAGTCACCACGCCATGCGAACTTTCAATGGTTATATCCAACACAGTTCGTCCCCTCGTGACAAAGATCACCAACTCAGCGGCGTGGATCTCTGGTGCAATCGCGAGATGGGCTTCCATTGGTGCCCAGCCTCTGCGATTGTTTCCGTATTCGAGGCTATTCCACGTCAAGAGTCCGCGCTGACAGGATATGTCGGACGTCTGTATGGATTTGTAAGGAGCAAATGTTCTGGCTGGTGAGTGATATCGACTTTGCTGTATACCGTTAGTGAGGGAAGATCGGGGGTATCCAGTCCTCAATGATTCAATCCCCTCTCAGCGGATCGAACACGCGTATGCCGATTGGACGATTATTTGCCAAGGTTTTCCTTTGGTTTTGGCTGACTGTTCTGACGATGTTCGCTCTCTTTCTGGCCAGCCGGCTCGGCACTCGATTGGTTCCATCTACGGACGTCATAGCATCGTTCGCCCCCAGAGTAGGGGACGAGGCGGCACACGCTTATGAATCGGGAGGCCCACAGGAATTTGAACAATTCAAGCAACGGCTGATCGGAAAATCCGGGCTTGAGCTTTATCTGATCGATGGATACGGCAAGGATGTGTTGTCCCGCCCCATTCCATCCGACAGTCTGTCTATCGTACGCGCCGCCCGAAGTGACGGACGCATTCTTTCCCGCTTCGGGCTCGGCTCGCACAGTTCATCTTATAAATTCACTTCCCCGTCGGGGCACCTTTACATTCTTCTCGTCCGAAGCAGCTTGCAACTGGTGAAATTCCTAGACGATACAGCAGGAGGGGGGCTGCTATTTTTCGGCCTTGTCTTTCTGATGGTGACGCTCTTCTGTTTCTGGCTCACGCACCACATTGTTGCACCGATTCAGGGGATTCAGTCGGCGGCGCGAAAGGTGGCGGCAGGCGATCTGAGCGTGAGAGCTCCAGTCGAGATATCCGAGCGACGTGATGAATTGGCGGCTCTGGCGGCAGATTTTGATGCCATGGTTGAAAGAATGGGCGCCTTCGTCCGTTCTCAGAAGGATCTGTTGAGCACCGTCTCGCACGAGCTGCGGTCACCACTCACGCGATTGATTATGTCTTTGACTCTTTTGCGAAAGGAGTCACCCCCCGAATCCGATGAATTGTTGCAACGCATGGAACGCGATGTCGAGCGGGTTGACACGCTCATGGGACAACTTTTGACCCTTGCGCGTTTGGAGACCGGCTTATCGTCCGACGCGAGAACCAACGTCGATTTGTCTCAACTAGTTCAGGAAGTGGTAGCGGATGGTGATTTCGAGGCGCGCGCTTGCGACAAGTCTCTGAGGCTGCAAGCCGAAGGAGGTGTGGTCATCGAGAAGGCCGATCAGCAGGCCCTGCGCAGCGCATGTGAGAATATCATTCGCAACGCGATCCGGTTCACCGCCCCTGGGAGTGAAGTGGCAGTGATCTTGAAGAGCGAGAGAATGGGCCCGTCATCGCAGGTCTTTCTTTCGGTCCGCGACCACGGTCCGGGCGTCCCTGAACAGTTACTGCAACAAATCTTCCAGCCATTCTTCCGTGTGAAGGAACCACGTTCCGATCCGAGAGCTAACAACGGCACAGGCCTTGGACTCGCGATAGCTCTCGAGGCAATTCGCCAACACCGTGGCACAATCATCGCCTCGAACGCCAATCCAACGGGCCTGGAAGTTAAGATCGTTCTGCCGATCCACCCGGCCTGAGGTGATTCGCTGCAGTTGCCACGGCGCCAACCTAGGACATCGCGTTACTGGGCCAGGCATACAAGTAGCCCACGCCCCGTACGCTCCGGATTCTTTCCGCACCATTTGTTTGTGGACCCAACTTTTGACGAAGATTGCTTACGTGAAGATCGATGCTCCGATCAAACGGAGAAAATTTCCGGCCCAGAACCCGTTCCGTCAAAGCCTCCCGAGAAAGCACCTCTCCAGGCGATTCTAAAAATGCATGCAGCAGATCGAACTCCGCCGATGTCAAGTGCAGGGTTTTTCCCGCCATGGATGCAGAGTGTCCCGCCAAATCCAGTTCCAAATCACCCGACCTAATTAAGGGTGGTCGTGGTGATTTGGCCTGCTCCGACTGCCAACCCGATCTGCGCAGGATGGCGCCAATGCGTGCGATCAATTCACGCGGACTGAATGGCTTTGCCAAATAGTCGTCCGCCCCCATTTGGAGGCCCAAAACACGGTCAAACTCGTCTCCTTTGGCGGTCAGCATCAGAACCGGCGTATGCACGCGCGAGCGCAATTCTCGCAGCACATCAAAACCTTTCATATCGGGCAGCATCACATCAAGCACGATCAAGTCGTAATTGCCGCTTCTCCCCGCGTAACTGCCTTCAGCACCATTATGCACGACCGACGTCACAAACCCCTCAGCTTCCAAGTACCGTCGCACGAGGTCACACAGATCCGGATCGTCGTCCACGATCAATAAATGCGCATGCTTTCGCAGCGGTTCTTCTGTTCTTGCGACTTGGATCATCTATGAACTCCGCACCCTACAAAACCGGTTCGGTAACACCGAGTCGACCCCGGGTCGTGGGACCATCTTCCGACGCAATCATAGCCGAACCCGCAGCGTTCGTTGAAGCTGGGAATAGTGACCACTACAAAGCCTGACACACAACCTACCCTTCCGGGACGGCTCAGCTGGCGGTTGACAGTTCTCATATCTCGGGGCCCTACAATTCTTCGCAGTCGATCGTCCATTGACTAGTTGACTCTTGGCGTGCCCGCACCTCCGATCATGCTTAAGGCTTCTCCAGACGAGTCTGCCCATTTTGCTCGCCGGCTTAAGTCTCTGTAGTCAGAGTCCGCACCCTTCGCGCGTCATTCGTGTGTAGCCAACCAGGGTTTGCCGTCGTGGGTACTGCCGCTCATCTTGCTGCCCTCGACGGTTCCAATAAAAGAGGCATGATGCCAGTAGACTTTAACGTTGAGCACAACCCGATTTCCTCGCACGTTGCCAGTTAGGCGAAACGTTCCGTTTATTCGACCGCCTTGCACGTCTGCCGTGCCGCTAAGTGTTTCCCCTTTCTGTTGAAGGTGAAGCGTGGCGTGCCTGGCGTCGCCTTTGTCACTTGTCCACGTCATAAGCCAAATGCCAGACGCAGAGGCAGGCGCGTTGCTGTCTCGCGCGCTGCTTTCCGGCGCAATCACCTGCGCAGGCGTATTCGAGGCGGGATTGGGTGCATCGGGTGTTGCAGTTGGTGTGCTGCTAACCTGGGCAGCACTGGTTGCCACGGCACATACCAAGGTCGAAACTACCCAAAATAATTTCATACGGTTCTTCAATTTCCGACAATCGGCGTCCTCTGGGGCGAAAAGTCGGCGTGGACCGCAGCGGAGCTGAGTTGTTCATCAGCATCTGCCGATTGTGTGGTTCCGCGTCTCACAGGCCCCGTAATCCGAGCTGTCGTTTCCCACATGAGAACTCCAACCGCAATGCTGTCAGGGGGGTTCTCGGACCCACCAACCCGGCAGGATTTTGGGAATGCGAAGCCTTTTGGCCCAAGGTCCCCATTTGGGGTTCGAACTCAGTAAGGACGTTCCCAATGCCGGTCTGCAGGAATTCGCTCGCCGTGTGTTGTTCGGCATGTGTGACGTCGTTATAACCATTCGGAAGGATCCCCATCCCGACGAGCCCGCCGGCAGCCGAGGCAAAATTGCTTGCGGCGACGGTCGTTCTTCCGGAATCCGTCTTATCGAAGACAGTGAAAGCAAGCGCATGTACAGTCCGGGCGAACGGGTTGGAGGCGGTCGACCGCAGGTAGCGCGGATCCTCGTGGAAGATGGCACCGGTCAGAAATTGGGCGGTGTTTCTGGACGTACGATCTGCCAGTCTGTAGCCGTAGTTCCTGCCGAATGCGCTGGCACCATCTTTCCAATCCTTCGGATATTTGCTCGGTGGATTGAGCATTCCCAATCCCGCCCCGAAAGCAGAGAGGATGACGGCTGGCGGACCGAAAGACTTGTGGGCGTATATAACAAACTTATATTGGAATGTCAGCGGGGCTCTGGTCATTCTTGGGGACAGGATTGGAAATTGATTCAGGTGTGTTCCAGAGGCTGTCGGCGACGGTGGAGGTTGGTCCTGCGCCTGATCCTGTTCCTGCGTCTGAGCCTGATCCTCCGCCTGAGCCTGCGGCATTGGGGCATCGGAAAGAGCGGCGAGCGCTGCGTCATCCGCCGAGGGCATCTGCTTTTTGGCCCGGTCAGACGAGGCGGACGAATCAGCCTGTGAACGCTGGGAAGTTGGGGATCGGCGTTGCAAATCTTGCGCAAGGACGCTGCAGGGAGCAGCAGACGACATGGCCGCTACCAAGAAGACGCCGCACAAATCTCCACAGTGCACGCGAGTATGCGTCATGGTGCTCCAGACGGGAAAGGTATTCCTGCTTGCAAATTACCGGCATCATGACGAGTGTGCGGTTAGGAAGGGTGAGGCGTCTGTAAGAATTTGTATGTTTTCGGGTTAAAGATCGTCATTTTGACTTCCCTCAATCCGCTCCGACTGGTCCCAGGTCCTTTGTCTACAAATCTTTACGCATGCCTGACCGATCCTAACAGCGCTACCGCGTAGTCATCTACACAATAAGCATATTTGTGGCCGCACCGTCACTGTGCCATCCCTGCGATTTGCAAATTGATGCACCGAACTAGCTGCTGGAGTGCATAGGGTTCCGAGGAGAGATACAAGGTGAGACAGCGTTTAGCAGAGAGCGAAGAGGTCAGCGACATCAGCGATTCGCGGGAACCGGAAGTCCTCAGGGCCTCCAGTCCATGGTCGAGACCGAAAATGGTGCTCGCTCTGATCGCGATCCTCGTTCTTAGTGTCGTTGTTGTGTTGCATGTTTCCCAGCACAGGAATGCTTCGGCGACTGCGAGCGACGCAACCCAACCTTTGACGATCATTCATGCCGTGCAAGCACGACAAAGCGACATGGGCGTCTATATCGATGCGCTCGGTACAGTCACGCCCGTTTCGACCGTGAATATCTTCAGCCAGGTGACTGGCCAAGTCATCACCGTGCATTACCGTGAGGGCCAATTAGTACAGAAGGGCGATCCATTGATTGACATCGACCCGCGGCCCTTCCAAGCTCAACTACAGCAAGCTGAGGGATTGCTCGATCATGATCGCGGCGTCTTGAAGCAGGCGGAGATTGATCTTGCTCGATATAGAGAAGCCTTTGCAGAACATGCGGTGGCTAAGCAGATCATGGATGATCAAGAGCAGGCCGTGGTTCAGGATCAAGGGACTGTCAAATTCGATCAGGGTCAGGTGCAAAACGCAGCTGTCCAGTTGAGCTATTGTCACATTGTTTCCCCAAGCGAAGGAAGGGTCGGCCTGCGGCTCATTGACGTTGGCAACAGTGCGTTTGCTGGCGGCTCAAACCCCCTCGTTGTGATTACGGAGCTTCAGCCGATCACGGTTGTCTTTAACGTGGCGGAAGATCATCTCCGAGAAATTCAAATGCAGTTACGTCAACAGGCACCTCTTCTCGTGGACGCCTTCGATCGAGCGGGTGAAAAACGGATTGCACGCGGGACTTTGTTGACGCTTGACAACCAGATTGACACCTCAACCGGTACAGTTCGGCTTCGGGGAGAATTCAAAAATCGCGACCTCGCCCTTTTTCCAAATCAGTTCGTCAACGTGCGGCTGCTGGTTCGAACGTTAAAGAATACGGTGCTCATACCAAGCACCGCGATCCAGCGCAATGGAACGCATGCCTTTGTGTTTGTCGTCAGTAAGAACACAGTCTCCGTACGGAATATTACTGAGCAGAGCTTTGATGGGAATACGACGGCGGTGGAGAGTCTGCAGGCCGGAGAGTGGGTAGCAGTCTCTGGCTTCGACAAACTTCAAGACGGAACGCAAGTCACTGTCGAACAGGAGCACGGACCGACAGCAGAAACGACGGGGGACCC